>Ga0307374_10007198_pt1 | contig 17088 bp, 17 predicted proteins | sample OX3MG_FD_202532 | JGI IMG/M metagenome (GOLD analysis project Ga0307374, IMG submission 202532) | Soil microbial communities from Risofladan, Vaasa, Finland - OX-3 | ecosystem: Environmental > Terrestrial > Soil > Coastal area > Acid sulfate soil | place: Finland: Risofladan, Vaasa | collected... | reverse complement strand
CAGAACATCAACTTCGCGTGCTCTGGACAACAGCTAAGGGAGCATGTAGTCTCTTCTGCTGCACCCATCCCAGGAAGGAGCAAATCCTTGAGTGACAAGGGCAAAAAATCGGCGGACGATAAACCAAGTGTCACGCTGCCTGGAATGGTTGAAAAAATAATCCCTTCGGGAGGTCCAAGCGAACCAGAGAAGGCACAGATTGCAGTGGAAAGCGCCGACGACTTGTACCGCGAGATTCGGATCGAGAACACACTGCAAGATTCCGCTGGCAAGGCGGTGGGCTTGAAAGAGGGCGCTGAAGTCGACGTGACAATCGAAGCAGAAGCAGACGCGACGACCCCCAAGAAACATCCCGGAAAATCAGCCCCTCCAGAAGAGAAGGAGTGATTCCGCGCCGGATTTTAATAGCTTCGATAGCGTAGGTTAGAACTTGTGTAGATGGAAGTCTTCTTGCAGTTCGGACACTCCAAGCTGAGGCTTTTCGGTGAAAAATTTGGCTTAAGGGGCCATACAAAGGGGTTCGTGTCCGCACCGGGAAATCTCTCGGCTGCGATTTTGCTGTAAACGTAGGCTTGCTTGCACTCAGGACAATCCAGAACCCAACTACTGGCCATCGGTTACACCCGCGACCTACTGGTTCAGAGATTAGAGTAAAGGCACGGCGTAATCGTGACATAATATCCTGAATTGGCCTGTCGCGGGGCGCGAAAGCTTCGGTTCTAGCGAGGTCGCCTCTCTATGCATTCTGAATTCCACCGCGCAACCCGCTATCCGTTCGCAGCCAACGTTGAACTCACCGACTTGCGGGAAAGACGTGTCACGGCACGCACCAGCAACCTGAGCCTGTTTGGGTGCTATGTTTCTACGACAAGCCCATTCCCCGAAGGGACGAAGGTCACGCTGCGGATTACGCATGACGGAGCAAGCTTCATGGCCTGGGGCAAGGTGCTCTATCTCAAACCGAACTCTGGGATGGGAGTCGCCTTCGCGAACATCGAGCCGACCTGCCAAACAATCTTGGAGAAGTGGATTGCGAGCCTAAGAGCGAAATAGGCCTGCTGCTTCCTCGGGACGGGAAGCGGGGTTCTGTTACGGAAATCCGGCATCTGTTTTTAGAACGTGATTCAGGCGGTGAGTGGATGTAGTCTTACTGGAAAGCGGTACGCGCTGGCGGTTGCACACCAACCCGCCTTTCACTGGCAAGCCCGCGCGTCCCCGACCTGCTAGGAACGATGGAAAACAGTGACATCGGAAGAGATCATCGGAAGGCCGGACTCCGCGCTTCGCGACGCAATCAGGCACCTCGAAATGATCCGCTTCTTTCGAGTCCTGAACCACGAAAGCACCGAACCAGAAACCCCGCTTGCGATTAAGACGCTGCGACAGGCCTACTCCGAAGTTATGGGCAAAACTCTGCCGCCCTAGCGCCTAGGCTGCCATTACGACTAACCCGGCTCGGTCGCATCAATCGTGCAGCAGCACGTTCAATAGCGACCCGTGAACCTGCATGTCGCCGTTGTACTTGATGAATCCCAACTTCCGGAATTTGTTCATGAAGAAACTGATGCGCGAGCGCGTCGTGCCCACCATGGACGCAAGCGTTTCCTGATTGACTTTCGGAATCGTTGACTCGGTCGCTCCCTCGCGGCCATAACGCGCCATCATCAGCAACGTGCGCGCCAATCTCTTCTCACTCGAATTAAATAATTGGTCGACCAGGTCCGCTTCCACGCGCGCCTTCCGCGTCAACAGGTAGCTCATAAAGAAATCGGAGAAATCGCGGTCCCCGTGGAGCACTTGCGCCATCCGCCGGTTATCGATTCGCACCAGGTCGCAGTCGGTCGTCGCGGTCGCTGTGGACATGCATACTTTCGTTCCCGCGATTCCGTCTTCGCCAAAAAAGTCCGTCGGTCCAAGGATTCCGACGACCGCTACCTTCCCTTCCTTAGAATTCACGGACAGCTTGATGCCGCCATCACGTATGTAATAAACGTGTTTCGACAGCTCGCCTTCCGAGAAAACAACCTCGCGCTTCTGGCGCGCTTCGGGTCTGCGGCCAATCCCTGCTGCATTCAAAAACAGCAGCGGGTCAAAGATCCGCCTTCGGTACCCTTTCCGTTTGCCCTTGCTTTTCGTCCTGTTCATCGTTTTAGTCTCGTTCACTTGCAGCACCTCCAAGGAGGTAGACATTTAGAACAACGAGTAAAACGGGGCTTCCGCTTGGGATTCGGAAGCCCCTAGGCAACCAAGCCGAGTTTGGGGTCAAGGAGTACCGTTCTCCCTCTTCAGAGAAAGGCAGGATCGGCTTAGTGGAGCGATATATAACTTCTAAGCTACGTACCGTCAACTAAAACTATTCACTTTGATTCTCTTTGATTATGGCGTCCGGGAAACGCGCTACTCAAACACGGGCGTCCGCGCGGTTATGTGCATTCTCGCGGCTATCGTCATTTTGGTTGTCGGATCTAATGTAGTTGACATTTTCTTTGCGGGAGTGCAGCCGGGAATAATTCCCGCGCCGCAATAGCTCGCGCATCTCCGACTGCAAGCCATTTGCTGTCAGGTGAGGTTCGAAGAGACGTAATCACCGCCCGTGGAAGGGGCTTTGTTATGTCGGAAGACGGGGGCGTGGAATTTCGGGACGCAAAGGATTCTGTTGCCGAGATGCCGTTTAGAGTGTAGAGGTGGAATCACACCGCGGGGGGAGCGTCTCTTTGCTTGCGGCTTTCTTGGGCCTCGTCCGGCCCGGCCATGAAACATAGACTCGCCCTTACATCCAGCCAATTGGAGAACCTTACACCCAATCCTGCACCCATCAAATGGGGATCGAGCACTGGGATATCCTTCCATGCACTGCATCTTGAACTCCGTCTAGGAAATTTCGTTACATCAGTTAGTTCTAGTACTTTGAATCCAACCTTATGAACCTCATCGGCTATCCCCAAATACGCACATCTCGCCGACAGTAGGAACGAACCAAGATGCCGCTGCGAACAATCCTATGGATAAAGTGCTAAAGGTACGTGACTTAGCGGTTCTGTACGATACGGGCGAGCTGCATGCTCACCAAGCCGTTGCTGGTATTTCTTTCGATATCGCTTCCGGAGAAGTTGTGGGATTGATGGGCGAATCCGGCTGCGGCAAATCAAGCATCGCGATGGCGTTGCTGGGCCTGCTGCCCAGGCAAGGTACGGCAATTTCCGGTTCCGCTTCGTTCCGCGATCACGAACTCCTCAAAATGGATGAGCAATCACTTCAAAAAATCCGTGGGGCAGGAATTTCCCTCGTTTTTCAAGAGCCGGGAATTTCGCTGAGTCCGATGATGCGCGCCGGAGAGCAGGTGGCGGAAGTGATCCATGCGCATCGCGGATGGAGCTGGAAGCATTGCCGCGAGGAAGCGGAAACGATGTTGGCGCGAGTCGGCCTGGAACAGACGAAGCGCATTTTTTCGACGTATCCGCACCTATTGAGTGGCGGGCAGCGACAGCGCGTGGTGCTCGCGCAAGCGCTGGCGTGCGGGCCGGCGCTTTTAATCGCTGATGAGCCGACGGCTTCGCTCGATGCGCGCAGCCAGGCTGACTTTGTGGCGCTGCTTCGCAGGCTGAAGGAAGAGACGGGCATTTCGATTCTGCTGATCAGCCACACGCCCGAAATTCAGGCGAATCTTGCGGATCGCCTGCTGGTGATGAAGGACGGACGGATTCTGGAAGAGGGACGCTTCGAAGATCTGTATCGGAATCCTCGACAGGATTACACGCGGGCCATTCTGCGGCGCGCGGCGCGCAGAATGGAACATCATTTCAATAACGAGAGTGAAATTACCGGCGAGGAGCAACTGGTTCGATGAGGAATTCCGGCCATGAAGCGCTGGTTCGCATCCGCGGACTGGGGAAGCGGTATGTGCAAAGACGTCCGCTGACGCGAACGAAGTTCACGGTTGAAGCGCTCGAAAATGTGGACCTGACGATTCGTCGCGGGACGACTCTGGCATTGGTGGGCGAGTCGGGCGCGGGAAAGTCAACGCTGGTGCGGTGTTTGTGCCTGATCGAAAAGCCGACGAGCGGGAAAATCTGGTTTGACGGAGTGAATCTGCTGACGCTGGGACGGAAAGAACTTTTTCCCGTGCGGCGTCAAATTCAAATTATTTTTCAGGATCCGACTTCGGCGCTGAACCCCGGGTTCACGGCGGGAGAAATTATCGCGGAGCCGCTCGCCATTCAACACGAAGGAACAAAACAGCAGCGGCGGCAGCGCGCGCTGGAGCTGATGGAGCAGGTGGGATTGTCCGCGAACTGGGAAAATAAACTGCCGTTGGAGTTCAGCGGCGGGCAAAGGCAGAGGCTGGCGATTGCGAGGGCGCTGGCGCTGGAACCGAAACTTTTGATCCTCGATGAGGCGCTTTCGAGCCTGGACCTTGCCAATCGGGAAGTGATTTTGAGGCTGCTCGGCGATTTGCAGGCGATGCACGCGCTGACGTACGTGCACGTGTCGCACGATTTGCGAATGGTGGGCGATTTGGCCAATGAAGTAGCGGTGATGTTTGAAGGGAAAATTGTGGAACAGAAGCGGACATTGGATTTATTCCTTCACGCGGAACACCCGTATACGCAGGATCTGCTGGACGCGGCGCGGCCGCTCGAGTCCATCTGCCAGGAGCAGAGTGCTTAGGATTTTTATATGAGATACCTCACAAAGCGGCTGCTGCATGCGGCGTGGCTGCTGATTGCCATTTCGTTTTTTTCGTTTGCGCTCTTGCAATGGGCGCCGGGCAATTTTTTTGATGCCATGCGGATGAATCCGCGCGTCTCCGCGCAAACGATCGCGGGTCTTCGCGCGGAACACGGGATGAATCGGTCGTTTCCGGTGCGGTACGCGCGATGGGCGGGTTCCATGCTGCGCGGCAACATGGGTGTATCGCTTTCCTACAATAGCCCCGTAGCGCCGCTGCTGTGGACGCGTGCTCGAAATACTCTGTTGTTGACGAGCACCTCCACTTTGCTCGCATGGCTGCTGGCGATTCCGCTGGGAATTTGGAGCGCGGCGAATAAAGGGAAGTGGGGCGACCGCGCGTGCGTCTTCGCTACTTCAACGCTGCTCACGATTCCTGATCTGCTGCTTTTTTTGGTCCTGCTGCTGCTGGCTGCGCGCACGGGATGGTTCCCCACAGGAGGAATGGTTTCAACTGACTTTGGCGACTTTGGATTTTGGAGCAAAGGGAAAGACATTGCCGTGCACCTGGCGCTGCCGTGCGTGGGGCTGGCCGTGGTTACGCTTCCCGTGCTGGTGCGGCACATCCGATCCGCGATGATTGAAGCGCTTGAATCGCCATTTATCCGCGCGGCGCGCGGACATGGCATACCGCGCTGGCGGCTGCTGCTGCGTTACGCGCTGCCGGCCGCGTCGAATCCGCTGATTTCACTGCTGGGATTTTCAATTGCGACGATGCTGAGCGCTTCGGTGATTGTGGAAGTGATTATGAGCTGGCCGGGGCTGGGACCGCTGATGGTGCAAGCGATTCTGTCGCGCGATGTGTACGTGGTGGTTGGCGTGGTGACGCTGTCGTCTGTTTTTCTGGTTGCGGGCAATCTGTTTGCGGACGTGCTGCTGTTCGTAAGCGACCCGCGGATTCGTGTGGAGTGAAGCGGTGAAGCGCCAACGTAAACTTTGGGTGGCTGTGATCCTGCTGGCAGGGTTTCATGGGCTAGTGCTGTTCGCTGGGGTTTTTGCGCCGTATAGTTTTTCCGCGCAGGATCGGGAGCTTCCCTTCGCGCCGCCCACGCGAATTCATTTCTTCGACGCGCAGGGAAGATTCCACGCGCGGCCATTCGTATACGGTCTGAAAGACAATCCGAAAATCTTCGGGGCGTATGAAACCGATTCGGCGGCGATATATCCCGTGCATTTTTTCGTGCAAGGCGCGCGCTACAAAATTGCGGGGCTATTTCCGTCGCACCTGCATCTTTTCGGCGTGGGTGCGCCGGGGCGAATTTTCGCGATGGGGAGCGACGCGTACGGACGCGACCAGTTCACGCGGTTTTTATACGGCGGGCAGATTTCATTGGCGGCGGGTTGGATCGCGGCGACGCTGTCGGTGCTGCTCGGAATTGTTATCGGATCGCTCGCGGGATTTTACGGCGGATGGATTGATGACGTGCTGATGCGCGGAGGCGAGTTGTTTCTGGCGTTGCCGTGGCTCTATCTGCTGTTCGCGGTGCGTGCGGCGCTGCCGTTACAGATCGCGCAGTGGGAAGTGTTTCTGCTGCTGGTCGCGGTGATCGGGCTAATCGGATGGGCGCGGCCGGCACGTTTAATTCGCGGCGCGGTGCTGAGCGCCAAGGAACGCAATTTCGTGACCGCGGCGCGGGCGCTTGGCGCGTCGGACATTTACCTGCTGCGCCGGCACGTGCTTCCGCAAACGTATGGGATCATGCTGACGCAAATGACGCTTCTGATCCCGCAATATATTCTGGCGGAGGTTACGCTGACGTTTCTGGGACTCGGCGTCGGCGAGCCGATGCCGAGCTGGGGCAGTCTGCTCGCGTCCCTGCAGCAATACTATGTTCTTTCGTCGTATTGGTGGATGTTCCTGCCTGCCCTGCTGCTGATTCCTGTCTTCCTCGCGTACTACATTGCCGCCAATGCTCTGCAGGAACGTCTGAAATCCGTGCCGCTGTAAAAACAGACGAATCTCTGCTAAGAATTTCCATATGCCCCAGGCAAGCCACTCCAAGCACGCGCTGGCTGCGCTTGCCGTTGCAATCCTATGCATCGTCTTCTCGGCGATCGGCTTGCCCGTGACGGCCCTCTCGACCAGGGCGCTTCCGGCGCAAAGCGCGGAAGACCGAATGGTGACGGACAATCCGCCGGGCCGGCGCGGAGGAGAAATCGCGGTTGCGCTCCGATCTGATCCCAAAACTTTGAACCCGGCGCTGGCCGAGGACGCGACGTCGCGCGACATCATTTACTGCATGAATGCCGACCTGATTCATATCAATCGCAAAACGCAGGAGACGGAATCGGCGCTGGCAAAGTCCTGGAGCGTTTCGCATGACGGAAAAACGTATACATTGCAGCTTCGGCGCGGGCTGCGATTCTCCGATGGGAAGCCATTTAACGCGGACGACGTGATATTTACTTTCGAAGTGTATCTGGACGACACAATCCATTCGCCGGAACGGGATTTACTGATCGTCGGCGGCAAACCCATCTCCGTTCAGAAGATCGACGATTACACGGTGCAGTTTCGATTGGCGCAGCCCTACGCCGCGGCGGAGCGGCTGTTTGACGGAATGCCGATTCTGCCGAAGCATCTGCTGGAGGATGCGTACAAGAGCGGAACTTTCTCGAAAGCGTGGAGCATTTCGATGCCGCCGAGGCAATTTGCGGGTCTTGGGCCATTTCGGTTGAAGGAGTATGTGCCAGGGCAGCGGATAGTGCTGGAACGGAACCCGTACTACTGGAAAGTCGATGGCAAGGGAAATCCATTGCCGTATCTCAACGAGATTGTTTTTTTGTTCGTTCCGAGCGAAGACGCTCAAGTGATCCGCTTTCAGGCGGGGGACACGGACATTCTGAGCAGCTTCAGCGCGCAGAATTTCGCGTTGCTTCAGGAAGCGCAAGCGGCCAAGGGCTACCATCTGTACGACCTGGGGCCGGGGCTGGAATACAATTTTCTGTTCTTCAACATGAACGACCTCGCGTCGAAAAATCTGGGGCAAATTGCGCGGAAGCAAGTGTGGTTCCAGGATGTGCGTTTTCGCCAGGCGGTGTCAGCGGCGATCGATCGCGACGGCATCGTTCGGCTGGTGTACGACGGGCGAGCGACACCGCTGTGGAGCCAAGTGACTCCGGGAAACAAGCGGTGGGTGGATTCAGCGCTGCCGCATCCGCCGCGGTCACTCGCAGGTGCGCGTGGATTGTTAAAGAGCGCGGGCTTTTCGTGGAAAGGCGATGGGACTCTGATTGACGCGCGAGGGAATCCCGTGGAATTTTCCATTCTGACAAGCTCCTCGAACGCCGAACGGACGAAAATGGCGACAATTATTCAGAATGACCTGAGCCAGTTGGGAATGAACGTTCACGTGGTGTCACTGGACTTCGGGGCGATGGTGGACCGGCTGCTCAATAGCTTCGACTATGAAGCGGCGGTGATGGGCATTGCCAGCGGAGACACCGATCCCACGTCCGAGATGAACGTGTGGCTTTCGAGCGGAGGCACGCACCTGTGGCACCTGAATGAAAGCAAGCCTGCGACGCCGTGGGAAGGGGAAATGGACCGGCTGATGAACGAGCAACTGATCACGCTGAATCATGTACGGCGAAAACGGCTGTACGACCAAGTGCAGCAAATCGTCGAGCAAAATCTGCCCGTGATTTGCCTGGCGAGTCCGGACATTCTGGCGGGAGCGAAGGATCGCGTGGGAAATTTCGATCCCGCGATTCTGGATCCTTACGCGCTGTGGAATGTTGAGGAACTGTACGTTCACTAGAACCTGGGTGGTTCGGCTGACATCCTCGTTCCCCGCAATATGTAAGCTGACGGCGAACCGTGGCGGGATGAGCGAGAGTTTTAACGCCAGCGTCTCGCTCGGGTTTTCCCCCGATGTTGAAAAGTGGAAAAGAGCCGGCCCCTCGAAGCTCGGGGTAAACGGGACGCCCTTCGCCCGGCTCAGGGCCAGCCAGCGCTGCGGAAACGACAGACCTCAGCGCCTGAAGACGCCTAATTTCGAGGCGATTACCGCACGGCTGAAGCCGTGCTCTGACGAAAACCATTTGTGAGATGCCCGTTAGCTCAATGGTTGCGAGGCCGAAGATGCAGCGAAAAGCTTCCGTGAGCGACGAAGAGCGAACTGCGTGGACGGACACGAGGCTGGTGCAACAGTGTCTGCGAGGCAGCGAAGAGGCATGGTCGGCGCTGATCGATAAGTACAAAAACCTCATTTTTTCCATCCCCATCAAGTATGGATTCTCGCCGGATGATGCCACGGATATTTTTCAGGCGGTTTGCGTGGAGCTGCTTTCGGAGCTTCCGAAATTGCGGAAGGCGAAGGCTCTGCCGAAGTGGATCATGCAGGTGACCGCGCACAAATGCTTTCACCACAAGCGGGAACTGCAACGGATGGAAGCTACGGATACGGACGGCAAGGCCGTGGAGCAGAGCACTCCGGCACGCGCCGAGGGAATTTTAAGGGAGGCCGAAGAGGACCAGGCGCTGAGACATGCGATGTCCCAACTGCCGGCGCGCTGCCGTCGACTGATTCAGATGTTGTTTTTCGAGGAGCCTGCGCGCCCGTATCAGCAACTCGCGGCGGAACTGGGGCTTTCCACTGGATCGATTGGATTCATCCGGCAACGGTGCCTGGAGCGTTTACGCAAAGGGCTGCGCGAAGCAGGTTTCTCGTGACGCCGCGCGGGAAAAACTCGCTTACAGGAGCTGCGCTGAAGGAGTTGGCGAGGCTCAAGGATGACACCAGCCGCGCGCAATATCTCTCGCGGCGTCCCCGGCTGTGCCGCAAGAGCGTCGTCGAGCAATTGAACGACGTGGTGCGCGCGAAGCTGCGAGCGGACACGCACGAGGCCCTTTCCCTGGCGGAAGCGGCGGTTACCATCGCGCGAAAATTGCGGAATCGCGATGCGCTGGGGCACAGCCTGCGTTCCAAGGCCAACGCCCTATACATGATTGGGGATAACCAACAGGCGCTGGAGTTTCACGCGGAAGCCATCGAAACATTTCAGAAGGCGGGCAATCCGCTGGAAGAAGCGCGCACGCTGATTCCCTCCATCCAGCCGCTGATTTTGCTCGGACAATATGACCGCGCGTTCGAGTGCGCCGAGGCGGCGAAGAAAATATTCGAAGAGTTGGGGGATAAGCAGCGCCTGGGGCATCTGGAGATTAATGTTGGGAACATTTATCACCGGCAGGACCGGTTCGAAGAGGGACTTGCTTGCTACGAGCACGCGTACGAAACGCTTCTGCCGTTTCGCGACTCGGAGGGGCTTGCCGTGGCGCTGTACAACATGGCGGTCTGCCTGATCACGCTGAACGATTTCCCGCGCGCGCTGGCCACGTACCAGCGCGCGCGCGCGATGTGCGTGCAGCACGGCATGACGCTGCTGGTGACGCAAAGCGATTACAACATCGCTTACCTGTATTACCTGCGAGGCGAGTACAGCCGGGCGATTGAGATGCTGCGCGCCACGCGCGTGAAATGCGAGGAAAATGGAGACGCGCATGTGCTGGCTCTTTGCTTCCTCGATTTATCGGAAATTTATCTGGAACTGAACCTGAGCACCGAGGCGCGGGACGTGGCTCACGAAGGGTATCTGCGGTTCCAGAAACTCGGGATGGGTTACGAAGAGGCGAAATGCCAGGCGAATGAGGCCATGGCGTTGAGCCAGGTGGGCAAAGCAATGCGCGCGCTGGAATTGTTTGATCAGGCGCGCGTGAAATTTGTGCGCGAGAAAAATCTTGTGTGGCCGTGGCTGATCGATTTGTATCAGGCAGTCGTACTGTACAACGAAGGGCGGCTGTTTGAAGCGCGGCGGCTGTGCACGCGCGCGGCTAAATTTTTCGACACGTCATTGTTGCCGGGCAAAGGAGTGCTGTGCCAATTGTTGCTGGCGCGGCTGTCGTTGAAAACGGGGGACCTGGCGGCTGCGCGCACGGAATGCGCACGCGCGTTGGAGCGCCTAGCGGCGCTCGAAGCACCGGTTCTACGCTATCAGGCGGAATTTCTTGTGGGCCAGGTGCAACAGGCTTCGGGTGATTTGAGAGGAGCGTATGACTCGCATCAGCGTGCACGCGAAGCGCTGGAAACGTTGCGCAGCAGCCTGCGGGCGGAAGAACTGAAGATCGCGTTCATGAAAAACCGGCTGGAGGTTTACGAATGCTTGGTCGATATCTGCATGAAGGACGACGCGAAGGAAAATTCCAGCGAGGAATCTTTCGGATACATGGAGATGGCGAAGTCCCGCAGCCTGGCGGAGCTGCTGGTGCATCACGCGCAGGCCATGCCGGCGGGCGAAGCGGGGCAAAGCGGACTGGTGCGGCGAATCAGGGAAATGCGCGAGGAACTCAACTGGTATTACCGGCGGCTGGAACAGGAACAATTGCGCGGGGAAGACCTGTCGCCGGAACGAATTGAAAAACTGCAGAAGGAAGCGCTCGAGCACGAAAATGAATTGTTGCGCGCTCTGCGTGAACTTCCCGTGCCGCAAGCGATGGGAAGCGTGGCGCACGATCCGGCCAATGATCCGGCGCTGATTTCGCTCGATCGCATTCGCGCCGCTTTGCCAACGGATGCGGCACTTATTGAGTATTTCAGCCTGAAGGACCAGTTTATCGCGGCGGTGCTGACGAACGAGAAACTCGAAATCATTCCGCTGACTCCTGTGTCGCGGGTCGTTAATCTGCTGCGGATGCTGCATTTTCAGATTTCGAAATTTCGCTTGGGCGCCGGGTACACGCAGGAATTCGCAAAGCCGTTGTTTGATGCGGCGCAGGCCCACCTGAAGGAACTTTACGAGGAAGTGATGGCGCCGCTGCGAGTGCATTTGCGCGCTCGCCATCTGGTGATTGTGCCGCACGGCGTGCTGCACTATCTGCCGTTTCACGCGCTTTTCGACGGCGATGGCTACGTGATCGATTCGTTCACGGTTTCGTATGCACCGAGCGCGGGTATTTTCGCCCTTTGCCAGCAGAAAGCCTCGCGCGCTTCGGGGGCGCCGCTTATTTTGGGCGTGCCCGATGCGCACGCGCCCTTGATTCTCGACGAAGTGCAATCGGTCGCTAAAATCCTGCCCGGCGCGGAACTGATTGTGGGTGCGGATGCCAACGAGAATGCGTTGCGAACGAAGGGTTCGCACAGCCGATTGATTCACATTGCCACCCATGGCACTTTCCGGCAGGACAATCCGATGTTCTCCGGAATCCGACTGGGCAATGCGTATTTGAGTCTTTACGATTTGTACCAGCTGAAGCTGGACGCTGACCTGGTTACGTTGAGCGGATGCGCGACTGGATTGAATGTAGTCACCGCAGGCGATGAATTGCTAGGGTTAATTCGGGGGCTTCTGTATGCGGGCGCGCAGTCGCTTCTGCTGACTTTATGGAACGTTCACGACCGTAGTACGGCAGACTTCATGACGTACTTTTACCGGCGCTTTCAAGGTGAGGCCGACAAGGCCCGGGCTTTGCAGGGCGCCATGCAGGAACTGCGCCAGCAGTACCCTCACCCGTATTATTGGGCTCCATTTGCCCTGATCGGCAAGATTTCCGCCGCCTGACCCCCTGCCAGATTTTTTTCGTCCGCCCTATATTTTTTGGCCGCGGTAACACCCTTATGTACAGGTATGGAAAAAGGGAAGATGCACGATGGAATCGGGGAACGGCAAAATTTGTGAAATTGGGGGATGTGAAATGCGACATTTTTCCTTGGAACAATGGGCTGATTTCGCCCGGGATGTAGTTAAGGGAGATCAAAAAGCGGCTATGCAAACTCACTTGGAGAGCGGTTGCAAGCCATGCGCCAAGATCCTCGGCACATGGACGCGAGTTCGCAAAGCAGCGACACGCGAAAAGGCATATCAACCGCCGGAAAGCGCGGTTCGCACCATTAAGGGTCTGGGTGCGATTCACATTCCAGCCAAGACTTCGCTTCCGCGCTTGCTCTTCGATAGCTCCAGCAACCCGATCGCCGCCGGAGTGAGGTCTGCCTCTACGGTCGCCCGCCAATTGCTTTATGGCGTCGGCCCCTATCGCATCGACTTGCGCATGGAGCCTGAAATGGATTCCGACAAGGTTTCGCTCGTCGGCCAGATCCTGAATTCCGCCGACCCCGCAAAGCATGCCACCGCCGTCCCTGTCATTCTCTTAAAAGGGCGCAAGGTGCTGGCCGAATCGTATACGAACGGGTTTGGTGAGTTCCACTTGCAGTGCGATCTCGAGGGAAGTCTGCAGTTGCGGCTGACCTTGCCTGACGGAGCAGAAGTCAGGATTCCCTTGGTCGAACCTGCGAAAGCAGCTGCGCCACAAGGCATGGAAGCACTTGAATCGTATAGGGTTACGGGAGTCTCTTCCCGGAAACCGAAAAGTACTAGGAAACGAGTTTAGTTTTTAGCTGCCGAGAATGGCCGCCTGTACCATTGAGTGAAATGAGTCGTTCCGGCAAGACTAGGACTCACACACAGCGACCTCGGGAGCAAAGGAGCAACGCAACCATGAAGCGCTTCGCCTGCATTTTCACACTTCTTCTTGTTGGATTCTGGGGTCAGCCGGCTTCGGCCCAGCTGTTGTCGGGCCTGCTTGGAGGTAGCACGACGACGTCGACAACGACCCCGACGTCTACCACTGCCTCCCCAAACGGAGTGATCGTCCGAACCAGTCTTGGCGCTTTGGGGTTGCAGTTAGTTTGTTTGCTGAATGCGTGTACCGTGAAGGGCAGCTTGGACGGCAACCTCGGCCAAGTTTTTCTGGTAACGCCTAACTCGGGCCTCCTTCCCGATGTCCTCGCCGCGACTCTGAGGCTCGTCACCGGCATTCTCGATGCTGAGACCGACCAATTGATGATGCTGCCGCCCAATCCAGCCCAAGGCGCATTGCAGACGCAGGTCCCAACGTACCTCTATGATGAAACTCCCGTAAACTATTTCGGCGCAACGGTCTGGAATGGCTACGCCAATCAGCCCGCAGCCAATATAACCAACGTTCACAACGCGCAAAACACTTTCCACGTCACGGGCTCCGGAATCGTCGCCGACATCGACACCGGCGTAGACCCAAATCATCCGGCTCTCAAGGCGATCCTGCTCCCAGGGTACGATTTCACGCGCAACCAGCCCGGCGGTTCAGAAATGACCGATCTCGGCGGCTCCACGGGATCAGCGTGCAGCACCTGTCAAGCCGCTTTCGTGAATCAGCACACGGCCGCAATGCTGGACCAGCACACCGCCGCAATGCTTGACGGCTCTCCGTACGCCGCCTTCGGACATGGCACGGAAGTGGTTGGAGTCATTCACCTCGTTGCCCCCACCGCGCACATCATGCCGTTGAAGGCATTTCACGCCGACGGTACGGGCGATCTCTCCGACATTATTCGCGCCATCTATTACGCGGTTCAGAATCACGTGAACGTCATCAACATGAGTTTTGACCTCACGTCGAATTCCACCGAATTAACCAACGCCATCAACTATGCGTCGAGTCACAACGTCATTTGCGTGGCTTCATCCGGCAATGACGGTCTGAAGGAAGTCGTTTATCCCGCCGGCCTCAAGAACGTGATGGGTGTTGCCTCGACCAACGATTTTGACCAGCGCTCGAGCTTTTCCAACTATGGCAACCAGGTCGTTTGGGTTGCTGCACCGGGAGAAAATACTGTCACCACGTATCCGTTTGGCACCTATTCCGTAAGCTCGGGAACGTCGTTTAGTTCGCCTTTGGTTGCAGGCACTGCGGCGTTGATTCTAAATCTGAAACCCAGCGCGAACCAGTCCCAGGCAGCGTCGGCAATTGCTCATGCCCAGTGGATCGGCTGCAACATGGGCAACGGGCGGCTCGATGTTTATGGCGCGCTTGCATCGCTGGATGTTTGGTAATGTCAGAATACGGAGTTCGCTAGGTAATCAGGGTAACCCGATGAGAACGACGGGCCAATTAGACATAAGTGCTTCCGGAGGCGGCCTCGCGCTGCCTTCGGAAGCGCCGGCATTTCTGTCGAACTTCGCTCTGCGACCGAGGCCGCAGTCAGGCGCTGGACCTTTGCGCATTAAAGAGGTGGAGGAACAACTGCTCGCGCTGCGCACGTCGTTAATCTGTTCGTTCAATCAGCTACTGGATTTAAAGGATCTGAACACAGGAGTGCACAGCACGCGTTTGGCAGAATGGGCGCTCCATGTGGCCGGGGAGATCGGCTTGGACGAAAGTTGCCTGGCGGATATTGAAGTTGCCGCGCTGCTGCACGACATTGGCAAGATCGGAATTCCCGATGCGATTCTCAACAAGCCTGCCAGACTGACGGAAGAAGAATATGGGCTGATGAAAAAACATCCGGAATATGGATGGGTGGTACTGCACCAGATTCCTGGACTGGAGCGCGCGAGTCTGTTGATCCTCCACCACCACGAAAGTTTCGATGGTAAAGGTTATCCCGGCGGCCTTAAAGGCGAGGAAATTCCGATTGGGTCCCGCATTGTTTCCGTGATTGATGCCTTCGACGCTATGGTTTCCACACGCCCGTATCGCGACGGTCTGCCCTTCGAGGAAGCCGAACGCCGCCTGTTAGAAGCGAGCGGCACTCAATTCGACCCGGACATTCTCGAGCATTTCCTTCCTCTCGCTCGTGCGGAGATGTCCGCTGTCTTTGCCGCCGCCGGCACAACCGTCACTGCTGTTCTATAGGGCTCACCGCGCATCCTCCACTTCGTCACGTCCACGGCTCGGTCGAGAATTTCATCCGCGATGCTCCGGAACACTTTCAGGTGCGGCGAATTGGCGTGCGCATCCAGATCCGAGTGCAGGCAACCGTCCAGCTCAATCACGCGCCTGTTCGGCCGAGAAGCCGGTATAGTCGAGCCGGCCCTGATTGAAGAAGTCAACGGAGCCGTCGGAACGAGCGGAATCTGAGTGGATGCAGAAAGCTCGCAGCCGCGGAGGCCTGATTTGAACTGATGATGCCGGCTTCTCGGCCGACTGCCAGCAATTCCTTTCAAGAACAGAGAACACCTCCTCACGAGACAGACGCTCTGCCTCGGGCCTTGGGCTTTCGACCCACTACCCTTCCTTATCCAAACATCAGGAACAGCGCTCAGCGATTGCCCCTCCCATTGGTCACACTGCATCCGTATGGCTCGCCGTGAAGGACCAGAAAACTCTCTCAGCCGTCGTCGATGACGTCCCTTTAGGTCGCAGCCTGAGCCGTTAACAACGCCATGCTGCCGCCATTGACAATATACCGTAACGTCATCAAAATACCGTACGCATACCTCTTGTCTCCCGAGCCCACAATTCGCGATCGCGTTCTCACGATTCACGGCATTGAATCTTCGGGAGATTGGCAAGAGGACGTCGCGCGTGCCTTCGCTCCTCACTTCGCCTGCAAGACCATCAAATATCCCCACTACCGCCCGTCCTAAGGGTCGCTCACGCCTCATGCGTTGCCTTTTTCGGCCCGGAACTTCGCCCATCGTTTCTTGGCGGCTCTCGCAATCTTCGCCCTCGCAGCGGCGGACAACACGCGCTTCTTGACGCCAGTCAGTTCTCGGCTCGTCGAATCGCCCAAAACCTTCGCAGCCGCTCGTAGGCCTTTCAATTGGTGCTGTAACTTACTTAACCGCGTTTCGAGCTTTCTTTCTTCGCGCTTGATTGCTGCCAGAATGTCCATGGATCCTCCGAATAAACTCTATCTAACTCTATCTCAAAGGGGAGGTAGCGCACTAGAAGTGCTGCGAGAGGCAGTGGCTTGGAGGCGAGCGCCTAACGCATGAACCAGGGCCAGATGTCCGGTTACGCAGGCGGTCTCAATGGGTCAACGCAACACTTGTTCGAAGTTTACTGGCAGGAGTCTCGAAACGTAAGGTTTTTCTTGGGCGTTGATTTAAGCGTAGCGCTACTTTGTCCAGATCCGACTGGGTATAGCCGGACAGGTCGGTTCTCCTCGGGAAGTATTGCCGTAATAGCCCATTGGTGTTTTCGTTCGAGCCGCGCTGCCAAGGACTTTGCGGATCGCAGAAATAGACTTTGACATCGGTGGCCACGGTAAAGGTCTTATGCTTGGCCATCTCCAGTCCGCGATCCCAGGTCAACGAGCGCCGCAGGGAAGCTGGGAGTTTGCGAATCTGCCGGCTTAGTGCAGCGACGACCACCGCTGTGTCTTTGCTGGGCACTTTTACGAGTGCGGTAAAACGCGAATGTCGTTCCACCAAGGTCACGATGTGACTGTTCTTTGAGCCGCTCAGTAGATCGCCCTCCCAATGACCCGGTATGGCACGGTCCTCAATTTCGGCGGGTCTTTCCCGGATCGAGATGGCATCTGCAATTTGACCGCGCGAGTCTTTAAAGATGTGCGAGTGTTGCGAGCGGCGGATGCGGCG
>Ga0307374_10007194_pt1 | contig 17092 bp, 15 predicted proteins | sample OX3MG_FD_202532 | JGI IMG/M metagenome (GOLD analysis project Ga0307374, IMG submission 202532) | Soil microbial communities from Risofladan, Vaasa, Finland - OX-3 | ecosystem: Environmental > Terrestrial > Soil > Coastal area > Acid sulfate soil | place: Finland: Risofladan, Vaasa | collected... | reverse complement strand
GAGCATCACTGAGCGGCGGGCGTCCAATCGCCAAGGACGCCCGCCGCGAGTGTGAATGGTGCCGGAGCTGAGCCGGGGCTCAGTGGACGGTTGCGGATTCGGCGACCGGCTCGGAGCGCCCGGCGCCGTCGAAAAATTCCTGCAGGTTCTGCTGATAGCGATAGAATAAATCCGCGTCGAGCTGATTGTCCGCCTCGATCCGCAGGGGAGTGTCGAGCAGCGTAAGCGTGTTCAGCGTATGCCCGAGATCGGCGTGTCCGTTGGCGGCGATATTCTCGATCATTTCACGCCATCCCGAATACGGTCCCGAGACGACAATCGAACCCTTGGCGGCGTCCGCGACGCTGGCCAGATGGCGCACGCCGGTGCAGCGATAGCCGCTGAACACGATCTCGAAGCAGTCGCTCGAATCGTCGTAATCGATCTTCACGACCAGAGTCATGTCCACCGTGCCGAGGCGCCGGAAGAGATCGGGGTCGGCGTTGACGCGCGTGCGCAGCTCTTCAAAAAACTCTTTCGAGGGATACCAGGTCATAGTCGTTGCCTCCGTAAGCGGATAACCCATTCGCCAGGCGTTCAGATTGGCAGCTCGAGTGGAATCGCGAGGCGGCTCGTGCGATCGATTCCCGCCATCTTGAGCCGATGCAGGTACTCGTGGATCTGCTTCTTGAACAGGTAGCCCAGCTTCGCAAAGCCTTCGTCAATATGCTCGAGGCCGCCGCCGGCCAGAATCGCGCGCGCTTCGACGGTGTCCTGGGTCTGGTTGAGGCTGAATGTCGCTTCCTCTCCGCGTTGCAGGATGTCATGAATCTCGGGCTCGCGCTCGGGATGCTTCTCGAGGAAATACTTCAGATGCATCGTGCCGTACGCGACGTGGCGCGCTTCGTCCTGCATGCAGAGCCGGAAGATTTTCTTTTCCACCGCGGACAGCGCAAACATCTCGCCGTTGCGGAACAGGGTCAGCACAAAGCCCTCGCCCAGGATGTGCATCAGCGCGCTGGCGGTGGTGAAGTTCGGCGCTTCCAGGATCACGCGCAGCAACTCCTCGGAGTCGGGTGAGGAGCGCAGCAGGCCGCCGCCGTTGGCCAACGCGCGTTTGCGGAACACCTCCATGTGCCGCGCCTCATCGAAGATTTGCGAGGCCAAAAACAGTTTCACTTCGTGAAAGTCGTGGTTGATGCGATGCAGCCATTTGGCGGGCATGTCGCCGGCGACGAACTCGATCTCGGCAAGGTTGGTGCACACCTGGCACATCGCCTTCTCGAGATCATCGCGCTGCGGCCGAAGCTCATCCCACGGAATGTCGCGCGCCGAACTCCATTGCCGCGCCACCGCTTCGTCGTAAAGGTGGGCAACGTTTTCGGCCCATACCAGGGATTTGTCGTTGATGTCGTAGCAGCCGAGCGAGGGCATATCGTCGGGAATCTCTGAACCGCGCGGCGCCATGCTGCCGTAAATCGATCCGTGGTCCGGCACGGCGCCATACTGTCCGACCAGGTTGATGTCTTCCAGCCCGAGGCCGCGCTCGTCGCGCGGCGTCGCCCTGACGCCCCAACCGGTGGGATTCGAGTTCATCCAGCTCAAATCCAGCTTCCCCTTGCGTACGTCGCTCAGGGTATCAAGGGCTTTCTCGACGCTTGGACTGACATGCGGCATGGCACTGCTCTCCTTGGCGGTAATCGGAATAGATGCGTTTCCCGATAACGCAAAGGACATGCCATAGCGATAACGTCCGGCCTCGGCAGCGGGCGGGGGAACCGCCCGCTTTATCTAAACTTACTAACCGTTCGGTAGATTACCGCGCCAATTGCGACGATGCCGGGATGACGCCGATCGAATCAAGTGTGTCCGATCGAACCGCCGGCCGCCCGATCGTCTCTGGACCTTTCAATCGTTCGCCACGGTCTCCTCGTCGCCGGCCAGCGCCTCAAGCACGTCGGTGGTGGTGATAATGCCGGCCAGCGTGCCGTCTTCGATCACGAGCAATGCGCCGATTTTGCGTTCGCGCAACAGTCGCGCCGCATCGCGGATCGAGCTGTCGGGCGCCACCGTGATTAGCTGCTGAGTCATCGCCTTTGCCGCCTCGACACTATCGAGGCGGCCGGTATGGCTGCGCACATCGCGGTCGGTCACGATCCCGACCGGCTTCCCGTCCTTGACGATCGGAATGCTTCGGAAGCCGCCTTCGATCATCTTGTTTTCGAGTTCGGACAGTTTGTCCCCGGGAGCGCCGACGATCGGGTTGGCCGTCATCCAGGTCCTGACCCGGTCGCGATCGGGCGCTTCCTGGCGAGTGGTCAGAACGGGGCAATTCGCTTCGCGCAGGACGATTTCTGCAATACTGCCGAGAAAGAAATGCTTGAACCCGCGCCGCCCGTGCGTTGCCATCACGATCACGTCGGCGCGCACCTTGCGCGCGGCCTTGAGGATCGCGCCGGCCGGTTCGCCGATCTGGGTCATCAGTTCGTACTTCAATCCGGCCAGCCGCTTGCGCGCGATTTCCAGGAGTTTGCGATGCGCCGCGTCCTCCTGGCCCTTGTACAAATCCACATAGACCGGCATCGCAGTCGGCTGCACGATCAGCGGAACCACGTGAAGTACGTACACCGTTCCATCATGCTCGCGGGCCAGCTCGGCCGCGGTCGAGAGCGCCGATAGCGAGTTTTCGTCGAAATCAATCGGACAAAGAATTCTGCGATATGGAAAAGGCATTGTCGTGCCTCCTTGATGGCATTCAGCTCGTCTCTGTCATCACAATAGTAGTGATAGCGATTGTCGTGCCATCGAGGACGTGCGCGAGCAAAGGCGCAGCACGCGAATCTTGCTCACAATTCAGCGACTCGCCCGGTCAGGCGCAGTCCTCAAGCCAGAAATGTATCCGAACGCGCCAGTTATCGCGACGCTTGCTGATTCCAACCGGCCCCGGGATCCTCCTCCTCCGGACAAGCAGGCTCTTCACCCCAGATAAGCAAAGTCGCCATGAGCATTGATGCTGAGCGTGTTCGCGATTGGAGAACCGGCAAAACCCATGCGCTGTTCGTTGTACTCGATTTGGTAAATCACGCCGCTCGAACCCGGAACGAACAGCCCGCCCTCTGGCGCGAGCACGAAGATCTTGTTCCTCCCATCCGAATCGGAAGCCCCCAAATAGAGCGCTCCAGCGTCGGTCAGGGAAGGATCGCCGAGCCATCGGAACTCGGATCCGAATGGTGTGAGTTGCCCGCGCTGGATGGGAAGACTCAGACTGCCGTCGCGAATGGTGATAATTGCAGGCAGCCGGGCGCACACGGCAAGCACGGCCATCATCCCGCCCGGAGTCAGAGCAGGCCGGTCCAACGACAGATGCGAAATTGGCGCAAGAGCGGTGAGAGTGCCTGTCGTAAGTACCCGGGTCATCTCGCCTTCGTGGTACAGAAACAGCGCCTGACCTGTGGGCGTGTTGCTCACAAAGGCAACCTTCACGCCATTGGGAGAGGAAACCGCGCGGGGAAGTCCAAACGCATCGAAACGAGTCCGATCAGGCCCGAGTTTCCCTTGTACTGCCACTTCGCTGGTGCCCGCCGATGACGCGAGCAGCACCGCCTGCCGTTCCGCGGAATCGCTCGCGCCCGCATCGGCGCCGATCCAGGCGTTGAATGCAACCGCGCCATTTCCGGCGGGTCCTTGACTACCATATCCGATTACCCGGATCCGGTGATGCTGGAGTGTGTAGTCACCGGCATGCGCAAGGCAGGAGATAACACCCTTCGAATACAGGAACAGGGTGTCCGCGCCGGATGCCTCGGTGGCCATGAAAGCGATCTCACCTGAGCCGCCGGCGGTGGGACGGGGATCCACCCGCAGGACCGGAGAGCATCCCGACTTCGCGTGAACCGAATCCAACAACCGCCGGAGCCGGAAGGGTGGCGAGTCAGCAGGCTTGGCGATAAAGATTTCCCAATGCGGAGCTTTAGGGGCCGCGCGTAACTCGGCGGCGAACACCACGCTTCCGTCCGGCATCATCGAGGGCAAGCCCAGGTCGTCAATTGTTTCGCCGGCGATTTGTGTTACTCCAGTCGACGCGACTGCGGCGATCTTTCCGTTAGCATCGCTGGCATAGAGCACTTGACCGATTTTCCTGCTGAGCCCGGCACCGTCGAGGCCCTGCAGGGAGAGAACAAAGGCACTGGCGGTGGCAGCCCATACGAGCACCGCCACCGTCACGATACCGACCAATCCGCGCTTGATACTCATCAGTTACTCCTGGCTCGAGCCGCCACCGCGTCCGCTTAGTTTCCCGTAACCCAGCGGCCGCCTTCGGCGCTTGCCGCTACCTGCTCGGGCAGGAACCAGTTGCGCTGTACCGCTCCCATGTTGATGAACCATGAATCGTGGGCTTGTTCGTCGCGCGACGGATGATAACAGACGCTCGAGAAGCCGGTCTGGATGTTGACCGTCGAGGAACCAACCTGGAACTCGCGCTTGAACGGGTAGATCGCGATCCGGGCGCCCGGCTCCGGCCGATCGCTATAGGCCATCCACGAAGTGTAATTCAGGAACAACTGGCCAGTACGGTCGTAGAGATCCACGGACATCGGAAAGTCGGCCTCTGAATCGACGTAAATGATTTCCTTCGAGTAGAGACTTTGATTGAACCGCGCCACGGCCTGCACGATATAGTAATGGCGTGGGGCCCACTCGTCGGGGCAGTGACTGGCGCCGCCGTCGGTTGGGCATCGGCGATCCGGCACTTCAGAGACCGCCACCGCGCCGAGCATCGTCTTCTCGCCCAGGAACTTGAAGTCGTAGAATTGGTTTTTGCCGCTCCATCCTTCCCAGTGATTTGGATCGTAAATGTTTGGGCCTGACGCGGTGTCGCTCATCTGGTAATTGAGGCGGCGCAGACGCCGTGATCCGGGCGTCCAGCTCCAGATATCGTCGGAACGTTTCGCGTCGGCGTAGCGGAACTTCAACTCCAGGCCGCCGCGGTCGGTCGCGGGCGCGAGAATTGGCCCGTTGAAGGTCATGTACAAGCGCCCGGTTGTCAGGAAGTCCGGGTCGGTGGGAATAGGATCGACCTCGGTGCGGCCAACCTCGTTGTAGCCGGCATAGTGGCCCACCGCGACGTCATAAATGGAAAAGTGAGGCTTGTTTCTGCCCCAATTCACACTGTCGCAGTCATAGTAGCGAAGGTCGTAATCATCGGTCGAAATTGGGCGGAACATTTCGTTCCACATGACCTTTACGCCCGCGTCCCGATCGTTGGCGTCCACCGCGGGGAAGGGTTCGCCCGAGACGTATCCGATCAGGCTTCGCCGATCGGGAGAGAGCCGGACCTGGCTTGCGTATTTCTCGGTTGCCTCCTGGTAAGGCGGCGGCCAGTCAATCCGCGCCGACGGAACAACTTTGATCGTCATCCCGTTCAGCACGCGCGGATATTGGCCTGGGCTGAGCAGGTCTTTTACCTTGTAAGCGTTATCCGGGGTAATGAAATCACCCGGCTTCACCTGCGCAAGCGCGCTCTTGACCGGAAGGCCGATTAACATAACCAGCGCCACAGCCAAGGCGATGGTCCAATCGATCGCACCCCGCGCTCGCCACGAATCTGATATGTCCATTCGGTGCATGTTTTTCGCCTCCTTGGAGAGTTGGCGCCTCGTCACACGCATTAGGGTCAATACCGCGAGCATCGGCTGTGCCAATACCGCCGGCCGGGATTTATCCAGATTCTAACGGGTGTTAGATTGACTCGGCGGCGCGCTCTGCACTGCGACGATGGCGCATTTAGCGTCACTTTTCGCCGACCTGATTCCTCCGGTTACACCTTTGCGCCGCAAAGCTGGGCGCGCCGGCTCGATCGCGCGATGATCGCCCTCGACCGCGGGATGCGGCCCGGCGCTCGTTACAGCGCGCCGCCGATGTATCCGAATGCACCATCGCGGGTTGAACTCGCTGATTCCGACCGGCATCCTAATCTCAGCCTGTCCCTCTGCCAGCCTCGGAATCCTATGGGTTCGTCATCCGCCGTCGGTGGCAGCCTAATTGCTCTGTATGATCGCGTTCTCGACCGGAGGTGGCTGTAATGAGAATCGCAAACCTGATGACGCGGGAGCCGGTGAGGGTTGGCCCGCGTGATACGCTGGAAAAGGTTCAAGGCCTGATGAAGCAAGGCGGCTTTCGCCGCGTGCCAGTGGTCGATAACGACTCGATAGTTGGAATCCTGACTGAACGTGACCTGCGCGCGCATCACAGCACCATGGCGGAAACGCGGGTCAACGCCGTGATGAGCGCACCGGTGGTGACGCTCGAATCGGGCGCTTCAGTCGAGGAAGCCGCGCGCGTGATGCTGCGCAACAAGATCGGCGGGCTGCCGATTGTCGAGCGGGGAAAACTCGTCGGGATTCTGACCTCGAGCGACGTTCTGAAGGCGTTTCTGCATGTTGTTGATGCGGCAAAAAAGATCATGGAGCCGTGACCGGTCCCGGAATATCGTCAGGAATCGGCGGCACGAACCAGCAAAACAACTAAAGAGGACTCTGTGATGACAGGCGAGCGACTCGAAACCGGCAAGGGAAAAATCCGCAGTCTCAACAGGCGCGGCACGCGCTCGGACAAGAGTCCGCCCGTGGTGCGCAAGGCGCGCAGCTACTCTGACCCTTCGATCTGCGAAAAGTGCGGCTCGGTTTATACCTCGAAAACCTGGCGCGAGCGCCGCCCCCTTACGCGTGCGCTGATGAATCAGGCCACCTGGGCGACCTGTCCCGCCTGCGAACAAGTGGACAAGGGACAGTACTTTGGCCGAGTCTCGCTGTCCGGGCCGTATCTGATCGGCCACGTCGATGCGATCCGCGCGCGTATCGCGAACGTCGAGCGGCGGGCGCGCTTCACGCAACCCGAACGCCGCGTGGTCGCGGCGGACTTCGACGGATCGACCCTCGAGGTACTGACCAGCTCGCAGAAGCTGGCGCATCGCATCGCCCACGAAATCGAGAAGGCTTTCGGTGGCAGCGTGACCTATTCGTGGTCGGATAGCGACGGCACCCTGGCGGCGACCTGGCATCGAGAGTAGTGGCCGACGTGGGCGCGGCGGGCGAATCGGGCGAGCTTGCGCGCGCAGCCACGCGAACCGGCGACCAACGCTCGTATCGCGGCCTTGACCGTGCCGAGGCCGCGCGCCGCCTTGCGCGACTGGGCCCCAATGAGTTCGTGCGGCTTCGATGGTGGGATCCGGTGGCGCGTTTTCTTCGCACCGCTGCGGATCCGATGGCGCTGATGCTGGCCGCCGCCGCCGCCGCGTACTATGCGCTCGGCGAGCGCACCGATTCATATGTCCTGCTCGCGGCGATTGTTCCGGTGCTGGCGGTCGATGTGCTCCTTGCGGCGCGCTCGCGGGCGGCGCTGCGCAAACTGGCCGGCGCGGTCGCGGCGCGCGCACGCGTCATCCGCGACGGAACCGAAGTGGATATTCCCACCCGGGAAGTCGTTCCCGGCGACGCGTTGCTGCTCGAACAGGGCGACGTGGTGCACGCCGACGCGATCGTCCGCGCCAGCTCGAATCTGATCGCCGATGAGTCCCAATTGAGCGGCGAATCCGAGCCGGTCGCCAAGCTGCCGATTGCCGGCGCACCCGGCGACCCGAACCGCGTGTACGCGGGTTCGCGCGTCCTCGAGGGCAATGCACTGGTCGAAGTCACCGCAACCGGACCGAAAACCCGCTATGGCGATCTCGCGCGACTGACCGCCGCGGTTACGCGCCGCTCGACCCCGCTCGAGCGCAGGACCGCGCGGATCGTCGGCTGGATGATCGCGGCGGCGATCGTTGTCGCGACGCTCGTGTTCGCGTTGCGAATACTGGCAGGCGTGCCCGCGGCGAGCGCGTTCCTCTACGCGATCAGCCTTGCGATGTCCGCCGCCGGCGAAGAATTCCTGCTCGTGCTGACCCTGTTCCTCAGCCTTGGCGCGTACCGGCTCGGCCGTCACGGAGTTCTGGTGCGCCGGTTGGCGAGCGTTGAAACCCTCGGTTCCACAACCGTCATATGCCTGGACAAAACCGGCACGCTGACCGCTGGCGAGTTCGCGCTCGAGACACATGATGCTCTCGACCGCGACGGCACCGACGCGGCACTCTTGGAAGCCGCCGCGCTGGCGTGCGAGGCGCGTCCCGCCGATGCAATGGAACGCGAGATTCTGGCGCATTGCGTAACGCACGGAGTTGACGCGGACGCGTTGCATGCGCGATGGCGGCTGGTCCACGATTACTCATTCGATCCGGCCGGCAAACACATGTCGCACGTCTGGATCGAACGCGCGCAAAGCTCCGCCGCGGCCGCCGGGAAAATCGTGGCCAAAGGAGCGCTCGAGGGTATCCTCGAGCACTGCGACATCGCACCTGATCAAGCTGACCGCGCCAAACGCGAAAACGCCCGGATGGCCTCGGTCGGGATGCGCGTGCTGGCGGTCGCCGGACGTGACGGACTGGCGCGCGAGTTCACCGGCGCACGCTGGCAAGACGAACGCGGGCTGCATCTGTTCGGACTGCTGGGATTTCGCGATCCATTGCGGCCCGCGGTTCCCGCCGCAGTCGCGCTATGCTACCGCGCGGGTATCAAGCTCAAGTTGATCACGGGGGACCATGCGCTAACCGCGCACGCGGTTGCCGAAGCCGCCGGGATGGGCGGCCACGCGTCGGAGATCATCACCGGATCGCAGCTCGACGCGCTGAGCCCGTCCGCTTTCGATCGCGCCGTGGACCGCTGCACGATTTTCGCGCGCACCCGGCCCGAGCAGAAGTACGCAATTGTCGAGGCGCTCAGACGCGCCGGCGAAGTGGTCGCGATGACCGGCGACGGGATCAATGACGCGCCGGCTCTCAGGCGCGCCGACCTGGGCGTTGCGATGGGGCGGCGCGGCACCGAAATCGCCCGTACAGCGGCGGATATCGTCCTGCTCGACGACGATTTCTCGGCGTTGGCGGTCACGATCCGCGAAGGCCGCAGGCTGCTCGAATCTATTCAGCGCGCGTTCCTATATCTGATCGGCTTCAAAGTGATGCTGGTGCTGGTTGCTTTCAGCGCGCCGATTCTGGGCCTGCCGCTGCTGCTCGTGCCAGTGACTCTTGTGTGGCTCGAACTAATCGTCCATCCGGTTTCCGCGCTGGCCTTCGAGGGCGGTATCCCCGACGAAGACGTGATGGCGCGGCCGCCGACTCGGCCCTCGGCTCCGCTGGTCGATCGATCGAGCGCCATCCGCGCTGCTATCGCGGGCGCGCTGCTCGCGGCGGCGGCGCTGAGCCTGTTCGCGATGCGGATGCGTGCGGGAGAGAATTATGCGCGGACCGTTGCGATGGTGGTAATCGTGGCGGGCAGCGTGATGCTGGTAATTGCCGAGATGGCGGGTGCGCAGCCCTGGTCGCGTCTGCACGTGCCGCGGAGCCTTCGCTTCTGGACCGTGATGCTTGCCGTCGCGGCGAGCCTGCCCATCTTCATTTCGATCAAACCGATCGCGTCGCTGTTGATGCTACAATCGATTAGGCCGGCGGATTGGTCTATAGCATTGGCCGCCGCGGCCGCCGCCGTCGGCTGGCGCGCATGCGGCGCTCCCTCCTCCCGAGACTCGAGCGACGCACGATATGACGCCTCGGTCGCGAGTAGTCGCGGGGATGTCCGCTGATGGCGAACCTGGATTCACGAATGCGCGAGGAGAATTCGGCATGCCGAAAAAAGTTTTCGAAAATGCGAGTCATAAACCGCACGCCGCAAACGCGGCGCGAAGGTGTGCGACCGGCGCTATCGCAGTAGCCGCGATCCTGGCGATTGCGATCGGCTCCGCACGCGCCGCCCAACCCGCCGGGCAGGCCGACTATCAGCAGTATTGCTCCGACTGCCACGGCAAGGACGCGAGGGGCAATGGCCCACTGGTGAAGCAAATCCCGATGGCGCCGCCACCGAGCGACCTGACCCTGCTCGCGAGCGCGCACGGCGGAAAGTTTCCGTTCGATGACGTGGTCGATGTGATCGACGGGCGCAAGGCAATACCGTCCCACGCGCGTATCCAGATGCCGTTTTGGGGCGTTACGCTGCAGAAACCCGGTCAGGAATTTTCGCCTGCGAGCGACGCCGCGGTAAAGCAACGGATTCAGGCAATCGCGCGCTATCTCGAAGGCCTTCAGCGATGACGAGCCGTGCTGCGCGAGTGCACTGCTTTCCCCGCGACGCCCGTCTGGCGCGCAGGGTCGCGGCACGCGCAGGTCTGGCCTGCGCGAAGATTCGCGTGCACCGCTTCCCCGACGGCGAGTCGATGCCGCTGGTTGCGTCAGCGCCGGGCAAGAATGCGATCCTGGTGCGCGCGCTCGACGGTCAGGGCGCCAACCTGTTCGATACTCTTCTGGCCGCCGACGCGTTGCGGCGCGCGGGCGCGCGGCGCGTAACGCTGGTCGCGCCGTATCTTCCCTACATGCGCCAGGACAAGGTCTTCCGCCCGGGCGAACCGATCTCGCAACGCGTGATTGGCGACTTGCTCGGCCGCTCTTTCGACCGCGTGATCACGGTCGAGCCGCATCTGCATCGCATCGCGCGCCTGGGAGAGGTCGTCGCCTGCCAGGCGGATTCAATCACGGCGGCGCCGGCGATTGCCGAGTGGGTAAAGCGCAATCGGCGCGACAGCCTGGTGGCCGGCCCGGATGCGGAATCACGTTCGTGGATTGAATCGATCGCGCGCCAGGCGGACACGGCGTCAGCTGTTGGCGTAAAGCATCGCGATAGCGACCGGCGGGTGCGGGTGCGCTTCGCCGCGCTCGCGCGTCGCTCGCGCGCGATTATTGTCGACGATATTGCAAGTTCGGGAGCGACGCTCGCCGCCGCCGCGCGGGCATTGCGCACGCGGGGAATCGCGGCGATCGATGTAATCGTGGTGCACGCGATTTTCGCCCCGGGCGCCATCGCGCGGATTCGGCGCGCGGGTGTGCGCCGGATCATCTCGTGCGACACGATCCGCCATCCGACCAACGCCATCAGCATCGCGCCGCTGCTGGCGGCGGCGCTCGAGAGGAAGACTTGAATGCGCGAGCAAGGCACCGGCCATCCCTCGATTCTGCGCTTTCTGGGCGCGGCCGGCACGGTTACGGGAAGCAGGTTTTTGCTCACTGGCGGCGGACGCAGGGTACTGATCGATTGCGGCTTGTTCCAGGGACTCAAGGAACTTCGGCTGCGCAACTGGGAGCGGTTTGCGGCGGATCCGAAGAGCCTCGATGCGATCGTGATTACGCATGCGCATCTTGATCACAGCGGATACCTTCCGTCGATCGTGCGCGACGGCTATCGCGGGCGGATTCACGCCACGGCTTCGACCGTCGATCTGTGCCGAATCCTGTTGCCCGACAGCGGACACTTGCAGGAAGAGGAAGCGGAATACGCCAATCACGCGGGCTATTCCAAGCATGCGCCGGCACTGCCGCTGTACACTGAAGAAGACGCGCTTCGCACTCAGCAATATTTCACGCCGGCGCAGTTCGCTGAGCGCGTGGAAGTGGCAAACCGCATTCACGCGACGTTTCGCAGCGCGGGGCACATTCTCGGCTCCGCCAGCATCCTGCTTGAAACCCCTTCGCGCCGCCTGCTATTCAGCGGCGATCTCGGGCGCCCCAGCCATCCGCTGATGCGGCCACCCGCGCCGCTGCCCGAGGCGGAAATCGTCGCCGTCGAATCGACCTACGGCGATCGGATCCACGAGGATCAGAAGTCCCTCGACGCGTTCGCCGAATCGATCGCGCAGACCGCCGCGCGCGGCGGTGTGATCGTTATCCCGTCGTTCGCCGTCGATCGCACTGAGGTTCTGCTGTTCCATTTGCGCGCGATGATCCAATCCGGCCGCATTCCGGGATTGCCCATTTACGTCGATAGTCCAATGGCGCTGGCCGCGCTCAAGCTGTACAAGCGAGCCATCCTGAGCGGCGGCGCCGAGATTCGCCCTGAAGTCGCCGGCCGGCCCGAGGTGCTCGATCCCGGCCTGACCTCGGAAGTAACCTCGCGCGACGAATCGATCGCGCTCAACGGCCTCGACGGACCGATGATCATCATCTCGGCGTCCGGGATGGCCACCGGCGGCCGGGTGTTGCATCATCTTTCGCGCCGCCTGCCCGACGCGCGCAACGCGGTCATCCTGGTTGGCTACCAGGCCGAAGGAACCCGCGGGCGCGCGCTGCTCGAGGGTGCATCGTCGGTGAAGATGCTGGGCCGCTATGTCCCGGTGCGCGCGCAGGTGGTTAACGTGCCGGCGTTTTCGGTGCACGCCGACCGCGCTGAAATTCTGGCGTGGCTCGCGACCGCTCCGCGGCGCCCGGAGCTGGCGTTTATCGTGCACGGCGATCCGGCCGCGGCGCAGTCGCTGTGCGCGGCGGTGCGCAAGGAGCTCGGCTGGAACGCCGTGGTTCCACGCCATCTCGAACAGGTTCGAATCGACTGAGGAGGACGCGATGTTTCGGCTGCGGCATCTATGCCTGGATACTCTGCGCGAGCACGTGATCGTGATTCACGAACACGCGGTGCGAGCGGGCAATCTTGGCTTCAGTCCGCTGGATCGCGCGGTAGTGATGGGCCTGGTACCGGGCGGCGGCGCGCGCCACGAGATCACCGGCGTACTGAATTTCTGCCTCGACGACCTGATCGCGCCCGATGAAATCGGCGTCTCGGACCAGGCCTTTCGCGATCTCGGCCTGCCCGAAGGAGCGCCGGTCGAAGCGACGCTGGCGGCCGCGCCGCGCAGCGTCGATCAGGTGCGCGCGAAACTTGGCGGTACGCGGCTCGACCGCGCCGCGTTTGACGCGATCCTGTCCGACGTCGTGCGGCATCGGTACTCGCGCGTCGAGCTCACGATGTTCGTGCTGGCGTGCGCGCTCAGACGCCTCGACCTCGACGAGCTCTGCTATTACACGCAGGCGATGATCGCGACCGGCGAGTCGCTGGATTTCGGCGGTGCGAAGGTCGCCGACAAGCACTCGATCGGCGGAGTTCCAGGCAATCGGACCACGATGATCGTGGTTCCGATCGTCGCGGCGCTCGGAGTCCTGATGCCCAAAACCTCGTCGCGCGCGATCACCAGCCCGGCGGGCACCGCGGACACGATGGGTGCAATCGCCATTGTCGAACTGAACCCGGCGCGGATGCGCGAGATCGTCGGCCGCGTCGGCGGCTGCATCGGATGGGGCGGTTCGCTCAGCCTTGCGCCCGCCGACGATATTCTGATCACCGTCGAGCGGCCGATGGAGATCGATACGGAAGCGCAGATGGTGGCTTCAATTCTGGCCAAGAAGAAAAGCGTCGGCGCAACCGATGTCGTGATCGATATTCCCGTCGGACCCACCGCCAAGGTTCGCAGCCAGGCCGCTGCCGAGCATCTGGCCGGGCTGTTCCACAGCATCGCCGAGCGGATCGGATTGCGTATCGAGGTCGAGAGCACGCTCGCACTTGGGCCGATCGGACGCGGAATCGGGCCGCGGCTCGAGGCGCTCGACGTGCTCTCGGTGCTTGGCGGCGAAAGCGTTCAGCTTGCCGATCTGCGGGAAAAATCGCTCTACCTTGCCGCGCGGATTCTCGAGATGACTGGCGCGGTCGCGCCGCACGGCGGTTACCGTGCGGCCCAGCGCACGCTCGACTCGGGAGCGGCGCGCAAAAAATTCCAGGAAATCATCGCCGCGCAAGGCGCGCGCGAGCTGGCGCCCGAGGCTCCATATCGATGCGAGATCGCGTCGGAAGCCGACGGCAGAATCAGGGACATCGATTGCCTCGAGATCGCGCGAGTGGCAAAACGCGCCGGGGCGCCAGCCAATATCAGCGCGGGAATCAGGCTTTTGAAGACCGTCGGAGAAGTGGTTGGCCGCGCCGAGCCGCTGTTTGAGATTCACGCCGCAAGCGCGGCGCAATTGGAGTTTGCGCGGCAATACGCGGCCTCGCATCCGGGGATGTTCAGATTCGGTTTTTGAGCGCTTGACCGTGCGGCGCTATTCGAGACCGTACTTAGCGATCTTCGCATAGAGCTTCTTGCGCGAGATCTTGAGCAGCTTGGCCGCGGCGACTTTGTTGCCGCCGGTGCTCTCGATCGCGCGGCCAATCAGATCGCGCTCGGCGTCGGCGAAGCTACCCACGCTTTCACCGCCGAACCCGGCGGGAGCCGCCGCGCGCACCCCGGAGATCGCTTCGGGCAAATCAACCAGGCGCAGCTCGGATGCGCGGCCAAAGGTAAAGGCGCTCTCGATCGCGTTGGCCAGTTCGCGCACGTTTCCCGGCCACTGATATGCGCTCATCGCCTCGAGCGCCGCTCGCTCGATTCCCACCACCGGCGCCAGGCGCATCCCGCGTTCGTTCATCACCTCGACAAAGTGATCGACGAGCAGCCCTATGTCCTCGAGCCGGTCGCGCAGCGGAGGCACCGCAAGCACGCTGGCCTGAAGCCGGTAGTACAGATCTTGCCGCAAGAGACCCACGCGGAGGGCTTCTTCAGGATCGCGATTGGTCGAGGCGATCAGCCGCGCGTTGACTGCAATCTCGCGGGTTGCGCCGACAGGACGCACAGTCCGTTCCTGCAGGACGCGCAAGAGCTTGCTCTGGGTCTCGGCGCTCATCTCGGTAACTTCATCGAGCAGCAGCGTCCCACCCTCAGCGGCGCGAAACAGGCCCTCGTACTCGTTGTTCGCGCCGCTGAACGCGCCGCGTTTGTAGCCGAACAATTCGCTTTCGATCAGATCGCGCGGAATCGCGGCGCAATTCAGCGCGACGAACGGCGCGTTCGGCTTGGCGCCGCATTCGTGAATTGCGCGCGCCACCAATTCTTTCCCCGTCCCGCTCTCCCCCACGATCAGCACGGTCCCGCGCGTCGCGCCCACCGCCTCGATCCGCTCGTACAGCTTGCGCATCGCAGGGCTCGCGCCGACCAGGCCGTGAAAGCGCGTGCGCTCGCCGGCGGGCAGCGCTGTCGCCTCGCGCTCGAGCGCCTGGATTCGCGCACCCGAGACCGCGGTGGTCGAGCGAAAGTAGGTGTCCGCCAGGATGATCATCCGGCAATGACTCAGCTTGTCGAAGGAAAGGTAGGTCTTGGGCAGCGACGGTGGAAAGACCGGAAACACCGCGGTCGCGCTTTCCTCGAACAGATGCATCGAAATGATCAGCTCGGAAAACGGAACTCCCCGGTCGGCCAGCGTGCGCCCAACCCGGCGGATATCCGCGGCGAAGCCCTCCATGTCGCGGGCCAGCAGATCGCGCAAAGTAGTGTCCAGCTCGGAGCCGAAGATCTCGAGGAACTCGGTCCTGGTCAGGGCGCGTGAATCACCGAAGTGCAGTACATAGAGGTTGTACCAGTTGGCCATCACTTCGTCGCGGTGGCGGCGAATCGACTCGAAGACTGGCGTCAGAGCCTCCAGCTCCTCGTCCCATAGAAGGTGGAAATATCGGGGCGCGGTGGACTGCGTTTTTGCGGGGTTTGAAGATTCAGACGGTGGCTTCATGCGCAAGTCTCAATGGTGACGGGGAGTGCCGTGTCCAACGGCTTAGTGTCGCCGATCGTAACACGCGACGCGCTCGTTGTACCCATCGAACGCATGTGACGCAACGACAACATGTTCGTCCGAGGTAATCTTGCGCAAATGCATGCCGATTTTCGGACTCGCTTCAATCGGACCGCCATGCTGGCACGATTCGCGCATCCCATGATTGCGTAGAGTATATGCAAGCCGCGCGAAAACGAACAGTGACCGATCAGGTGGCTACAACACACCATCTTGTTCGGGGCCGAGCCGCAAAACGCGGCGGGCAGGAGTTGGAGGCGGGGCTTGGACCGACCTTGGTCGTGCTGTCCGAAGACGACTCGGTACTGGCAATCGTCGGCGAGGCCGACTTTCGCAATTGGCGTGTCGAAGGCCACGGCGCATCGCCAGACGGCCGCGATCTACTGACCCTTCCAAATATCAGGTTGGTCATCTTCGATGACGAGAAGGTCGAGTTGAGCGATCGCGGGTGGATGCTCGCGCAGATCCGGCGATGCGCGCCGCAGGCTGCTATTCTCTATATCGCGCGCGATCACGACTGGGATACCGAACGCCTGGCTCGCACCGGCGGCGCGCAGTACTACTGTTCGAAACCAATCGACCGTGCGGTGTTCGCCGAAGTGGTGAATTCCTTTTTGCGCTCGATCAAATAGGCGGGATTGATTCAGCCGGGCGATTTCGGCCGGACCAGGACGCAATAGCTGAAGGCGCGGACGATGGTTCTGTATCAGGGGTATGAAATTCGGGAAAATCCGAAGACCGGGCGATGGGAGGTCTTCTGGAAGGACAAGAAGATCGAACCCGACTTCGCAACGCGGATCGCCGCCGAGGACTGGATTGACGATCAGTTTCCGTCGCATCGCTTCTGACGAGTGATCTGCGCGAGAATAGCGCCGAACCGAAAGGTCTCGCGGGCATAGACAACTCAGCTGACAGACGATCATGAAAGCATTCGTGATGACAGGATTGGACCGCGTCGCCTTCGTGGAAAAACCGATTCCGAAGCCGGGCCCCAACGATGCGATCGTCAAAACCACCAGAGCCCTGATATGCACGTCCGATTCACACACCGTACACGGCGCCATCGGTCCACGCGAAAATCTGACTCTCGGACACGAAGCGGTCGGCGTCGTCCACCAGGTCGGGCCCGAGGTCCGGCTGTTCAAACCCGCGGACCGGGTGGTCGTTGGAGCGATCACGCCGGATTGGGGTGATCTGGCTTCGCAGGCGGGCCATTCCTCGCAATCAGGCGCAGCGCTGGGCGGCTGGAAATTCGCCAATATCAAGGACGGCGTATTCGCCGAGTACTTCCACGTCAATGATGCCGACGCCAACATGGCCCGGATCCCCGACGATGTAACCGATGAAAGCGCGGTGTACTGCTGTGACATGCTGTCAACCGGATTTATGGCGGCGGAAAACGGCGACATACCGATCGGCGGAACGGTCGCGGTTTTTGCGCTCGGACCGGTCGGGCTTATGGCGGTCGCGGGTGCGCGACTGCGCGGCGCCGGGCTGATTATCGGAGTCGATTCGGTCCTCGCGCGCCAGAATCTGGCGCGCTATTACGGCGCGGATGCG
>Ga0307374_10007193_pt1 | contig 17095 bp, 16 predicted proteins | sample OX3MG_FD_202532 | JGI IMG/M metagenome (GOLD analysis project Ga0307374, IMG submission 202532) | Soil microbial communities from Risofladan, Vaasa, Finland - OX-3 | ecosystem: Environmental > Terrestrial > Soil > Coastal area > Acid sulfate soil | place: Finland: Risofladan, Vaasa | collected... | reverse complement strand
GTGGCTGCCCACGACGTACGAGGACGTGACCGCCATCGCCCACGACACCTCGGCCTTCAGCTCGCTCGACGTGAGCGTGATCGCCATCGTCCCCGAGGAGGGCGACGAGGACAAGCTCCCCTACGGGATGCCCCCCATCTCGGCCGACCCGCCCCTCCACACCTGGACCCGGCGGCTCCTCCTGCCCTGGTTCTCCCACCGCCGGGTGGACTCCTACGAGGGGATGACCCGCGACCTGTGCCGCTCGCTGATCGACGGCTTCGCGGCCGACGGAAGCGCCGATGCCGCCCGTGGCTACGCCCAGCAGATCCCGGTCCGGGTGATCGCCACCGTCCTGGGCGTCCCCGAGGAGATGTCGGACACCTTCACGGAATGGGTCCGCGACTCGCTCGAGTTCGCCGACGATCCCGAGCGGCGGCGGCGCGGGAACTACGGGATCGGCTACTACCTGTGGGAGCAGATGCAGGTGCGACGCGAGTCCCCCGGCGACGACCTCTTGAGCTTCCTCCTGCACGCCGAGGTCGACGGGGGGCCCATCGATCCCACCATCGTCCTCGGGATGGCGATGCTGACGCTGATCGCCGGCATCGACACCACATGGAGCGCCATCGGGTCGACGCTCTGGCACCTGGCCACCCATGACGACGACCGCCGGCGACTGGTGGCCGAGCCGGCACTGATGCCCACCGCCGTCGAGGAGTTCCTCCGCGCCTACTCGCCGGTGACCATGGCGCGGGTGGTGACCGAGGACGTGACGTTCGGCGGATGCCCGATGCTCCAGGGTGACAAGGTGCTGATGAACTTCCCCGCCGCCAACCGGGACCCGAGGGCATTCGACCGTGCCGACGAGGTCGTGCTGGACCGCGGGGAGAACCGACACGTGGCGTTCGGTTCGGGCATTCACCGCTGTGCCGGATCCAACCTGGCGCGCATGGAGTTGCGGGTGGCCGTCGAGGAGTGGTTGGACCGGGTCCCGGAGTTCCGCCTCGACGAGACCCGACCGACGCTGTGGGCCGGCGGGCAGGTGCGCGGACCGCGCCGGGTCCCGGTGACCTTCGGCTGAGCGCCCGGCTACGGGGCGCTCAGCCCCCCGGCGGACGCCACGGCATCAGCCCGTTCCCGGAGCTTGTTCTTGGCCACCTTGTCCAGGGTGGCCCGGGGGAACTCGTCCACCACGTAGACGGCCCGAGGAACCTTGAAGTCGGCCAGGCTCGAGGCACACTGCCCGATGACGGCCTTTTCGAGGGCGGTGTCGTCCTGATCGGCCCCCGGCCCCCTGATGACGAAGGCCACCGGCACCTCACTGAGCATGGCGTGGGACTGGGCGACCACGGCCACGTCGCCGATGCCGGGCACCTGGCGGCAGGCATCCTCGACCTCGCGGGCGGAGACGTTCTCGCCCCCCACCTTCAACACGTCGGCGTCCCGGTCGCAGTAGAAGTAGCTGCCACCCTCGGCCAGGCGCACGACGTCTCCGGTCCTGAACCAGCCGTCCTCGGTGAAGCTCGAGGCCATGGCCTCGGGATTGTCGTAGTACTCGGAGAAGAGCTGGATGCCCCGGGTGCCACGCACCCACAGCTCACCGGGCCGGCCGTCGGTGCACACCTCACCGGTGTCTCGATCGACCACCAGCAGCTCGTAGCCGGGCGTGGGCTTGCCCATCGACCCCTTGGGGCACATCCGGCCCGGAGTGGCGTTGGTGGCGTGGATCACCGTCTCGGTCATGCCGTAGGCCGGAACGACGCGGAAGCCCAGCCACTGCTCGAGCTCCGGGACGATCAGCCCGAACACCCCGACCTTCACCGAATGCTCGGGGATCGGTTGGCCGGCCAGGGCGTTGTACACGAAGGGGATGAGGGAGAGATGGGTCACCCGGTGCCTGGTCACGACGTCCCAGAAGCGCGACGACGAGAACTTGGGTTGGAGGACGATCGTCCCTCCCACGCCGAGCGCGGTCCAGAACGACCAGCTCTGGGCATTGACGTGGAAGAAGGGCAGGAACACCAGATAGACGTCGTCGCGCTCCATCGAGATGCTTGCCGGACCGACCCGACCGGCCCACAGCGCGTTGGCGTGGGTGTGCACGACAGCCTTGGGCTGTGACGTGGTGCCCGAGGTGAAGAGGATGCCTGCGGGCGCCAGGGGATCGGGACGGCGCCGGGGAAGGTCCCCGGCCGATCCGAACAGGGTGTCGAACCGGTCGTGCCCGTGATCGGCCTCGGCCGGGTCGGGTGGGTCGCCACTGTCGTCCCCGGTGACCGCGATCCAACCCAGGTCGGGGCCGGACTCCGTCACCAGGGAGGCGAACTTGGGTTGGGTGACCGCGGCGACGCACCCGGTCTTCCGGATGAAGAACTCCAATTCGGCCCGGACCGATCGGGTATTGGTGGTGACCCCCACCGCGCCGATGGTGGCGCAGGCGTACCAGACCAGCACCATCTCGGGGCAGTTGTCGGCGTGGATCAGCACCTTGTCGCCCGGCACCACGCCCCGTCCGGCCAGTCCGGCCGCGAGGCTCTGGACGTCTTGCCAGAATTGGGCGTAGGTCCACCGTCGCCCACCGCCCTGGCGCGGCTCCCAGATCAGCAACGTCTTGTCAGGTTGCGACTCAGCCCACGACTGCAGCAGCCACGGGATGTCCTGACCCTCGAACTGGAACTCCGCGGCCCGCTCCTCGTCCATTGCACGACGCTCCTCGAGATCGGGGTCCGATCGACCCGCGTTGACGGCGCGTGTGGCGCCCACCCGTTTCCTAGCACCCCCTGCGAGGCCCGCTCCACGCCGGGTGGCCCGGAGCCGCCCGCCGGACAGGTTCCAGCCAGGCCACGGGGGGCCCGAGCGACCCGTTCGGGCCGGGACTTCCACGACGCCCAAACAGCTCATCCAGGTGAACTCGTCGGGACGGGTCCTCGACAGTTACCATGACGATCGTGCGCTCCCCTGCCAACCCCCGCCCACGACGGTGACGCGGGTGGCCGGGTCATGCAGGTAGTCACCCTCGGGACCGGTAGCCCCATCCCCGATCCGAACCGGGCCGGGCCCGCCACCCTGGTACGCGCCGCCGGGCGGGACCTCCTGTTCGACTGCGGCCGCGGCGTGCTGATGCGGGCGTCGGCAGCTTGGTCGGGTCCGGCTGCCTTCGCGTCGGTGTTCCTGACCCATCTGCACAGCGATCACACCACCGACCTCAACGACATCGTCACCATGCGGTGGGTCGCTTCCCTGGAGCCGGACCCCCTGCCTGTGGTCGGACCGCCGGGCACCCAGCGCCTGGTCGACCGCACGCTGGCCATGCTGTCTGACGACATCGGCTACCGATTGGCGCACCACGACGACCTGAACTGGGAGCCGGCCTGCTCCGTCACCGAGGTCGTCGAGGGCGTCGCCTACGACGACGGCACGGTGCGGGTCATCGCCGCCGCGACCGATCACGCCCCGGTCCGCCCGACGGTCGGCTACCGGGTCGAGGCCGAGGGACGGGTGGTGGTGATCGCCGGCGACACCGTGCCCTGCGCCGGTCTGGACCGACTCTGTGCCGGAGCCGACGTCTACGTGCAGACGGTGATCCGGCGATCGCTGGTCGAGTCCATCCCGTTTGCCCGGCTCCAGGACATCCTCGACTACCACTCATCGGTACAGGACGCCGCGGCCACGGCGAGGCGGGCAGGGGTCGGCACCCTGGTGCTCACCCATCTCGTTCCTGCCCCTGCGGCCGGGTCTGAGCCCGAGTGGGAGGCCGAGGCCCGGTCGGGGTTCGACGGCCCGGTCGTGGTGGCCCAGGACCTGTTCCAGCTCGACCTCTGATCCCGCTACGGCTCGACGACCGTCCAGCCCCGGCGTCGTAGCTCCGACGCCAGTCGCTCGTCGGGGATCCGGACCAGCGCCCGGTCGGGCGGTCCCGGTCCTGCCTGTCGGCCACCGGGCGTCGGCCCTGTACGGTCCGGCACGCGCCGTTCCGGGGCTTCGGGGCCGGACTCGGCGTCCTGTAGCCGCGAGATGAACCCCTCGGCCTCGTCGCGGGTGAACCGGCCCCCAGCCTGGCGCTGGGTGAACCCCATCGGCCCCCGGGCGTCCCGGAAGTCGACGTGGCCGGCCGCGTGGAGCAGCCCCAGAAGCTCCTGCACCTGCCTCGCCGTCGCCGGGGGGCCCGACTGCTGACCGAACGCCATGGTGTCAGTCTCCCCGAATTCGGCCCGCGGCCCGGGCCCGGCCCCTTCGGGCCGGTGGGCGGTGCGCTCAGGGCAGGTACTCCACGTCGCCGGACGCGGTGATCTCGAACCGCTCGACGCCCACGGTGACGTGGGGATCGTCGGCGGCGAGGGCCACGGCGACCTTCTGGCCGCTGTTGCGCATGACATCCGCCACGAGCTCCACCACCTGGGGCGGCGTGAACCACTCGTGGACCCGGGCCACCAGGGCGCCGTCGACGGCGCTGGGCCGGGTGATGACGGCGTCGGTCAGCCGCAACGCCACCTTCGAGGACTCGGCCAGGTCGCTCGTCTCGTACCGCTCGGTGGCGTCCAACAGGTCCTCGTCGGCTCCGGCGTCGAGGGCCCGGGCCGACCGGGTCGACTGGCAGAGCCGGCAGTCGTGCTGGCGGGCTCCCCTCAGACGCACCAGCTCGGTGGTCACCGGGTCGAGGGCGTCCAGGCGGGCAACGGCTCGCGACAGTTCGTCGAAGGCGCCCAGCAGCACCGCGCCGTCGGCCGACCCGGCACCCGGTCGCGGAGCGTCGGCCCCGGACCCGACGACGGAATCGTCGGGAAAGAGGGAGCCGAGCACCATTGCCACCCGCTGCCCGTAGTCGAGGGCGAAGAGGGCGACCACGAACTCGAGCAACTGGTCCGCTCCGATCGCCGATCCCAACGTCCGGCGGAGCCCGTCGTCGACACCGGCCACGTCGATCACGAACTGCTCCGCGAACCCCAGACACGCCCGCTCCTCCCCCGAGAAGATCGGGGAGTCCGGCCACCGGGACAGCTGCTCTCTCAACTCGTCCGGGAGTCCGGGAGCGCCGGACGGATCCGTTCCGTACCCGCAGGTGCCCCCCAACAGCTGGGTGACGCGCGCACCCACCAGGGCCGATCGGTCCGGCGACCTCCCGGCCCATACCGCCGCCTGCAGGTGCGCGAAGGCCCGGGACACCTCGGGCGCCAGGCGGGCCAGCGGATCCGGTCCCGTCCCGGGGCAAGGCACATCGGTGCGCACCACGGCGACCGTAACCCGGGCGGCGGGACCGGTCAACGCACCCGACCGGTCACGGGCTCACAGCCGGACGATGACCTTGCCGGTGTTGCCCCCGCTGAACAGCAGGTTGAGGGCGTCCCCGGCGTGCTCGAGGCCGTCGACCATGTGCTCGCGGTGCTTCACCCTGCCCTCCATCACCCAACCGGCCATGCGGACCTGGGCCTCGGGGAATCGGTCCAGGAAGTCGAGGATGAGGAAGCCCTCCATCCGCGCTCGCTTGACGATGAGGTTGAGGTAGTTGCGGGGTCCGACGGGCCGGTCCTCGTTGTACTGGGAGATGGCACCGCACAGGACCACCCGGGCCTTCATGGCCAACTGGGCCAGGCAGGTGTCGAGGATCTCCCCTCCCACGTTGTCGAAGAAGACGTCGATGCCGTCGGGGCAGGTGGCCCGCAGCCGGCGCCCCACGTCCTCGGTGCGGTAGTCGATGGCGTGGTCGAAGCCCAACTCGTCGGTCAGCCACGCGCACTTCTCCGGCGAGCCGGCGATGCCCACCACGGTGCCTGCACCCTCGATGCGGGCCAGCTGGCCGACCACCGACCCGGTGGCCCCGGCCGCGCCCGACACCACCACCGTGTCGCCCGGTCGGGGCTGGCCGATGTCCAGCAGTCCGAAGTAGGCCGTCATGCCGGTGACCCCGAGCACCCCGATGGCGACAGCGGGGTCCACCCCGGCCGGCAGGGTGGTCATGGCCGACTGGTCCTCGTCGGCCAGGGCGTACTCCTGCCACCCCAGCATGCCGAAGACCAGATCGCCCGACCGGTACCGGTCGCTCCGGCTGGCAATCACCTCCCCGACCCCACCGCTGCGCACCACCTCCCCGATGCCGATCGGGGGGAGGTAGCCGGGGGCGTCGTCCATCCAGGTGCGGATGGTGGGGTCGATCGAGCAGTACCGGACCCGGACCAGCGCCTGGCCCTCCTCCGGCTCGGGCACCGGCGCCGAGTCGTCGAGCCGCAGGTTCGCTGCGCTGACCAGGCCGTGGGGTCGGGAGGCGAGGAGCACTCGTCGGTAGGTATCAGTCACAGGGGCATTCAATCAGATGCCCGGCCGGCTCCGTCGGGGAGGTGACCACCGCCCAGGCGGCTCAGCCGGTCGACCGTGGCCGACCGGGCGTGGCACGAGGTGGGCTGGTCCCGCTACCGTCGTGCCCTGGGCGGTCACCGACAGCCGCCGCCGGGGGGATCAATGACCGACACCGCGACCACGCCATCGACCGACCGGGTGCTGGAGGAGTTGCACGACTGGCTGTCGTCGCAGTGGGACCCGGAGCTGACCGTCGGAGCCTGGTGGGAGCGCCTGGGCCTGGCCGGGTGGTCGGCCCCCTCGCTGCCCGCCAACGCGTACGGCAAGGGCCTCAACCGCAACGACGGGGTGAGGATCGCACGGGCCATCGCGGAGTTCGGCGCCCTGGGGGCGCCGAACGGCCTCGGCCTGCTGCTGGCGGCACCGACCATCGCCACCCACGGGACCCAGCGACAGATCGACCGGTTCGTCAAAGCCATCGTGACCGGGCAGCAGTCGTGGTGCCAGCTGTTTTCGGAACCGTCGGCCGGTTCGGACCTGGCCGGTCTCCAGACGCGGGCCGTCCGCGACGGCGACGAGTGGATCGTCAACGGCCAGAAGGTCTGGACCTCCAACGGCCAGAAGGCCGACATGGGCATGCTGCTGGCCCGTACCGATCCCGGTGTTCCCAAGCATCAGGGCATCACCTACTTCGCCTGTCCCATGGTCCAGCCCGGCATCGACATCCGACCGCTCCGCGAGATGACCGGCCGGGCGCTGTTCAACGAGGTGTTCCTGACCGATGCCCGGGTGCCGGACGACGCCGTCATCGGCGGGGAGAACCACGGGTGGGCAGCGGCCAACACCACCCTGGCCAACGAGCGGGCCGGGCTGGGGTCCGGGGGCGGGAGCGGCGCCGGGAGCGTCGCCGTCCCTGGCACCGTCGGCGGTGATCTCGACCGTCGGGCAGGGGAGTTCGTTTCCGCCGGCACCGGCTCGTCGGGCTCAGGCGAGTCCACCATGTTCCAGGCCATGCAGGCCGGGCGTGGGCTGCTCACCGACCTGGCCCAGGCCAACGGTGTCGACACCGACCCCATGGTGCGCCAAGGCCTGGCCCGGCTCTACACCTGGGAGGAGCTGGGCCGGATGAACGGCCTGCGAATGAAGGCCGTCAAGGAGGCAGGTGGCGACATCCCCGGCATGCCCAACATCTCCAAGCTGTCGATGAGCCACATCATGCGACTCTCGCGCGACCTCGGCCTCAGCATCGCCGGGGCATCGGGCATGCTCCACTCCTACGACCCCGAGGGCCGGAGGGCCATCATCGGGGCCACCGGCCGGCCCAGCCTTCCCATCGTCACCGAGTTGGCCCTGCTGGCCCAGGCGCCCCCCATCTACGGGGGCACCGACCAGATCCAGCGGAACATCATCGGCGAGCGGGTGCTGGGCCTCCCGAAGGAGCCCAACGACGACCGGGCCACTCCCTTCTCGGAGCTACCGAAGAACGCGTGACCCGCACGGGCACTGTTCACTGCCCGTGAGGCCGGACCACCCGTGTCGAACCGCCCACCAGCACATCCGCCCACACGCACATCCACCTAGCGCAAAGGAGCACAGGCATGGCCGGCATCAATGAGGGACGCGTGGTCGTCATCACCGGATCGGGCCGCGGCATCGGAAGGGCCCACGCCATCGAGTTCGCCAGCCAGGGTGCCAAGATCGTCGTCAACGACCTCGGCGCCGAGGTGGACGGCAGCGGGCGCTCTGAGGGGCCGGCCGGGCAGGTGGTCGAGGAGGTCAAGGCCATGGGAGGCGAAGCCGTGGCCAACGGTGACGACATCTCCGACGTGGAGGGGGCGCAGCGCCTGATCGCCACGGCCATCGACACCTTCGGCCGTCTCGACGTGCTGGTCAACAACGCCGGCATCCTGCGTGACCGCATGTTCGTCAACATGACCGTCGACGAGTGGGACGCCGTGATCCGGGTCCACCTACGCGGGACCTACGCCCCGATGCGGGCGGCCGTGGACTACTGGCGCAACCGGTCCAAGGCCGGCGAGACCAACGATGCACGCATCATCAACACCACCTCCCCCTCGGGGATCTACGGCAACGTGGGCCAGACCAACTACGGCGCGGCGAAGGCCGGCATCGCCTCCCTGACCGTCATCGCGGCCATGGAGCTCGGACGGTACGGCATCACCGTCAACGCCATCGCCCCGGCCGCCCTGACCCGGATGACCGAGAACCTGGGCGGCGGATTCGATGCCCAGGTCAGGCCGGACGAGTTCGACCCCAACGACCCCGACAACATCGCACCCCTGGTGGTGTGGTTGGGCAGTCCCGAGTCCAAGGACATCACGGGTCGGGTCTTCAACGTCTACGGCGGGCACATCAGCGTGGCCGAGGGCTGGGTCGCCGGCCCGGGCGCCGACAAGGGCGACCGGTGGGACAGTGCGGAACTGGGGTCGGTCGTGCCTGACCTGGTGGCTCGGGCCGCCCCCAACGCAAACATGTTCGGTCGCCGCGACTGAGTTCTCGGTGGGACGACCACACTGCCACCGGCGTGGGTTCCGTCCCGTGCCGGATTTGGGGACCGGATCGTCACGCCGTACCTCCGGTCGGGGACCCGGTCGGCGGTTCGGTGTGCAGCCGGGTGTCCGCATGGCGCACGACCGCAACCGGGCAGTAGGCGTTGCGGGCCACGTACAGGCTCACCGATCCCAGCAGCAGACCGCGCAGTCCGTGATGCCCCTTGGCCCCGACGACCACCAGATCGGCGTCCCGACTGGCATCCACCAGGGCCACGGCCGGGGGGTCCCCACTCACCGAGGTCAGGACCGTGACGTCCTCCGCCTGGGAACCGACCTGGACCTGGGCGTCGCGGGCGATCTGGCGGGCGGCCCCCAGCACGTCGGTCTCGATGCTCACCGCGTATCCGGTCAGACCGGCGAACACCGACGAGGCGATCACGTCGAGGACCGCCCCGGTCCGGCGGGCCTCGCCGACCGACCACCGGAGGGCCCACCCTGCGCCGGGGGAGCCGTCCACCCCGACCACGATGCGACGGGACGAGGCCTCCGCCCCGAGGGGCGTCGCCGGCACGGGCGATCGGACCACGACCACCGTGCAGGCCGCGTGGTTCAGGCAGTGCTGGCTCACCGAGCCGAGCAGGAGGCCACGGAAGCCCCCGAGCCCCCGCGACCCGACCACGAGGAGATCGGCGTCATGGGCGGCATCGATCAGCACGTATGAGGGCGTGCCCTCGGAGACGGCGTCCCGTACCGTCACCTCGGGGTACCGCTCGGCTACCCGAGCAAGGGCCTCCCGGACGACCCGGCGGGCCGCATCGGCCGGTGCCGGGACGGAGGCCAGATGGCCGCCGTAGCTCCAGGCCCCCACGATGGTCAGCTCCGCCCGGGCCCTTCTGGCCTCGGCAACGGCCCAGTCGAGGGCACGCGTGGCGCTTTCCGACCCGTCCACCCCCACCACGATGGTGTCCATGCTATCTGGCTCGTCCTCCACGGCCCTATCCACCGGTGGTGCGAACTCGGATCCGGCGGCCCGACCACCGGCCCACCTCGACGCGCACCAGGGAGGCCCGGTCGCCGGCCGCCCACGGCGTGATCCCGGCCGACAGCGCCTCCTCCCGCTCGCCCGGATCGTCGACCCGGTGGCCGTCGCCCCGGGCCAGCACACTCCAACCCTCGGTGAGGGCCTCGTCGAGGTGATCGACCTCGAAGGAGATCGGACCCGACCCGAGTGCCGAGAGCACGTTGGCCGTCGGCTCGGTCCGGAAGACCACGTCGCCGTGGAGCATCCGGAAGTTCACGGGCAGGGCCACCGGTCCACTGTCGTCGGTGAACACCACGCGGCCCACGCCGCCGGGACCGACGAGAGCCCGGCACTCCTCGGTGGTGAGTGTCTCGAGGACCGGCCGGCTGGTCGGCCCGCGCCCCCCGGGGGGCGCCTCCTGTCCGCTTCCGGTGAGATCGTCCACCGACATCTCGAGGGCCGCGGCCAGGCGCCACAGTGCTGCACGCGACGGCTGCGGCGAGGGGCTCGTCTCCAGACTGCGCACGTAGCCGGAGTCCATGCCGGCCCGATCGGCGACCTCTTCGGAGTCCAGGCCGAGCTGGCGACGGCGTTCCGACACCCGCCGGCCGAGGTCGCCGACGACGCTCATCGGTCCACCGCCGCCGGGCCGGGACCGGTCGTGCCCGATGCCGCCACCGTCCCGGTCCACAGGTTGGCCCTCTCCTCCTCCTCGTCCTCCTCGTCGATGCGCGGTCGGACGACGACGACCGGGCACGTGGCGTGGCGGGCGGCCTGGTGGGCCGCCGAGCCCAGGAGGGCGTCGTGGAAGCCACCCCGACCGTGGGAGCCCACCACGAGCAGATCGGCTCCCTCCGACGCCCCGATCAGAGCCGGGACGGTGGCCTCGCCTCGGGCCGAGGCGTGGAAGGACACGTCGGGACCCCACTCCGCGGCCCACGACGTGGCCGAGTCCACCACCTGATCGGCCGCGGTCCGGTACTTGTCGGTGGGGCCCGTCATCCCGGTGTGGAGGGCCGGGTAGTGCCAGGCGAAGACAGCCTCCACCGCCGCCGACCGGATCCGCGCCTCGCCCAGCGCCCACCGGAGGGCGCGGCCGGAACCCGGTGAGCCGTCGATTCCCACCACCACAAGGGGCTCGGCGGACTCGTAGGTCGGGTCTTCGGACTCACCGTGGACCACCGCCACCGGGCAGTGGGCGTACTGGATGCACTGGTCGCTGACCGATCCGAGGAGAAGTTCCTTGAACCCGCCCACTCCACGGGCCCCCACCACCAGCAGGTCGGCGTCCCGGCTGACGCTGGTCAGCACGAGGGCGGCCGGCCACTCCACGACCTCGCCGTTCACCGGCAACGAAGGGTGGCGCGTGGCCGCCAGTCCGACGGCGTCGTCCACCACGGCCCGGCCCGGTGGCGCCTCGCTGTCCCCGGGGTCGTACCAGGCCGGCGGGTGCTCCGGCGGGTGGAGCTGGGCGTACAGGACCCCGAGGGTGGAGCCCCGGCGCCGCGCCTCGTCGGCCGCCCACTTGAGGGCCAGTCGGGAGCGATCGGAGCCGTCGACGCCCACGACCACGGTCCCTCCTTCGTTCCGGGTCCCCGTGTGTGCTGTCGGAGTCATGACGGTTCCCTTCGGTGGCCACGTGGCCGCGGCCCCACTCGGCCGCGGGCCGCGGATGGTGCCCCCCATTGCACCACCCCCTCCCCCGTCGGCGTAGGGCCGAAGGTCCCGGCCCGACCGGCCACCGTCACCCCGCCCCTTCGGGACGTTTGGCCCTGGCCGGGCGGGCCGCACCGGTACACCCTGTGCACAGGGAAGCTTCGGAGGAGGAGCAGCTGATGACCGACACAACCGCAGGACAGGCAGGTTCCGACCACCCCCAGGAGGACCGCCGCAGTGAGCGAGACATCGTGCAACAGGCCAGCCGCGCCCTCGATGCCTGGCGGGCGAAGATCGACGAGCTGATGGTCCAGCTCGATCTGGGCAATCTCGACGCCCGGGAGGAGGTCCGCTCCCGTCTCGACACCGCCCAGAATGTCTATCTGGCGGCCCGCTCCCGGCTGGCCGAAGTAGGGCGCGACGGAGGTGCCAGCCTCACCGCCGTGCGGCAGGGGATCGAGAAGCTCTTGGAGGACCTCCGGGAGGCCTACGAGTCCGCCGAGGCCGTGGTCCGGCGGGGCAGGGCCCGCGAGTAGGGGCGGGCCGCCGCGTGGGGACCGCCCGGTCGACGAAGGTGAAGGACGGACCCGTGCCCTCCCGCTCCATGTACAGCGACCTCCTGGCCCGGACGCTGGCCGAGTCCGAGCGGACCCAGCCGGACCCTTCCGCCGAACAGGCCCTGGCCGAGTACCTGCGATGCCGGCGCGGGGCAGCTGCAGCCGGCTGGCGAGCACCCGGCCGCAGCTGGGTCGACTCGGCGCTGGCCGATGAGGTCGCCTATGACACCGCACTCATCCGCTATGCAGGGAGCCTCGGCCTCGAGTGCGACGTCCAGGGTTTCGGCTGGCCCCACGACGAGCGCAGCAGGATCGAACGGCAGCTGGAGTCACGTGGGTCGCCGAGTTAGGCCGCCCGCCGAGAGGGTCGGGCTGACCGGGGTCAGGTGCCACTGGCGTCGGTTCGCTTGTCCCGGGCCGCGCGCTCGGCCACCCGGGTTGCGTAGGTGGCGGCCTGGGTGCGCCGCTCCATGCCCAGCTTCGACAGGAGGTTGGAGACGTAGTTCTTCACCGTCTTCTCCGCCAGGAACAGGGCCGCGGCGATCTGACGGTTGGTCTTGCCGTCGGCCACGAGATCGAGGATGCGTCGCTCCTGGGCCGTGAGGGTGGCCAACAGCGGGTCCTCGTCGGGCCGGTGGCGCATGCGCTCGAGGACCCGGCCGGTCAGTTCGGGATCGAGCAACGACTCCCCCGCCGCCACCTTGCGGACGTCCTCCACCAGGCTGCTCGCCCCCACCTGCTTCAGGACGTAGCCGGAGGCCCCGGCCATGATGGCGGCGAAGAGGGCCTCGTCGTCGGCGTACGAGGTCAACATGAGGCACCCCACCTCCGGCGAGCTCGACCGCACCTCCCTGCAGACCTCGATCCCGCTCCCGTCCGGGAGGCGGACGTCGAGGATGGCCACGTGTGGTCGGGTGGGTGGGATCCGGTCCAGGGCCTCGGCCGCCGTCGACGCCTCACCCACCACGACGATGTCCTCTGCGGCCTCGAGCAGCGACCGCAGACCGGTGCGGACGATCTCGTGATCATCAAGGAGGAAGACTCGGATGGCCATCGGGACGCTGCTCGCTCTCTCGCCGGGTGCGACCGGTCTGTCCCTCGGATGCCCGGGCCGGCCTCGGCACCCGGAGGCTGGCCGGGACCGGATTGCGGCGCGCACATCCGTGTGGGACCCCCCGATGGTAACGCGGTAAGGTCCTGGTAGGGACTTGTGCCATTGGTTCTGCAGTGAGGAGTACCGGAGAGCTACGTGCCCTACCACTTGATCGAAGATCCGGCCAAGCTGCGTCGCGTGCTCGAGGCCACGCTCCTGATCGAGGCCGATCTGGACCTTCCCACCCTGCTCCGCCACATCGTCGAAGAGGCCCGCTCCATGGCCGGGGCCCGGTACGGCGCGCTGGGGGTGCTCGACGACGACGGAACGGCGCTGACCGAATTCATCACCGTCGGTCTCGAGCCCGAGGAGGAGGAGCGGATCGGCCCCCGACCGACCGGCCGGGGGATCCTGGGCCTCCTGACCCGCGATCCCAAGCCTCTGCGGATCAGCCGGCTGGACACCCACCCGGACCGTTACGGCTTCCCGCCCGGCCATCCCCCGATGACCTCGTTCATGGGTGTCCCGCTCAAGGTTCGCGACGAGGTCTACGGGAACCTCTACCTCACCGACAAGGTGGGCTGGAGCGAGTTCACCAGCGACGACGAGGCGCTGATCGGCGCCCTGGCCCTGGCGGCCGGCATCGCCATCGAGAACGCCCGGCTGCACGAGCGTGTCACCGAGGCGGCCGTCTACGAGGAGCGGGACCGGCTGGCCCGTGATCTGCACGACACGGTCATCCAGCGCCTGTTCGCCATCGGCCTGTCCCTGCAGAGCATGGTGACCAGCCCGACCGCGTCCCGCAACGCCGACCGGCTGACCGCCACCATCGGTGACATCGACGACACCATCCGACAGGTCCGCACCAGCATCTTCGAGCTCGGATCGGACGGCCTCGGCCGGGGGGTGCGGGACAATGTGCTCTCGCTCCTCGAGGAGCTGCGTCCGGTGGCAGGCTTCGAGATCCGCGCCACCTTCGACGGCCCGGTCGACGCCGCCGTCCCCGACATCGTGCTCGAACACCTGTTGGCCGTGGTGCGCGAGGCGGTGACCAACATCGGGCGACACGCCCAGGCCACCCAGGCCGGCGTCACCGTCAGCGCGCTGAAGGGCCGGTGCCGGCTCCTGGTCGTCGACGACGGGCGCGGGCTGGTCGCCTCGGGACCCGGGTCGGGCGGACTCGGGCTCGGCAACATGAGGCGTCGGGCCGAGAAGCTCCACGGGGAGTGCACCATCGAGAGCCCACCAGCCGGTGGGACCGTGCTGATCTGGGAGGTCCCTGTCCGCCAGTAGCCGGAGGGACGATCGGCACTCCGGCACTCCGGCACTCCGGCACCCCCGCCCCCCCGCCCCCCCGCCCCCCGGCAGACACTGCCTCGATGGGACTTTCTCCTCTACCCGCCCCACCAGGCATTTCGTAGTGTGCCGGAAGACGGCGTGCGACGAGCCGGCCCGGTGCGGGACCACGGTCCCACCGTGCCGTCGGAGCGGCCCCGACTGTGGAGAGACCATGACCGTGAACGCAGCAGGCGGAGCCACCTGAGGTGCTCATCGTCGCCGCGCTGGGCGGCAACGCCCTCCTCGAACGGGGGGAGGTGCCGGTGGCCGAGATCCAGGAGAAGCATGTCGCCGTGGCGGTCGACGCCCTGGCCCCGCTGGCCCGCCACCACGACCTGGTCGTGACCCACGGCAACGGCCCCCAGGTCGGGCTGCTGGCCCTGGAGAGTGCCCGCGACCCCGGTCTCCCCCGTCCCTACCCCTTCGACGTGCTCGGGGCCCAGACCCAGGGAATGATCGGCTACTTCCTCCTCCAGGCCTTCGAGAACGCCCTCCCCGGGCAGGAGGTGGTGAGCCTGATCTGCCAGACCAGGGTGGATCCGGCCGATCCGGCATTCGACCACGCCTCCAAGTTCGTCGGGCCGGTCTACTCCGAGGAGGAGGCGCAGCGGCTCGGCCCGCTCCACGGGTGGTCCATCGTCCGAGACGGCCCGGGCTGGAGGCGGGTGGTGCCCTCGCCGGAGCCCCTGGAGCCGGTGGAGATGCCGACCATCCGCGTCCTCCTGGCCGACGGCGCCCTGGTCATCTGTGCCGGGGGCGGCGGCATCCCGGTGTGCCGCGGCGCCGACGGGAGGCTGCGGGGAGTCGAGGCGGTCATCGACAAGGACCTGACGGCAGCACTACTGGCCCGCGAGCTCGGCGCCGACGCCCTGTTGCTCCTGACAGACGTGGCCCAGGTCGAGCTGGGTTTCGGCACCGACGACCCCCGTCCCATCGACCGGACCACACCTGGAGCGCTGCGGGACCTGCACTTCCCGGCCGGCTCCATGGGACCCAAGGTCGAGGCGGCGTGCCGGTTCGTGGAGGCCACCCGCCGTCGGGCGATGATCGGACGCCTGGAGGACGCCGTCGACCTGCTCGACGGCACGCGGGGGACCATCGTCGAGGCGGATCCGCTGCAGGTGGCGGAACCCCGGACGGACCCGGCGCGGGAGGGGTCATGAGCACCTCGGTGGCCCGGTGACCTTCTTCGCCCTCATCATCCGGAACATCTGGTCGAAGAAGGCCCGGTCGATGGGCCTGGCCCTCGCCGTGGCCATCGCCGTCATGGCCGTGGTCACGCTCGACGTCACCAGCAGCGGGCTCGAGCAGTCGGCGGCCGCCATCATCTCGGTGGGCAAGGCCGATTTCACCGTGGCCCAGAAGGGCGCATCGGACACCCTGACCAGCACCATCGACAAGCAGGAGCTCGTCCGTCTGCAGCAGACGCCCGGAGTGGCCCGGGTGGTCGGGGTCCTGGTCGAGACCGAGCACCTCAACGCCGACAACCCGGTCTTCATCGAGATCGGGATCGACCCGTCCGACCTGGCCGCCTTCGGCGTGAACGTGGTGAAGGGAACGGCCTACGCCTCCACCGCCGCCCGACAGGTCATGTTGGGCTGGCGGGCGGCGTCCAATCTGGGCCTGCACGTCGGGGATCAGTTCAAGGCCAACGGGACCTCCAACACGGTGGTGGGCATCTACTCCACGGGCAATTCGTTCGGCGACGCCGGCGCCATGTTCCCCCTCCCGGCCCTCCAGGGGTACAACCGGGTCCCCGGGATCGTCACGCTGGCGTTCGTCAAGGTCACCCCGGGGACGTCGGTGTCGTCGGTCGCGGCGCGGGTCGACTACGCCCAGCCGCAGCTCACCACCATCCAGACCGCCAGCCAGTTCGGTCGGGCCGATCGCAACCTGGTCTACCTGCAGGCGGCGGTGAACGGCAGCACCGTGCTGGCCGTCCTGATCGGCGCGGTGATCATCGGCAACACCATGCTCCTGTCGCTCTTCGAGAGGACCAGGGAGTTCGGGTTGCTGCGGGCCATCGGGTGGACCCGGCGGCGGACGGTGTCCCTCCTCCTCAGCGAGAGCCTCCTGCTGGCCGTGGCCGGGGCGGTGGTCGGCGTCGCCCTCTCGTTCGCGGTCGCCGAGGCGCTGGCCCAGCTCCCCCAGCTGAAGGGCATCCTGTACCCGAACTTCACCCAAGGTGCCTTCTGGCGGGCACTGTTCACCGCGCTGGCGATGACGCTCATCGGCTCCCTCTACCCGACCGTCCGCGCCGCACTCCTCACCCCGCTCAAGGCCCTCAGCTATGAGTGACCCCGACCGCACCCCACCGGTGGTGGAGGTACGCGGGGTGACCCGGGTCTACCCGGGCCAGGTGAACGCATTGGCCGGAGTCGACCTGACGCTGTGGGGGGGCGAGACCGTCGCCATCACCGGTCCGTCGGGGTGCGGGAAGTCCACTCTGCTGCATCTGCTGGCGGCCATCGATGCGCCGACCACGGGCTCTGTGACCGTGGCGGGGAAGGACCTGGCCCACCTCCGGGACCCCGCCACCTACCGCCGCTACGAGGTGGGCCTGGTGTTCCAGTTCCATAATCTGCTGCCCCAGCTGACCGCACAGTCCAACGTAGAGCTCCCGATGTTCGGCACGTCCCGGTCG
>Ga0307374_10007192_pt1 | contig 17095 bp, 16 predicted proteins | sample OX3MG_FD_202532 | JGI IMG/M metagenome (GOLD analysis project Ga0307374, IMG submission 202532) | Soil microbial communities from Risofladan, Vaasa, Finland - OX-3 | ecosystem: Environmental > Terrestrial > Soil > Coastal area > Acid sulfate soil | place: Finland: Risofladan, Vaasa | collected... | reverse complement strand
CACCGCTGGAAATCGCCGGCAATCGCGTACCACTGCGCCCGCGCCTCGACGCTGCCCGCGGCTGCACGCCGCGCGGCCTGCGGCTGCAGGTCCTTGATCTTCAACTCGGCGATCGCCCGTACCTCGGGCGCCGCCGTGGTGTCGGCCGCCAGCAGGAGCAGGCGGTCGGCCACGGCGCGTTGCGTCACGCGCTGCAGCGCGGCGAGCTTGCCGCTCGACGGCACGGGCGCATTCCACGTGCGGCCGATCAGTGAATCGATCGTCTCGCCGAGCGTGAGCATGTTGGGACCCCGGGTGGCGAACTCCACCAGCCGCGCGGCGCGTTCCGGTTGCAGCACCATGTCCACGATCATCTGCGCGAGGGTCCGCGCCGCCCCAAACTCGTCGAACGCCGGCTGCGTCCGCGTGCCGAACAGTTCGACACGTGGCGTCACCTCGTTGGCGTTCGGCGTGAGCAGCGTGAGCACGGTATCGGGAATAGCGAGCGCCGACGGCTGGAGCGCCGACAGCATCAGCCCCAGCGCCACGCGCTGTTCAGGGCCGGGAATCGGCCTCGTGGCCTGCTGTCCGTCGCCCACCACCGCCTCGGCGTACTCCATCCCGCCGATCGTCTTCGATACCGAGTTCAGCGCGAACCGGTGGAAGAAGTACAGCGGCGCGAGCCGCTCCTGTAGCATCGTCAATGGCTCGCCAGGCCGCAGGTTGCGCAGCCCGAACCGCGCCATCGCCACCCGTCGCACATCCATCTGGTTCTTGAGGAACTGCGCGGCGGTGGACTGATCGTCCCACAGGTTCACGCGCGGATCGGATGCGTCGTCCGGCCGAGCGTCAGCATCGGACAGAAAGAGGTACCCCTTCTTCAGCCCCTCAGCCACGATCGCCTTGAGCGAATCCTGCTCCTGCCCCGGCGGAAAGATCCCGTAACCCCAGTGAATGGCCCACACGTCGTAGGCGCCGGGCCCCACGGCATATGCCTGCGACATGTCGATGTTGCCGTTCTTGTCGAGCGTGATACGGGGCGCCGGATAATCCATCACCGACGCGCGGCTGTACGTTGACGCGATGTAGTTGTGTGAGAGTCCCAGGGTGTGCCCGATCTCGTGCGCGCTCACCTGCCGCACACGGGCCAGGACGAAGTGCGTGTCGGCCGGCGTCTGGGCGGCGCCCATCAGTGCCGCGTACAGGTTGTAGTCGGTGCGCGCACGGTGCGAGTCCAGCCGGGAGATGCCCTTCAGAATCTCACCAGTCCGCGGGTCGTCCACCGAACCACTCACCGACCACCCGCGCTCGTTCCGGTTCTCCCACACGAGCACATTGTAGCGGATGTCCATCGGATCGATGCCTTCGGGGCAGAGGTCCACCTTGAACCCGCCCTTGAGCCCCGCCTCGTCGAACGCCTGCTCCCACCACTTCACCCCCTGCAGCGTCGCTGTCCGGATCGGCTCGGGGATCCCGCGGTCCACACAGTACACGATCGGATTCTTGATCGGAGAGTTGGGATCGTTTGGATTCACCCGCTCCAGCCGATGCCGCTCGATCCACCGCTGCTGCAGCGGCTGGTCGACGGGCTGGGCGTAATCGTTGAAGGTGATCCCGAAGTACCCGATGCGCGGGTCCCATTCGCGCGGCCGGTAGCCCGAGTCGGGCAGTTCGACCAGCGAGATGTGGTCCCGCAACGTGAAGGCGTGGCCGTCCGGCGCCATCCGGCTCACGATGCCGCCCGGCGGTCCACTTGCCGCGAAGGTGAGCGAGACGTCCACTTCGGTGTTCTTCGGAAATGCCTTCGTGTATGGTGCATAGATCGACGACCGGTCCTTGGCCACCGCGTACGCGCCCTGCTTACTGCGCTGCAGCGTGGCCACCACATTGGTCCAATCGTGGATGAAGAAATCGGTCGCGTCCACCAGCAGCCGCCCGTTTTCCACCGCCAGCAGTGGCAGCGCGGCCACGGTACTCACCGGAAACGCCTCGGCCACCGTGCGCTCGTGGTCCGGATTGTTCGTGGCTCCCCGGAAGCGCGTGTTCTGGAACACCACAAACACATGCTCGGCGTTCCGATCGAACTGCACGATCTCGCTCTGACCGCCTGCCCCGCGATCGATGCCGATGGGATTGGACCCGAGTCCCGTGGCCTGCATCACGTCCATGAGGGCGGGGAAGGAATCGTGTGGGATCTCGAGGAGGATCTTGCCTGTGGATTGGTTCAGATAGAACGGAATGAAGCCGTCGTGCTTCACGAAGCCCGCCGTCTTGGCGGCAATGCTCGTGTCCACGACGGCCGGCTTGTGCGCGGGGGCCGGTGGATTCTGCGCGGCGGTGGCCGGCGCCACGAAGACCAGCGCGAGCAGGGCGGCAAGGAGGTTCGAATGCATGGTACGGGAGGGCGGAGGGTGAGAGTGTGCGGGCCGGGCGGGGAGGAGTCACGAGCGCCGCGCCTGATGCCCCAACCTATACGAGGAACCGCCAGGGGCGCGACTGGAGGCCGGCGCGGCCAGGGGGAATATCGCCACCTTTGTCCGGCGATTCGCCGAACTGGGCGTGATCCGGTTCAGGCAGGCCACCCACGCCACGAGCGCCATAGACTGGACCAGCAACCGCCTGGGATCCGTGGGCCTCGCCGGCGCCTATGCCCGGCGGACACGGCATGGGGTCCAATGCCGCGGGCAGGGACGCCGATTTCGTGGCGCAGCACCGGGACATTATGACACCGCTCGATCAGGACGTCGTCCGAACCAATATCCCGACTACGTATATTGGTGGCAGAGCGGTCTGCCAACGAATGCCGTAGGCCACGGGGCTCGCCACACCGGGAGTGCTGATGGGATCACCCCCATCCGGCTCGCGCACGCAGCCGGAGCACGTGACGCAAGCGCAGAACATGACGCCTCCGGCGACCACGAACGCGTGGCTCACGGCCGAGCGACTGGTCCAGATCCGCGCCGTCCTGCTCGGCCTCACGCTGTTCTTCGCGCTCGCCGTTTGGGTGCTGTACAGCATCGGATTCGACGCGCGGGGTCCACACCTGGCGGGCAAACTGCGCGCGGTGGGAGCCATGACCTGGATCTACGCGCTCGTCCAGATGCTCGACCACCGGTTCTGGAACAGCCGCTTCGCACGGCGGCGCCGGGCAGCGCTGAGCATTCCCGAGAGTCTGTTCGGCTGGCTCCTGGGCCAGATGCTCGCCTGGTTCGGCATCGTGTATTACGCCCTCACCGCCGATGCGCGCTGGTACGCGGCCGGCTTGGCCATCCTCATCGTGAGCTTCGCGGCCTTCCCGATCCGTCGCGACCACTGATCATCGCGGCGCGCGTCTCCACCGGCAGCGGTGCCTGCTTCCCCCCGGCAGCCATCCTGGCTACCATATGCGGGATTACGCGAAGTCTCAAAATTCCCTCCGCTCCTCCGTCCCATGCTCGCTTCGTCTTCCATGGCCTTTCTCAAGCGGCTGCTCGACACGCCAGGCCCTTCCGGCTACGAGACCGCCGCTGCCCGTGTCTGGCGCGCCGAAGCACAGACATTCGCCGACGTCGTGCGCAGCGACGTGGCCGGCAACAGCATCGCTGAAGTGAATCCCGAAGGATCGCCGACCATCATGCTCGACGGCCACATCGACGAGATCGGCGTCATCGTGCAGTACATCGACGACGACGGCTACCTGTACATCTCCCCGATCGGCGGTTGGGATCCCGAGGTCCTCGTCGGCCAGCGGCTCCGCTTCCTGTCCGACGACCCCGAGGTCGTGGGTGTGGTGGGCAAGAAGCCCATCCATCTCATCAAGACGGCGGACCGTGAGAAGGCGTCCAAGATCACTGACTTCTGGGTTGACATCGGAGCCAGGGACCGCGCTCAGGCCGAAGCCCGCGTCGCCGTGGGCGACGCCGCCATGATCGACTCGCGCTCAATGGACTTCCCGAACGACCGAATCATCTCGCGGTCGATTGACGATCGGATCGGGGCCTTCGCGGTGCTCGAGGCACTGCGCCGATATAAGGAGCGGCCGGGCAAGGCACGCGTGGTCGCCGCCGCGACGACCCAGGAGGAGATCGCCTGGAACGGCGGCGGCGCGCTGGTGTCCGCCAATACCATCCGGCCCCAGATGGCCATCGCCGTGGACGTCACCTTCGCCACCGATCATCCCGGCCTCGAGAAGAAGGAGATCGGCGACCACCGGCTCGGCAGCGGTCCAGTGCTCGTGCGCGGCTCCCTGGTCTCGCCGGTCGTGTTCGAGTTGCTGCGCGAGGCGGCGAAGGCCGCCAACATCCCGTACACCGTGCACGCCGAGGGGCGCGCCACCCATACCAACGCCGACGCCATTCATCTGGCGCGCGAGGGAGTGGCCACGGCGCTCGTCTCGATTCCCAACCGCTACATGCACTCGCCCAATGAAATGGTGAGCCTGGCCGACGTGGACCACACCGCGGCCCTCATTGCCGAGGCCTGCCGCGGTGTGGACGACCGCACCGACTTCACCGCACGATAAGCGGAGCGCCTCAGGGGCGCTGGTTCTGCTGTGCCAGGCGCGCCACGGTGTCGCGGACGTCCTTGTCCCGGTCCGACGCCAGCGCCTTGAGCGCGTCCCGCGCCGCAGCCGAATTCACCGAGGCCAGGGCCTGGACCGCCGCCACCCGAACCGCCGTCGCCTTCTTCTTGAACAACCCGTGCTCCGGCTCGGCCGCGCGAATCAGCCGCTGCACGGCCTCCAGCGTGCCCACACGGCCCAACGCAAGCAGCATTGCCAACTGCACGTCGGTATCGGCCTCCTTGTCGATCGCGGTGATCAGTGTGGCAGCGGTCTCGGGATCGCGGTGCGCCGCGATCGCGAATGCTGCCTGCATCCGCACCTCCGGCTCCGGATCGCGCACCGCCGCCCGCACCGCCTGTCGCGCGCTCTCCGTTCCGAGCTGCATGAGTGCGTTCGTCGCCGAGCGGCGCACCCGGCCTTCGGGGTGGTGCAGCAACCCCACCAGCGAACTCTCCGCGGCCACCGGCTTCATCTCCGCCAACAGGTCCGCTGCGTTCCGCGCCACGAACCACCGCGCATCGCCGAGCATATTGATCAGTGCGGGAACGGCGGCGTCGAGTTGCATCAGCACATCGAACATCGCTTGTCGGTCTTCGGTCGTCTGCGCCTGCGTCATCTGATCGATCAGCGCTTCGGCGCCGTCCTGCCCGGTCCGCGCCAGCACTTCAACCACGTGCGCCCGGCGCTCGGGATCCCGCGACATGAGCGCCGCGACCGGGCGCAGCGTGAGTTGCCTGGACATGCGGCGCAGTGCCAGGACGTAGGCCCGTTTCACATCCTCGTCCGCTGCCGATCGCTCGCACCGCACGACCCCATACATGAGGTCGGCCACCACCGCCGGCTTCCCTTCGCGCGCGGCCGTTTCGGCCTGCGTGACGGCACCGTCGAGCAACCGGATGGCTTCGGACGGGTTCTCCACCGTCTCGAGACGCGCAACTAACGTCTCGGGGGAATCCTTCGCCGCGCCGATCGCCGAGAATTGGAAGAACATCGCGCTGATGTCTTCCGACACGAGGCCCGGCACCCCCGCCTCACGTTCCGGCCCCCGTTCCTGGTCGTTGCGCGCGGCTTCGGGCACTGCGAACTCTGTCAGGGGTGCCAGGGCCGCCACAGGCTCGGCGACGCCCGACCCGTTCATGCGGCCCCCGGCTAGCTCGCGCGCGCGGTCCAGCACCGCCGCTGCACGCGGACTGGCTTCGAAAATGATCTCGCGCAGCCCGCACGCCGCCATCCGTGCCGCCACGTCGGATACCCCGGGGAGCACCGTGGGCATCGGCTCGTCATCGGCCATGAGTTCACCCTCGCGCACGGTCAGCCGAACCGGCCCCTGCTTGCCGACCGCGACGGCAGCCCGCAGCGTCACCTTCTGCTGGTCGACGTTGTGCGCGTCGTGGATCAGCAGGGAGACGAGTCGGGAGAAGAGGCGTGCGAAGGTAGCCGAGTGGTCCATGACGTGGCGTTCCGCCCCGCAGTGGGCTGGTGAGTGTCCCCAAAAGTAGGCCCCCCCAGTGCGGGGCCGCCAGCAGCCGGCTCACGCCCAACTGGTTCCCCGGGCGAGGCGGCGCTAAACTCCTCAATTCCCTCCTTGTAAGATGGCCATGAAGATCCTCTCCCGTTCTTCGCTGCTGTTCGCCGTAATGATCGCCGGCGCCTGCCAACCGGTCGTTTCGGGGCCAACCAGCGCCCCGACGCCCGCCCCCGTGGCCGCGGCCGACTCGGCGCGGATGCGCGCCGACATCGCTTATCTCGCCAGCGACCGGCTCGAGGGCCGGCGTGCCGGCACGCCGGGCAACGACAGCGCCGCTGCGTTTATCGAGCGCCGCTATCAAGCCCTCGGGCTCGCCGCCATGACGCCTACCTCGTATCTCCAGCCCTTCGTCGCGCGGCCCGCCGCGTCGGCTCACCCCGGCGCGCCCGAACTGCTGCCCACGCAGAACGTCATCGCCATGCTGCCTGGCACGGACCCGGCGCTACGCCAGGAATACGTGGTCGTCGGTGCCCACTTCGACCACTTGGGGCGCTCCACCGAGGGGGCGCTCGACCCAGAGGCCACGGACGCCATCCGCCACGGCGCCGACGACAACGCGTCCGGCACCGCGGCGGTGCTCGAACTGGCCCGCATGTTCCGCGCCGCTCCAACACGTCGTTCGCTCATGTTCATCAACTTCAGCGCCGAAGAGGAAGGGCTGCTCGGCTCGGCCTACTTCGTGGAGCACAGCCCGGTGGCGCTCGACAGCATGGATGCCATGGTGAACTTCGACATGGTGGGCCGGCTCCGGAACCGGCGATTGATCGTCTACGGCGTGGCCACCGGCGCCGAATTCCCGGCCCTCCTCGACAGCGCCAACGCCGGGCGCCTCACGATCTTTGGTCAGGGCGACGGATTCGGCCCCTCGGACCAGTCCTCGTTCTACGCCAAGAACATCCCCGTGCTCCACTTCTTTACCGACCTCCACGCGGACTACCACCGCGCCACTGACGTCGTGAGCAAGATCGACGCCGCCGGCGAAGCCACCGTGGTGGGCATTGGCGAACGCGTGATTCGCGACATCGCCGACCGGCCGGCGCGCATCACGTTCGTCCGCGTGCCAGCCAAGCCCAGCACGGCCGCGTCGAGTTCGAGCAGCGATGTCTATTTCGGGTCCATTCCCGACATGGCAGCCGGCGACATCAGAGGTGAGCGGCTCACCGGCGTCACCGCCGGAAGTCCCGCCGACGCGGGCGGCATCAAGGCGGGCGACGTCGTGGTGGAATTCGGCGGCCAGGAAGTCACCGATCTCGAGACCTACTCGGCAGCGCTGTACAGCCACAAGCCGGGCGACGTGGTCCAGGTCGTCGTGGTGCGCGACGGAGCGCGCGTCACGTTGCGCGTCACGCTCGGCAAGCGAGGAGGGTAGCCGGCGCGGTGCCGGCTACCGCCGCTGTGTGACGCTCCACGCCTGGTCGAGCGCGCGATATACCTTTCCGCTCCCCGAGGGGCACCGGTTTCCGATCGCCAAGTACCAACTGCTTCGCCAGCGGGTACTCGATCTGGGCATCGTGCCGGCCGACCGCCTGCACGAACCCGACCGCGTCAGCGCAGACGATCTCCTGCGCGTGCACACGCCCGACTACGTGCAGCGGTTCACCCGCGGCGCGCTTACCGCGGCGGAAGTGCGGCGGCTGGGGTTCCCGTGGTCACCGGCGCTCGTCGAGCGGTCGTACCGGGCCACGGGCGGCACCTGCGAGGCGGCCAGACACGCGCTCGACTTCGGAATCAGCATGAACCTAGCTGGCGGCACGCACCACGCGTTCCCCGACCACGGCGAAGGCTTCTGCGTGTTCAACGACGTCGCCGTGGCCATTCGTGCCCTGCAGCACCGCGGGCAGATCGAGCGAGCCGCCATCGTCGATCTCGACGTACACCAGGGCAATGGAACCCACGCCATCTTCGCCGGCGATGCATCGGTGTTCACCTTCAGCATGCACGGAGGTCGGAATTACCCGTTCCGCAAGGTGGCCGGCGACCTCGACGTGGAACTGCCGGACGGCGCCGACGACGCCGAATACCTGAATCGGCTGGCTGCGGCCCTCCCCGGCGTCATCGCTCGTGCCCACCCGGACCTAGTGGTGTACCTCGCCGGCGCAGACGCGCACGAGCACGACGCGCTCGGCCGATTGTCGCTCACCCAGCAAGGGCTGGCGCGCCGCGACCTGTTGGTGGTCCAACACTGTCGCGAGGTGGGACTCCCGCTGACCATCACAATCGCTGGCGGCTATGGTCGCGACCCCTCGACCACGGTCGCCCTCCATGTGCAGACCGCCCGAATCGCGTCGCAGTTCAGCTGACGCAGCCGTGGCATTCTACCCCGAAGCTCGCGTAATGCATGGGCTTAGCCAAATGTGATCTATATCACATCATTGTAAGTTCTTTACCAACAAAGGGTTCTAAACGTCTCAAGAACGGCACCCCTCTTGCCCTTCTGGGCTGCCGGTAGCGACGGCGCGACCACTACTGCCGGGCAACAACTAGTCATGCCCCCCATTTCCCATTTCGGAGACCCCCCCACCATGTTGCAGAATCGCAAGGGCTTCACGCTGATCGAACTTCTGATCGTCGTCGTCATCATCGGCATTCTGGCGGCGATTGCGATTCCGAAGTTCGCGAATACCAAGGACAAGGCATACATCACCGCCATGAAGTCGGACCTCCGCAACATGGTTACGGCTGAGGAAGCCTTCTTCTCCGATTCGTCGGCCTACACGACCAACGAAACTGCGATGAACTTCAAGCAGTCGACGGGCGTCAATGCGCCGACGATCACGGTGGGCGCCGGCTATTGGTCGGCGACGATCACCCACACGATGCTGACCGGGCACACCTGCGCCATCGCCATCAACACCACGAACCCGCTGGTCACGAGCGCGGGCGAAGGCGAGCCGGTCTGTAACTGAGGCTGGGGTAGTCGGCGGCACAGAGGGGCCGGACGCACACGCGTCCGGCCCCTCTGTTATACTCGAGTCACGACGCGCGACGATGTGTGGATTCTCCACCACCAGCATGCCTCCGAACCCTCCACCTCCTCGCGCCTCCGGTTTCACGACGACCACCCCGGTTCCGCTGTACTGGACAGCGTACGGTCCGGACGTGGGCCCCCGCGCGCTGGTGCTCCACGGCGGCCCCGGAGCAGACCACAGATATCTCTTGCCGCAGATGCTCGAACTCGCCCACGATCGGGAACTCCTGTTCTACGATCAACGCGGCGGCGGCCGGTCGCGGACCGACGATCGCGAGCCCATCACGTGGCAGACTCACGTCGCTGATCTCGCGGCGGTACTCCGGGAATTCACGCTCTCGCGACCCACCATCATCGGCTATTCCTGGGGCGGGCTGTTGGCGCTGTTGTATGCGGCGGCCGCGGAGTCCGACCCCGCCTCGCCTGCCCCCGATCGGCTCGCGCTCATTGACCCGGCTCCGATCTCACGGCAATTTCGGGAGGAGTTCGAGGCGGAGTTCGCTCGGCGCCAAGCCGCTCCGGCGGTCCAGGCGATGCGCGACGAGTTGGTCGCTTCGGGCCTGCGGGAGCGGGATCCCCAGGGGTACCGCCACCGGGCATTCGAGTTGAGTGTGGCAGGCTACTTCGCCGATCCGCACGCAGCGCGTGACCTGACCCCGTTCCGGATCGTGGAACGCGTGCAGCGAACGGTGTGGGAAAGCCTGGGAGATTACGATCTCGTGCGCGATGGGCGGTTGGCGGCGGTCCGCTGCCCGACGTTGATCGTGCACGGCATGCAGGATCCGATCCCGCTGGCATCGTCAGAAGCGTGCGCCCGCGCGACGGGCGCCGAGTTGGTGACGTTGGAAGCGTGCGGACACGTGCCGTACGTCGAACAGCCCGCGGCGCTCTTCGGGGCGCTGCGTAAGTTTCTCGCATGATCGCGGCTCGCCCGCACGGCCCTTTCGAGACGACCCGATGTCTCAGACCGACACTGTCATTCAGCCGTACATCACGACCATCGAACCCGACGGACAGAAGCTGCACGTATCCTGCCGCGTGGCGTTCGACGGCATCGAGTACGTCGGTCGCCTCTGGTTCGCCGACGATGGCTGGGAGGACTCGGGCATTCCCGACCGGGGCGCCCTGCCGGGCCGGTCACACGACGAGGTGCTGGCGCTCGCCAAACGGCTCAACGCCACCGAACTCACGCTGCGCTACCGGCGTGCGCTCGCCGAGAAGCGGCGCTTCATGCAACTGCGCAGGGCCACCGACGAAGTCCTCGCGAAGATTCGCTACCTGAACCAGGTCGCCATCTCGATGCGAGCCGGCCTGCTCGACAAAGAAGGCGCCAGACAGGAAATCGAGCTCACCGAGAAGCAGCTCCATGAGTGCGTGGACCGGCTGAAGCAGCATGCCGGTGTCGAAGGCTAGGTCCCGGGTCCGGCGCGGAGCACTGCGCGGCCCAGCGCTCGAACGGCAGGCCAGTGAGGTCCTGGGCCGGCTCCTCGCAGAGTACCCCGACGCCCACTGCGCCCTCGACTTTCAAAATCCGTTTCAGCTCCTCGTGGCGACCATTCTCAGCGCGCAGTGCACCGACAAGCGCGTGAACATGGTCACGCCGGCGCTGTTCAAGAAATATCCCACGCCGCACGCCTTGGCCCACGCCCGTCGTGAAGACCTTGAGGCACTCATCAAGAGCACAGGCTTCTTCCGCAACAAAGCCAAGAGCCTCATCGGCATGGCCGCTGCGATCACGGAAACGCACGGGGGCGCGGTGCCCCACACCATGGAAGCGCTCACGAATCTGCCTGGCGTCGGACGCAAGACGGCCAACGTCATTCTCGGAAACGCCTTCGACCAGAACGAAGGGATCGTCGTCGACACCCACGTCACGCGGCTCAGCCAACGACTTGGCCTGACCCGGGCGAACACAGCGGAAAAGATCGAGGCCAGCCTCACCCCGCTCTTTCCGCGCCAACAGTGGACCATCCTCTCGCACCTGCTCATCGAGCACGGGCGGCGCGTCTGCCTGGCTCGGAAACCGAAATGCGTTGAGTGCGTGCTCGCCGACATCTGCCCCAGCGCGATCTTCTGATTGAACTCCGGCTGGCTCGCCCGACCGGGAGTTCCTTGACTGTTCCTCCAATCTCGATGCCCGGCACACGCGATCACTCCCGCGCCGCGCCAGAAACGCCTAGTTTATCCTCGGCGAAGTTCTCTTCTTTCCCTGGCTGGTATTCCCGTGAGCAAGACCGCCACCTTTGAAACCAACCGCGGCACGATCGTCGCCGAACTCTACGACGGTGAGGCGCCGAACACCGTTGCCAACTTCGAGAAGTTGGCCAACTCGGGCTTCTACGACGGCGTGAAGTTTCACCGAGTGATTCCCGATTTCGTCGTCCAGGGGGGCGACCCGCTCTCCCGCGACCTCCCCGAAGGCGACCGGCGCATCGGCACCGGAGGTCCGGGCTACAAGATCAAGTGTGAGACCGCTGGGAATCCCCGCCGCCATCAGGTGGGCGCCCTGTCCATGGCGCACGCCGGAAAGGACACCGGCGGCAGCCAGTTCTTCATGGTGCTGAGCGAAGCGAACACCCGGCACCTCAACGGAGTCCACACCGTCTTTGGCCAGATCACGCAGGGCCTCGACGCCATGCAGTCCATTCGCCAGAACGATGTGATGAACACGGTGCGGGTCGCGTAGCCGCACCGCCGCCCAGGAGCTCACATGACCGACTCGCACGACGCACACCAGACGCACGCCAGCGACATGAAGGCCGGCTTCATGGGCCTCATCTTCGGTGCGATCTGCATCTTCGCCATCCTGTACGGCATCGTCCGGCTCACCAACCGTCATTTCAATTCTGAAAAGCCGGCGGCTCAGGCCACGAAGTAGGTGAGCATAGCGGCGTGCGTCCGCGACCGTTCCGGCTGCGCACGCCGCCGAGCATCAAGCACAGCGACTGGAACAGGAAGATCCGGAAACACCGGACGAGAGCGATCGACAACGTGGGGGCTTCGGTGGGAGGCATGATGCACTCCGCGTATCATGCCTCGCCCTGAGGCCCTCGCCCTTTCAGATCGGCGTCATCGGTCGCTGGCGGATCACGTGCCATTCCCGTCTCCGTTCCTGATGCGAGGGCCGCACGCATCGAGCGGTTTCTCATGCCGAGCTGGCGCCTATCGGTCCGCGGTCAGAAGAGACAATATTCCGAAGGCCTATCGAATTGGGAGCCACACCAACCGCCATGCCCGATCTACCATCCCGCGAATCCGCGCTCGCCCTGATGCATGAGTACACGGCCAGCGAGTCGCTCCGTAAACACATGCTTGCGGTCGAGGCTGCTATGCGCGCCTATGCCGTCAGATTCGACGAGGACCCCGCTCGGTGGGGACTTGCGGGGCTGATCCACGATTTCGACTACGAGCGGTATCCCAACGCCGAGCACTCGGCTATCGACGAACATCCCGCGCACGGCGTCGGACTGCTCCGCAGCATGGGCTGGCCCGAGGACATCCTGCAGGCCATCCTTGGCCACGCCACCTACTGCAACGTGCCGCGGGAGACTCCGATGGCCAAGACGTTGTTTGCCGTGGACGAACTGACTGGCCTCATCACGGCCACTGCCCTCGTCAAGCCGACGCGGAGCGTCCACGACGTGGATGCCCGTTCGGTACGGAAGAAGATGAAGGACAAGGCGTTCGCCCGCGGAGTGAGCCGGGAGGACGTGCTGCTCGGCGCGCAGGAACTGGGCGTGGACCTCGACGCCCACGTTCAGTTTGTGATCGAGGCCATGCGCGGTGTGGCGCCCCAGTTGGGGCTGGCCGGGACGCCTGGTCCCTCCTGACCAATGTTCAACGCCCTTTTGGCTCCCCGCGTACATCCAGTTGAACAACGTCGAGATGCCAATGACCGTAGCGATCGCTCCCAGGCAGCCACAACTGAGGGCGCCCGTGGTTGACGTGGGCAGGCCGGAGCGGGAGTACGTTCTTGCGGCGCAACACGGCGACCAGGAAGCGTTCGCGGCACTCGTGCACCTGCACCAGCGCCGCGCATACGCGGTCACGCGGGCAATCGTCTCGACGCATGAGGACGCGGAAGACGCGGTCCAGGAAGGGTTCTTGCACGCCTACCGCGCGCTCGACCGGTTCCTGCCCGACCAGCCCTTCGGCGCCTGGTTGTACCGCATCATGGCCAACTCGGCGCTCGATCTGGTTAGGCGTCGCAAGGTCCGCGATGCGGATGAATTGCCGGAAACGGTCGCGCTGCCATTCCGCGATCCGGGAGAGGCGGACGAGTTGCGGCGGCGGTTGAATGAAGCGGTAACGCACCTCACGGAGCGGCAGCGATCGGTCATCGTATTGCACGACGTAGAGGGGTTCACGCACGGCGAGATCGGCGGCATGCTCGGGATTCCCGAGGGAACTGCCCGGTCGGACCTGCACCACGCCCGCGCAACGTTGCGCGGGCTCTTGAAAGACGTATGGAGTGATCTATGAGCGATCTGCGACTGGTGCACGAGGACGACGAGATCACGCGCGGACTGCGCGAGATGTACGCCGCCCCGAGCAGTGAGGCGTACTGGAGCGAGCTCGAAGCGCGCATCACATCCCGCATCGCCGGCGTCGAGTTGGGGTGGTGGACCGAACTCGATCATTGGACGCGTCCGGCGCTGCTCGCCGCGGCGGCCCTCATCCTGGCCTGCACGGCGGCGGTCTTCCGCGCGCACCAGGCCGAACAGACCACCGCATACGAAGCACTGCTGGCGCCCATCCCGGGCCCCCTCGAGACAGCCGTGCGACCCATGCTGCAGGACACGCGCGACGGAACGGCGCGCTACGTCCTGACGCGGGACTGAGGAGAACGGATCATGGACCGGCCGAAGCTGCAGGCCCTGATTCTCTTGCTCGGTGCCGTGCTGGTGGGCGGAGTGCTCGGATTCTCCGCCGACCGCGTCATGCAGCGCCGGCCCCATAGCTGGGCCGAACGCACGACGATGTACGACGACATCGGGCTCACCCCCGCGCAGCGCGCCGCCGCCGACTCGGTGTTCGACGCCACCAATTGCGCGATCTCGACGGTGTTCACCCCGTTGCACCCGACACTTGATTCCATTCGCCTCGACAGCAGGCGCAAGTTCCGCGCCCTGCTCACGCCGAGCCAGCTCTCCACCCTGGACGCCCGCATCCGGGATGACTCCCTCCACCGCGCCCGAGCCGATTCCACTCGACGGGCGCGCGGGGACACCACCCATCGCGGCAGACAATCCAATTCGAGACAGGACGCCTGCAAAAAATGAAGAAGTTTCTGATTCTGGCGGCGCTGCCCGCCGCGCTCGCGGCACAGCAGCCCGCCGTCGATTCGCTGCGCCCCATATCCCTCAAGGACGCCATCGCCCTCGCCACCCAGTACGCGCCGGCGGCGGTGTCCGCCGAAGGGCAGATTTCCACGGCCCGGGCCGGGGTCACGTCGGCCTACGCGCAATTCATCCCGAGCCTCTCCTGGTCCATGGGGCAGAGTCAGCAGAGCGGCCCTCGATTGGGCCAGGACGGCACGATCATCCAGTACCTGACCCCCTGGTCGTACTCTGATGGCCTGCGGTTCGGACTCACCCTGTTCGACGGCGGTCAACGCCTTGCCGGCCTCCGCACCGCCAAAGCCGCCGTAAAGAGCGCCGAGGCTAACGAGGTCGCGCAGAAGTTCAGCATCGCGCTTCAGGTGAAGACGCAGTACTACAACATTCTCGCCGCCATGGAGTCGGAGGGCGCGGCACGCGCCCAGCTCCAGCAGGCGGTCGAGCAGATGAAGGTGTCGGTCGCCAAAGTCATTGCCGGCGCGTCCACCAAGTCCGACTCGCTCCAGTCCGGCATCCAGGTGGCCAACGCGCGCCTCGCGCTGCTCACAGCTCAGAACAACCTCCAGGTGGCCTCGGCGTCGCTGACCCGGCTCGTCGCCACTCCGTACCTGGTAACCGCCGACCCCTCGGACACCCTGGCGCAGGAACTCACGCCCGTGGACAGCGCCCTCGTGGCGCATCTCGCCGCCCAAGGGCCGAGCATCAGAGGCGCCCAGGCAGGTGTGGCGTCCGCCGAAGCCGGCGTCAGTGCGAGCAGGGCCCCGTACTTGCCCTCGATCAGCATTTCGTACGGCCGCAACGGCAGCGGCTTCGACAAGTACTTCGGAATCGGGGGGGGACAGCTGAGCTACAGCAAGAGCCTATCGCTGTCGCTCAGCTACAGCCTGTTCGACAACTGGACGCGTGAGGCCGGGTCAGTTTCGGCCAGTGTCTCCCTCAACAACGCCCGGGCCACGCTTCGCGACGCGCAGTTCGCGGCGCAACAGAACGTCGTCCAGTACGTCACGGGACTGCAGACGCTGCAGGAGGAGATCCAGATCCAGCAGCAGTCGATCGTGGCCGCCGAGGAGAACCTGCGCGTTCAGGAGCAGCGGTACGCGGTCGGCGCCTCCACCCTGCTCGACGTCCTCACGGCCGAGACCACGCTGAATCAGGCGCGGGCGCAGCTCATCCAGTACCGCCTCAACTACCGCACCACCAAGGCGCAGATCGAACAGATCATCGGGCGCGACCTGCAGTAACCCCGCACAAATGCCGAAAGCGCTGGTCGGGCCTCCATGGGCCCGGCCAGCGCTTTCTTTGTGTTTTCCGTATTAGAGGCAGTTGCCCCCCATCAACTGACCCCGAGGAGCAGGTTCGTGAATCGATTTCTCCCCCCGATCGTGATCGCCCTGGTGGTCGGCTGCGGCACCGGCAAGAGCAAGCAACTGCCCGTGCAGACGCAGACCATCACGCGACGCGACATCGTAGTGTCCGCCGACGCCAATGGCGCGATCGAGCCGATCGTGATCGTCGAGGTGCGCTCCAAAGCCTCGGGCATGATCACCGACATGCCGGTGGAGACCGGAACGTCCGTCAAGCCGGGCAACCTGCTCGCGCAGATCGACACCCAGACCGTGCAGAAGCAGTTCGAGCAGGCCCAGGCCGATCTCAACTCCGCCACGGCGCAACTCGACGTCGCCATCGTGCAGAAGAAGCGCAGCGACGACATGCTGGCCGCCAAGGTGATCACGCCCCAGGAAAACGAGCAGGCGCGGCTCACGTACGAGAGTGCGCAGGCTACCGTGGTGCGCCAACGCGCCGCCCTCGACCTCGCCGTTCAGGCGCTGCAGGACGCAACCGTCCGCGCGACGACCGTCGGCACCATTATCGAGAAGGACGTCCAGGTGGGCCAGATCATTCAATCGTCCACCAGTTCGGTGAACGGCGGCACCACGCTGCTCAAGATGGCCGATCTGTCGCACGTGCGCATGCGCGCGTACTTCAACGAAACCGATATCGGCAACATCCGCGCTGGTGAGCCGGCCACGGTTACCGTGGATGCATTCCCCGACCGCCGATTCGAAGGCAAGGTCGAGAAGATCGAGCCCCAAGCCGTGGTCCAACAGGGCGTGACGATGTTCTCCGTGCTCGTCAACCTCGAGAACTTTGACGGCGCGCTGCTTCCCGGCATGAACGGCGAAGTCTCCGCCATCGTCGATCAACGCAACAACGTGATCGCCGTCTCCAACGACGCCATCAAGACCACCCGCGAGGGGGTGACCGTGGCGCCGATGCTTGGACTCAACCCGGATAGCGTTCAGGCCAATATACGCGCCCAGATGAGTGGCGGGCTCGCCGGCATGGGCAGTGGGCGGCGCGGAAGCCGGCGTGGGAACAGCGGAAACGGGGGCGGGGCTACAGGTGCGGCAGTAACCCGAGGCGACGTGGAGCTCGATCCTCAGCAGAGCGCGCAGGGCGCGAGACGGCGCGGCGGCGGCCAGCAGGTTCAGGTCACCGACCAGGATTGTGCGGCGATCGCGGCCGCCTACAAGAAGTTCCCCAAGGAGAAGAAGCAGCTCGACGATCTCATGGCGAAGATGCGCGACCCGGATGCCGACCGTCAGGCGCTGGTGGGCCAGATGGCCCCACTGTACGAGAAGATGGGCCTCGACCGTACCAAGGTGGGTGCCTGCCGCCGTCGTGACATGGTGGCCGCCAACGGCGGGGCCGGCGGCCTTGCCGCCGGTGCCTCGGAG
>Ga0307374_10007190_pt1 | contig 17097 bp, 13 predicted proteins | sample OX3MG_FD_202532 | JGI IMG/M metagenome (GOLD analysis project Ga0307374, IMG submission 202532) | Soil microbial communities from Risofladan, Vaasa, Finland - OX-3 | ecosystem: Environmental > Terrestrial > Soil > Coastal area > Acid sulfate soil | place: Finland: Risofladan, Vaasa | collected... | reverse complement strand
CCCGGCGGGTGACCTTCAAGTACGGCCTGGGCGCCGAGTTCATCGGCGTGCTGCGGACGCTGCACAAGCTCGGCCTGGACCGCACCGATCCGGTCAGCGCGGGCGGGACGAGCGTGTCCCCGCGCGACGTGGTGGCCGCGTGCCTGCCCGACCCGGCCACCCTTGGCGACAAGATGACGGGCGTCACCTGCGCCGGCACCTGGGTGACCGGCACCGGCTCCGACGGCGCGCCGCGCGAGGTGTACCTGCACCACGTCGTGGACAACGCGTGGTCCATGGCCGAGTACGGATCACAGGCGGTGGTCTGGCAGACCGCCGTCAACCCGGTGGTCGCCCTCGAGCTGATCGACTCGGGCGCCTGGGCCGGCACCGGGGTGCTCGGACCTGAGGCGCTGCCGGCCGAGCCGTTCCTGGACCTGCTCACCGACTACGGATCACCATGGGCGTGCGAAGAGCGCACACCCCCGGGTAGTTAAATCAGAATTCAGGCGTGAACGGAGGCTTCAGCGGTGGACGACCTGCGGAACTTCATCAACGGCCGGTGGACGGACATGTCCTACGACGCCAAGGCCAAGCTGATCGACCCGAGCACGGGCGAGGTGTTCGCCACCGCGCCGATATCCCGCGCGGACGAGGTGGATGCCGCCTTCGGCGCGGCGGCCGCCGCCTTCGAGGGCTGGCGGGACGCCACGCCGTCGGAGCGCAGCCTCGCGCTGCTGCGGATCGCCGACGCGATCGAGGCCAACGCCGAGCAGCTCGTCGCGGCCGAGTCGCGGAACACGGGCAAGCCGATCGCGCTGACCCTGTCCGAGGAAATCCCGCCGATGGCCGACCAGATCAGGTTCTTCGCCGGGGCGGCCCGGATGCTGGAAGGCCGGTCGGCCGGGGAGTACATGTCCGGCTTCACCTCGTTCGTCCGCCGGGAGCCCATCGGCGTCTGCGCGGCGGTCACGCCGTGGAACTACCCCATGATGATGGCCGTGTGGAAGTGGGCTCCGGCCCTGGCGGCGGGCAACACCATGGTGCTCAAGCCCTCGGATACCACCCCGGCCTCCACGCTGCTGATGGCCGAGATCATGAGCGAGTTCCTGCCGGCCGGCGTCTTCAACGTGATCTGCGGCGACCGGGACACCGGCCGCGCGCTGGTCTCCCATCCGGTACCGCAGATGGTGTCGATCACCGGCAGCGTCCGGGCGGGCAAGGAGGTGGCCGCGGCGGCCGCGGCCAGCCTCAAGCGGGTGCACCTCGAGCTGGGCGGCAAGGCGCCCGTCGTGATCTTCGACGATGCCGACCCGGCGAAGGCCGCGGAGGCGATCGCGATCGCGGGCTACTTCAACGCCGGCCAGGACTGCACGGCCGCGACCCGGGTGCTGACCGGCCCGGGGGTGCACGACGAGTTCGTCGAGGCGCTGGTCGAGCAGGCCAGGAAGCAGACCGTGGCCGGCCCCGACGTCCCGGACGCCGACTTCGGCCCGCTGAACAACGCCGGTCAGCTCGAGCGGGTCTCCGGGTTCGTCCACCGGCTGCCCGACCACGCGCGGGTGCTGGCCGGGGGCCGGCAGGCCGGCGACCGCGGGTACTTCTTCGAGGCCAGCGTCGTCGACGGCCTGCACCAGGACGACGAGATCATCCAGAACGAGGTGTTCGGCCCGGTCATCACCGTGCAGCGGTTCAGCGACGAGGACGAGGCGGTTCGCTGGGCGAACGGCACCGAGTACGGCCTGGCCTCATCGGTCTGGACCTCCGATCACGGCCGTGCCATGCGGGTGTCGCGACGGCTGGACTTCGGCTGCGTCTGGATCAACACCCACATCCCGCTGGTCGCCGAGATGCCGCATGGCGGCTTCAAGCAGTCGGGCTACGGCAAGGACCTGTCGATGTACGGCTTCGAGGACTACACCCGCGTCAAGCACGTCATGTCCTCGCTCGACTAGCCGCGCCCGGCACCCCGTAAGATCAATTTCGTGCCTGACGCCGTGCTTGATGATGCCGAAATCGACCGGGTGCTGGTGATCGTGGCCCACCCCGATGACGTGGACTTCGGGTCGGCCGGCACGATCGCGCGCTGGACGGACGCGGGGATCGCCGTCAGTTACTGCATCGCGACCGACGGCGACGCCGGCGGCAGCGACCCGTCCATCTCCCGCGCCGACATGGGCAAGCTGCGCCAGGCCGAGCAGACCGCGGCGGCCGCGCACGTCGGCGTCCGCGATCTGCATTTCCTGGGTTATCCCGACGGCCAGGTCGAGGCGACCCTCGAGCTGCGCCGTGACCTGGCCAGGGTCATCAGGATGCTCCGGCCCGACCGGGTGCTCTGCCCGTCGCCCGAGCGCTATTACGCCCGGCCGGGCGCCAGCCATCCCGACCACCGCGCCGTCGGCTCCGCCGCGTTGGATGCCGTATATCCCGACGCGCGCAACCCGTTCGCGTTCCCCGAATTGCTGTCCGAGGAAAGGCTAGAGCCGTGGATGGTACGGGAGGTCTGGATCTCCGCCAGCCCGAGCCCGACCCACTACGTGGACATCACCCAGACGTTCGACCGGAAGATCGCCGCACTGGCGTCGCACGCCAGCCAGATCTCCAAGCCGGACGAGCTCGCCGACCGGCTGCGGGGCTGGATGACCCGGACGGCCGAGCAGGGCGGCCTGCCGCCGGGACGGCTCGCCGAGGCGTTTCAGGTCCTCCAGACCGGCTGATCCCTGGCCCGAGCCGGCCCTCGCGGGGCTGGTGCGGCGGCGCTGACCGGCCTAGGTTGGCTTCCATGGCGCTTCAGCCGTGTCCTTGACAGGAGTCAGCCCATGACGCGAATCAACGTAACGGTCGACGGAGTCAGTTACGTCGATCAGGTAGAGCCCCGGCTGCTGCTGGTGCACTACCTACGAGAGACCATAGGGAAGACCGGTACCCCCATTGGCTGCGACACCTCGAACTGCGGAGCGTGCACCGTCCTGATGGACGGCTCCTCGGTCAAGAGCTGCGCGGTGCTCGCCGTCCAGGCGGACGGATCGGATATTACCACCATAGAGGGCATAGCGGGCAGCGGGGGGAACGGGAGCGGGGCCGGCCACGAGCTGCATCCCCTGCAGCGGGCCTTCCACGAGGAGCATGCCCTGCAGTGCGGGTACTGCACGCCGGGCATGATCATGGCGGCCGCCGACCTGCTCCGCGACAACCCGCATCCCAGCGACGAGGAGATCCGCGAGGGGCTGGAGGGCAACCTCTGCCGCTGCACCGGGTACGAGAACATCGTCCGCGCCGTCCGGCGCGCGGCACAGGCGGGAGTCCAGGCATGACGGCGACGACGCAGACACCAGCAGCCGAGACACCAGTGGCCCAGATCGGGGCCGCCCGGCTCCGCAAGGAAGACGCCCGGCTGATCACCGGCCAGACCAACTGGACCGACAACCTCACCCTGCCCGGCATGCTGCACCTGGCCTTCCTGCGCAGCCCGTTCGCGCACGCGAAGATCAACAGCGTCGACGTCGCGGGCGCCCTGAACATCCCGGGCGTGGTCGCCGCGTTCTCCGGGGCCGACTTCGCGGCCGAGCAGGGCAGCCTGCCGTGCGCCTGGCCGGTGACCGAGGACATCGTGATCCCGGCGCACCCGGCGATGGCCGTCGACGAGGTCCGTTATGTCGGTGAGGCCGTGGCCGTCGTGGTCGCCCGGAACCGGTACATCGCCGCGGACGCGATCGCCGCGATCGACGTCGACTACGAGCCGCTGCTGCCCGTGCTGGACATCCGCACGGCCCTGGACGAGGGCTCGCCCCAGGTCCACGAGGCGGGCAACAAGAGCTACGAGTGGAACTTCGCCAATGGCGACCTCGACGCCGCGTTCCGGGACGCGCCCGTCGTGCTGGAGCGCAATTACCGCCAGCAGCGGCTGATACCCGAGGCGATGGAGCCGCGGGCGGTGGTCTGCTCGCCGCAGGGCGATGAGTACACCCTCTGGTCGGCCACCCAGGTCCCGCACGTGCTGCGCTTCCTGCTGGCGGCGATCACCGGCATCCCGGAGCAGAACCTCCGGGTGATCGCGCCGGACGTGGGCGGCGGCTTCGGCTCCAAGCTGCAGGTGACGGCCGAGGAAGAGCTCGCCCTGCTGATCGCGCGCAAGCTCGGCAAGCCGGTCAAGTGGACCGAGTCGCGCAGCGAGGGCAACATGACCACGCACCATGGCCGCGACCAGTGGCAGCGGATCAGGATCGCCGCCGACCGCGATGGCCGCGTTCGCGGCCTGTCCGTGGACCTGCTGGCCGACATGGGCGCTTACCTGATGCTGGTCACTCCGGGTGTCCCGCTGCTCGGCGCGTTCATGTACAACTCCATCTACAAGATGGACGCCTACTCATTCCGCTGCACCGGCGTGTTCACCACCAAGATGCCCACCGACGCCTACCGCGGCGCCGGCCGGCCCGAGGCCACCTTCGCGATCGAGCGGATCATGGACGACCTGGCGGCCGAGCTCGGCATCGAGCCGCTGGAACTGCGGGAACGGAACTGGATCAAGCACGAGGAGTTCCCGTACACGACGATCTGCGGCCTGACCTACGACTCGGGCAACTACGAGGCGGCGACGGCCAAGGCCAAGGAGCTGTTCGACTACGACGGGCTGCGCCGCGAGGCGGCGGAGCGGACCGCCCGCGGTGATTCCGTCCGCCTGGGCATCGGGATCTCCACGTTCACGGAGATGTGCGGGCTGGCGCCGTCGCGGGTCCTGGGCTCGCTGGCCTACGGGGCCGGCGGCTGGGAGCACGCCGCCATCCGGATGCTGCCGACCGGCAAGGTCGAGGTGGTGACCGGCTCCAGCGCGCACGGCCAGGGGCACGAGACGGCCTGGAGCCAGATCGTCTCCGACCAGCTCGGCATCCCGTTCGAGGACATCCGGGTGCTGCACGGCGACACCCTGGTCGCACCCAAGGGCATGGACACCTACGGCTCCCGGTCGCTGTCCGTCGGCGGCCTGGCGCTCGTATCGGCCTGCGACAAGGTCATCGAGAAGGCCAAGATCATCGCCTCGGCGATGCTGGAGGCGCCGCCGGACGACGTGGAGTTCTCCGGCGGGGTGTTCCGCTCCCGCAGTGCCTCTGAACACGGGGGATCGGGGGCGAGCAAGACCATCCAGGAGATCGCGCTGGCCACCTTCGCGGCCCACGACCTGCCCGAGGGCGTGGAGCCGTCGCTGGACTCGGACGCGACCTACGACCCGGACAACTTCTCCTTCCCGCACGGCACCCACCTGTGCGCGACCGAGGTCGACACCGAGACCGGCTTCGTGAAGATCCGGTCCTACGTGGCGGTGGACGACGTCGGAGTGGTGGTCAACCCGCTGATCGTCGAGGGCCAGGTCCATGGCGGCCTCGCCCAGGGCATCGCGCAGGCCCTGTACGAGGAGGGCGTCTACGACGACGAGGGCAACCTGGTCACGACGACGCTCGCCGACTACCTGGTGCCCTCGGCCTCCGACCTGCCGTCCTATGTGACGGCGCGCACGGAGAGCCCGGCGGCCAACCGGCTCGGCGTCAAGGGCGTCGGCGAGGCGGGCACGATCGCGTCCACGCCGGCGGTCGTGAACGCCATCATCGACGCGCTCCGGCCGCTGGGCGTCCGGGACGTGACGATGCCCTGCACGCCCGAGCGCGTCTGGCGGGCCATCGAGACGGCCCGCGGCACAGTGCAGGGAGCTAGCACAGTGCAGGGAGTTAACGGAGGCTCACAGAGCGGAGATGTCGCATGATCCCGGCTAGCTTCGAGTACATCCGGCCCGGAACGCTGGATGACGCCATCGCGGCGCTGGCCGCCGGCGGCGACGACGCCAAGGTCATCGCCGGCGGCCAGAGCCTGCTGCCCCTGCTGCGGCTGCGGCTGGCCTATCCCGAGCTGCTGGTGGACGTCGGCGCGCTGGATGAGCTGCAGGGAATCAGCGACGCCGGCGACTGGCTGGTCATCGGGGCCGGGACCACGCACTACCGGGTCATGCACGACCCCCTGATCGCCGAGCACTGCGGCCTGCTGGCCCAGGCCACCGGCACGGTGGCCGACCCGGCCATCCGGCACCGCGGCACGCTGGGCGGCTCGCTGGTGCACGGCGACCCGGCCGGCGACCTGCCGGCGGTGGTCCTCGCGCTGGACGCGGTGCTCCTGGCCCGGGGGCCCGGCGGCGAGCGGGAAATCGCGGCCAGCGACTTCTTCGTCGACTACCTGACCACCGCGCTGGAGCCCAGCGAGGTCCTGACCGGGGTACGGGTGCCGAAGCTCGGACCCGACTGGGGCTATCGTTACGAGAAGTTCCATCGAACTGCGCAGTCGTGGGCCACGGTCGGCGTCGCTGCGCTGGCGAGGCGTTCCAACGGCCACGTGGCCGAAGCCAGGATCGGGCTGACCAATATGGGCCCAGTACCGGTCCGGGCATCGGCTACTGAATCGGCCATGGCGGGCGCGGAAGCCAGCGTCGGCGCGATCCGGGCCGCCGCGGCCGGGGCAGACGAGGGAACACAGCCACCGGCCGACCTGCACGGGGCGCCCGATTACCGGCGCCACCTCGCGCGGGTCCTGACCGGCCGGGCACTCGCAGCGGCGGCAGGAGTCTGACAGATGGAGCTCACGCACTCATTCACCGTCCCGGTTCCCCTGGACCAGGCGTGGGATGTGTTGCTTGATGTCGAGAAGGTGGCGCCCTGCATGCCGGGCGCCACCCTCGACTCAGTCACCGGTGACGAGATCACCGGCAAGATCAAGGTCAAGGTCGGGCCCATCTCGATGACGTACGCGGGCAAGGCCAAGTTCACCGAGCGCAACCGGGAAGCCGGCGTGGTGACGCTGGAGGCATCCGGCAAGGAGACCCGCGGCGCCGGCACCGCGTCGGCGTCGGTGCGCTCGGAACTCACCGGCCAGGGCAACGAGACGCATGTCACCGTCCTGACCAACCTGAACGTGACCGGCAAGCCCGCCCAGTTCGGCCGCGGCGTGCTGAGCGAGGTCGGCGGCAGGCTGATCGGCATTTTCGCGGATAACCTGGCCAAGCTGCTGGCGGCCGAGCCGCCCGCGGCCGGCGTGCCCGCCACCGGGGCGCTGCCGATCGAGGAGCTGGACCTGCCGCTGCGGGCCTACAACAGCCTGCGCCGCGAGGGCGTCCACACCGTCGGCGACCTGGCGGCCTGCACGCCGCAGCAACTGCTGGCGATCGACCACATCGGCCCCGCGTCGGTCGACGACATCCGGCAGCGGCTCGCCAGCCGGGGCCTGTCCCTGAGCGAAGCCCCGGCCGGGTCGCTGGACACGGCGCCCGGCGGCGCCCCCGCCGGTACCGCCGCCGCCAACGGCTCCGGGCCCGCCGGAACCGCCGCCGGCCCGCGGGAGACTCCCCCGGCCCGGCTCCGGCCCGTTCCGGCGGCTCCGGCCGGGGCGCCGTCCTGGCAGGCCAACGACGAGGCCATCGACCTGCTCAGCGTGGCCGGGCTCCCGGTGCTCAAGCGGGCGATCCCCGTGGCGGCCGGCGTCGTGGCCATCGCCGTCGTGGTGGTCAGCATCCGGCGCGTGCGCCGCCGTTCGCGCGGCTAGCGGTAAGGCAGGCCGACGTCGGCCGAAGCTCACCCTGCGTGGATGATGCCTCACATTGTGTTAAACGATCTACTGGGCGATGTCATCACCGCACGATCCAAGGGAGGCTTTCATGCCCGCAGCTACGCCTGTGCTCGACACGCTGATCGATATCAACACCACGTCGATCGAGCACAGTCACCTCATGCCACGAGAGTTGATGCTCGCCAGGATCGCCGCCCTGGTGGCCGTCGATGCCCCGCCAGCGTCCTACCTAGCGAACGCCGGCGCCGCCGCCGACAGCGGCATTACCGAGCAGGACGTTCAGGACGTCCTGATCGCCGTGGCCCCGGTGGTTGGTACGGCGAAGGTGGTGTCAGCCGGCGGGAACGTGATGCGGGCGCTGGGCTTCGCGATCACGGTCGCTGAGGCGGACCTCGGCACCTGAGTCGCGAATGTGCCAAGGCGAGCGCGGCCGGGCAGCCAATGCTGATACAGGCCCGGCCGCGCTCGCTGGCGCAGTTAGCGGGCGATGAACTTCCGGGCTACCCGGCCGACCCCGTTAACTCTGGGGTGCACCGGGTAACGGGTGAGATCAGGGGCCTGGAGTTAGGGTGGTACCTGTGACGCCATTTTCCACAGATCGGGCATATGCGGAAGCAATGGACGCGGAGGATCAGCTCGCCGCGTTCCGGGATCGGTTCGTGCGCGACGACCGCGAGCTGATCTACCTGGACGGGAACTCCCTGGGCCCGCTGCCGGTGCGCAGTCAGGCGCGGATCGCCGAGGTGGTCGACCAGGACTGGGGCGTCGGCCTCGTGCGGTCCTGGCAGAACTGGATCGGGCTGCCCCGGCAGGCCGGCGACATGCTGGCCGAGCATCTGCTCGGCGCGGCGCCGGGCCAGGTCCTGGTGTCCGACTCGGTCACGGTCAACCTGTACAAGCTGGCGTCGGCGGCGCTGGACGCCCAGCGCGGCCGCGACGTGATCATCACCGACGACGACAACTTTCCCACCGATCGCTATGTCCTGGAGGGAATCGCGGCGCAGCGCGGCTGCGAGCTGCGGCTGCTGCACACCGACCCGGACGAGGGTGTCGCGGCGCAGACGCTGGCCGAGGCGCTGGACGACCGGGTCGCGCTGGTGAGCCTGTCGCATGTCGCCTACCGCAGCGGCGCCCTGGTCGACATGGCCGGGCTGACCGACCTGGTGCACCGGGCCGGCGGCCTGGTCATCTGGGATCTGTGCCACGCGGTGGGGTCGGTGCCGGTCGAACTGGACGCGGCGGGCGCCGACCTGGCCGTCGGCTGCACCTACAAGTACGTGAACGCCGGCCCCGGCGCCCCGGCGTTCCTGTATGTCCGCGAGGACCTGCAGGACCGGCTGCGCCAGCCGATCTGGGGCTGGTTCGGCCAGCGGGACCGGTTCGCCATGGGGCCCAGCTACGACCCGGCGCCGGGCATTGACGCGTTCGCCACCGGCACCCCGCAGATCATCGGGACGGTCGCCGTCGAGGAAGGCACCCGCCTGCTCGGCGAGGCCGGCATCGACCGGCTCCGGGCCAAGAGCATGGCGCTGACGAGCTACCTGATCGGCCTGGCCGACGAGTGGCTGGCGCCGCACGGCTTCGCCCTGGCCTCGCCCCGCGCCGACGACCGGCGCGGCGGGCACGTCACCTTCCGCCACCCCGAGGCCTTCCGGATCAGTCAGGCGCTGATCCGGGAGAAGGTCATCGGCGACTACCGCACGCCGGACCGGCTGCGGCTCGGCCCGGCGCCGATCACGACCAGCTTCACCGACGTCTGGGGGGCCCTGGACAAGCTCCGGCAGATCGCGGCGGACAAGACCTACGACGACCTGCCCGACGACCTGCCCGCCGAGCCCTCCGAGGTGACCTGACCACGGTTACCTCGCCGGGCCGGCTACTCCCACTCGATGGTGCCCGGCGGCTTGCTGGTCACGTCGAGGACCACGCGGTTGATCTCGGGCACCTCGTTGGTGATCCGGGTCGAGATCGTGGCCAGCACCTGATCCGGCAGCCGCGCCCAGTCGGCCGTCATCGCGTCCTCGCTGGTGACCGGCCTGAGCACGACCGGGTACCCGTAGCTGCGGCCATCGCCCTGGACCCCGACCGACCGGACATCGGCCAGCAGGACCACGGGGCATTGCCAGATCTCGCGGTCCAGGCCCGCCCGGGACAGTTCCTCGCGGGCGATGGCATCGGCCGCCGCGGCGATCCGCAGCCGCTCGGCGGTGACCTCCCCGACGATCCTGATCGCCAGGCCCGGCCCCGGGAACGGCTGCCGCCAGACGATCTCGGGCGGCAGGCCCAGCTCGGCACCGACCTGGCGGACCTCGTCCTTGAACAGCGCGCGCAGCGGCTCGACCAGCTCGAAGCCCAGGTCCTCCGGGAGGCCGCCGACGTTGTGATGAGACTTGATGTTGGCCGTGCCGGTCCCGCCGCCGGACTCCACCACGTCGGGATAGAGGGTGCCCTGGACGAGGAAGGACACCTCGCCGCCCGCGGCTCCGGCCTCGGCGGTGATCTCCCGCGCCGCCTGCTCGAACGCCCGGATGAACTCCCGCCCGATGATCTTCCGCTTCTGCTCGGGGTCGGTCACCCCTGCCAGCGCGGCCAGGAACACCCCGGCGGCGTCGACCACCTTCAGATCGACGCCGGTGGCGGCGACGAAATCCTTCTCGACCTGCTCCGCCTCGCCGGTCCGTAGCAGCCCGTGGTCGACGAAGACGCAGGTCAGCTGGTGTCCGATGGCCCGCTGGACCAGCGCGGCCGCCACCGCCGAGTCCACCCCGCCCGACAGCCCGCAGATCGCCCTGGCCCCGCCCACCTGCGCCCGGATCCGGCCGGTCTGCTCCTCGATGACGCTGTGGGTCGTCCAGGTCGGCTCGCATCCGGCGGCGGCCAGGAAGCGGCGCAGGATCTCCATCCCGTGCTCGGTGTGCAGGACCTCGGGATGGAACTGCACCCCGTACAGGCTCCGGTCCGGATCCTCGGCCGCGGCCACCGGCGTGGCCGCGGTCCGCGCGGTCACGGCGAAGCCGGGCGGCGCGACGGCGCAGGTGTCACCGTGCGACATCCACACCTGCTGGCTGGCTGGCAGTCCGCCGAGCAGGACTGCCGCGCCCGTGCCGCCGCCACCCCCCGCGCCCCCGTTACCTGCCTTGGCCCCGTCACCGCCCTGGCTTCCGGCGCCCGTCAGGTCCAGCGCCGTGGCGCCGTACTCGCCGCCGCCGGTCCGCGCCACGGTGCCGCCCAGCCCGGCCACCATGAGCTGGAAGCCGTAGCAGATGCCGAGGATCGGCACGCCCGCCGTGAGCAGGCCCTCCGGGGCGGGCGGCGCGCCCGCCGCGTAGACCGACGACGGGCCGCCGGACAAGATGATCGCCGTCGGCCGCAGGGCCATCATCTGCTCGGTGGACATGGTGCTCGGGACGATCCGGGAGTACACGTGGCACTCGCGGACCCGGCGGGCGATGAGCTGCGCGTACTGGGCCCCGAAGTCCACCACCAGGACGCGGCTGGCTTCCAGGGCTGCGCCTTCCAGAGCGGTGCCCGAAGCGGGACCCATGCCCAATTCGCTGGTCATGACCGGTAAACCCCCAGGAACGCCCCAGCATGCGGCAGCGCGTGCAAGTGCGGCGCGCAGTCGCCCAGTCTAGTGGGCCGCCGCGCCTGGTTCCCTGGGCGTCTCGGCGGCGGACGCGCCGGCCGTCGCGTCCAGGCCGTCCGGCCCGGCCGAGCCAGCCGATCCGGCCGAGCCCGTCGAGCCCGTCGAGCCCGTCGATCCGGGCGATCCGGGCGATCCGGGCGATCCGGGCGATCCGGCCGGGCCCACGCGCACCCGCGCGATCCGCCGCCCGTCCAGCTGGGTCACCGTCAGCCTGCGCCCGGCTATCTCGGCCGACTCGCCATCGCCCGGCAGGTGTCCCAGGGCGGAGAGCAGGTAACCGGCCACCGTCTCGTACGGGCCCTCGGGCAGCTCGACCCCGGTCTGCTCGGCGAACTCGTCCAGGTTCAGCAGGCCGTCCACCTCGATCTGCCCGCCCTGGAGCTGCCGCGGCCGGCTCTTCTCGGCGTCGTATTCGTCCTGAATGTCCCCGATGAGCTCCTCGACCAGGTCCTCGAGGGTGACGATGCCGGCCGTGCCGCCGTACTCGTCGACCACGATCGCCAGGTGCGCGCGGTCCCGGCGCATCTCCGACAGCGCCGACAGGACCGTCTTGCTGATCGGCAGGAACTTCACCGGCCTGCAGAGCTCGCCGACGCGCTGGGCGGGGGTGTCGCGCCGGGGATCCAGGAGGTCCCGGGCGTGCACGAAGCCGATCACGTCATCGGAGGAGTCCTGGTACACCGGGAACCGCGAGTAGCGCGCGTCGGCCGCCGTCGCCGCGGCCTCGGCCAGCGGCATGACGGCCGACAGGAACTCGACCTCGGTGCGCGGAACCAGAACCTCGCGGATCTGCCGCTTCCCCGCGTTAAACACCTCGCTGACGATGCTGCGCTCGTCGACGCCGAGAGCCTGATTCCCGGCCACCATATCGCGCAGTTCCTCGTCGGTCATGACGCCGCGGCCGGCCCGGGGGTCGCCGCCGAATATCCGTACCACCACGTTCGTGCAGTTCGACAGCAGCCAGACGATCGGGGTCGCCAGCGCCGCGATCCGGTCGATGACCGGGGCTGCTGTTAGCGCGACGCGCTCGGCCCGCTGCAGCGCGAGGCGCTTGGGGGCCAGTTCGCCGAAGACCAGCGTGAAGAACGAGATCACCAGGGTGACGACGACGATCGCGACCACCGTGGCCACGCCTCGCGGCAGCAGCGGGACCAGCGAGTCCTGGAGTCGGCCGGCCAGCAGGTCGGCGCCGAAGGCCCCCGACAGCAGGGTCGCGAGGGTCACGCCGATCTGGACCGCGGACAGGAACCGGTTGGGGTCTTGCGCGAGCCTGGCCGCCCGCTGGCCCTTCTTCCCCCGCCTGGCCAGCGCGCGCACCTGGCCTTCCCGGAGGGAAACCAGAGCCATCTCCGCGCCCGCGAAGAAGCCCCCGATCAGGATGACGGCCAGGACAAGGAGAATGTCCCAGCCGACGCCATTCACGTCTGGATCCCCGACCTCATTCTCGGCCGGGCGCGACGACTGCCGTTCTCGGCGGCCATCGGCCCCGGCGGGCGCCGCGGCACCCCGGCGGTATCCGGTCAGTCTACGCAGCCACGGGAAGGTCGGCGAGCCAGGCCAGCGGCGTCATCGCCGTCACGTTACGATTCTGGCAGAACATCCTGGTTCGTTCCGCCGTCTGAGGGGGCCGACAATGGTGGCCGGAGCACTTGACGCTGGAGTTCATGACGACGCTGTCGCGATCGCCGGGGAGATGGCCCGGCTGCGGCACGCGATCCACCGCGATCCCGAGATCGGCACCGACCTGCCCCGGACGCAGGCGAAGGTGCTGGCGGCCCTGGACGGGCTCCCGCTGGAGATCACCACCGGCCGCGGCCTGAGCTCGGTGACCGCCGTGCTGCGCGGCGGCCGGCCCGGCCAGACGGTGCTGCTGCGCGGCGACATGGACGCGCTGCCGGTGACCGAGCGCAGCGGCGTTCCGTACTCCTCGCAGGTGGCCGGGGTCATGCACGCGTGCGGCCACGACCTGCACACCGCGATGCTGGCCGGGGCCGCCCGGCTGCTGTGCGCGCGCCGGGAGCAGGTGCCCGGCAACGTCATCTTCATGTTCCAGCCGGGCGAGGAGGGCCTGCATGGCGCACGGCAGATGATCGAGGAGGGCGTGCTCGACGCCGCCGGGGAACGGCCGGTCGCCGCCTACGCCCTGCACGTCATCTCGGGCATCCACCCCACCGGGGTCTACTGGGGCCGTCCTGGCCCGATGCTGGCCGCCGCCGACACGCTGGAGGTCACCGTGCACGGCCGGGGCGGTCATGCGTCCTCGCCGAGCCACGCCGCCGATCCCATCCCCGCCACCTGTGAGATCGTGACCGCGCTGCAGACCCTGGTCACCCGGCGTTTCGACGTGTTCGACCCGGTCGTGATCACCGTCGGGAGCCTGCACGCCGGGACGACCAACAACGTGATTCCCGACGACGCCCGGTTCTCCGCCACGATCCGGTCGTTCTCCGCGGCGGCGCGGGCGGCGGCCCGGTCCGCCACGCTGCGCCTGATCCGGGAGATCGCCGCGGCCCACGGGCTCACCGCCGACGCCGAGCTCATCGAGGGGTACCCGGTCACGGTCAACGACGCCGCGGAGCTCGCCTTCGCCGAGCGGGCCGTCGGCGAGACGTTCGGCGCGCAGCGGTTCGTCCGGGCGGCGAACCCCGACACCGGCGCGGAGGACTTCTCCTACGTGCTGGAGAAGGTGCCCGGCGCCTTCGTCATGCTGGGCGCGTGCCCGCCGGGCGCCGACGCCGCGACGGCCCCGTCCAATCACTCCGCCGAGGCGGTCTTTGATGATGCCGTCCTGGCCGACGGCACGACGCTGTACGCGGAACTGGCCCTGCGCCGCCTGGCGGCTGCCGCCGGCCAGATCCCGGGCGAGTCATAACGGAAAACCAGCCGCCGGCCTGCCCCGGGCCAGCCAGGCTCAGGTGCGCTCAGGGTGCGAACGCGCTGGCGTCGGTCCGGCAGGTCGCGTTCCCGGTGATGCCGCCGAAATTCTGCGCGAGGCTGCCGACCGAGGCGGTGGCGGACGGCGTGGCGGAGGCCGCGGGCGACGGCGTGGTGGTCAGCCCGGTGAAGCTGGAGCCGAGGATGAGGTCGACGGTCCCCGCGGTGACGGTGGAATCCTGCTGCAGCGTCGCGCCGGGGATCTGGGCCGCCAGGGTCCGGGCCTGCGGGAGATCGGCCGGCGACGGGTACTCGATCACCGAGCCGGTGTAGGAACTGGCCGCGTCGCTGGCGCCCAGGACGTGGAACCCGCGAGCCGTCAGGCTCGCCGCCGTGTTGCCCGCCAGGCTCGGCGTGGTCGTCCCGTTCAGCACCTCGACCATGACGTTGGCGGGGGCGACGGTCTCCACGACCGTGCGGCCAGGGCGGGTGGAGCTCTTGGACTTGCCCTTGCCCTTCGACTTAGCCTTCTTCGGCAGCGTCGTGTCGTGAGCGATCGCTGAGAACAGCGCCTGGTCAGCGGGCTCGACGAACTCGACCTGCGCCGGCTGCGGCGGGTAGGTCTGCGTGGCGGCCTCGATGAACTGGACGTCCTTGCTGGTCAGGCCCCGGAAGCTCTCGGCGATCTGCAGCAGGTCGGTCTGAGTGAGCCCGCGGTCGGTCGCGTAGACCGCGCGCGCGGCGTCGTCGACCACCGGCAGCAGCTTGGTGGGGTCCGACAGCAGGCCACTGTGCAGGATCCCGCGCAGCATCTCGGCCAGCAGGAGGTCGTCGCGGTTGATCCGCTTGAGGTCCGTGCCGTCGGCGATGGCGTACCTGGCCCGCCAGAACTCCAGGAAGGTCAGGCCGTTGATGTGGTGCTCGCCGGCGGTGATGTTCAGCCCGGAACGCGAGTCGTGGATGGTAGCAGGGACGCAAACGTTGACGCCGCCGACATCATTGACCACCTTCACGACGCCGGTGAATTCCACCTGGATGAAGTGATCGAGATGGATCCCGGTGACCTGCTCGACCGTTTTCCACAGGCACGACGGGCCGCCGTGGGAGAGCGTCTGGTTGACCTGCACGACCGCCGCGGGGTCGTTGACCTGGCCCGGCAGGCCGCTGGCGGCCGCGCAGCCATACTGCGGGACCATCGTGTCCCGCGGGATGTTCAGCACGGTCGCCTGATGGCGGCCCGGCGAGATGTGGACGACCATGATGGTGTCGGAGCAGCCGCAGCCCTGCGAGCCGACGTGCAGCACGAACTGCTCATGCCGGCTCAGCCCGACGCGGCTGTCGGAGCCGAAGACCAGGATGTTCAGCGCGTTGTTGTACTTGGGCGGCCGGTGGCCGAGGCCGGTGACCGCATCGTGGTGGATACCGTTCCAGATTTCCCGGTACTTGACGTAACCGACCAGCGCCCCGGCGACCAGGACCACCACGAGGACAGAAGAGACCCAGGCAGAGACCACGAAGGCCGTCGACCGCCGCGGACGGCCGCCGTGCCCAGGCGGCCGTCCGCTAACGCCCGCCGCCTCGCGGCGGCCCCTCCCCCTCATGCGCATGAGCCCCTCACCAGCCGAACACGGGAACAGCCGACAGGTTCCCGCCATGCTACGTGCGGACCTGCGCTAAAGGCGGCCGACGGTCGGAACACGCGGCCGTGTGCAGGCGCTCATTTTGCCTGCACCATAGCAACGGGCCCGTTAGCGGCACGTTTATCGGCTGGTCATCCCTATGCGAGCGGCACGGCGGCTACCGGCTGGCCCCGCTACCAGCTGCCCCCGTTACCAGCTGGCCCCCGTTACAGGCTGGCCACGTCGGCCTGCTTGGCGCGGACGGCATCGGCCGCCGCCCGCAGCCCGGCTAGCTCGGTCGGCGTGAGCTCGCGCTCGACGATCCGCCGGATGCCGGCCGACCCGACCTCCGCCTCGACGCCCAGGTAGACGTCCGAGATTCCGTACTGGCCGGTCATCCAGGCGCAGACCGGCAGCACGGCACCGGAATCCTCCGCGACCGCGCGGGCCATCCGGGCCGCGGCGGCCGACGGGGCGTAGTAGGCCGACCCGGTCTTGAGCAGGCCGACGATCTCCGCGCCGCCGTTACGAGTCCGCTCGACCAGGGCGTCGATGTCCGCCGCCGGCAGCAGGTCGGCCAGCGGCTTCCCGCCGACCGTGCAGGCCGACGGGACCGGCACCATCGTGTCGCCGTGCGAGCCGAGAGTCAGGGTACGCACGGAGCCGACCGGCACCCCGAGGCGCTCGGCCACGAAGTAGCTGAACCGGGCGGTGTCGAGCATGCCGGCCTGGCCCATGACCTGGCTGGCTGGGAACCCGGACACCTTGGCGGCCAGCGCCGTCATCTCGTCGAGCGGGTTAGACACGACGATGAGCACCGCCTCGGGCGCGTGCTTGACCACCTGCTCGGCGACGCTCCGGACGATCTTGGCGTTCACCCCGATCAGGTCCATCCGGCTCATGCCTGGCTTGCGCGGCAGGCCGGCGGTGATCACCACGACGCCCGAGCCCGCGATGGCCTCGTAGCCCTCGCCGCCCGGGCCGGTGGTCTGGCCGGTCACCTTGGTCTCGAAGCCCTCGACCGGGCGAGACTGGTTCATGTCGAGCGCCAGGCCCTCGGGCTTGCCCTCGACGATGTCGGTCAGCACGACCTCATCGAAGATGTCGTACTCAGCCAGCCGCTGCGCCGTGGTCGAGCCGTAGAACCCGGCCCCGATCACCGATACCTTGCCTGTGCGGGCCATTCCCGTAATCTCCCTATTCGCGTGTGTCAGCTTGGTCAGGACTGCGCTGGTCAGGACTGCGCTGGTCAGGACTGGGCAGCCGCGGCGCGCAGGTTGTCGTCCAGCGCCGCCAGGAACTGCTCGGTGGTCAGGAAGGGCGTGTCCTTACCGACCAGCAGCGCGAGGTCCTTGGTCATCTTGCCGCTCAGCACGG
>Ga0307374_10007189_pt1 | contig 17101 bp, 16 predicted proteins | sample OX3MG_FD_202532 | JGI IMG/M metagenome (GOLD analysis project Ga0307374, IMG submission 202532) | Soil microbial communities from Risofladan, Vaasa, Finland - OX-3 | ecosystem: Environmental > Terrestrial > Soil > Coastal area > Acid sulfate soil | place: Finland: Risofladan, Vaasa | collected... | reverse complement strand
CAGGTCGTCGCGGCGAAAGCTCTTTCCCACGCCCGAATATACCCCGCCACGCCCCCGCCCCCCCGCCAAATTTTCTGCCTTCGCCCAGTTCTATCCCCGACAGGCTCCTAGTGCATCGCCTCGGCGATCGGCTCGACTCTGGGCGGGTGCGGCGCATCGTGGACTTGGGCAGCGGCCCCGGCAACAGCACCGTGGTGCTGGCCGAGGCTTGGCCGCAGGCCGAGGTGACGGGCCTCGATGCCTCGCCCACCATGCTGGAGGCGGCGCGCGCCGCCTATCCGCAGTTGCGCTTCCTCGCCGGCGATATCCCCACCTGGGCGACAACCGAAACGGCGCAATACGACCTGGTGTTCTCCAACTCCACGCTGCAGTGGTTGCCCAACCACACCGAGCTGCTCCCGCGGCTGTTGGAGCGGGTGGCCCCCGGCGGGGCGCTGGGTTTTCAGATTCCGGGCAACGGGGCGGCGGCCGCTTGCCGGCTGCCGCGCGAGCTCGCCGCCCTGCCCGCTTGGCGCGACTACTTCGGCCCAGGCAAGGTGACCGAACGCTGGACCGGACAGATGGCCGATTTCTACGACCTGCTGGCGCCGCACGCCGCCACCGTCGAGGTTTGGGAGACCGAGTACTTCATGGTGGTGGCCGGGGTGGAGGCCATCGTGGAGTGGTACATGGGCAGCGGCTTGCCACAGTATCTCGCCGCCCTGCCCGATGATGCCGCCCGCGCCGCCTTCCGCCTGCAGTATTTGGAGGGGCTGCGCGCCGCCTACCCGGTGCGGCGCAACGGCAAGGTGCTGTTTCCGTTCAAGCGCCAGTTCGTCATCGCCCAGGCCCGTGGAGCTTAGCCCAAGCCCGAAATCACGCCCAGGCCCGGCCACAGTGGGGGCAGTGGGCGGTGGAGGTGGGCGTGCCGCAGGCGCAGCAAAAGCGCGGCGCCGCCGCCACCATCACCACCCGCCGCTCGGGCTCGACCAGCGCCCAGATCAGCGCCCCAAACCAGCCCACCACGGTCCATCCCAGCAGGAAATTGATCAAGAAGACGGGCAGGAAATTGGCGTTGTTGCGGGCCAAGATGGCCGGCAAGAAGTACAACAGCACCAGCACTAGCAACGTGAGCATGCGTGCCTCCCCCTGCGTCAACCATACGCCCGGCGGCGGCGGTTTGTTCCGCGAATGGTTGGCGCGGGCCCCTGCGCGGCGGAGCCGCGCGCCCCGCTTGTGAGCCGCCCCGCTGTAACGGCGCGGGGCGGCATGCTCGCGCCGGCTTGGGGGCCCGGGGCCCCAAGCCGGCGCTGCGGCTTCACTGCCCGGGGGGCCGCGCCGATTGTGCCGGCAGGCAAAGCGGCGCGACCCCGGGAAGGGCGGAATCCTGTATTCTGGTTTTCCCGCCATGTCCACCACGATGCGTGCCCTCGTCAAGGCCCGCGCCGCCGCCGGCGCCGAGCTGCAGAATGTGCCGATTCCCGCCATTGGACCCACCGAGGTGCTGGTGCGCGTCCACACCGCCTCCATTTGCGGCACCGACCTGCATATTGACGACTGGGACGCCTGGGCGCAGAGCCGCATCCACCCCCCGTTGACCTTTGGCCATGAGTTTTGCGGCCACGTCGAGCGGGTGGGGGCCGAAGTCCAGGGCCTGGCCCTGGGCGACTATGTCTCCGCCGACATGCACGTGTTCTGCGGCCACTGCTTCCAGTGCCGCAGCGGCGAGGCCCACATCTGCCAGTCGGTGCAGATCCTGGGAGTGGACGCGCCCGGCTGCTTCGCCGAGTTCGTGCGCATCCCGGCGGCCAACATCGTGCCCCTGGATGCGGCCATCTCGACCGACTACGGCGCCATCCTCGACCCGCTGGGCAACGCCGTGCACACCGTGCTGGCGGGCCCGGTGGCCGGCCGCAGCGTGGCGGTGGTGGGCTGCGGGCCCATCGGGCTGATGGCGGTGGCGGTGGCGCGCGCCTGCGGCGCCGGGCCGGTGTTTGCGCTGGAGATCAACCCCTTCCGCCGCGGCCTGGCCGAGAAGATGCAGGCGGATTTCGTGCTCGACCCCGCCAAGGACGACGTGGCGGCGGTCATCCGCGCCCACACCCAGGGCGGCGGGGTGGACGCGGCGCTGGAGTTCAGCGGGCACCCCGACGGCATCCGCAGCGCCTTCCATCTGGCCCGGCCGGGCGGCCGCGTCAGCCTGCTGGGCATCCCCTCGCGACCAGTCGAGGTGGATCTCACCCAAGACATTATTTTCAAGGGGTTGACCGTCCAGGGTATCAACGGCCGCAGGCTCTTCGACACCTGGCACCAGATGATCGGGCTGCTCAGCCAGAAGCGGCTGCCGCTGGAGCCACTGTTCACCGACCGGCTCCCGCTGAAAGACTTTAAAATTGGCTTTGACCGCCTGCGCCAGGGCGTGGCGGCCAAGGTGTTGTTGACCCCCTAGGAACCCCCATGCCGCGACCGCAATTGCAGTACCTCAACGACGAATTGCAGCAGTTGGAAGCCAAGGGGCTGCGCACCAAGCTGCGCGTGCTGCGCGGCGAGCAGCTCCCGGTGGCCGAGTTCGACGGCCGCCGGGTGATCAACCTCAGCTCCAACAACTACCTGGGGCTGTGCACCCATCCGCGGCTGCGGGAGGCGGCGCTGGAAGCGACCCGCACGCTGGGGGTGGGCTCGGGCGCGGTGCGCACCATCAGCGGCACCATGGCCATCCACATGGAGCTGGAGCGGCGCATCTCCGAGTTCAAGCACACCGAAGACTCGGTGGTGTTCCAGAGCGGCTTCACCGCCAACTCGGGCACGGTGGGCGCCATCATGGGGCGCAGCGACTTCATCGTCAGCGACGAACTCAACCACGCCAGCATTATTGACGGCGCCCGCCTGTCGCGCGCCACCATCAAGGTCTTCGCCCACAAGGACTGCAATGCCGCCGAGGCCATCCTCAAGGAACTGGCGCCGCAGCCGGGGCGCAAGCTGCTGATCACCGACGGGGTGTTCAGCATGGACGGCGACATCGCCCCGCTGCCGGAACTGTGCGGGTTGGCGGAACGCTACGGGGCGGTGATGATGGTGGACGACGCCCACGCCTCCGGCGTCTTGGGCAAGAACGGCCGCGGCACGGTGGACCACTTTGGCTTGCACGGCCGGGTGGATGTGCAAGTGGGCACGCTCTCCAAGGCGGTGGGCGCACTGGGCGGCTACGTCGCCGGCTCGCGCGATCTGATCGAGTTCCTTCACCTCCGCGGCCGCCCCTTCCTGTTCTCCACCTCGCACCCGCCCGGGGTCGCCGCCGCCTGCATCGCCGCCCTGCAGGTGCTGGAGCAGGAGCCGGAGCGCATCCAGCGCCTCTGGGACAACACCGCCTTCTTCAAGCAGGGCCTGAAGAACCTGGGCTTCAACACCGGCGCCAGCGAGACCCCCATCACCCCCATCATGGTGGGCGAGGGGCGCAAAGCGATCGAGTTCTCCCGCGCGCTGTTCCAGGCCGGGCTGTTCGCCACCGGCATCGCCTATCCGACGGTGCCGGAGGGCAAGGCGCGGCTGCGCACCATCGTCACGGCCACCCACACCCAGGAGGAACTGGCCGAGGCGCTCGCCATCCTCGAGCGCGTGGGCAAATCCCAGGGGATCATTTAGGCTTCCGCCTAGGCCCGCATCTTTTTGCCCGTTCAGGAGTCTGAGTACCTATGCCGCCCACCGCCAACGTCAGCATTGTCTACGCCTTCGCGGCCGGGCTGCTGTCGTTCCTCTCCCCCTGCGTGCTGCCGCTGGTGCCCGGCTACGTCTCTCTGCTCTCGGGCGCGGTGGCCGAGGGGACGCCGGGGGCAGCGGAAGAAAAATCCGGCGCCCGCAGCCTGCTCATCAGCAATTCCCTCTTCTTCATCCTGGGCTTTTCCGCCGTCTTCATCGCCCTGGGCGCCACCGCCACCTCGGTGGGGCAGACGCTGCGCGCCCACCAGGAACTGCTCAGCCAAATCGGCGGGCTGATCGTCATCCTGTTTGGCTTGCATTTGCTCGGCGTGATCCGCATCAGCGCGCTCTACGGCGACAAGCGCGTCCACAAGAAGATTGGCGTCACCGGCGGGGTGGGCGCCTTCGCCGTGGGCTTCACCTTCGCCTTCGGCTGGACGCCCTGCATCGGCCCCATGCTGGCCACCATCCTGCTGCTCGCCGCCAACCAGGGCACGGTCGGCCACGGCATCTTTTTGCTCGCCGTCTACAGCGCCGGATTGGCCGTGCCGTTCCTGCTCACCACGCTGGCGATTGACCGGTTTGCCTTGTTCTACAAGGGATTTCGGCGGCACCTGCACACCGTGGAGCAGATCTCGGGCGTGCTGTTGCTGTTGATCGGATTTTTGCTGTTGACCCACCGCTTCACCGCCATCTCCAGCTACTTGGCGCAGATCCCGTTCTTCAATAAGCTATTGTTGTAGGAGGAGACGAGATGTCGAACCCGCCCGCAAAAGCGACCGCCTGGAACTGGGTCATCATCGGCATAGTGCTGATCGGCGGCCTCCTCTACCTCGCCTACAGCCGCCGGACGATGGCCAATACCCCTGCCGCGGTCGCGGCCACGGCCAGCGCGAAGATTCTCGAGACCGGCAACGTCGCCGGACGCACCGCCCCGGCCTGGACGCTGGAAGACGTGAACGGCAAGCCGGTCAGCCTGGCGCAGTTCGCTGGCCATCCGGTCGTGATGGACTTCTGGGCCACTTGGTGCGGCCCCTGCCAGATCGAGATGCCGTGGTGGCAGCAACTCCAGGAACAGTACAAATCCCAGGGATTGGTGATCGTCGGCGTCTCCGAGGACAATTCCCTCACCGACGTACAGAAGTACCTGGCCAAGAACCCCATCAACTACCAGATCGTCTGGGACAACCAGAGCATCGGGGCCACCTACGGCACGCCGTTTGGCCTGCCCACCACGCTGTTTATCAACCGCCAGGGCAAGATCACCGAGCGGGTGATGGGCCTGGAAGGCAAGCCGGAATTGGACAAGGCGATCCGTGGGATTCTCTAGGAAAAGGGGACAGTGGATGGTGGACAGGGGACAGGGGGTGGGGATCTGTCTGCTGGGGGCGATGATCGCGCTCGGGGCGATCGCACAGGCGCCGGGGGTGGCGCACTTGCAGGCGCCGGCCACGGTCGAGGCGCGGGCGCACAGCACGGCCACGGCGGTGTTTCAGGTGGCGATTGACGCCGGCTTCCACATCCAATCGAACCACCCCAAGCTGGATTATCTGATCCCCTCGACATTGCAGATCGCCCCCGCCGACGGCATCAGCGTGGCCAAGGTGGCTTGGCCGGCGGCGACCGACCACAAGTTCAGCTTCTCTTCCGATCCGCTCTCGGTGTTTGAGGGCACGCTGAAAGTTCCGGTGACGCTCAAGACCGGGGCGGCGGGCGCGCACACCCTGCACGGCAGCTTCCGCTATCAAGCCTGCAACGACCAGCTCTGCCGTCCGCCGGTGACGGTGCCCTTCACGCTGCGCGTAGACGTGCGCTAGGCCGGCGCCGGCTACTGCGCCCCGCTGCGCACCACCTTCAGCTTTTCCTTATCCATCGCCTGGCGAAGCTGCGTGCGGGCGTGGTTGGCCCAGGGGCTTTGGCGATCCAGCCCGAGGTAGAGGCGCCAGTGGGGCACGGCGCGGCGGTGCTGGCCCTGGCGCTGGAAGGCGAGGGCCAAGTTGTAATGGGCGTCGGCGTAGTCGGGCACGATGCGCACCGCGGCGCCGTAGGCTTCCACGGCCTCTTGCAGCCGCCCGGTCTCGTCCAGCACATTGCCCAGGTTGAAGTAGGCGAGCGCGTAGTGGGGGTCGAGCTGCAGGGCGCCGCGGTAGCAGCGCTCGGCGGCGGCGAAATTCTTCTCCTGGTAGCGCAGCGTGCCGAGGTTGATAAAGGCGCTGGTGAAGCCGGGGTCGAGCGCGAGGCAGTGCTCATAGGCGGCGGCGGCCTGGTCGCGCAGTTCGGGCTCGCCCTCCAGCGAAAGCCCGAAGGTGAACCACTGTTCCGCCTCCTGGTGGCGCTGGGCGGCGGGGGTTTTGAGCGGGCGCATCTCGCGGCGCTGGCCCCCGTCGGCATTCTCGAAGGGCATGCGGAGCTGGCCGCTGAGCGCATCCATGTAGACGCCGCCATAGTGCAGCTCGACCCGGCCGGCGAACACGCCCAAGCCCGCCTCGATCAGCGGGTCTTCGATGTCGGGAAAGCGGCGGCGCACCGCCTCCAGGCTGCGCCGCAGGGTGCCCTTGGCGGCGGCCTCATATTGCGCCAACGCCTGCGCCCGCCGCAGATCCTTCCATTCGTAGCGGTTCTGGCTAGGAAACAGGCCCTGGCGCTGCCAGCGGGCCAGCAGCGCGGGCTTGAGATGCAGCATGCGCAGAAGCTGGTCGCGGGAGTAGAAGGATCGAGCCATGGCGCGTGCTACTTGAATACCCTGAAATTCCCCTCCCTGACAAGCGGCAATTGCCCCCGGGCGGCAAGAGTCGGGGGGGGTATCCACTGTACAATGATGGCCGGGAGGAACTATGCCCCAGTTGCCCCAGTTGTCAAAGCCTTCTATGGTTTGGCTGCTCGCGGCCGCGCTCGCGGCCCCGGCGGCGGCCCAGCATCTGCCCGCGCAGGGCGCGCACGGCGCCGTCTCCAGCGCCGAGATCCACGCCTCCCAGGCGGGCATCGCCATCATGAAAGAAGGCGGCAACGCGGTGGACGCGGCGGTGGCGGTGGGCTTCACCCTGGCGGTCACCCACTCCGCCAGCGGCAACATCGGCGGCGGCGGCTTCATGCTGGTGCGCCAGGCCGACGGGCACAGCTACTTCGTGGACTTCCGCGAGGAGGCGCCGGGCAAGGCCAGCCCCACCATGTATCAGGACGCGCAGGGCAACATCGTCAAAGGCCGCAGCCTGGTGGGCATGCTGGCCTCAGGGATTCCCGGCACGGTGGCCGGGCTGGTCTCGGCGCAAAAGCGGCTGGGCAAGCTGACGCTGGCGCAGGACATGGCGCCGGCCATTCGCTTGGCCGCAAACGGCTTCCACCTCGACATCGAGGAGGCCAACGGCTTCCGCCACGCCCGCAACCTGCCGCTGTTCCCCGACAGCCGCCGCGTCTTCCAGCGTGATGGCAACTACTATCAGGCCGGCGATCTATTCCGGCAGCCCGAGCTCGCCGCCACCCTGCAGCACATCGCCGCCGACGGCGCCGACGGCTTTTACAAAGGCCCCGTCGCCCAGCAGCTCGCCGCCTTTGAGAAGGCCCACGGCGGGCTGATCACCACCGCCGACCTGGCCCACTATCAGGCCAAGTGGCGGCCACCGCTGGCGGTGAGCTACCACGGCTACGACATCCTGACCTCGCCGCCGCCCAGCTCGGGCGGGGTGGCGATCGTCGAGATGCTCAACATGCTCGACCACTCTGATTTCGTCCAGGCGGGCATGGACTCGGCCGAGGCGCTGCACGACGAGATCGAGGCGCAGCGCCGCGCCATGGCCGACCGCGCCGTCTACCTGGGCGATCCCGACTTTGTGAAGATCCCGATGGACACCCTGCTCAGCCCCGCCTATGCCTCCCAGCGCTGGGCCAGCGTGCGCCCCGAGCAGGCCAGTCTGAGCAAAGACGTGGGCGCCGGTCCCATCCCCGGCTTCGAGTCCGACGAGACCACCCACTTCTCCACCGTGGACTCGGCCGGCGATGCCGTCTCGGTGACCTACACGCTGAATTTCGGCTACGGCTCCGGCGTCACCGCCGGCCACCTCGGCTTCCTGCTCAACGACGAGATGGACGACTTCACCTCCAAGCCCGGCGCCCCCAACGGCTTCAACCTCATCCAGGGCAAGGTCAACGACATCGAACCCTACAAGCGCCCGCTCTCCTCCATGGTGCCGACCATCGTCAGCAAGGACGGCAAGCTGGCGCTGGTGCTGGGTTCGCCGGGGGGGCCGCGCATCATCACGGCTGTGTTCGAGGTGCTGACCGACGTGCTCGACTTCGGGCTCAACGTGCAGCAGGCGGTGAACGCGCCCCGCTTCCACCAGCAGTGGATGCCGGAGGCGGTCTACTTCGAGGGCCCCGACCGCTTTTCGCCCGACACCCTCGCGCTGCTGAAGAAGATGGGCTACCCCGTCCAGGTGCAGCGCACCTGGTGCGACGTGGAAGCCATCCAGATTGACCCCCGCACCGGCCTGCGCCTGGCCGCCACCGACCCGCGCGCCGACGGCGCCGCGCTCGCCTACTAAGTAAGCCGCCGTGCGCAAGCTCGTCTCCACCCATCTGTTCCGCCGCCAGCGCCTGGGGCCGGCGCAGTTGGACCGCCTGCTCGCCGCCGGACTCGACGGCGTCGAGTTGTTTTGCGCCCGGCCCAGCTTCGACTACCACGACCGCTTGCAGATGGCCGAACTGGCGACCTGGTTCCGCGACCATTCACTGCCGGTGCACTCGCTGCACAGCCCCATTTATGGCGACGAGAAAGAGGGACGCACGGGCGAGCCCCCCATCCACATCGCCGACCCCGACCCGCGCAAGCGCCTGGAGGCGCTCGACGAGGTGCAGCGCGCGCTCGAGTTCAGCGAGCGCGTGCCCTTCCGCTACCTGGTGCAGCACCTGGGGCCCAGCAAGGTCGAGTGGGACCTGCGCGGCGCCGATTACGCCCTCACCAGCCTGGAACGCATCCGCCTGCTGGCCAAGCAGGCCGGGGTCACGGTGCTGGTCGAAAATATCCCCAACGGGCTGAGCATGCCGGTGCGCCTGCTGCCTTTTTTGGAGGCCAGCCACCTGGACGACATCGGCATCTGCTTCGACTCGGGCCACGCCCACCTGCCCGAGTTCCTCTTCGGCGGCGGCGGCGTGGCCGCCTCCTGGGACCTGCTGGCCAAGCGCGTGCGCTCCACCCACCTGCACGACAACCAGGGCAGCAAGGACGACCACCTCTGGCCGGGCGAGGGCACCATCCCCTGGACGGAGCTCACCCCCCGCCTCGCCGCCGCCGGCCCCGACCTGCCCTGGCTGCTGGAGGTGCGCGAGGCCGGCGAGGGCGACCTGGCCGCCAAGATCCGCGCCGCCTTCGACCGCCTCGCGCCCGCCGGCTAGAGCGGTTTCACGATTGTCGCAGTCTGCTCGGGTCGCGATTTTGCGGTTTTTCCCTAAAAAAACCGCTCGCAACTCGCGCTGGAACAGGCTACAGCTATCGTGAAACCGCTCTGGTGGCTCGCCGCGACCTCAAGAAAATATTGCCGCACGTGGTTGGGCGTGAAATCGGAGTCCTTGAGTCCGGCCCGGATCCGCCGCAGCAGATCTTCGCCGATTGGCTCCCTCAGCCTGGCCTGACCGCTCCGCAGCGCAGCTTCGATGGTTGCTACCTCGCGAATCTCGGAAAAGCGATAAGCCACGACCGATTCATGTTGGACGAACGGGTGGTCGCCCGGCCGCAGGATTACCAGCGGCTCGGAGTTTTCGCGCTGCGAGGTCGCGCTGACCACCACGACCTCGCCCGCCTTGGGCGACGTCACGATGATTCTCAGATGCAAGGGCTCGTCAACAGAACCGGCTAGAAATGAATCGCCGCGGCCGAGGCTCAATACGACCCGGACAGGGCCTGTTCCGCTGCCGCCTCCGCCCGCAGCTCGCCCAGCACCGCCTCGATAGTCGCTTCGCTCCGATTGCCGGCCTCCAGGATGTCCCTAAGGGAAATTGGGATCGAGCTGCCGTCCGGATTCCGCCACTCGGGGAAGGTATGGACGTGTTCCACAATCCTCCAGCGGTTCCAACGTCCGAACAGATCGAAGACCTCGCCAATTAGCGCTTCCTCGGCCCGGGAAAGCAGACCCGTGGGCGCGACGGTTGGCGTCAACTCCACTTCGTAGTCGCCGACGGGAGGGGAAATATACCGCCGCCAGTTGGGCTTCGGGATATCTTCGACGACAAGACGGTAGGCAGTGCTCGGAACTGGGCCGTTGTCCATGGAGACGTAGCGGTCCATGGTGATGGGACAGCCCCACCGCAGCAGGGCTTCGCGGTCTGCAATATAAAGCAGCTTGAGCAGCTTCAGGTAGTGCATCCGCCCGCCGTGAAGGCGCAGGAAGAATGCGGCGACCTGGGCGGTCTTGGCCTCGCTGAACTGCGGCTGCGCTGCCATGAACGCAAGCTTATCACAGGCCATAGGCCGTGCTAGCAGCCCGTGGCGAACCGGTGCTTGTTTCGCCCCAGGCCGTGCTAGGCTGAGCGGCAAGGGCCGAGCGGCCCGATTTGGAAATTGCCATGTCTGCGTTGCCGCATCGCATTCGGCTCGCCTTTCCCGCTCTTCTGTGGCTATTGGCCAGCGCAGCATGGGGGCAGGGCGCTTCCCTGCCGGCGGCGCTGCGCGCCCAGGTGGACGCGCTGGCGCAGCAGACGCTGGCGCAGCTGGGCTCACCCAGCGCCTCCATCGCCATCGTGCGCCAGGGCCAGCTCGCCTACGCGCAGACCTACGGCCAAGGACGCATCCTGCCGCCGGCGCCGGCCACGCCGGCCATGCGCTACAGCGTGGGGTCCATCAGCAAGCAGTTCACCGCCGCGGCGGTGATGCTGCTGGCGCAAGAGGGCAAGCTTACCCTCAATGACCGCGTCGGCAAGTACCTGCCCGGGCTGACGCGGGCGCATGAGGTGACGATTCGCGAGCTGCTCTCGCACACCTCCGGCTACGAAGATTACGCCCCGCAGGACTATTGGTTGGCGCGGGCCCCTGCGCGGCTGCGCCGCGCGTCCCGCTTGTGCTCACGCCGGCTTGGGGGCCCGAGGCCCCAAGCTGGCGCTGCGCCTCGCAGGGGCCGCGCCGAATTCGTCCCCCGGGGGCGGGCCGCCCTTCGGAATTTCGCGGCCTTTCGCGCCGATTTCGCCGGCAGGCAAAGCGGCGCGACCCCCGCGACTGGGGTGCGGGGGGCGTGGGGGGCTGGCGCGGCTGACATGATGGGCCACTGCCGGGGGCAGGTTCCAGGGCACCCGGATCTGCTGGTGCGGATTTTGGCGCAGAAACTCCGCCACCACGGCGCCCACCGCCCGCAGGCGGGTGCGCTCGGCCGCGTCCTGAATCAAGGCGCACTTGAGATCGCGGATATAGAGGTACTCGAAATAGGAGAGCACGCCGCCAGGGCGCAAGTGCGACAGGAACAAGGCCAGCAGTTCTTCCACTTGCGCGGGGGCGAAGTTGTTCAGCGGCAAGCCGGAGACGATGAAGTCGAACTCGGCCGACGCCGCCAATTCGGCAACGCTGGCGAAGTGCAGGCGGCAAGCGATGCCGCGTTGCTCCACCTCGGCCTCGGCCAAGCGGGCCTGCAAAAAGGGCCGAAAGGCGGGGTTGATCTCATAGACATCCAGCGCATCACCCGGCCCCAAGTGGCCGAGGATGGCGCGGGTGAAGACGCCGGTGCCGGCGCCCACCTCGAGCACGCGCAGCCCGCCGGCGGGGGCCAGCGCCAAGGGCGCGGTGATCGCCCGCGCCAGCGCCGCGCCGCTGGGGGCGATGGCCCCGGTGGTGTGGAAGTGCTGGCGAAATTGCGAGTAGAAGAGGCGATAGCCCTGCCAAGCAGAGGCTGTGCGCGCGGGAGCACCCATCACGCCCAGTATAACGAGACATTACTTGGCGCGGGCCCCTGCGCGGCTCCGCCGCGCGTCCCGCTTGTGAGCCGCCCCGCTGTAACGGCGCGGGGCGGCATGCTCGCGCCGGCTTGGGGGCCCCACGCCCCAAGCCCGCGCTCCGCGGTTATCCTTGGCGCGCCCCCCTGCGCGGCTCCGCCGCGCGTCCCGCTTGTGAGCCGCCCCGCTGTAACGGCGCGGGGCGGCATGCTCGCGCCGGCTTGGGGGCCCCAGGCTGCCTTACTGCTCGGGGGGCCGCGCCACATTACGACCACGCAGAAAGGGGCCGTCCCAACGCCGGCCTCGTGTTTGGCATCCCCGACTGAGGGCGGCGGTACAATCGTCCGATGCTGCGTACGCTTGGGCTCGCCCTTTGCCTGCTCGCACTTCTGGCCGCGCCTCATGGCCGCGCCCAATCCCTCGACGCCGCCGCCATCCACCACGCCATGGGAAGGCCCGGGGCCTGGGTCGAGGGCGTCTATCTGATCACGCTGCCGCGCCCCGACCTCAGCGTCAGCGTCGCCGGCCTCCGCCTCGCCCCGGGGCAGCTCGACTCGCTGGTCACCTTCACCGGCTGGCGCGGCAAGGCAACCGTCATGGGCGATCTCTGCCTGCGCCTCAACGAAATCACAGCGGTGATCGCCCGCCTGCGCGCCCAGGGCCTCGACATCACCGGGGTGCACAACCATTTCTTGAACGAGAGGCCTCGCCTCATGTTTGTCCACTTCTCCGGCCACGGCACCGAGACCGCGCTCGCCCACGCCGTCATGGACGCCTACGCCGCCACCGCGACCCCGGCTTTTCTCCGCGATGGTCCCCGGCCCGCCTCGCCGACCGCTCCCGCCCCCGCCTGGGTGGCCCCGGTCGAGCGCGCGCTCGGCCGCAAGGGCGATTGGGGCGAGGGCCTGCTCGACATTGACATCGCCCATGCCGACCAGCCCGCGCTGCCGGATTACTGGAAATCCTCGGCGCTCCTCTTCCAATCCGCCGGCGCCGGCCAGGTCGCCGCCACCGGCGACCTCGCCGTCACCGCCGCCGAGGTCAATCCGGTGCTGTCGGCGCTCACCGCCTACGGCTTCGAGATCCTGGCCCTGCACAACCACATGCTCCGGGAGCGTCCCCGCCTGTTCTTCATCCACTTTTGGAAGGTCGGCCCGCCGCCCGTGCTCTGCGCCGGCCTGCAAGCCGCCCTGGCGGCCGTGCACTCCCGCTTGCCCTGAAGCGCCCGCGCTCAGCGGGCGGTGTAGCCGCCGTCGATGACGAGTTCGGCGCCGGTGATGAATTTAGCCTCGTCGGAGGCGAGGTAGACGACGCCGTAGGCGATGTCATCGGGCTCGCCCATGCGGCCGATGGGGTGGAGGGCCGCAACTGCCTTGCGTCCGGCCTCGAGATCCCCGCGGCTACTTAGGAAGGCCTCGACCATGGGGGTCCAGATGAAGCCGGGGTGGACGGAGTTGACGCGGATGCGGTCCGGCGCGTAGAGCAGGGCGTCGGTCTTGCTCATCAGCCGGATGGCGCCCTTGGAGGCGTGATAGGGGGGCGAATCGGGCGCTCCGACCAGGCCGTAGATGGAAGAGAGGTTGATGATGCTGCCGCTGCCGGCGCGGCGGAGGAACGGGATCGCGTGCTTGGTGCAGAAGAAGGCGCCCTTGACGTTGACCGCCTGCACCGCGTCCCATTCTGCTTCGGTGAGCTCGTGGGTGGGCTTGTTGGCACCGGCAATGCCGGCGTTGTTGACGAGCACGTGGAGCGCGCCGAAGTGTTCGGCAACTTCCGCGACCACCCGGCTGACCTCGCGCTCGCACCTCACGTCCAGGTGCCAGTAGCGGACCGGGAACCCGCGGCCCACTAATTGGTCTACCAGCGCCCGGCCCCCGGCGTCCTGGATGTCAAAGCACGCCACCTGGGCGCCGGCTTCGGCCATGCGCAGGACGCAGGCAGCCCCGATGCCCATGGACCCGCCGGTGACGATCGCCACCTTGCCTTTTAGGCGTTCCATGGCTCCTCTGGCACAGCGACCTGGTGGCTCGCCACTTTTTGCCTTGGTCGCTCCCGTTGGTCGCTTGCAGGGCGCGCTTCGATTCCCGGCAAGGGACGCCCGCTGGCGCTCAGGGTGTCTCCAAGTTGGGATGCCGATGCGAGATATTTGGTAGCGCCAGCGGGATTCGAACCCGCGATCTTCGCCTTGAGAGGGCGACGTCCTAACCGCTAGACGATGGCGCCACGGCCAGCTTCCACTGTAGCAAGGGCGGCGGTGGCTGGCAACCCAGGGGTAGGCTACCGCTGTCCGGCGACGCCGTCATTCTTGGCGAGGCGCAGGGCTCAGGGCTGGCGCGCCGTGACCAGGCAGGCGAAGGCGTGCTCGTCGGGGTTGGGGTCGGAGGGGTCGGGGGCCCACACCTCGGCCTGGGCGTCGGCCCAGCCGGCGTTGGCGAGCAGCTCGCGGTAGTCGTCGGCGCTGCGCAGGTGGACCGGCACGGCGAGCTGCTCGACCCAGCCGGGGGCGGCGGGGTTGCCCTCGAACAGGCACATCAGCAGAAACAGGCGGCCGCCGGGGGCGAGGATGCGGCGCAGTTCGTCGAGCACGGCGCGCTGGTCGGGGTAGTAGTAGAAGCTCTCGACGCTCAGCACGTGGGTGAAAAAATCGTTGGACCAGGGAATGCTCTCGGCCGGGGCGCAGAGGTAGCGCACGTTGCGCGGGGCCTCGGGGTGCTCCTGCGCCTCGCGGATCATGGCGTCGGAGAGGTCGAGCCCCACCACCAGCCCGCGCGGGCCCACCCGCGGCGCCAGCAGCCGCGACGCCCAGCCCGAGCCGCAGCCCAAGTCGAGCACGCGGTCGCCGGCCTCGAGCCCCATGCGCTCGAGCGCGCGTTCGGTGATGGCGCGGTGGTGGCGGCCCATGGCGGCGCCCTTGCCGCGCGCCTGCCACTGGTTGAACTCCTCGCGCAGCTTCTGCTGCGCCGGGCCGAGCGCGCTCATGGCTTGGCCGCGACCGCGGGCTCGAGCCCGGCGACATAGGCGTCCACGCCGCCGTGGCCCATGGAGCAGTGCTGGGGGCCGCACATGGAGCAGAAGCGGGCGTCCTTGTAGCCCTCCTGCGGAAGGGACTCGTCGTGCAGCGCCTGCGCGGTTTCGGGATCAAGCGCCAGCGCGAACTGTTCCCGCCAGTCGAAGTTTTTGCGGGCGCGCGAGATGGCGTCGTCGCGGTCGCGAGCGCCGGGGCGGTGGCGGGCGATGTCGGCGGCGTGGGCGGCGATGCGGTAGGCGATCAAGCCCTGCTTGACGTCGGCGGCGTTGGGCAGCCCCAGGTGCTCCTTGGGGGTGACGTAGCAAAGCATGGCGGCGCCATGCCAGCCGATCATCGCCGCCCCGATGGCGCTGGTGATGTGGTCGTAGCCGGGGGCGAAGTCGGTGACCAGCGGCCCCAGGGTGTAGAAGGGGGCGGCGTGGCAGAGCTCGACTTCCTTTTCCACCTGCATCTGGATCTGGTCCATGGGGATATGCCCCGGGCCCTCGATCATCACCTGCACCTCCTGCTCCCAAGCGCGCCGGGTGAGCTCGCCCAGCGTCTTCAGCTCGGCGAACTGGGCCTCGTCGCTGGCGTCGGCGAGCGAGCCGGGGCGGAGGCTGTCGCCCAGCGAAAACGACACGTCGTAGCGGCGGAAGATTTTGCAGATGTCGTCGAAGCAGTCGAAGAGCGGATTCTCGGCGCCGTTCTCCACCATCCACTCGGCCAGGATGGCGCCGCCGCGGCTGACGATGCCGGTGATGCGGTTTTTGGTGAGCGGCAGGTACTCGCGCAGGATGCCGGCGTGGATGGTCATGTAGTCCACGCCCTGCTCGGCCTGGCTCTCGATGGTCTCGAGCAGCACGCTGCGGGTGAGGTCCTTGATGCGCCGCACCTTGGTCAGGGCCTCATAGATGGGGACCGTGCCGATGGGCACGGGGGAGTGGCGCAGGATGGCCTCGCGGATGTCGGGAATGTCGCCGCCGGTGGAGAGATCCATCACCGTGTCGGCGCCAAAGTGGACGGCGACGTGCAGTTTTTCCAACTCGGCGGCGCGGTCGCTGGCGAGCGCGGAGTTGCCGATGTTGGCGTTGATCTTGCAGCGGGTGGCGACCCCGATCGCCATCGGCTCCAGCTCGGGATGGCGGATGTTGGCGGGGATGATGAGGCGCCCGGCGGCCAGTTCGGCGCGGATGTGCTCGGCGGCCACGCCCTCGCGGGCGGCCACAAACTCCATCTCGGGCGTGACCTCGCCCCGGCGGGCGAAGTGCAACTGGGTCATGGCGTCCGAACCCGCCTCAGCCTGGCGGGCGGCGCGGTCGGCGATCCACTGCGAACGGAGCATGGCGGTTCTCTCCTGCAAAGCGCGGCAACCTGGAGTGATTATGGCACGCAGGCTGCGCCGCCACCACCCTGGCGCCGCAACCTGCGCCCCGCCTTGTGCCGCGCCACCCTAAGGCGTACACTCCATGGTGTTTCCTGCCCCCACCGCCACCCCCCATGCCCGCGAACCGCGAAGTCGGACCCTTCGAAGTGCTGGAGCCCCTGGGCGCGGGCGGCATGGGCGAGGTCTTCAAGGCCCGCGACCGCCGCCTCAACCGCCTGGTGGCGCTGAAGTTCCTGCCCGAGGCCGCCACCCCCGCCGCCCGCGAGCGCTTCCAGCGCGAGGCCACCGCCATCGCCGCGCTCAACCATCCCCACATCTGCACCCTCTACGAGATCGGCGAAGAACGCGGCCAGCCCTACCTGGTGCTGGAGCTGCTCGAGGGCGAGACGTTGCGCGCCCGGCTCGGGCGCGGCGCGCTGTCGCCAGAGCAGTTGCTCGACTGGGCGGTGCAGATCGCCGACGCCCTCGACGCCGCCCACCGCCGCGGCGTGCTGCACCGCGACCTCAAGCCCGACAACATCTGGGTCAGCCCCGGCGGCCACCTCAAGGTGCTGGATTTCGGTTTGGCGCGGCTCGAGTCCCCCGAGCCCGCCGACGCCGCCGGCGCGACCGTCGGCGGCGGCCGCACCCTCACCTCGCCCGGCATGACCCTGGGGACGATTCCCTACATGTCGCCCGAGCAGGCCCGCGGCGAGGCGCTCGACCCCCGCTCGGACCTCTTCAGCTTCGGCTCCGTCTTCTACGAGATGGCCTGCGGCCGCCGCGCCTTCCCCGCCAGCGGCGCGGCCGAGTCCATCGCCGCCATTCTGAAGGAGCAGCCGCCCCGCCTCCGCCAACTCCGCCCGGAATTGCCCCTCAAGTTCGACGAGGTCGCCGGCCGCTGCCTGGAGAAAGACCCCGAGCTGCGCTACCAGTCTGCCGCCGACTTGCGCAGCGACTTGAAGCGCCTCAAGCGCGAGAGCGGCACGCTCACTCCAGCCCCCGCCTCCGACCCCAGCGCGCCCGCCACGGTCGCCCTGCCCGCGCCCCGCCCCAGCGCCGCCCCCCTCTCCTCCGACGCCCAAGTGCTGGGCGGCCTGGTCCGCCGCCACTGGCGCTGGCCCGCGCTGGCCGCCCTGGCGCTC
>Ga0307374_10007188_pt1 | contig 17101 bp, 17 predicted proteins | sample OX3MG_FD_202532 | JGI IMG/M metagenome (GOLD analysis project Ga0307374, IMG submission 202532) | Soil microbial communities from Risofladan, Vaasa, Finland - OX-3 | ecosystem: Environmental > Terrestrial > Soil > Coastal area > Acid sulfate soil | place: Finland: Risofladan, Vaasa | collected... | reverse complement strand
TGGAAAGACGTTCTCCCCCCCGATTCGGATTGGCTTCATGACCCTCTCCTCCTTGTTCGGTCCACCCGCGGACATGCACCGCTTCGCTCTGGCGTCCGCGAGCGTGTTCGGCCCGGGCCTGCCGCCTCCGGAGATCTCACGACGTGAGGCCCGCCACGCGATGGCCGATCTCTTCGAGCAGGTCGAGGGAGTACTGCACCGTGCCGGTGAGCGTGCGCGCCGTTTGACCGGCCAGGTACACCGCTGCCGCCCCCATGGCCTCGGGTTCCTCGATCATGTCGGGAGGGACGTTGATCCCCCCGGCGACCGCCCCTTCGGTCATGACCACCTTGCGGGGGGCCAGGCAGTTGACCGCCACGTCGTAGGGGGCCAACTCGGTGGCCAACCCGGCGTAGTACCGCTCGATGCCGGCCTTTGAGACCCAGTAGGCGTTGGAGCCCAGCTCCGTTTGAAAGACGCCGGTCGTGGTGATGGCGATGAGCGAACCGCGTGTGTGCTCCATGACCGAGGGCAGCACCGCCCGGGTGACGAGGAACGTCCCCGTCAGGTTGACCCGGAGGCACAGCTCCCAGCGCTTGAGCGGTGTGTCCAAGGTCGAGCCCATCCATATTGCACCCGCGTTGGCCACGAGAATGTCGATGGGACCGAGCTCCGCGTTGGCCCGGTCGACGGCGCTCTGGACCGAGGCCTCGTCGGTGACGTCGCACACGACGGGCAGCGCGGTCCCGCCGGCAGCCGTGATGGTGTCCGCCACCGAGTAGATGGTGCCGGCAAGTTTGCCCGGCTCTGCGGTGCGCGCCGCCACCGCCACTGCTGCTCCGGCGCGTGCGAGCGCAATTGAGATGTCGCGGCCGATGCCGCGGCTCGCGCCGGCGACGAAGGCCACCCGGTTGTCCAGCTTGGGTAGGTTCACCCCCCAGATCCTCCAGATCTCATGCCGGTGTGGCTCGTTGCCGACGTACCGGGGCGGCCCATTTCTGCCATCTTGTACCCCCTCGGCCCACCGCCGTCGAGAATAGCATTCTGGTATTCTAGAGTCAGAGTTAGTCCAGAGTCAGAGTAAAGAGGCCGCCTGGGCCGGATGGGGAGGGTGAAGCCCGATGGTGATGACGCTCAGCCGCGAGGGGGAACTGATCCCCACCACGCAGCGCAACATCATTCCCAAGGAGCGCTACGTCTCCCAGGAGTTCTTCGATCTCGAGATGGAGCGGCTGTGGCCGCGGGTCTGGCAGATGGCGTGCCGGGAAGAAGAGGTGCCCAAGGTGGGCGACTTCCTCGAGTACATCATCGGCGACCAGTCGATCCTGGTCACCCGGAGCGATCCTGAGACCATCCGGGCCTTCTACAACACCTGCCCGCACCGGGGCACCCGGCTGGCGGCCGGGGTGGGCAACTTCGCCACCGGCGAGATCCGCTGCCGCTACCACGCCTGGCGCTTCGAGCTCGACGGCACCAACAAAGAAGTGGTCGACCGCTTCGACTTCCCCGAGTCGATGACCGACGCCGAGGTCTGCTTGGGCCAGATCAAGGTCGGCCGCTGGGGTGGCTTCGTCTTCATCAACATGGACCCCGACGCAGAGTCGCTCGAGTCGTTCCTCGGCCCGCTCCCGGCCATGCTCGCCCCCTACGGCTTCGAAAAGATGCGCTATCGCTCCTATCGGACCGTCATCATCCCGGCCAACTGGAAGTCGGCCCTCGACGCCTTCAACGAGGGCTATCACGTCCAGGGCACCCACCCCCAGCTCTTGCGCTGGACCGACGACACCACCATGGCCTATGGGCCCTTGGGCAAGCACAACCACATGGGCGGGGAGGGCAAGGTCAAGCACGAGATGCGCCCCAGCCCCCGTCTGGGGCTCCGCCCGGGCGACTACGACGAGCGCGAGCTGCTGGCCGTCATGATCGACGAGCTCGGTGGCCTGTTCCTCAAAGAGGAGCGCCAAAAGGTCTTGGACCTGAAGAACAACCCCTTGCCCGAGGGCAAGACGGCCATGGACGCCTACAACGACATCCGGGTCCAGATGCTGCGGGGCAAGGGGATCGACCTGGGCGACCTCACCGACGAGCAGCTCCTCATGTCCGACGACGTCCACTTCTTCCCCAATGTGGTCGGCCCCATCTACCCCGGCTCGACCACCTTGTTCCGCACCCGCCCCAACGGGTTGGACCCCCACAGCGCCATCAAGGACCTGTGGACCCTCGAATGGGTCGCACCCGACGAGGACCGCCAGATGTGCGAGCGCAAGTTCTACCCCGACTGGGCGGCCAAGGACTGGGGGCTCGTCACCAACCAGGACTACGCCAACATGGCCCACGTCCAAGCCGGCATGCGCTCACGCGGCTGCACCGGGCTGCGCCTCAACCCGCGCCAAGAGCACAACGTCATCCACATGCACGAGGTCATCGACGACTACCTCTGCTCCTAGAAGAACGATCCGGTACGGTCGAGGTGTGCAGACGAGGGGGGACACCGGCGCTTCGCGGGCGCAGGTGCGACGGCCGTGATGACGGTTCACGTCGAGCCGTCGGGTATCGACGTCGAAGTGGCCGAGGGCAAGAGTGTGATGGCGGAGGCGGAGCGCCAGGGACTGTTCTGGCCGACGATCTGTCACGGGTTGGCGGAGTGCCACACCTGCTTCTTCGAAGTCATCGAGGGCGAGGAGAATCTCGAGCCACCCAATGCGCTCGAATCGACCGCATTGAAGGACTTCTCCGGCCGCTCCTGGTACGAGGGCAAGGTCATCCGCCTCGCCTGCCAGACCCGCGTGCGCGGCAACGTGACGGTGCGCAAGCCCGGCGTGCGACCGGTGTCGTGACGACCGGGGCCCTTCCTTCAGGCCAGCGTGGAGAAGGCACCACGCTGCTCGTACCGCGCGATCTCATCGTCGGCGAACCCCCAGTCGGCCAGCACCGCCCCGGCATCGGCACCCACCCTCGGCGGTGGGGTCGGATCGGCGGGGGGTGTGCGCGAGAAGCGGGGAGCAGGCGAGGGCTGCAGCTCGTCACCCACCATGACGAAGCTGGCGCGTGCCCGATTGTGCGGATGGTCCAGCACCTCGAGCGGGGTCAAGATGGGCGTCAGGCACGTGTCGGTACCCGCCGCCAGCTCGCTCCACTCGTCACGGGTGCGCTGTCCGATGGCCGCGGCGATGCGCGCGCGCAGCGCGGGCCAGGTGGCCTGGTCCATCTGCTCGGGGAGGTCGGGGCCACCAATGCCGAGAAGCTCCACGAAGGCGGCCCAGAATTGGCTCTCCACCGCGCCGACCGCCACCCACTTCCCATCGGAGGTCTCGTACGAGTCGTAGTAGGGAGCACCCCCGTCGAGCGCGTTGGTCCCACGGTTCTCGCTCCACATCCCGCGCGCCATCATCTCGAAGAACATGGTGGCCAGCAGGGCGCTTCCGTCGACCATGGCTCCGTCCACCACCTGCCCGGCTCCCGAGATGCGCGACTCGAGCATGGCGCACACCATCCCGAAGGCCAGCATCATGCCGCCGCCCCCGAAGTCGCCGACGAGGTTGAGCGGGGGGACCGGCGCTTCACCGGGACGACCCACCATGCTGAGCACCCCCGACAGCGCGATGTAGTTGATGTCGTGGCCCGCCATCATCCTCCAGGGACCCTCCTGCCCCCACCCCGTCGCACGTCCGTAGATCAACTTCGGGTTCTTGGCGTGGCAGGCCTGCGGCCCGAACCCGAGTCGTTCCGCCACGCCGGGACGGAAAGCCTCAATGAGGCCGTCCGCCCGCCCGACCAGCTCGAGCAGCAAGGAGAGCCCCTCGTCGGCTTTGAGGTCGACGGCGATCGACCGCCGGTTTCGACCGAGCACGCCTGCGTTCGTCGGCGGCGTCGGCCGATCCACCCGCACGACATCAGCTCCCATGTCCGCCAGCATCATGGCGCAGAAGGGCCCTGCACCGAGACCCGCCACCTCAATGATGCGGATGCCGGTCAATGGGCCGCTCCGGCCCGGCCTCGCGTCCTCGGTCCCGATGACCATACAATCTCCCTCTCCGTGGTCGGCGAACGGTCACACGGTAGCGAATGGGCCCGAGCGGGGTCGCACAGTGTCGTGCAACATCAATGGAAACCACGAAGGAGAGTGCATGGGATCGCGTGACCCCGTCATCGTCGGTATCGGCTGGAGCGACTATCCGGTCGTCCCTGAGCTCGACGCCATGGACCATCACGCGTTGGCGCTGCGCAGAGCGTTGGCCGATTGCGGGCTCGAGAAGTCCGACATCGACGGGTACATGTGCGCCGGCACCGGATTCAATTCCAACGTCGACGACGCGCCGAACATGGCCGAGTACCTGCGCATCAATCACCGCTGGATCGATGGAACCTCGGTCGGCGGCTCGACCTTCGAGTTCTACGTCCAGCACGCGGCGGCCGCCATCGAAATGGGGTTGTGCGACGTTGTCCTGGTGACCTACGGGTCGGACATGCTCTCTCGTGTCGGGCGCATGCTCGGCACGAGCACCTTTTCGACGGGAGGGACCCGGGTCCAAGGCCCCTCGGCTTTCGAGAACTCCTGGGGCAACGTGCTGGCCGGGGGCTATGCCATGGCCGCCCGACGGCATATGCACGAGTACGGGACGACGCCCGAGCAGCTGGCTGAGATCGCCGTCGGCGTGCGCGAGTTCGCCACGCTCAACCCGTTGGCCCAGTACCGCGACCCGATCACGGTCGATGACGTTCTCAATTCGCGCATGATTGCGGACCCACTGCACAAGCTCGACTGCTGCGTGATCTCCGACGGGGGTGGTGCCTTCATCATGACCACCAAGGAGCGGGCACGCGATCTGGCCAAGCCACCCGTCTACGTGCTGGGATCGGCGGGGGCCCAGAGCCATTGGACGATCAGCCAGATGCCTGACTTCACGACGACGGCCGCGGCGCAGTGCGGGCCTGAGGCCTTCGGGCGCGCCGGCGTACGCCCCGAAGACGTCGACACCATTCAGGTGTACGACAGCTTCACGATCACCGTGCTCCTCCTCCTCGAGGATATGGGGTTCTGCAAGAAGGGCGAGGGCGGGGCGTTCGTCGATTCGGGCGTGCTCCGGCGCGGTGGCAAGCAACCCATGAACACCGATGGGGGAGGGCTGTCGGCCTGCCACCCGGGCATGAGGGGGATCTTCCTCATCAACGAGGCCGTGCGCCAATTGCGCGGGGAAGGTGGTGCGTCCCAGGTGCCGGATTGTGAGATAGCGGTGGCGTGCGGCTCAGGGGGGTCTCTCTCCTGTATCAGTACCGTCATTCTGGGCAAGGAGGGCAAGTCATGAGCATCGAAGGCCTGCAAGAAACGATAGGACTCCGGGCGCTCCCGGCCCCCGACAACGCCTCGCGCCACTACTGGCAGAGCGCGGCCGAGGGTCGATTGGTCGTGCAGCGTTGCACCACCTGCGGAGTGTTCCAGTTCTACCCGCGAGCCTTGTGCACGACGTGCGCTGGGGAGACCGAGTGGGTCGACGCCTCCGGGCGCGGCACGCTCCACACCTACACCATCATCCGCCAGAACCGGTCGCCGGCGTTCGCTGCGCTCTCTCCCTACGCGGTGGGGATCGTCGAGCTCGACGAAGGTGTCCGGATGATGAGCAACATCGTCGACTGTGATGTCGAGCAACTTCACATCGGCATGGCACTCGAGGTGTTGTTGTTGAAGGCGGCCGACGATGTGGGTCTCCCGTTCTGGCGGCCGGTCACCGACTGAGGCCACAGGCTCAACGGCGCGCATCGATCGATCGACAAGGAGAGAACATGGATTTCGACGACACCGAGGAAGAGGCAGCGTTTCGCGCAGAGGTCCATGCCTGGATGACGGCGAACGCCAGGGAGCGGGACCCCGGGCAACTCGCGACGTCGCACTCCTTCTACGACTTCGACGACATCTTCGTCAAGGAGGGAAAGCTATGGCAACGCCGCATCTATGACGGCGGGTATGCCGGGATCACCTGGCCGGTCGAGTTCGGCGGCCGGGGCGGCACCTTCGTCGAGGCGATGATCTTCCGCCAGGAAGAGGCGAAGTTCGACGTGGCGTCGAGCCTCTTCGCGGTGGGTATCGGCATGGCGGGCCCGACGATCATCGGGCACGGGACGGACGAGCAACGCCGTCGGTATCTCCCGGCGATGCTGCGGGGCGAGGAGGTCTGGTGCCAGCTGTTCAGCGAGCCCGGCGCGGGTTCGGACCTGGCCAGTCTGTCGACGCGGGCCGTGCGGGACGGTGACGAATGGATCGTCAACGGCCAGAAGGTGTGGAGCTCGGGCGCCCATCACTCGGATATGGGGATATTGCTGGCGCGGACGGATCCGGAAGCACCGAAGCACCGTGGGATCACCTTCTTTCTCCTCGACATGCGCAGCCCGGGCGTAGAGGTGCGACCGCTGCGACAGATGACGGGTGGCGCCACCTTCAACGAGGTCTTCCTCACCGATGTGCGCGTGCCGGCGGCCAACGCGGTCGGCGAGGTCAACGGCGGCTGGCGGGCCACCATGACGACACTGGCCAACGAGCGCAGCGCAGGTGGCGGGACATCGAGCTTTCCCCAGATCCTCCAGTTGGCCCGGGAGTGCGGGTCCACCACCGACCCCCTCTTGCGGCAACGGCTGGCCGATTGCTTCATCAAGAGCGAGATCTCCCGCTATTTGGGCTTTCGCATCCAGACGGCACTGAGCAAGGGCATGTCGTCTCCCGAAACCTCGGTCGCCAAGCTCCTGTTCGCGCTGAGCGCAAAGGAGACCGCCGAGTTGACCCTTTCGCTGCAGGGACCGCTGGGCATGCTGTCGGGTGAAGCGGCGCCTGGCCATGGCTTCTGGCAGCAGCAATTCCTCAGTGCGCCGTCCTTCCGGATCGCGGCGGGCAGTGACGAGATCCAGCGCAACATCATCGGCGAGCGGGTTCTCGGGCTGCCCGGTGACGTCCGTGCGGACAAGGACGTGCCCTTCAAGGATCTCGTTCGTTGAACCGCGCGCCCTTGTACGGCGCGCAGGGTCGGCGTGCCACGTCAAGCGGGGTCTACAGTTGCGGTCCTTGTGTCTACGATTCCTCCTCTGGGCGACGCGGAGCGACCGCTGGCAATCCGCTCGGTTGAGCGCACACTGGCGAGTCGGTACTCGACCTACATCGACGAGGTCAGGAGATTGATCCGGGCCGCCGTGACCGTCATGGACCGTCAGCAGACGACGAACCCCAAGGTGAGCGACATCGTGCGCGAGGCCGGTCTTTCGAACCAGGCCTTCTACAAGCATTTCCGGAGCAAGAGCGAGTTGTTCCTGGCGATTCTCGACGAAGGGCAACGAGAGCTCGTCACCTACCTGGAGCATCAGACGGCCAAGGCGGAGACCGGCATCGGCAAAGTCCGTAACTGGGTGGTGGGGATCATGTCCCAAGCGGCCGTGCCGGGCGCTGCGTCGGCCACCCGCGGCGTCATGATGAACAGCCACGAACTTCAGGCGGAGTACCCCGAAGAGTGCAACCGGTTGAATCAGCTTCTCGTCGAGCCCCTTGTCGCAGCCATCCGACTGGCCGAGGAGGAGGGCGCCGCCCGGTCCACGGATCCGCTGAAGGCGGCCATGACGATCTTTCGTCTGGCGGGTTCGACGACCGAGACGTACGTGCTGAGCCGCCGGGTCCCATCGGAAGAGGACATCGAGTTCCTCGTGCACTTCATCTTGAGCGGCCTCGGGGCCGAGCCCGGGAGCGCAGCATCCGGCCGTCACGATGCGTCGGGACGAGGCGCGGCGACGCCGGGCACGAAGCGGGCGCGCCCCGCGGTGTAGCCGTTTCGCCCAGGGCGGGGTTCCGCCCGTATTTACATTGCGCAGGCCTCGGAATAGTATTCTCATTAATTGGAGCCAAGCTCCTTTGGTGAAACGGGGGGTTGTGGCGGTATCTACGCTCATCATCGACGCTGACGGGCACGTCGAAGAAGACCTGGCCCAACTCGTCAAAGCCGTTCCCGACCACCTGCGGTCCATAGCCGAGGACATCGTGCCGAAGGAGCCGGGCGCACCCCGGTCGATCGAGGGCAGACCATGGGTGATGCCGTTCCCCTTTCCCCGCGGCAACGAGAACCACACCTCGGCCGGCGGCGTCCGCCAGGAGGGTGGCCGCGATCCCAAGGTCCGTATCGAGGTGCTCGATGCAGAGGGCATCGATCTCGCCGTGCTCTTCACGAGTGCCGGGCAGCTCTTCTTCCTCTTCGAGCGGCCGGATGTGGCGCAGGCCCTCTGCCGGGCGTATAACGACTGGCTCGCCGAATTCTGTGCGCATGCACCCGATCGATTGGTCGGCATGGCGCTTCTCCCGCAGCAGGACCCCGAGTTGGCCGCCGAAGAGTTGCACCGCGCGGTGCAGCAGTACGGATTCGTCGGTGGGATCATCCGGCCCAACCGCATTGCCGGGCGCACGATCGATGACCCGGCCTACGACATTCTGTGGCAGACGGCGGCACGGCTCGACGTGCCGATCACATTCCACGAGGCGTACATCCACGGGATCGACACCGTCGGGCAGGATCGTATGCCCTGCTACGCCGCGTGCCATGTCTCGAGCCACGTCTTCGAACAAATGACGGCGATGCTGGTCACCACCGTGATGGGCATCCAGGACCGCTTCGAGGGTCTTCGCCTCGGTTTCATGGAAGCAGGGTGTGGCTGGGCACCGACGTGGCTCGATCGCATCGAGGAGCACTATGAGTTCGCGCCCGCCGATTTTCTGGGCGGAGATCCGCACGGGCTTGTGAACAAGCGCACCTGGCTCACCTTCGAGATCGGTGAACCTGGGCTGGAAGAGGCATGCCGCCAGGGATGGGCCGACAACATCTGCTTCGCCTCCGACTACCCGCACTTCGATGCCTCCTACCCCGGCGTCATCAAGAAGGTGCAGGACAGGGGTCTCGGAGCCGAGCTCGAACAAAAGCTGTTCTCATCGAACGCGCTCGGTCTGTACGGACCCCGCCTCGAAGCGGTCGCGGCGCGAGTGGCGAGGTGATCTGACGTGACGCTGACCTTCAAGCCCGACGGTTTGTACATCGAGAGCCAGGAACGTCCGATTGCCCCGGCGTTCCCGGAGCTCACGGCGGCGCAGGAGCTCGCGCTGCTGGCCCGGATCCTCTACCGGGAGGGGTACAACGATCACCTGGCGGGGCACATCACCTATCGCCAGCCCGACGGCACCTTTTTGGTGAACCCCTACGGCCTGGTCTGGGGAGAGCTGCAGGCGAGCGACATCATGTCGATGGACGGGGACGGGAACCTTCTCGGCGGGAAATGGACCATTACGCCCGCCATCTTGGTGCACCTGGAGCTGCATCGCACCCGCGACGTGACGGTCGCCCTCCATAACCATCCCGAATACGGCACGTTGTGGGCCGACATCGGGCGCGCCCCTGAGGTGTATGACCAGACGGGTGCGTTCACCAACGCCAAGGTCGCCGTGTACAGCGAATACGAAGGAGCGGTGGACCAAGTCTCAAATGCGCGGGCCGTGGTCGATGCGATGGATGATGCCGATATCGCGCTGCTCGCGCACCACGGTGTGCTGATCGTCGGAGAGAGCATCCGCCAGATCTACCTGCGCGCCACGTCCTTCGAGTGGCGGTGCCGGCAGGCGTATCGCGTTGCCGCCGCCGGCGGCGGTGTGCCGATGGATCCTGACGTGGCATGGCGCTACGGCGAGCTCTTTGTCGGGAACGATTTCTCGGGCATGTTCGAGGCGATGGCCCGCCAGGAATTGCGCCGGGACCCGGAAATCCTGCATTGACGGGGTGGGCGCAACGACCTCGGAGATGCTTGCGGTCCTCGGGAGCGGGCGGGAAGCCGAGAGGCGAGACGTACTTGGGAGTGCCAGTCTGATGAAACGAGCATCCTCGCCGTTCCAACGAAAGGAGCAGTACCGATGAGCCTCGAAGGCCGGGTAGCAATCGTGACGGGCGGAGGGCGAGGCATAGGCCGAGCCATCTGTCTGGGGCTGGCCGCAGATGGCGCGCAGGTCGCCGTCAATTTCCGCAAGGACGAAGAGGCCGCACAGCAGACCGTGGCCGACATCGAGGCGCTCGGCGGCAAGGCAAAGGCCTACCAGGGGTCGGTGGCGTCCTTCGATGAATGCCGCGCCGTCGTGGACCAGGTGCTGGCCGACTTCGGGCATGTCGACATCCTCGTGAACAACGCCGGGGTCACCAATCGGGGGACGCCGGTGGCCATGACCCCGGTCGAGGAGCTCGAGCGTGTCGTCGGCACCATGGCGTTCGGGTCTCACCACATGTGCCAACTCGTGCTGCCCAGCATGCGGGAACAGCCGCGGGGGGACATCGTGATGATCTCGAGCAATTCGGCCATCACGAACGATCCGTATGCAGGCAACTACAACATGGCGAAGGCGGCGCAGGAGTCGCTGGCGTACACCTTGGCCAAGGAAGAGGCTCGGGCAGGAATCCACGTGAACATCGTGGTCCCAGGGCTCTCGAATACGGAGATGGGACGCCGGCTGGTGAAGGCCGCCATGAAGGTCGATGAGATCCACGACCTCAATGACCGCTTTCCCCTGGGTCGGGTCTGCGAACCCGAGGACACGGCCAACGCAGTCCGTTTCTTCGTCAGCGAAGCGGCCTCCAACGTCACGGGTCAACGGCTCGTGGTCGACGGCGGCGGCTTCAAGTAAGCGGCGGAGCGCACCGCCCGTGAGTTGGAACCTCGATGCCGTGGGGGAGGAAGCAGCTCCCACAGAACAGGCCTGGACGTCGGCGGAGGCATTGCTCTACGCGCTCGGGGTCGGGGCCGGGGTCGTCGATCCGGTCGGCTCCGAACTCGAATTCACCACCGAGAACAGCATCGGCGTCGAACAAGAAGTGCTGCCCACCTTCGGCGTCGTGCTGGCCACCGGTGCGGCGGCGTTCGGGTTGGCCGGCTCCTTCGATGCGACCATGGCGGTCCACGGCGAACAGGGGATCGAGCTGGCCGGCCCGCTCCCTCGGGAGGGGAAGGTCGTCACGACCAGCCGCCTGGCCGGAATCTACGACAAGGGTGCCGGGGCCATCGTTGCCGTGGAGAGCCGCTCGGTCGATGCCGCGACGGGTGAGTGGCGATTCACGACGACCTCTTCGCTCTTCGTCCGGGGCGGCGGCGGATTCGGCGGGGAACGGGGTCCCTCCGCCGGCGCGCCTGCACTCCCGGACCGTGAGCCCGACTACGTAGTGGCGGCGGAGACCCGACGCGACCAGGCCCTGCTGTACCGCTTGTCGGGCGACCGCAACCCGCTCCACTCCGATCCCGAGTTCGCCAGGCTCGCGGGCTTCGATGTCCCCATCCTCCATGGCCTGTGCACCTACGGGTTCACCGGGCGGCTACTCCTTCACACGCTGTGCGCCTCCGATTCGGCCCGCTTCGTGTCGATGAACGGCCGCTTTTCGAAACCGGTCTGGCCCGGGGACACCTTGACGGTTCGCGTATGGGTCGTCGGTGCAGGCATGGCGCTCTTCCGGACCGAGACACAGTCCGGCGACGTGGTCATCGATCACGGCAGGCTCGGGTATCTCGAGGCTGCGCCCGCGAGCACGGGAGCACCGGCGTACGCAGGTCGATGATGCATGGCGCCGTCTGTGGCGCGCGGCGAGGGGAGTGAGGGCTCGAGTGGCCGATGACGATGCAGTGGGACTCCTCGAAGGGATCGCCACGACGCGCGCCATCCGGCGCTTCACACCCGAGCTGGTTCCCGAGGAGGCACTGGCCACAATGCTGTTCGCGGCCACGCGGGCGCCCAGCGGGTCCAACCGCCAACCGTTTCGCTTCCTCGTCCTCCAGCATGGGCCGCGAGCCGAAAAGGCCCGCCGGTTGATCGCCGACGGCGCCCGACGGGCCTGGGGGACCAAGCGACAGGTCGATCGCTACGACACCGGGAGTGGCACCGTCTCGTCATCCCCGAAGGCTCGGCTCGCGGCCACCATGAGCCATTTCGTCGAAGACTTCGAGCACATCCCCGTCGTCGTGCTCCCGTGCCTGGAGCGCTATCGGGAGCCCACGCCCACCGAGGGCGCCTCGATCTACCCGGCCTGTCAGAACCTCTTGTTGGCGGCCCGGGCGTTGGGGTACGGAGGCGTGCTCACCGGCTGGCATGCCATGGTGGAGCCAGAGCTGCGCACGTTGCTCGGAATCCCCGAGCACGTCTTCATGGCGGCCACGATCGCCCTGGGTCGACCGGCAGGGCGGCACGGACCCGTCCGCCGCCGGCCGCTGCACGAGTTGGTGTTCGAGGATGGATGGGGAGAAGCTGCGGCCTGGGCCGTCGACCCTCCGGGCACGGCATTCACCCAAGCCGGACCACCGCGCTAAGAAGAAACGAAAGTCGACGAGCGTCGGATCGGACCGACAGACTGTGGATGTCCTGATCGAGGAGAGGCCATGAGCGGAATCTGTGAGGGGAGGGTTGTGGTCATCACCGGCGCGGGCCGGGGCATGGGACGGAGCCACGCCCTCGAATTCGCCCGACAGGGTGCCAAGGTCGTGGTGAACGACCTCGGGGTGGCGATGGACGGAGAAGGCGGCTCGAGTGCTCCGGCGGACGAAGTGGTCGAGGAGATCAGGGCATTCGGCGGGGAGGCGGTGGCCGACAGCAACGACGCCTCGGATTGGGACGGCGCGCGAAGCCTTATCGCCCATGCGGTGGAGACGTTCGGCACCATCGACACCCTCGTCAACAACGCCGGGATCCTGCGAGACCGCATGCTGGTCAACATGACCGAGAGCGACTGGGATGCGGTGTCGCGCGTGCATCTGAAAGGCACGTTCGCCCCCACTCGCTGGGCGGCCGTGCACTGGCGGGAGTGTGCCAAAGCCGGGCAGCAGAACGAGGGCCGGGTGATCTGCACGAGCTCGGCCACCGGTCTCTACGGGAACGCAGGTCAGATCAATTACGGCGCGGCCAAGGCCGGGATAGCCGCCTTCGCGGTCATCGCCGCCATCGAGCTCGCCCGCTACGGGGTGACGGTGAATGCCATCGCACCCATGGCCCTCACCCGGATGAACGAAGACCTGCCGTTCGGGCAGGAGGTCACGAGCCGTTTCGCCGGGGGTTTCTCCCCGCTGGCGGCGGACAATGTCTCGCCGCTGGTCGTGTGGTTGGGCAGTACCGCGTCGCGGGACGTGACCGGGAGAATCTTCAACGTGCACGGCGGGTACATCAGCGTGGCCGAAGGTTGGCGGGCCGGCCCGAGCGTGAACAAGAAGGCGCGCTGGGACCCCGAGGAGCTCTCCGGGGTGATCCCGGATCTGGTGGCGAAGGCCGGTCCCACCACCGATATCTCGGGGACGGTCCCCGAACTGTGAGGTTTGGTGCATGACAAGCTCAGGTCAAGGTCCGCAGCTGGGTCCGGGAGTCGAGACGTTTCTCGAGTCCGTGGGTCGCGGCTTCCTCGTCACCCGGCGCCGTGACGGGAGCCCGACAACGCATCCCCTCACCCCGCTGTGGGCCGATGGCGCCATTCACTTCAACACATACCGGAAAAGTGCCAAGGTCAGCAACGTCCTGCACCATCCGCGGGTGTCCTGCGTCGTCACGTCGGCCGACGACGACCCGGCCTACTTCGCCGTGGAATGTCGCGGCACTGCCGTTGTCCTGGACCTGGAGGATATTCCGAAGACGATTCTCGGTGTCGATGACCGCGGCGAGGTGATGGGCGGGGCCGATCTGGAACGCGTCCGTCAGAACGTCGCCTCGGGCAAACGGATCTACCTGAGGGTGGTGCCCGAGGAGTGGACGGTATGCGAACCGCTGGCGCCGCCCGAGGCCGTCGCACCCGTTGCCCACGCACCCGACCCGATGGCTCTGGGGGATGCCCTCGCCCCCTCGCCCATCGCCATGACCGCAGAGGAAGCCGACGCGTTCTTGCGCCAGAAGCAGGTCGCAATCTTGGGAACGGTCGACGCTGAGGGAACCCCGAGAGGACGACCCGTCCGCTACACCGTCGGGCGGGGCGTCCTGCACCTCACGGTTCCCGGCTCGTCCCCGTCGTTGGTCGATCTGGCTGAGGGGTCGGCCGCCGCCGCCACGGTCGAGGAGTTCCCCACCTACGACAAGATCCGGGGGATCATGGCGCACGGTCCTACCCGTTACTTCATGGATCCGCCCAGCAGCGAGGAGCCGGGGGAGTGGGCCGAAGTCGGTCTGCGCATCGACCGGCTCGTCACCTTCGACTTCGGAAAGATCAGTCGGGCCCATTGAAAGCGGGCATACGCCCCGGGCGCGATCAGAGACCGGCCGGCCTCGTACCGATGACGGCGTCGGCGCGCAGGGCGGCGAGATCTTCGGCCCCGACGCCCACGCTGGTGAGCACCTCCTCGTTGTGCTCACCGAGGAGGGGTGCATAGTTGCTGAACCAAGGTGCCGTTCGTGACGCCGCGCGGATGGGCCAGGCGGGGAAGCGCTTCGTACCGACGATCGGATGGGTGACGTCTTCCCAGAAGCCCCGGATGTTCATCTGGTCGTCGAGGTCGACGTCGTAGGAGTGGACGACGGGCTCGGCGGGCACACCGGCGGATCGCAGGGCGGACAGCGCATCCTTCTGGCTTTGCCCGGCGAACCACGACGCAAGCCCGGCGTCGATGCGATCGGCCGCGTCACGGCGTCCCGGAGCGTTCTGCAGCCCGGGATCGAGCGACCACGCCGGGGCGCCGATCGTCGCACGGAGTGCCTCCCATTCCCCGTCGGAGGAGACCCGCAGGGCCACCCACTGTTCCGGTTCGACCGTGGCGTACACCCCTTGGTGGGCGGTGCCCGGCTGGCGGTTCCCCAGGCGCTCCATCAAGTGCCCGTAGGCGGCGTGTTCGAGTACCTGCTCAATGTTGAGATTGCCCGCCAGGTCGATCATGGCCTGTTCGATCTGCTGACCCTCGCCCGTGCGGGCCCGGTGTTCGAGCGCGGTGAGGATGGCGAAAGCCGAGTGCATTCCGGCCAAGGGATCGCAGACTCCGGGAATGGTGGGGAGGCTGTCGGTGTAGCCGGTGATCCACGCCAGGCCCGATACCTGCTCCATCGAGGCGGCGAACCCTGGGCGATCGCGCCATGGACCTTCGAGGCCGAACCCGGGCATACGCATCATGATGATGTCGGGCTTGACCTCTCGAAGGTCCTCATACGTCAGTCCGAACTGTTCCATGACCCGGGGGGTGAAGTTCTCGATCACCACATCGGCGGTCGCGGCAAGCCGCAGCGCGATGTCGCGACCTCGCGGATCCGAGAGCTTGAGCGTCACGCTGCGCTTGTTCAAATTCGCCGACTGGTAGATGGCACCCTGTTCGTACCACTGCTCGACCGACGATTCGAGGAGGACGCTGAAGCGCATGGGGTCGGGCCGCTGGATCGATTCGACCTTGATGACGTCGGCTCCGAGGGCCGCCAGGTACTCCGTGCTCATCGGTCCGGCCAAAAAGGCGGTGAAGTCGAGCACCCGCACCCCTTCGAGCGGGAGTCCGGGGAAGGCGTCCGCACCCTCCGTCGGCATGAAGGGTCGTCCCGTGCCGTTCTCCGGCGGCGGCTCGTCGAGCGCATCTGCAGCCGGTCGGCGCTCATCGAGTGTCGGTGCGCGTCCCGGCTCGCGGCGGGCGGTGGCGCTGGAACGGAAGGGCGGGCGCGGGTGCGGGAACCCGCCTCGAGGATTGACGCCGTAGAGCTGGCGCTTCTCCACCTGCTCGAGGTGGGGGAAGATCTTGCCGTTGCCGAGCGGCACCGTGGGAATGCGGTACATCGATCCGATCTGGACGACTTCGTCGACGGTGTGCCGGCCCGTCCAATCGGTGATGGCCTTGAGCACGTCCGGCCGCCGGCGATTGATCAGGGCCTGCAGCGACGCATCGTCCGCCAGGTCGGGTCGCTCGATCATTTCGAGGAACGTTGTCCACTGCGCCATGGTGATCGTCGCCATCCCGACGTAGCCGTCGCGGCAGGGCTCGATGCTCGGGGTCATCGTGTAGGTCGAACGTCTGCGCTCGCCGCCCGGCATGCTCGCCGCCACCGACGGATAACAGATGAAGGTCATCGTGAGGGCTTCGAGGGCGGAGATGTCGACGAGGTCGCCGAGGCCCGATCGACGACGCGCCGACAGCGCGCTGACGGCACCGAGTGCCCCGTAGGTCCCGACCGCCCATTCGGCCACCGCGCCACCGACGGCAAGGGGGAGACCTTCGGTACTGCCGTGGTTGTGCAGGGAGCCCGAGAGTGCCTGGAGGAGGAACTCCGACGACTGCTCCGAGGCGCGCGGGCCGGTGAGCCCGAAGGCCGACAGGCTGACCACCACCAGTGAGGGGTGCGCATCACGGAGGGCAACCGGATCGACCGTGGGGTCCGTGTTGGCGCCATGACCGCCGAAGGTCGAGACGATCGCCACATCGGACGAGGCGGCGAGAGCGTCCAGGGTCTCTCGGGCTCCCGGTCCGTCGAGATCGAGCACCAGGCTTTCCTGCGAGGAGGCCAAAAACCGGAAGAGCGCGCCGTCGGCATCTCCGTCGTTTCCCACCGTGCCCGTGACCGACCAGTGGCGGAGGCCGTGCCCCTCGGGACGCTCGACCCGTGTCACCGCGGCTCCGGCGTCGGTCAGGAGCTTGGCGCAGTAGGCGCCCGCCAGGTCGTCGGACAGGTCGAGGACGCGCAGTCCCTCGAGTCCGGGAAGCGGGCCGCCGTTCACGTGACGCCGGGTGATGCGAGGAGCGCCGTGGCGGTGGTCCGGGCCCATTCGTAGTCGGCCCGCCTGCCCTCACGCTCGATCGCATCGACGCTCAGGACGTCGTGTGGCACCTTGAAGCCGGTGAGCCGTCCGATGCAGAACTGCCGCACCTCCTCGGCGCTCGGAGCGGTCTGCCCCGGCTTGGGCGCCACCAGGGCGACGAGGACCTCCCCACTCCTCCCGTCCGACATGCCGATCACGGCTGCCGCAGCAATGGCCGGGTGGTAGCAGAGCACCGCCTCGACCTCATCTGGAAAGACGTTCTCCCCCCCGATTCGGATTGGCTTCATGACCCTCTCCTCCTTGTTCGGTCCACCCGCGGACATGCACCGCTTCGCTCTGGCGTCCGCGAGCGTGTTCGGCCCGGGCCTGCCGCCCCCGGAGATCTC
>Ga0307374_10007186_pt1 | contig 17106 bp, 15 predicted proteins | sample OX3MG_FD_202532 | JGI IMG/M metagenome (GOLD analysis project Ga0307374, IMG submission 202532) | Soil microbial communities from Risofladan, Vaasa, Finland - OX-3 | ecosystem: Environmental > Terrestrial > Soil > Coastal area > Acid sulfate soil | place: Finland: Risofladan, Vaasa | collected... | reverse complement strand
TCCCTCCCTGGCGAGAGAAACTTCCCGCCCCCCGGCAGGCTCCCGTGCCCTCGCGAAAACCCGAACGCCGAAAATTCAAACGGTGAATGACAAAAATCAGCTCTCATGAATTAAGCAGGCTAGGCGATTTTTCCCGGGGGCAATAAGCGGACGGCGACGATTCTACATGGGACATCGTCCTGCATGCCCAGGGCGGCGGGCCGGGCGGCCGCAGCCGCAGTTCAGTCGTGCGGGGAAGATTGCGATGCACGAGTTATCATTTCCCGGCCGCGCGCAAGCGGTGCTGAAGAGAAGTGGGCATGCGGCGCTGGCGCGGAGAGCCGATTCCCCGGTGCCGAAGCAAGCGGCGGAGCGTTTGATGGCTTAAGGAAAAGTCTCCCTATCGGGTCGGATCGTGATGCAGGTGCTGACCGTTGAATCCGGTGTTTCGTGCGGGTTAGTCCAGCACGGCCCGACGGGCTCGTGAATCGGCCGTTGGCGCGCGCCAGAACCGCTGCGCTGTCGTGCCGATAGCTGACTTTGCGGCGTGTCGTGTGTCGAGACGATAGGTCGAGAAGCGCCGCGGCACCGCACGCGCCACAGTCCTGCGACGTACGGGGGCATGTGACCGTTGGACTTAGTGTAATTCAGGGGACAGGCGAAGGGCGGCCTGCGAGTGCGTGAGGCAAGCTATCTGAGTCGTGCCCAGTGAGGCCGCCTCGCTATACGGGCTCTGCAACACACGGGGAAATCACTTCCACTCCGCATTTTAGGCTTGACACTCCGCCCGCCAACCTATATAAATTCGGATTAGTTCCGCGAATGAATACTATGTTGTTTGTGGTGTGGCCGCGGAGTTAGCGCGCGGTGACCATGTTGTGGGTGCCGGCGAAGAGGAATAAGCCGGTGCTGGCGGACTGAGGTAGCCACCAGGTGTGGCGTAAGAGGCTGCTGTCGCTTCGCTGCATATGGCGGGCGATGAAGTCGAGGGCGACTGGTGCTGCCTGAATGGCGGCGTAGATTGCGTCAGAGCTGGCGAAGGGGCGCATCATGGGGTCGGCTTCTCGCGCTCCTCGGGATGTAGCATAGCGGGTTGAATACGCGTCGAAGGTGGCGGCGCTGTGGTCGGCAATCGATAAGAGTATCCAGGCTTTGCGCGACGGTATCGGTTCGACATCGAGCACACGTGTCGATTTGGTCGGAGGCAACTGCGGTATGTGCATGATTTCGAGGTCTTGCGAGTTCTGAGGTGCCGCTCCGGAGTTGTCGGCCAGAAGAGTCCCAGCGGCCGCGCTGCCGGGCTGCGTCGTGACATCCTCACCCGTTCTTGGGCTGGGCGCCACCGGTAGAGCTTTTGCTGGCTGGGATAGCGCGCTTGCTGGCGATTTCGGACCTGCAAAGGCGGCAGGTGCCGCGAGAAGCAGAAAAGCGGCAAAGGCTTTAACCACTAGGACCTCCTCGGTTTGGCATTTGTCACAATGCAACGGTGGTACCACAGTTCCGATTCGGGACAAGTCCACTTCAGACAGCGACTTGCGAGATTTTGCGCCGTTCCTGGCTCGTGCGTCCCAGAGTTTTAGCGGCAAAAGTGGCAATGGTCTTCCACATTGTTCTAAAGATTTTTCTGGAGTTTTAGCCCCGGAAACGGAGTCAGGTATTCGCCGCGTATGAGTGGTTTGCTTACTGCGTGTCTGTGGATGAAGCGGGCCAGTGGATGAAGACGGAAGCGGTCACGCGGCGGTTCGTCCATGAGTAGTAAAACTCTGTCTGTGATTCTTGGCGGTAGGGAAGTTGTCGGTGCGAAGACTGCGTGTGGGCGGTTGAAGGTTTGCGGAACGTGACCGACGCGCGGAAGTTTTGCGACAGGCCAGTTCCCTACCGGCTTTCTGCGATTGCTTGGAGGCTTTCGCGCGCGGCGGAAATTGTGCGGTCGATGTCTTCGTTGGCGTGGGCGGCGGAAACGAAAAGGGCCTCGAATTGCGACGGCGGCAGAAGCACACCCCGATTGAGCATTTCGCTGAAAAACGTCGCAAATAATTTCACGTCGGAGCGTTTCGCTTGCGCGTAATTCGTTGCTTCATCGGGAGTAAAGAACAACGTGAGTAGCGAGGCTGACCGGTTCACCCGGCCCGAAATGCCCGAGTGCCGCAAGGCGTCGCGCAAGCCATCCGCGAGGTATTGAGCTTTCGCGTTGAGCGAGTCGTAAAAGCCCTCCTCTTGTAGCTTAGGCAACGTCGCCAAACCGGCGCTCATAGCCAAAGGATTGCCGGAAAGAGTGCCGGCCTGATAGACGGGTCCGAGCGGCGCTACCATTTCCATGATGTCGCGGCGTCCGCCGTAAGCGGCAACGGGCAATCCCCCTCCGATAATTTTGCCCATTACTGAGAGGTCCGGCTGAATTCCCGAAAGATTCTGCGCGCTGCCGTAGGTGAGGCGGAATCCCGTGATTACTTCGTCGAACACCAGCAGCGCTCCATCCCGCGAGGTGATCTTGCGAAGGGATTCGAGAAACCCGGCTGCGGGAGGAACTACGCCCATGTTCGCGGCAACCGGCTCGACGATAACCGCGGCGATTTTCCCGGCGTGTTCGGTGAAAAGGCGTTCGACAGCCTCTACATCATTATAAGGGGCGTTTAGGGTTAGCTTCGCGCTGGCATCCGGCACTCCGGGGCTCGCCGAAATGGAGAGGGTCGCCAGGCCCGAGCCCGCTTCCGCCAGAAACGCATCGGCATGGCCATGGTAGCCCCCCTCGAACTTCAGGATCAGGTCACGGCTGGTGAAGCCGCGCGCGAGCCGGATTGCGGACATAGCAGCTTCGGTCCCAGAGCTAACGAAGCGGATTTTTTCAATCGATGGAATGGCGCTGGCGATCAGCTCGCCCAGCTCGATTTCGAGAGGCGAAGTCATCCCGTAGCTGGTGCCACGCTGGGCTTGATCGGCGATGGCTGCGACGACGTCCGGCTCGGCGTGGCCGAGGATGAGCGCGCCCCAGGAGCAGACGTAGTCAATGTACTCGCGTCCGTCTACATCCCAGACCCGCGAGCCCGCGGCGCGGTCGATGACCAGAGGCGTACCGCCGACGGCGCGGAATGCGCGCACGGGACTGTTCACACCGCCAACCAGAATCTTCTGCGCTCGCTCAAATACTTGGGACGTGCGCGGGCGCTCGCTGCTTGCTGCCGAATTCTCTGCGCGTTTGGAGGTTCCGCTGGCCATGGAGGGCTTGTGCCGCTAGCAATGCTTCAGCCAGCGGGCGAGATCTTTGGCATGGTAGGTGAGCACAATGGAAGCGCCGGCCCGCTGGATGCCAGTCATGATTTCGAGCACGATGCGCTGCTCGTCGATCCAGCCATTTCGCGCGGCAGCTTTTACCATCGAGAATTCCCCGCTGACGTTGTAGGCCGCAACCGGAACGTCGAACCTTTCGCGGACGGCGCGAATCACGTCGAGGTACGGCAATGCCGGTTTGACCATGATGATGTCCGCGCCCTCCTCGAGATCGAGAGCGACTTCACGCAGCGCTTCGCGGGCGTTGGCGGGGTCCATCTGATAGCTGCGGCGGTCACCGAACTGCGGCGTGGATTCAGCGGCTTCGCGAAACGGTCCGTAGAACGCCGAAGCGTATTTGGCGGCATAGGAAAGAATCGCGACATCTGTAAAGCTGTTTGCATCGAGCTTTTTGCGAATCGCACCGACGCGGCCGTCCATCATGTCCGAAGGCGCGACCATATCAGCGCCAGCGCGCGCGTGCGAGAGCGCGGCATTAGCGAGCAGTTCGATGCTGGGATCGTTGAGCACTTCGCCGTCTTTCACCACGCCACAGTGGCCGTGGCTGGTGTATTCGCACAGACAAACGTCGGTGATCACGAGCAGGTTGAGCTTTGCTTGTCGAATGGCGTCGATAGAGCGCTGCACGGCTGCGTTCGGGTCGGCAGCTTCGGAGCCGGTTTCGTCCTTGTGCTCGGGCAGGCCGAAAAGAATCACCGCCGGAATTCCGAGGTCGGCGACTTCGCGGCACTCTTCAACGATTTTGCCGGGCGATTGCTGGTAAACGCCGGGCATCGAGCTGATCTCGGTGCGCACGCCTTTGCCGGGACACGCAAACATCGGATAGACAAGGCCGCTGGTCGAGAGCCGCGTCTCGCGAACGACGCCGCGCAGCGCTTCCGAACGGCGCAGGCGGCGCGGACGCTGCGTCGGGAACGTCACGCTGTCCTCACCGGCGTGGCTGCGCTCTGCCGAAAGAATTGCGCGAGGGCGCCTGCAATCGAGGGAACTCCGATCGATGCTGCGTCGGCGACCTCGATATCGACACGCGCGCCGGCTTCGCGGATGGCGCGAGCCGTGGTCGGACCGATGGCGGCGAAATGCACGCTTTCGGCAATTTTATTTGCGGCTTCCCTGCCGATCGACTTCGAAAAATTGCGAAACGCCGACGGGCTGGCAAAAACAACGCAATCGACGTCGCCGCGAACAATCCGCCCGAGAATTTCAGGATTGAGCTTGTCCGGTGCGAGAGTGCGGTAGGCGACCACTTCGGTCACCGTTGCGCCGGCTTCGCGCAACGCGAAAGGCACGCGCGCGTCGCCGCGATCGCTGCGCGGCAGCAAAACCCTGCAGCCCGCGAGCTTGTCGCGCAATTCGCCAACGAGCGATTCGCCGGTGCGATTTTCGGCTACGAAACTCACGCGCAAACCTTCCTTGGCTGCTTCTTCGGCGGTTGCCGGGCCGACTGCGGCGATGGACCGATTCGATCCGCCGAGCAATTCACACTTCATACCTAATGTGCGGCAGCGCTGAAAGACGTATCGTACAGCATTGCGGCTGAGAAACAGAATCGCGTCGAAGCGGCTTAGGTTTCTCAATGCTTCGTCGAGCGCGTTGCAATCATCCGGCGGCGCGAACGCAACTAGAGGAAGAACGGCAACCTCCGCGCCTAAATCTTCGAGAGCGTGGACCATCTCCGCGGCCTGTTCGGGCGCGCGAGTAACGACGATACGCCTCCCTGCCAGCGGCTTATCAGTATCAGTCATCACCGTTCGCTCGACTATGCGCTTGCGACCGCCTGTTTGAGCCGCCGCTCCAGCGCTAAGAGCCTTGGCCGATCGTGCGGCCGGCCAAGCGCAAAATGTTGTCGGCTCCAGCTTCGATCAGCGCCGCCCCCAGGCGGGCGCCAATCGCATCAGCTTCGCCTACGGGACCTTCGTCGCTCGATTGCACATGTTCCGACCCACGCGCAGAAAAAACCGCCGCTTCCAGATGCAGCGCCTCGCCGCGAACATGTGCGAGTGCGCCGAGCGGAATCTGGCAGCCTCCCTGCAAGGCGCGCAGGACGGCGCGTTCAGCAGTGACGCACGCGCGCGTTTCCGGATGATCGAGATGCGCTACCCAGTGCGATGTTTCCGCGTCATCTGCGCGCGTTTCGATTCCCAGCGCGCCCTGGCCGACCGCCGGCAACATGATCTCTTCGTCGAGAACCTGCGTGATTTTTCCCGCCAGCCCGAGGCGATTCACTCCCGCCATGGCCAAAATAATCGCGTCATATTCGCCCGCTTCGAGTTTCTTGATGCGCGTGTCGACGTTGCCTCGCAATTCAGCCAACTCAAGGTCAGGGCGACGGTGGCGCAACTGCGCTTGCCGACGCAAGCTGCTGGTGCCGACGCGCGCTCCATGAGGCAAAGTTTTCAGCGTACGGCCCTGCCGCGAAATGAGGCAGTCGCGCGGATCTTCGCGCTGCGTGATTGCCGGAAACGCGAGCTGCGCGGGAGTGTCGGTGGGCACATCCTTCATGCTGTGGACAGCAAGATCGACGGTGCCGTTCAGCAGCGCATCCTCCAGCTCTTTGATGAAAATTCCCTTCGATATCGCTTCCGCGCCGTATTCGGCAAGCGGCTTTGCGACGGCGGCTGTCTGCATGTGATCGCCAGAAGTGCGGATGCGCACGATCTCGATTTCTAAACCGGAAAGTCCCTTGAGGCGGTCAGCTATGAAATTGGCTTGCCAGAGCGCGAGGGCGCTTCCGCGCGTGCCGATGCGCAGCCGCATCACTTGTTGCGATCGCCGGAATTGCCGCCGGTTCCCTTCTCGGAAATGCCAAACAGATGGCGCAACGCGTCCAGCGCGCCCAAATGGCCGCGCATCGCCTGGGTTTTGCGCAGGCGTTGGGATGGTTCGACGAGCAGGCGCTCGATTAGCTCTTCAGTGATTTCCGTTATGCGCTGGCGCTCTTCAGCGGACGCGAGCGGAAGCGCGGCCAAGCGCTCGCGCAGTAAATCCTCGCGGTGACGGTGAAAATGCCCGCGCAGCTCGTCGACAATCGACCCGGCCGCCAGCGCTTCACGCCAGACTTCAAACTTGGCAACGTGCTCGGCGATGATCGCTTCGGCCCGGGGAATCTCCGCTTCGCGCGCGCGGCGGTTTTGCTCCACGATCTCGCCCAGATCGTCGACGTTATACAGATAGAGATTGTAGAGGCCGGCGGCATCCGAATCGACGTTCCGCGGTACGCCCAGATCCACAATGAAGATCGGGCGACCGCCGCGCGCCTCCAAAGCGCACTCAAGCATCCGGCGCGTAAGAACCGGGTCCGATCCGCCAACCGAGGTGACGATCACGTCTGGGCTCGCCAGGACCGATTCGAGCGATTGCCACGGAACGGCTTTGCCGTCGAAGCGCTTGGCCAGCTCTTCGGCGCGCTCCGGCGATCGATTCACTACTTGCAAGTGACCGATGCCGCGATTGCGCAGATGATCGACCACCTGTTCGGCCACGGCGCCGGCTCCCACGATCAGCGCGGTACGTCCCTTTAAGTTACCGAACACGCGCTCGGCCAGCTTCACTCCGGCGAACGCGACGGACATTGGGCGTGCGCCCACTTCCGTCTCGGCGCGAATCCGCTTTCCTACTTCCAGCGCGCCCTGAAAGGCGCGGTTCAACACCGGGCCCGTGGATCCATAATCGAGCGCCTGGCTATACGCCGTCCGAAGTTGGCCGAGAATTTCGGCTTCGCCGAGCAACATGGAATCAAGTCCAGCGGCCACGCGGTAGAGATGCTGGATCGCGTCTCGCCCTATCCAATGGTACAAGCGCCCATCAATGTCGGCTCGCGGAATGCGGTGAAACGAGGTGAGAAATTCCTCCATCGCGTCCGTGGCCGGTGCGCCGATATCAGCGGGAACGCCATACAGTTCGCTACGATTGCAGGTGGAAACCACCACCGCTTCCTGCAGAATTCCCTGCTCGCGCAGCGTTGTGGCGGCGTGGCGCGCCTGTTCGGCGGTGAACGCTACGCGCTCGCGAAATTCCACTGGCGCGGTGCGATGATTGCACCCGATTAAAGCGATCTCCACGCGCCGGCCGTGCGCCACGCGCGGAGCCAGAGTCGGATTGGAAGGCGTGGCAGCCATCACAAAAAACGGTGGAAGCTCGTCAGATACAAATTCACAGCCGTGTAACTAAATAGCACCACGGCAAAATTCAAAGCACACATTCGCGCGGCGCGCGCCCCTCTCCACCCCGAAGTGCGCGAGAGCCCCAAATAGGCCAGGTAAATCACGAAAATCGCCAGCGTGACGATCACCTTCGGGTCCGTCCACGTGATGATGCCGTCGAGCCGGCGCTCATACATAAACCCGAGCGATACACCGACGATCATCGTCGCCAACCCCACGTAGACGCTGCTGCGCGCCATGAGATCTAGCACGTCCAGTGCCGGAAAGCGCCAGAATGCCGTGCTGGGATGGCGCGAGCGCAAGAACCGGTCCTGCACCAGATACACCAAGCTCAAAATAAATGAAAGTCCGAAGGCCGCATAAGCCCAGGTGTTCAGCGTCACGTGCAGCGCGAAAAGCGGCCCGCGCGCAGGAGGCGCGGACAGAATCTTATCGGGCGCAAACGCGGCGACCATGGCAATCCAGATCACCAGCAACGACGTCACTAAGGCGCCCACGGAACGCTGGCGATGCAAAAACTCCAAGCCCAAGTAGGTGACCGCCAGAAGCCAGGCGAATAGGGACATCGAGCCGTAAAGGTCATCATACGGGACGGCATGAATCCAGTGCGAGCGCTCCAGCAGCGCGAAATAGTGGCAGACGATTCCGCAGGCCAGCAGAAACGATCCGAGCCGCCCAATCCATACGTTCGGGACATAGAGGATGCGCGCATAGCACGCGAAGCTCGCGGCGTACACCGCGATGCTCATGTAGGTCATGTAATGATGCATAAAATGGCGACTGTCCCCAGTCCGAAATTATAACGCCGATTGCAGCTCGAATATGTTCCCGATTAAGCGGGTTAACAGCGCCTCGGTCAGCACCCTTTCCTGAGCGCGCGGCGGATTTCCGGTGTGCGATTTCTGTTATTATAGTTAAGAAAACCTCTAGACAATGCCCGATAAAAGCGGAACCAAGCGAGAAATGTTTTTGCGCGCCTGCCGTTGCCAGTCCGCCCCTCCTGGCCAGCCAAACGATCGCGTCCCCGTTTGGATCATGCGGCAGGCGGGACGATATTTGCCGGATTATCAAGCCGTTCGCGCCAAGCACAGCTTTCTCGAGATTTGCAAAACGCCGGAAATAGCCGCCGAAGTGTCGATCCAGCCGCTGCGCGTGCTAGGCGTCGACGCAGTCATCGTTTTCTCCGATATTTTGATGGTAGCCGAGGCGATGGGGCTGCCTTTGGACGTTCCCGATTCGGGACCAGTGCTTTCCAATCCGGTGCGTGATCTCGCTAGCGTGCGCCAGTTGCGCGATTTCGATCCCGAGCGCGAGACGCGCTTTGTGGGCGATGCGATCCGAGCGATTCGCGCGGAGATTGGCGCGGACGTCCCAATCATTGGTTTTGCCGCGGCGCCTTGGACGCTGGCCTGCTATATGATCGAGGGTCGCACCCGCGGAGACGTTTCGCTCGCCAAGCAAATGCTGCGCGAGGAGCCACAAACTGTACGCGAACTGCTTGCGCGGATCGCTGCAGCCACAGCGCGCTATCTGCAGTCGCAAATTGCCGCGGGCGCGGATGTAGTACAGCTTTTTGACACCTGGGCGAGCGAGCTGACGCCGCGCGAGTACGACGAGTTTGAGCTGCCGGCCACCCGCGCCGTGATTCAGGCGCTCGCGAGCTCTGGCGTGCCGCGGATTTTGTTTGCCAAGGGTTCAGCGCAGCATCTGGCTAGCTTGGCGAACACCGGCGCGGATGTGCTGAGCGTCGATTGGAACACCGATTTGGCGGATGCGCGGAAAAGGCTCGGAAACGGCGTGGCGCTGCAAGGAAATGTTAACCCGTCGATTCTGCTGGGCGACGAAAACGAAGTGCGAAGCGCGGCGCGAGCGGCCGTTGAGAAAACCAGCGGCTTTGGCCACATTCTGAATCTCGGGCATGGAATTTTGCCGACTACACCGGTGGCCAATGCGAAGGCGTTCGTAGAAGCCGGACAGGCGGCGCTCGCTGCGGCCCGCGCTCAGACCGGACGCGCCGATTAGCACTGCAAGCGGTTTTCGCGATTTGAGAGAGTGGATGTGATGTTATGACGGAAACGCGAACAGAATCAGACGGCAAAATCGAAATCGCGCAGATCTCGGACGAGATTCTCGAGAAATATAATCGTCCCGGCCCGCGATACACCAGCTACCCGACTGCGCCGGTCTGGAAGGATGACTTCGGTCCTGCGGATTTCGAAACCGCCAGCGCGAAAGCCGATCAGCGCGGCACGCCGATTTCGCTCTACATGCATCTTCCCTTCTGCGAAAGCCTGTGCCTTTTCTGCGCCTGCAACGTGTCGATTCAAAAAGACAAGCGTGTCACCATTCCCTATCTCGATGCGTTGAAGCAAGAAATCGAGCACGTCTCGCGCACGGTGTCGCGCGAGCGGCCGGTCATCCAGTTCCACTGGGGCGGCGGCACTCCCACGTATCTTTCGCCCGCGCAAATGGAAGATCTTTTCGGCCACACTCGCGAGCGCTTTACGTTCGCCGACGATGCCGAAATCGGCATTGAAGTCGATCCTCGTGTTACCACCGTAGCGCATCTCGAAGCGCTGCGGAGGCTCGGCTTCAATCGCCTGAGCATGGGCATTCAGGATTTTCAGCCTAAAGTACAGCAAACGATTCATCGCGTGCAGCCATATGAAATGACGCGCGATTTAATTCTGGCCGCCCGCAAGCTCGGTTTTCAAAGCCTCAACGTGGATCTGATCTACGGCCTGCCGTATCAGACCGCCGACAGCTTTCGCGACACGGTTCAGCAGGTGCTGACGCTCGCTCCGGACCGCGTGGCCATGTTCAGCTACGCGCACGTGCCCTGGCTGAAGAAACAGCAAGGCTCGTTTGAAGGTCATTTGCCCGAGGGCCGCGAGAAATTCCGCATTCTTCGCTCCGGCCTGGAAGGTTTTCTCGGCGCTGGTTACATCTACATCGGCATGGACCATTTCGCGCTGCCCGGCGACGAACTCGCCATCGCGCAGCAAAATCGTACGCTGCACCGCAATTTTCAGGGCTACACCACAAAAGCCGGAGCCGATCTTTACGGCATGGGCGTGAGCGCGATCAGTTCGATTGGCGAAGCCTACGCCCAAAACCGCCGCGAAGTGCCGGCCTATCAAACCATGATCGCCGAACGCGGCATCGCCACCATGCGCGGCTATCGCCTTTCTACCGACGATCGGATTCGCCGCGAAGTGATCGGACGTCTGCTTTGCCACACCGTGATTCCTAAAAGCGAAATAGAGCGCGATTTCGGCATTTCGTTCGACGAATACTTTAGCGACGAAATGGAACGACTCGAAGAATCGCGCGCGGCTGGGCTCGTCGCGCTGGATCCGGGGGAAATTCGGGCCACGCCGCTCGGGCGAATTTTCATCCGCAACGTCGCCATGATTTTCGACCGCTATTTGCGCGAGCAGCAAATGGACCAGAAGCCGCTGTTTTCAAAAACGCTTTAGCGAGGGCGCATGCCCGATTCCAAACAAGTCGTGGTGATCGGCGGCGGAATCTCCGGGCTGGCGTGCGCCTACAAGCTGCAACAAAGCGGCGTGGCCGTAACGCTGCTTGAATCGACCGATCGCGTTGGCGGCCTGATGGGCAACGTTGAAAAAGACGGTTTCCTCTTCGAAACCGGTCCGCAAAGTTTTCAAGGCACCGAAACTCTTCTACAGCTCATCCGCGAATTGGGAATCGAGAATGAATTGTGCACGGCCGATTCCAAAGCGCCGCGTTACGTCCTGCGAAACGGCGAGTTGATGAAAATTCCCATGTCGCCGCAGGCGATTTTGAGCACTTCCCTTCTGGGGTTGGGTTCGCGCTGGAAAGTAGTGTCGGAGCCGTTCCGTAAAACTCAACCGCCGAGCGACGAAGAATCCGTGGCGAAATTCGTGCGCCGAAAATTCGGACACGAAATTCTCGAATACTTGGTATCGCCATTCGTCTCTGGTGTGTACGCCGGCGATCCGGAAAAACTCAGCCTGCGCGCTGCATTCCCATCGCTGGAAGAATGGGAGCGCGACTACGGAAGCATCCTGCGCGGCGCGATGAAATCCCGCTCCGGAAAGCCGAAGCAAGCGGGAGGCGCGCCTCCGCTTTGTTCCTTCAAGCGTGGCGTCTCCACTCTAGCGACCGCGCTTGGCGCCAAACTTGCAGATCGGCTACTTGCTGGCGCGCGCGCCGACGCGATTCTTCCGTGCAATACGGGCGCCGGCGCATCGCATATTCAATTCTCGCGCAATGGCCAGCAGCAAACGTTGTTGGCTCGCGCCGTGGTGATGGCCACGCCCGCTCTGGCTGCGTCTCATCTGGTGGCGCAAATTGCTCCCTCGCTCGTCGCCACGCTTTCCGGCATCGCCTACGCACCAGTAGCTGTGGTTGGTTTGGGGTATTACTCGAAGCAGATTGGTCAACCTCTTGACGGCTTCGGCGTCCTGATTCCGCGCGCGGAGAAAATTCGCACGCTGGGAATCATTTGGAATTCTTCGCTGTTCCCAGGCCGCGCCGGAGAAGGCCGCGTGGCGCTTACCGGAATTATCGGCGGTGCGACTGATCCGGGCGTCGTCGAAGAAACCGAAGACACAATCGCCTCGATCGTTCAGCTCGATAGTGAGGGCGTTCTCGATATTGCCGGCGCGCCAATCACTTCCTGCGTATGGAAACATCCCAAAGCGCTGCCCCAATACAATCTCGGCCACGGCCACGTGGTGAAGTCCATCCGTGAAGGCGAACGCGCCACGCCCGGCCTGTTTTTCACTGGCAATTATCTTGGCGGCCCTTCCATAGGCAAATGCGTGGAAGAAGGTTTTGCAACTGCCGCCGCCACACTCGCGTATCTCGAAAGCGGAGTTCCCGGTCGCGCATAGCGCGTCAAAAGCTTGCTCGCGCGGCACAGGATTTGCAGCTAAAAATATTTGCTATGCGCTTAGCCCGCGTTGTTCCGCGCCGTTATAATTGCGGCGATATGAACATGACAAGTCAGCCTCAGAAATCACGACGCGAAGTGCTCGAACAATTTGTAGCGCAGAAGCCCGGCGACGCCTTCGCGCGTTACGGATTGGCGCTCGAATGCGCCAAGCTGGGTGACGATCAAGCGGCCACCAGCCATTTCCAGAAGCTGCTCGAAGATAGTCCTCAGTATGTGGCCGGCTACTTTCAGTTCGGCCAGCTCTTAAGTCGCATGGGACGCACTGACGAGGCGCGCAAAGTGCTTTCCGACGGCATCGTGATGGCGCAAAAAACCGGCGACGCGCACGCGCGCGACGAAATGGAGGCGGCTCTGAGCATGCTCCGCTGACCGAGCCGAGCGTCCGAGCCCCGCAGAATGGACCGGCCCACCCGAATTCCGCTCTTCCCTCTCGACGTGGTGCTGTTTCCGAAAATGCCCCTGCCTCTGCACATTTTCGAGCCGCGCTACAAGGTGATGATTCGCCGATGCCTGAAAGAAAAACTCGAATTCGGCTTGGTCCTGGCGGCGAGCCAAGGCGCCGCGACGGTCGGATGTACTGCGGAAATCATGCGCACGGTCCGCGAGTATCCCGACGGCCGCATGGATATTCTCACCGAAGGCCGCGCCGTCTTTCGTCTGGACGATCTGATCGACGAGAAGGAATACTACGAGGGGCGCGTCGAATATCTCGCCGATAATCCATTTCTGCGCGATCTGGAAAAGGAAGCGAAATTGCTGGAGGCCTATTCGGAATGCCACGCGCTGCTGGTGGGACAGGCTTGGCCAGGTGTTCTTCCTGAGGAAAATTCGATACTCACCTATCGATTGGCCGCGCAGCTGCCAGTCGAGCTCGAAACGCGCCAGATGTTGCTTGAGATGCGGTCCGAAAGCGAGCGCCGATCGCGGCTGCTGAGCTGGATTAGTGAATTTTTGCCGAAGCTGAAGGAAAGCCAGCGCGTGCAGCAGCTTGCTTCCGGCAATGGGCATGGCTACGTCAACTGAAAACTTGGCTGCCCTGTCTGCTGCGGCAGGTGGTATCTCGTAATCGCCGCTAGAATTGCAAGCGGTAAGTCCCGAGTGTCGCTCTTTTTTGGTCCAGTAATTCGATAGCGCGGCAACTTTTTCCGCGCATTCTCAATCGAAATTAGGCAGGCGGATGACGTTCCTCTATAATGGAATCGAACCGTTTGGCGGAAAGCGCCACCGCTTTCCGGGGGAGTGGTGACCGAATGAGTAGCTATCCAAGGACGCTGGGGGAACTTCGCCGGAGCCGGTGGTCGGAAGAGTGCACCGCCGACCGCTCCGTACGGCAAGAGATTCGCGACAATTTGCTGCAGAAGATGGAAAAGGGCGACGAGCTTTTTCCCGGCGTCCATGGCTACGACGACACGGTCATCCCGCAGATCGTAAATGCCCTGCTCTCTCGACACCACTTCATCCTGCTGGGGCTGCGCGGGCAGGCTAAATCGCGCATTTTGCGCGGATTGGTGGACTTCCTCGATCCGCAAATTCCGTACGTGGCGGGCTGCGAAATCAATGACAACCCGTACCGCCCGCTGTGCCGCGCCTGCCGCGACCGCATCGCTTCCGAAGGCGACGCCACGGCCATTGCGTGGATGCCGCGCGAGCAGCGTTACGTAGAAAAGCTGGCTACTCCGGACGTGACCATCGCGGACATGATTGGTGACGTGGACCCAATCAAAGCCGCGCGCGGGGGCCGCAATCTTTCCGACGAGTTGAACATTCACTACGGCCTGCTGCCGCGCGCCAATCGCGGCATTTTCGGAATTAACGAGCTGCCCGATCTCGCCGGAAAAATTCAGGTGGGGCTCTTCAACATCATGCAGGAAGGCGACGTGCAGATTAAGGGCTATCCGGTGCGGCTGGCGCTGGACGTGCTGATGGTGTTCACCGCCAATCCGGAAGATTACACGGCCCGCGGCAAGATCATCACGCCGCTAAAGGATCGCATCGGCTCCGAAATCCGCACGCACTATCCGGCGACGGTCAGCGAAGGCATGTCGATCACTGCTCAGGAGGCCTGGACCAAGCGCGACGGCAAGCGCCGCGTGGAGATTCCCGAGTACGTGCACGAGATTGTGGAGGAAGTGGCGTTTCACGCGCGCGACGATAAGCGCGTCGATCGCCGGTCGGGCGTCAGCCAACGCCTGCCGATCAGCACGATTGAGAATGTGCTCAGCAGCGCGGAGCAGCGCAGCGTGCGCAGCCGCGAATCGACCATCGTGGCGCGCGTTGGAGACGTATACGCGGCGATTCCTTCGATGACCGGCAAATTCGAACTGGAATACGAAGGCGAAATGAAGGGTGCGGACAATATCGCCCGCGAACTGATTCGCGCCGCTGTCGGGAAAACGTTCAACAAGTATTTCGCCAATGCGAATTTCCAGCCGGTGGTGCAATGGTTCGAAATGGGCGGCGAACTGAAAGTTCCGGCGAATGCGTCCAGTTCCGAACTGCTGGCGCAGCTGAAAAAGATCCAGGGCCTCTTCGAGCATCTTGAAACGCTCGGCGTGAAATCGAAGGACGATGCCGCCGTGCAAGCTGCTGCCGCGGAATTTATCCTGGAAGGTTTGTGGGCCCACAAGCGCATCAGCCGCAGCGAGGAGCGCGGATTTTTCGCCGAAGCGCGCAAGGCTCCGGAGCCGCGCGATCCGCGCGAGCCCACCGGCGGACGCATGCCGCGGCGCCAGTTCAACTGATTGCGCAGCCGCGCATCGCATTGTCGCGCGAAAAAGCTGTTGCTCGCAGGCCGGGGACGAAAAGCAGATTCCTCGTCGCTGCGCTCGTCGGAACGACAATTGGTCAGGTTGTGGCGATGAGTTAGGTTTTTGAAATTGGTTAGGCAGTGGCAGTCGCTGGCAAACGCAGGCGATTGCGCGGGAGGGCCGATGAAATACACCAAGTATTCGCGCTACGCTCCCAACGCCGCGGACGACGTTGACATGCAGGACCTCATGAACCGCCTCTCCGATTTTTTCCTGCAGAGCGGCTACGATTCCCCGTATGGCGTCTACGAAATGGATACGCACCGCTCGGAGCAGCAGTATCTCGACGAGCTGCGCGAAGCGATCCTGCGCGCCTTGCAGGAAGGCGACCTGATCCCGCAGGAATTGATGGACAAGATGCTGGAGAACCCGGACCTGAGCCAGAACCAGGAACTCCGCGATCTGATCGACCAGATCCTCGAGCGCATGCAAGAAGAAGGGTTGATCACGCAGCAGCAGAACGCGCGCGTCACGCAGCCTCCCAGCGAAACTCCTGGCGGGCAGATTGGACGCGAACAGCCGCCTATGGAAGCGCGTTTCGAAGTCACCGATAAGGCGCTCGATTTTCTGGGATTCAAGGCCTTGAAGGATTTGCTGGCGTCGCTGGGCAAGAGCAGTTTCGGACGGCACGACACGCGCGACCTGGCCACCGGAGTGGAATCGGGCGGCGCGTCGAAGGCGTACGAATTCGGCGACACGCTGAACATGGACATCAGCGGCACGCTTTTCAACGCCGTGCAGCGCAACGGCGCGAGCACTCCCATCGAGATCGATTATCCCGACTTGATGGTGCACCAGTGCGAGTATCAAAGCTCCTGCGCCACGGTACTGTTGCTCGATTGCAGCCACAGCATGATTCTCTACGGTGAGGACCGCTTCACGCCGGCCAAGCGCGTGGCGCTGGCGCTTTCTCATCTGATTCGCACGCAATATCCCGGCGATTCCCTGCACTGCGTCCTGTTTCACGACAGCGCGGAGGAAATTCCGCTCGGCAAGCTGGCTCGCGTGCAAGTCGGCCCCTACTACACCAACACGCGCGAAGGATTGCGACTGGCGCAACGGATTCTGGCGCGGCAGAAAAAAGACATGCGCCAGATCGTGATGATTACCGACGGCAAGCCTTCGGCGCTCACTCTCGAGGACGGGCGCATCTATAAGAACGCCTTTGGCCTCGATCCGCTGGTGGTCACCGAGACCATCGAGGAAGTTGCCAAGTGCAAGCGCGCGGGAATCCTGATCAACACGTTCATGCTGGCGCGCGACTACAGCCTGGTCCAGTTCGTGCAGAAGATCACCGAACTATGCCGCGGCAAAGCCTACTTCACTACGCCGTACACGCTCGGCCAGTATCTGCTGATGGATTACGTGGACCGCAAAACCCGCCAGATTCATTAGCGCTCTATGCGTATCGCGCCGAAGCCCAACAGGCGTAGGCGGATGCGGTTTGAGCCTGTCTCGTCGTGGTTAAGTGGATGCGGATGCGTCTTTTGCGTATCGCGCCGGAACCCAAAGGGCGCAGGCGATGCTCCACCGTCGCAATCCTTGTCATCCCGAACCGATCAGCGACCTTTGCTGATCGTGTGAGGGATCTGCTGTCCTATTCGGCATTGCGAGCCCCGTCAGCGCCCGTTCGCGTCGGCGTCTCGCTGGAGGCCGCCTGTGCACGATATCCAAGCAATGCTCTGCAACCGCACGCGGCGCCGGCGCCAAGCACCAACTGCGGTCTTGCGTAACTGCCTTATGCACGCGCGCGCGACACCTTGCGTAATTGTTTGCGACATCCTGCTATAATCCGCCCGGAGGCGAAAGGGGTCCGGTGACCTTCGTGGCCTTCAAAGCCATTGATTCTGTCCTTAGCGGCCAGAATGGTGGGTTCGACTCCCACACGCTTCCGCCAGTTCCGTGAAATGGTGCGGTTTGACCG
>Ga0307374_10007185_pt1 | contig 17107 bp, 16 predicted proteins | sample OX3MG_FD_202532 | JGI IMG/M metagenome (GOLD analysis project Ga0307374, IMG submission 202532) | Soil microbial communities from Risofladan, Vaasa, Finland - OX-3 | ecosystem: Environmental > Terrestrial > Soil > Coastal area > Acid sulfate soil | place: Finland: Risofladan, Vaasa | collected... | reverse complement strand
GCAACGCCGGCACCTGAACCCGGACCTCCTGCCCCGACCCCGTCCCGAACCCTCCGACGACGGGCGGCGGCTCACCGTCCATCGTCGGCTCCTCGGCTTCGGGACCCGGACCCGGGCTGGCGGAGCAACAGCACGGCCAACAGCACCGCTCCCACGGTGATGGAGGCGTCCGCGACATTGAACGTGGGCCAGTGGGTCAGGGTGATGAAGTCGACCACGGCCCCGTGGTGGCTCCGCAGGGCCCGGTCGGCGACGTTGCCCAACGCTCCGCCCAGGATCAGCCCCAGCGCGACCGCGAGCATCGTGCCCGAAGCCCGCCAGGCCAGCCAGAGCAGCACCGCGACGATCGCCACCGCCACCGGTGCGAGCACGGACGCCCGGCCGGTGAAGAGGCTGAACGCCGATCCGGAATTGTAACCCAGGCCGAGACCGAGCGGACCAACCAGGTGCACCGGTCCATGCAGGTTCGCCTCGGCCAGCGACTTGGTCACCTGGTCGACCACCACGACGGACCCGCCCACCATGAGAGCGGTCAGCAGCCGCCGGACCCGTGGCGGCCGGGTCGCCACGGGGGGCCGGTCCCCGGGTGCGCCGGGAAGCGGTCCCGGCTCCGATGGCCGCGACCCCGGCACCCCCCTCAGCGCCGCGACAGGCCCCCGCTCTTGCACGCGACGCACAGGCGGGCGTAGGGAAGCGCCCGGAGCCGAGGCTTGGGGATCGGCTGGTGGCACCGCTCGCAGGCCCCGTAGGTCCGTGCGGCGATCCGCAGGATGGAGGCGTCGATCTCCTCAACGGCGGCCAACGCCTGCGCCGACAGCGCAAGGTCGCGTTCGCGGTCCACGGCTACGGTCCCTCCCTCGCCCGACTCCTCGTCGAACTGGACGTCACCGGGCTCACGCTCCTGCGCGAGCGAATCGGCCTCGGCCTTCAGGTCCGTCGCCTGCCCCTGGTAGACGGCCCGCTCGTGCTCGAGGAGGGCCTGCTGCTCCTGCAGGAACTTGGTATCCGTGGCGTACGGGCCGATCTTGGGCTTCGCCGCCGGCTTCGGCTGGGGTCCGGACCCGCTCGGCTCCGCCGACGGGGTCACCCTGGGCTTGGCGGCCTTTGCGTGGCCGGAGTCGGCCTCGGCGCGATCGGCTCCCGCGACCGTCTTCTTGACCGCCTTGACCGCCTTGGCCGCTTTGGCGGTCGGGACGGTGGCCGCGCCGTTCGTGCCCGCCGGTGAGCGTCGGTCAGCGCTCTCCCGCGGCGTCGACCCCTTGGCCGGCGTCTTCGCCGAGGGCGCCTTCTTGCCTGGGGTCATCAGGTCCTCCTCTTCGGCCATACAGCGGCCGATGCGGCCCGACGCCGGCTCGAAGCCAAGGTCAGGGTCGGGTGACGTTAGCGGAATGCACCGGAGTGGGCAATACCGGGGATCTCCCCTCCCGCTCGAGTGCGGGAAGGGGGGCTTGCTGCCCGAGATCGTATGCGGACGGGCGGCGGATCGGTGCGGTCAGCCGCGGTCAGCCGGAGGCGACCCGCTCGCTGCACCCCGCAAGTCGAGCACCTGGGCGACGGTCTCCCCGTCGCCGTTCGGACGATCCTCGGGTCCGCTCCGCACCTGCGCCGGTGCCGTCCTCGGTGCCGCCGGCCGCGCCTGGCCCTCGGGATCTGCGGCCTGCACGGCCGGTGCCGGGGCAACGGCGGCAGGGGCCGGGGCGGCCGCGACCGCAGGCCGCGGTGCTTCGATCCCCCCCGGTCGTGGACGAGGGGACACGGCCGCCGTTGCCGATGGCTGCACGTTCTCGTCGAGCCACTTGAGGACTTCGGTGAGCGTCCCCCGGATCCGGTTGCGCTCGGACTCGAGGTGACGACCCATGGCCTCCACCTCCCCGGCGAGCTGCCCGCGGATTGCCTCGAGCCGGGCCACGTCCTCGCGCAGTCTCTGCTCGGCGTCAGTGGTCCGGCGGCGGGCCTCCTCTTCGGCCCGGGCCACCGTCCCCCGGGCGTGCTCTTCCGCCTGCGAGACGATCTTGGACGCCTCGGCCTCGCTCTCGCGCTTGGTCTGGTCGACGAAACGCTGAGCCAGCAACAGGGTCCGCTGCAGCGCGTCGTCGGGGACGACCTCGGTCGACGCGACGGGCTCCGGGGGCGGCGGCGGCTCCCGACGCTCGCTCTCGAGCTGCCCGATCCGCTCGGTGGCCTGCCGCAGCCGTTCGGCCATCTGCCGGAGCTGCTCGTGCACCGCCTCCGCCTCCACCGCGGCCTTCTCGAGGTACTCGTCGACCTCGTCGACGTTGTACCCCTTCAGGCCGAGCCGGAACTCGACCGTTCGGAGGGTGTCGAGAATCGATTGGGCCGGCGGGGAGCTCTCCATGCGGGTCGAGTCTACCCGCCGGCCCTCCGCGATTCGGGCATGCCGCAGAGCGGTCGGAACTGGCGCGTCAGCGTCTCAGGAGCGGGATCACCACCACCTCGGCCACGAGCACGACGACGATGATCGACAGGTCGATCCCCATGCCGCCGGCCCGGATGGGTGGCAGGATGCGCCGGATCGGGCGCAGCACGGGCTCGGTGATGGCGTCCATGGCTCGCACCAGCTTCTCGAACGCCGAGCCCGGCCGGACCGGGAACCAGCTCAGAAGGGCCCGGAGGATGAGGATGACGACGTAAAGCTCGACGAGCGCAGCGACGAACAACACGCTCGGCTCAGGTACGGCCGAAGCCGCGCGCCTGCAGCCGCTGGCGTTCCTCGTCCGACACCTTCACGTTCGTGGGTGCCAGCAGGAAGACCTCGTCGGCGACCTTCTCCATCTCGCCGCTCAGCGCGTACGTGACCCCACTGCAGAAGTCGATCATCCGGCGCTGGAGATCCCGCTCGGCGACCTGAAGGTTCACGATCACCGGCCGGTTGGACTTGAGGCAGTCGGCGATGTCCTTGGCATCGCCGAATCGGGACGGGGCCACCACCTGCACCTTCGCCGAGTCCGCCGACAGTGGACGCACGCTGGCGGAACGCGGGGTGATCACCGTCTGGTCCTGTCGCGGGCTGATCGTGGGGGCATCCGCCGGAAGGGTCCGGATCCGTCGCACCGGCGGCGGCGGCGGCCGGCTCTCGGGCCCGGGTTCCTCGACCGGGCGAGGCTCCACCCGGTTCGGAACACCCGAGAACCCCCTCGGGGCGCGGTCGTCGTACTCGTCGTACTCGTCGTACTCGTCGTCGAGCAGCCCGAGGTAGACCATCGTCTTCTTGAGGAACGAGGGGGCCATCACATCTCTCCTGGCCGACAGCGTAGTGCGTCCCCGGGCCCCGGTGATGCCCAGGTCCGGGTGGATGGCGTCGGCGAGCCGGTCCGTCCCGGCCCGCCGGGCGGCCCGACCCTCACGATGATCGTGGCCCGGCGTCGTCGGCGTCGAACCCCGCCCGCCCGCCCGGGGCGGGCCGGTCCCCGAAGAGCGCTCGACCGACCCGGACCATCGTCGAGCCCTCGGCAACCGCCAGCTCGAGGTCGTCGGTCATGCCCATCGAGCGAACGGGCAGCCCGAGGCGGTCGGCCAGGGCTCGAACCGTGCGGAACGACTCTCTTGCGGCCGCCGGGTCGAGCGGAGCGACGGTCATGAGCCCGAGCACCCGGAGCCCGTCGCCCGAGAGCGACGCGACCAGACCGGGCACGTCCTCGGCCTGCGCGCCGTGGCGTCGGGGAAGCTGCGTCGTCTCCACCTGAACCATCACGCAGGCACCGGGCCTTCGCCGAGCGATGGCCTCCCCCTCGACGGCACGCGCCACCCCCTGCCAGCAATCGACCACCGGGGCCAGTCTCGGCACCTTCCGACGCTGTACCGCCCCGAGGTAGTGCCAGACCGGCCTCCCCGGACCCTCGCTCCCGGCACCTCGAGCCCCCGCCTTCGCCAGCAGCTCGTCCGCGTAGTTCTCGCCCACGTCGGTCAGGCCGACCGCCAGGGCGGCGTCCACCGCATCAGGACCGAACCCCTTCGTCACGGCCAGCACGCGGACCCCCCCGGGATCACCTCCGGCCCGTTCGATCCGGGCACGGACCAGCGCCAACCGGTCGGCGACCGTTCCGGGCGCAGCCACCCGAAAGCTCGGCCCGTCGCTATCGCAGGAACGAGGGGACGTCGAACTCGTCGTCCCCGAGGTCGAGCGCGTCGCCGGCGTCGTCGGCGAAGATGTCGACGGGGGTTGCGGGCTCGAGGGTCCGGGAGCGCTCGCCGGCCGCCGGGGCCGATCCGGACGTCGACCTTCCGGCGGCCTCCTCCCACCGCTCGAAGCCCGCCGCGATGACCGTGACCCGGACCTCGTCGCCCATGTTGTCGTCGATGACCGCCCCGAAGATGATGTTGGCGTCGGGATGGGCCACCGAGTGGATGATCTCGGCGGCCTCGTTCACCTCGAAGAGCCCGAGGTCGGTTCCTCCGGCGATATTGAGGAGAATTCCCCTCGCCCCCTCGATCGAAGCCTCGAGCAGAGGGCTGGTGATCGCCGCCCGTGCCGCGTTGACGGCTCGGCCGTCGCCATGAGCGCCCCCGATGCCCATGATCGCGGTGCCCGCGTTGGTCATCACCATCTTCACGTCGGCGAAGTCGGTGTTGATCAGCCCCGGCACGGTGATGAGGTCGGTGATGCCCCGAACCCCCTGGAGCAGGACCTCGTCGGCCATCTTGAACGCGTTGAGCATCGAGGTCTTGTCGTTGGACACGGTCAGCAGGCGATCGTTGGGGATCACGATCAGGGTGTCGACCTTCTCCTTCAGGATCTGGATCCCCTTTTCGGCCTGCATGGCACGGCGTCGGCCCTCGAACGTGAACGGTCGGGTCACCACGCCGATGGTCAGTGCGCCCATCCCCTTGGCGATCTCGGCGATGACCGGCGCCGCCCCGGTGCCGGTTCCCCCACCCTTGCCCGCCGTGATGAAGACCATGTCGGCACCCTGGAGCGCCTCTTCGATCTCGGTCCGGTGCTCCTCGGCAGCCTGGCGCCCCACGTCGGGATCGCTCCCCGCTCCGAGTCCACGGGTCAGCTGGCGCCCGATGTCGAGCTTCAGATCGGCATCGCTCATCAACAACGCCTGGGCGTCGGTGTTGGACGCGATGAACTCGACGTTGCGCAGTCCCGCGTCGATCATCCGGTTCACGGCGTTCACGCCCCCGCCGCCCACGCCGACGACCTTGATGACGGCGAGGTAGTTGCTCTGCGGCGGGACGGTCATGTACTCCCTCGGTGCTGAAATGGTGGTCGTCGGCAGGTCAATGCTCCTGTCGCCCCCTCCTACTGCCGACGGAATGGGCTCCGCCTCGAACGCGGGGCCCCTCAACCTCAGATGGAGGTTGAAGCCGCACGTGCGACGGGCCACACGATACGAGGGGCGCCGCACGTGGTCAAGCAAGGACTCCCAGTCGTGTCGGTGCCGGGACGGCCCCTCCCTCGGCCCTCCGCAGGTCCGGCATCCGGCCGGGCCCCGACCAGGGCCCCCTCAAGGTCCCGCGACGACCGGGGAGCCCGGCACGGTCACGTCGATGACATCGCCAGGATGCAGGACGGCATGAGCCAGGATCGACGCCACATCCGAGTACTTGGCCGGGAGCTGCACCGGGCCGCCGAGGAGGACCGAGATCGGCGTCGTCAGCTGAAGGCGCAGCTGGTCGCCGGTCTTCGCGTCGACGGAGACCACCTGGGCGACGAACGCCGGAGGCAGGCTGGCAACCACCGCCAGCCCGGGGCGGGCCGACTGCCCGAGCTCGCTCCCGGACACTCCGGGGGTGCCGGAGATTGCCAGCCGGGGCAGACCCGTCGGCGGCGTGGAGACGATCTCGAGCACCCGGCCGGACCGATCGACCTCGGCCCACCTCGACGTCCCGGAGGCCACGACGGCCACCGGCGTCCGCTCGGTGACGGCGATCCGGACACCGTCGGGCCATTGGCGGGACACCGTGGCCCGGAGGACCCAGGGGAGCTGTTCGATGCGGGTCTCGGCCGCTCCCGGAACGACGTCGAGGAGGGGAGGCCGCCCGTCGAGGCCTGCGGCGGTGACGACCTCTCCCCTGGGCGTGTGCGACGCGCCGACGACCGTGACCACCCGCGCCGACATCAGGCTGGAGTGCAGGAGGAACCACCCGCCGACGACGAGGCACCCCAGTGCCGCGAGGGAGGTCACCGCTGCCAACCGGCGGCGGCTACGCCGCCTGGTGACGTCCATCCGACGCCGCTCGATCCGCGGATCGATGGCTCCGGGGCGGACGGCTCGCTCACCTCCGGGCCGCCCGGGCAGGCGGAGCCACGCGGGCCACGCGGGCCACGCGGGCAGGCGGAGCCACGCGGGCCACGCGGGCCGGATCGCCCGGGCAGGCGTTCTCGGCCACCGCCGGAGCCGCCGGTCCAGGTCGGAGACGAACGAGCGAACGCGCCCCGGAACTCCTCCGAGGCGCGAGGGGGGGCTTCGCTGGTCGATGGTGCCCGAGGGGTCCTTGCCCCGAGGCGGCCGGACCGGGGTCGGGGTGGTGGTCATGACGTCGCGCCTCCGGGCTCCCGAGCGGTTCCGCCTCCGCCGTAGCCGACCAGGCGGACCTCGCTGCGCAACACCACTCCGGTTCGGCGTGCCACCTCGTCGCGCACGATGTCCATGAGCTCGCGGACGTCGTCGGCGGACCCGGCGTCGTCCGCGATGATGAAGTTCGCATGCTTCTCCGACACGCGGGCCGAGCCGTTCCGCAGGCCCCTCAGGCCGGCCAGCTCCACCAGGCGACCGGCCGAGTCCCCGGGCGGGTTGGCGAAGACCGACCCCGCGTTGCTCCCGCCAGGCTGGTGAGCGCGCCGCCACCGGACGATCTCGGCGATCACCGCCTTCCCCTCCTCCCGAGAGCCGGGGCGCACGGCGAACTCCGCCCAGACGACGACTTCGGACGGCGACAGCGACGACGAGCGATAGCCGAGCCGAAGCCGTTCCGGGCCCTCGTCACCACCGGCTTCGCTCGCCAGGTCGAGCCACCGGTACCGGATCAGCGAGGCGGCCACGTCCGAACCGTGACCTCCGGCGTTCATCCGTACCGCACCGCCCACCGACCCCGGCACGCCGACCGCCCACTCGAGTCCGGACAGCCCGGCGTCGACCGTCTTCCGGGCCAGGACGGGGAGCCCGAGGGCGGCGCCGGCCCGTACCCGGAGGGCTCTCTCGCCGGGCCCACCGGGGCCGGGGATCATCGCGTCGCCGGGCCCACCGGGGCCGGGGATCATTGCGTCGCCGGGCCCACCGGGGCCGGGGGTCATCGCGTCGCCGAGCCCGGGGCCGAGTCGCACGGCGAGCCCGGGAAATCCCGCGTCGGCCACCAGGATGTTCGACCCCTTCCCGACCACCAGGATGGCCACCTGCCGGCCCAGCACCGACCGGCGGACCGCCAGCAGGTCCTCCTCGGAGTTGGCCTCGACGAGAAGCGCCGCCCGTCCTCCCACCCGGTAGGTCGTCAACGCGCCGAGCGGGCGGGCCCGTTGGGCACGCTCCCCCAGGGCGGCCGCCACCTCGTTGAGGTCGCCATCGGTGTCGGGGGGCCGCGTCCTCACCACTTCGGCTCGGCGATCAGCTGGTCGGGAAGGGTGGTGAGATCGCCCGCGCCCAACGTGCAGCAGAGGTCGCCCGGTCGGAGAAGGGTCCCCACGCGGTTCAGGAGCTCGTCGCGGCCGGCCGCGTACGACACGGGAACCCCGGGATCCCGAGCGGTCACCGCGTCGACCACGAGGCGGCCCGACACCCCGGGGATCGGCGCCTCGCCAGCGCTGTAGACGTCCGTCACGACCACCGCGTCGGCGTCGTGAAATGCGGTCCCGAATTCCTCGTGCAGCGCGGCGGTCCGGGTGTAACGGTGAGGTTGGAAGACGGCGATCACCCGCTCCCAGCCGCCGGCTCGGGCCGCGGCCAGCGCGGCCCGGACCTCGGTCGGCAGATGCGCGTAGTCGTCCACGAACGTCACCCCGTTCACCTCCCCCCGGAACTCAAATCGCCTCGGGACCCCGGCGAACCTGGCCATCGCGGCGGCCACCGTCGCCATCGGAACCCCGAGCCCGAGCGCCGCCACGGCCGCCAGAGCGGCGTTCCGGGCGTTGTGGATCCCGGGAACGGAAACCTCGAGGTGCCCGCCAGAACCGGCCGGACCGACGAGGTCGAAGCCGACCGCGCTCCGTGCCAACGACAGGTTGGCCAGGCGGTAGTCCGCCGCTTCGGAGATCCCCACGCTCGTCGCCCCGACGGCGCGCCCGATGTCGGCGGCGACCGGGTCGTCCGCACAGACCACGGTGCCTCCCGCCCCCGCCAGAAACTCCGCGAACGCGCTCCGCAGCGAGTCGAACGTGCCGTAGTGGTCGAGATGGTCAGGCTCGACGTTGGTCACCACGGCGACCTCGGGACGGAGCTCGGTGAACGTCCCGTAGCTCTCGTCGGCCTCGAGCACCAGCCACGCTCCTGTGTCCCAGACGGCGTTCGTCCCGATCTCATTGACGTCGGCACCGATGAGGAACGACGGGCGGAGCCCGGCCTCCACCAGGACGAGCGAGAGCATCGACGACGTGGTCGTCTTGCCATGGGTGCCGGCCACGGCCACGGTACGGCGCGTGGCGGCGATCGCTGCCAGCGTGGCCGAGCGGCGTACCACGGGGATCCCCCGGCTCCGGGCCTCCTCGAGCTCGGGGTTGTCGTCGGCCACCGCCGGTGAGTACGTCAGGGCGTCGACGTCGCCCACGTTCGACGAGCGATGACCGACGGCCACCGGGATCCCCTGCTGGACCAGACGCTGGGTGACCGGTGAGACCTTCAGGTCGCTCCCGGTGACCCGATGCCCCATGGCGGCCAACGCCGTGGCGATGGCGCTCATCCCCGCCCCTCCGGCTCCCACGACGTGGAGCCTTCGGGGAACGGACAGGTCGAGACCGGGGGGGCCCTGCTCAGCCACCGGACCCGGCCTTCGCGCACGTGTCCACCAGCTCTGCCGCCCGGGCCGCGGCGTCCGGCCTGGCCAAACGGAGAGCCGAGGCGCCCATCCTCCTCAGGCGGGCGGTGTCGACGAGGAGCCGCTCGGCGGCCTCGGCGAGCCGCTCCGGACCGCATTCGCCGTCGGGGAGCAGCTCCGCGGCCCCCGCTTGCACGAGCACGCGGGCGTTCGCCGTCTGGTGGTCGCCCGGAGCGCCGGGCAACGGCACGAGCACAGCCGGCACGCCGGTGGCGGCCACTTCGGCGACCGTCATCGCTCCGGCCCGGCAGACGAGGAGGTCGGCCGCTGCATAAACGAGCCCCATCCGCTCTTCGTAGGGGACCATCCGGTAATGCAGCCGGTCCCCCGGTTCGGCCCCCGCCAAACGACCGCTCCGGCCGGCGAAGCGTTCCCAATCACGACGCCCGACGACGTGGTAGATGGCGAGGTCGTCACGATCGCGCCAGCGCTCCGCCAGGCCGGAGACGGCCTCGTTGATCCGTCGGGCGCCGAGGGATCCCCCGAAGGCCACGAGCGTCCGGCGGCCCGCCGGCAGCCCCAGGGCCGCCCGGGCTCGCCGTCTCGCTTCGTCGGATCGGTCGATCGCCAGCAGCTCCGGGCGAACCGGGGTGCCGGTCACCACCGCTCTCGGGAGCGGCGTCCCCGCAAAGGCGACCGCACTTGCCGCGGCGAACCGGCCGACCATCCGGTGCACGAGCCCGGGGACCGCATCGATGTTCACCAGTACCAGGGGGATCCGCAGCACCACTGCGGCGACAGCGGGCGGGAAGCTGGCGTACCCTCCCACCGAGACCACCACCCGAGGTCGCCAACGGGCGAGCAGGGCCAGAGCGACCACCAACGCCCAGGCCAGGGCGACCACTGCCCCGATGTTGTCGAGCAGCGAGCGGGTGTCGAAGCGCCGGGCGAGCCCGCGGCCCGGCAACAGGGTCACCGGAAACCCTTCGCCGAGGAGGAGGGCGGTCTCCTGGCCGCGGCGCGACCCGACCATCTCGATCGACTCGGGCGAGTGCCCCCGCTCGACGAGCGCCCGGGAGATGGCCAGGGCAGGGAGCAAGTGGCCGCCCGTGCCGCCTCCGGCCACCACGGCATGACGCCGGCGGGGCTCGGGGGTACCGCCCCGGCGGGGCTCGGGGGCGCGGGGCAGGGAACCTTGGCTCACCGGGAAGCCGCGCCGACCCGGGCGGACGGGTGCTCGAGCGTCCGCCGTCCCCCGCCCACCCCGTGTCCGGGCCCCGATCGCTCGTGCCGGGCGATGTTCACCAGGATCCCGACCGCCAACATGGTGATCACCAGGGATGACCCCCCGAAGGAGATGAAGGGCAAGGGGATGCCGGTAACCGGGAGCACTCCGATGACCGCGCCCACGTTGATCAGGGTCTCGGCGGTGATCCAGGAGACGACAGCCACGGCCAGCAGACCGCCGAACCGGTCGGGGGCACGTGCCGCGGCGCGGAGCCCGAACCAGGCCAAGCACCCCAAAAGGGCGAGAACGGCCACCGCCCCCACCAATCCCAGCTCCTCGCCGATCACCGAGAAGATGAAGTCGGTGTGGGCATTGGGGAGGTAGCCCCATTTCTCGCGCCCCGATCCGAGCCCCAGCCCGAAGAGATGCCCCGAGCCGAGCCCGATCAGGGATTGCACGACCTGGTAGCCCGAACCGGAGGAATGGGCGCTCGGATCGAGGAAGGAGAAGATCCTCGCCCGTCGATAAGGGGAGAACAGGGCGACCATCAGCGTCAGGAAGACCAGCGTCCCGAGCACCTTCACCACGGGCTTGAGGGGAACGCCCGACGCGAAGAGGAGACCCAGGGCGATGCAGGCGAGGACCAGGGCCGTGCCCATGTCCGGTTGAAGCAGGACCAGCACCGACGCTGCCCCGGCAACCAGCAGCAGGGGTCCGGTCATGGTCCGGTGGCCGCCTCCCCGATCGGCCCGCCGCACGAGCAGGTCGGCGCCGAAGAGCGCCAGCGCCAGCTTCATCATCTCGGAGGGCTGGATACGGAACTGCCCGAACCCGATCCACCGGCTCGATCCCATTGCGTGCACGCCCAGACCCGGCACGAGCACCACGAGGAGCAGCCCGAAGACTCCGACGAGCATGACGGGGCTGAGCCGGCGCCACCGCCGGTAGTCGAAACGGCAGGCCAGCACCATCGCGATCGCCCCGACAGCCATCCAGATGATCTCGCGGATCAGGATCCCCCAGGGGGAGCCGTAAATGCTCATCGATATGACGGTCGAAGCGGATCCGACCATGACGACGCCGAGCACGCAAAGGCAACCGATCAGGGCGAGCAGGATCGTGGCAGTCGGGATGTCCCGGACGGCGACCACCCAGGCGGCAACCTCGCGCGGGGTCCGGTTCCGGTGGACCGCCGCAGATCCCCGTGCTCCCAGGCGGTGCCGGCCCCTCGGACCGCCCGCGTCCTCGTGCCGGTTCGGCGATCTCCCTCCACCTTGGCCGCGGTGCGGCCGCGTGGTCGAGCCGGGGCGGCTGCCACCGAACTGCGGGCCCGAACGACCGGCTGCAGGGGTCCGACCCGTACCGGGCCCGGGGCGTTGGCTCATCGCCGTCCTCGCCGACACCCGAGGCTGCTCCTTCCCGACGCGAGGGCACATCCCTTCAGCCTCGCCCACCGCAGCGCCGAAGTGGGGGAACCCGTCACGTGAATTTCGCCACGGTCAGGTACTCCCCGTAAAAGATCCCCAGGCCGAGCGCGGCGAAGAGACCCGCGACGATCCAGAACCGGAAGATGACCGTCGTCTCGGGCCAGCCGATCAGCTCGAAATGGTGGTGGATCGGCGCCATCCGGAACACCCGCCGGTGGAACATCCGGAAGCTCACGATCTGAATGATCACCGAGAACGTCTCCAGAACGAAGAGCGCCCCGACGATCGGGAGGAGGAGATCGAGGTTCAGGAGCAGGCACAACGCGGCAATTCCCGCCCCGATCGCCAACGACCCGGTGTCGCCCATGATGATCTGCGCGGGCGCCGCGTTCCACCACAGGAACCCGACGCAGGCACCCGCGAGGGCGACCGAGCACAGGGCCAGGTCGATCGCCGATGCCGGGAGCACGTGATAGATGCTCTCGTGCCGGAAGATCCAGTAACCCATGATCGAGAGCACGGCGAAACACAGGGTCGCCGAGCCTGCGGCGAGGCCGTCGAGCCCGTCGGTCAGATTGACGGCGTTCGAGGAGCCGACCAGCACGAAGACGGCGAACGCCACCCAGCCGAGCTCCCCGAGCTCGAACCCGGGCGAGTCCAGCCGGGTGAAGGAGAGCGCGGTGGACGTGTGGGCCCAGTGCACGGCTGCCTCGGCGAAGACCGCGGAGACAGCGATCTGGGCTGCCAGCTTCGCCCGCTTGTTGAGTCCGAGGCTGCGCCGGTTGCGCACTTTGAGCCAGTCGTCGAGAAAGCCGATGACCCCGAACAGCCCGACCACCCCCACGACGAGGATGCCGGTGCGCGAGAACCGGACCGCCGGGCCGACGTGCCCCATGAAGTACCCCGCGACCACGGCGGCAACGATCGCCAGCCCGCCCATGGTCGGGGTGCCCGCCTTCACCGAGTGGGTGGCCGGCCCGTCCTCGCGGATGTGCTGGCCGATCCGACGACGCAACAGCCACCGCATGAGGACCGGGGTGGCCAGGATGGCCACCCACAGCGCGACGCCGCCCGACTCCATCAGGGAGAGCACCCCTCAGGCTCCCCACCGGGCGGCGAGGACCTCGGATGCGACGAGCCGGTCGTCGAAGGGGATCCGCTCGTCGCCGAACTGCTGATAGGTCTCATGCCCCTTGCCGGCCACGACGACCACATCGCCCGCTCCGGCCATGCCGACGGCCCGCTCGATCGCCCGGCGGCGATCCGGCTCCACCACGAGCCGGCCGTCGCTCACCGCGGTGTCCGGGAACCCGGAACGGACCTGTTCGATGATGGAGGCGGGATCCTCGTGGCGGGGGTTGTCGGAGGTCACGAAGGTCACCGCGGCGGCGGCATGGGCGGCCGAGCCCATCAGCGGACGCTTCGCCCGGTCCCGATCGCCGCCGCAGCCGAAGACCAGCACCACCCGGCCGCCCTCGGCGACGAGCCGGGCAGCTTCGTCGAGCACCGTCCGAAGGGCGGCAGGGGTGTGGGCGTAGTCGACCAGCACCGCCGGTCCGGCGCCTTCCACACCGGGCACCGGCACCGGCTCCAGGCGACCGGGGACGACCGCAGCGCCGGCCAGGCCCTCGGCAACGGTCGCCGGGTCGATCCCGAGGGCAACCCCTGCCTCCGCCGCGAGGAGGGCGTTGTCGACGTTGATCAATCCGGTCAACGAGAGGGCCACCCGTCTTCCCCGCCACGTGAACGTGGTCCGCCCGGGCTCGAGCCGGATATCGGAAGCATCCGCCCGAGTCACCGGGAGCAGCGGGACGTCGGCGACCTCGAGAAGCAGACGACCCCAGGGATCGTCTGCGTTCACGACCCCTCGTCCCGCCCTCCCCGGGGAGAACAGGGAGGCCTTGGCCTGCCAGTAGGACTCCATCGTCTTGTGGAAGTCGAGATGGTCGTGGCTGAGGTTCGTGAAGACCGCGACGTCGAATTCGACGCAGTCCACCCTCGCCTGGACGAGAGCGTGCGAGGAGACCTCCATCACCACCGCCCGTCCCACTCCGTCGGCCCGCTGATCGTCGCGGACCGAGGCCAGGAGCTCCTGGAGGTCGGCGGCCTCGGGGGTCGTTCGCTCCCCCGAGAGCGTCCCGACCAACGTGGCGGGGCGTCCGGCGTGCACGAGGACGGCCGCCAGCAGGTGGGTCACCGTCGTCTTCCCGTTGGTGCCGGTCACCCCCGCCACCATCAGGTCACGCGAGGGATGGCCGTGGAACGCGGCCGCCGCTCGGGCCATCGCCGGGCGGGCCCCGCCGACCCGGACCCTCGCCTGGACGACCGGGGCTCCCACCGCGACCAGGTGCTCGCAGACCAGCCCGACCGCCCCGCCGGCCACCGCCTCCGGCGCATGGCTGTGGCCGTCCGTCGAGACCCCGGGGATGCAGAAGAAGAGGTCCCCGGGGTCGACCTTGCGACTGTCGTAGGCGACGCCGACGACGTCGACCGCCCGAGGGTCGCCCGCCGTCTCGAGCACGTCGATTTCGTCGAGCAACAGGTTCATCTGCACAGGGAGAGGCGGGGCCGCCGGCGAGCATCGGTCCCGGTCCTTCCGGGGCGGGCCGCCTGGGCCTGCCGATGGTACCGGCCAGACCGGTGCCTCATGTGACGTCCTGCACCTGACTGGTCCCGATGCGCCCCCCGCTCGACGGGGCACCCGGCGAGGAGGGGATGTCGTAGCGGTGGAGCGCATAGCTCATGATCTGGGAGAAGACCGGTGCGGCCACCGTCCCGCCGTATATCGGGGTCGGGCGGTTCAGGACGACGATGGCCGAGAACACCGGGTGGTCGGCGGGTGCGAACCCGACGAAGGTGGCCATGAAGGCATTGGGCACGTAGCTGTCCTTCCCCGGGGTCGGGATCTGAGCCGTACCGGTCTTGCCCGCCACCGAGTATCCCGGTACCACGGCACTGGTGCCGGTTCCTCCCGCCACCACCCCCTGGAGCATCGTCGTCAGCTCGGCGTTCGTGGCCGCCGAGATGACCCGACGGGACGGCGACGGCCGGGTGGCCGTCGCCGTCCCGTCGGGTGCGACGGTGCCGCGTACCAGCCTGGGCTGGACGAAGACCCCTCCGTTGGCGACCGCGTTGTAGGCGTCGAGCACTTGCTGAGCGTTGACCGCGTCGACCTGCCCGATGGGCAACGACACGAGGTCGGTGGGCTCCCATTGGGCCGGGGTGGCCAGGATCCCCGCCGACTCGCCGGGGAAGTGGAGACCGGTGGGGACCCCGAACCCCAGCTTCTTCACCTGGGCCAGCAGCCGGCTCTCCCCGAGGGCCTGGGTGATCTGATAGGTGCCGAGGTTGGAGGACTGGGCGAGGATCTGGGAGGCCGTCAGCTGCTCGGTCGGGTGCGACTCGGCATCGTGGAAGATCGAGCCGTCCAGCGTGATCTGGCCCGGCACCGAAAAGGTGGTACCCGGATTGATGACCCCGGCCTGCAGCGCCCCGGAGAAGGTGACCAGCTTGAACACCGAGCCGGGCTCGAAGAGCTGCGTGAGGGCGAGGTTGGACGGCGCCTGGTCCACACCGTCGCCCGCACCGATCGGGATCGGCGAGGTGGCGGGCACCCGCGGGCCCGGGCCCTGGGAGGCGACCAGGTTCGCCATCGAGAGGATGTCCCCGGTCTTGACGTCCATGACGATGGCGCTGCCGCTGACGGCGTGGGACGAGAGGATCTCGGCGGCCAGGGCCTGCTCGGTCTGGTATTGAAGCGCCTCGTCGAGCGTCAGCTCGAGCCCGGTCCCCGGCTCGGTGGAGGTCTGCCTGACCGGGTTCTGCGGCAAGGCGATCCCGGCAGGCGACTCGAGAAGGGTCTCGGACCCGGCCTTGCCGGCCAGGGCGGTGTCGTACTGGTACTCGAGTCCGGCAGCCCCGTTGCCCGACCCGTTCACGATGCCGAGGACCGGTGCCGCGAGGTTCCCGTTCGGGACGACCCGCCTCGAGTCGGCGACGACGGTGATGCCGGGGAACGCAGCCGCCGCGATCTTCTTCCCGACCTGGTTCGACAGCTGCTTGGCCAGGGGCACGTACCCCGACCGCTGGTGAAGCTCGCTCGCCAACTTGGTCGCAGGCACGTGAAGGAGGGGCGCCAACGCCGCCGCCTCGGCGACGGGGCGGACGATGAGGAAGTCGTCGGCATACACGTCGGACGTCGGGACCGACATGGCGAGCACCTGGCCGTCCCGGCTGTAGAGGCCGCCGCGGACGGCAGGCACGATCACCGGCACCGCGAGCTGTCGGCTGGCCTGGGACTGGTAGTGGGCCGACTCGAGCACCTGCACGTCGACCAGGCGGACGACCAACGCCAGCAATGCCAGGACCAGGACCAGCCGCAGGAACCGGACCCGCTTGGCGACGATCACCTGGCCATGACCTTCGGCGAGCGACCGGCGGGGGGCGGCCGGGCGGCGAGGGGCCCGGGGGCCGGGTTGCCGGATGGGCAGTTCCCTCGCCCCGTGCGACCAGTCGGGGTACCGCTGCCGGGACCCGGGGCGGGTCCCCGGCCGGGTTGCCGTTCGAGCTCCCCCTCGCGTCGCGGATCGGGTCCGCGATCGAGGTGCTCCCGACCGGTCGGACTCCGCCCGCCCGCCGTCTGGGCTTCGCCGGATCGGCGGTCCGGTGCTCGACGGGCTCACCGGATCAGTGACCGGCCCCGGCGGCGGTGGGGGTGGGGGTGGGGGTGGGGGCTGTCGTCGTGGGGGTCGTGGTCGTGGGGGTCGTGGTCGTGGGGGTCGCCGGAACCGCGTACATCCTCGGAGCCGGTACCGGAACGTCGAGGGGAACCGAAGGGAGCTGGGTCACCCGGCTCGGCTGTTGCATGTGCAGCTGCTGCTCTGCCCGGGCGACGATGCGCGACGGGGTCTGGAGCTCTGCCGTCGCCAGCTCCATCCTGCGGTGCTGCGCCTGCGCGGCTGCGACCTTCACCTGTTGCTCGGAGAGGCGGACCTGACCACTCGCAAGGACGGCATGGCCGACCACCACCGCCAGGAGGGCGACCACCAGCGACGATACCGAGAGCATCGCGGCGATCGAGTGCTTGCGGGCCCGCCGGCGCCGCCGTAGGCCGGTGTCGACGACCTTGAGCGGCGGCCTGCGATCTCCGGCAGGCGCCCTCCCCGGCACCGGCCGGACAGCACCCCCGGCGATCGCGCTCGAGCGTCGGGCCGTCGCCGTGGCGGTCGGCGTCATCTGGGCCCGGCGACACGTTCGACGGCCCGGAGCCGCGCGCTCTCGGCCCGGCGGTTCCGGACGATCTCCTGGGCGGAGGCCTTCCGGGAGCCCCGGTACACCAACCGGTGCTCGGGACGGGCACCGCAGACGCACGGCAGGCCGGGCGGGCACGTGCAGCCTCCGGTGACCGCCTCGGCGAACGCCCGCTTCACCAGGCGGTCTTCCCCCGAGTGATAGGCGATGGTCACGCAGCGACCCCCCACCGACAAGCCCGACAACGCCGCCGGGATGGCCGCTGCCAGCT
>Ga0307374_10007184_pt1 | contig 17109 bp, 18 predicted proteins | sample OX3MG_FD_202532 | JGI IMG/M metagenome (GOLD analysis project Ga0307374, IMG submission 202532) | Soil microbial communities from Risofladan, Vaasa, Finland - OX-3 | ecosystem: Environmental > Terrestrial > Soil > Coastal area > Acid sulfate soil | place: Finland: Risofladan, Vaasa | collected... | reverse complement strand
AATACCTTCGACGGCAACTGGCGGGAACTCCTGCCAGGATTGTGCTGGCCCAGGCGGAAGAATCAGGGCTGCCCAGTTCTTCCGCGACGGTAGTTTATGGCGAAGCGATGCTAAGTATGCAAAGTCAGGAGCAGAAGATTCGGATTTTTGCGGAGGCCACGCGGCTTCTGGAGGCTGGGGGACGATACGGCATCCAAGAGTTGTGCCTCTTGCCCGACGACATATCGGACCGCCTCCGTCATGAGATCCGAGCGGCGATGTCGAAAGATATCCATGTGGGAGTACAACCGCTGTCCCGAAGCGAATGGATAAGATTGTTCGAACAGAACGGACTGAAAGTGGCCTGGAGCAGCGAGGCGCCCATGCATTTACTGAAACCATGGCGCGTGCTGCGGGACGAAGGATTGAGGGGCGGTCTGCAGTTCGCTTTCAGGGTGGCTACAGACCGGACGATCCGCCGCCGGATCGGTTCCATGCGCAGGCTCTTCCACAAGTATGGAGAGCATCTTGGCGCTATCTCTCTGGTTGGATTGCGAGAGCCGGATGTGGTTGTGTCAACTCAATCGTGACATGCAAGAGCCGCGACCGGTTCGATCCAACATCGATTGCACTGGTCACTGTATATGCTTGGGAGAGAATCTTGCCAGGAGGGCCATTCACGCATGCCTGTACAGATTGGAGCCGTAGCTCACAACTTTTCAGACCCGACCGGGCTGCTGTCCGATTGTCATCGGCGCATTGAGATGTTCCTCGGCTCATTGGGCGCCGTCGCACGAGCAATGGATTGCCCTTTGACCGACGAAACGAGAAGGGCGCTCGATGCCGCCCTGCGCTATTTCCGCGAGGCTGCGCCGAAACATACCGCGGATGAAGAGGAATCGTTGTTTCCCCGGCTGCGTCAGGTCAGTAATCCCGAGGTGCAATCCGCACTGAACAGCCTCGAAGCCCTCGAGAACGATCATCGCTGGGCGGCCAGTTTACACGCCAGAGTTGAGAGCTTAGGACAAAAGTATCTGTTCTCCGGGAGCCTGCCAAGTGCGGAAGCAGAAGAATTCAGAACAGCGGTCGCCAGCCTCACGGCCATGTATCAACAGCACATTCGCATGGAGGATGATGTGGTATTTCCCGCGGCGGCGCGATGCTTGTCTTCGACGGAACGGGCAGCCGTTGCGGACGAAATGGCGGCTCGTCGAAAAGCGAGATTAATCACAGAAATCCCTCACCTCCGCGAGCGGAGCTAGACGATTCCGCTCGGACGGGACAGTTGGATCGCGATGAACCGATTGCACCAATGGTACTGCCGGTCAAACCCTTGGAGGCAGAAACTCGAGGATGAAATTTTGCCATGGTCACTCGCTGGAATCGATCTGGGCGACGAAATTTTGGAAATTGGTCCGGGGCCAGGGCTGACTACGGATTGGCTGCGCCATCGATACCGGGCTATCACGTGTCTCGAAGTCGATCCGCGTTTGGCGCGCTCTCTCGGGGAGCGTACCGCCGGCACTAATGTGACGGTACAACTCGGCGATGCAACGGCAATGCCGTTCCGCGATCGAACATTTTCGGCCGTTGTTTCCTTCACCATGCTCCACCACGTACCGTCAAACTTTTTACAGGATCGGTTGTTTGCCGAGGCCTACAGGGTTCTCAAGCCCGGCGGCGTTTTCGCCGGAACGGACAGCGTGCGGTCCCTCCGGATGCGGGTCTTCCATTTCGGGGACACGATGGTCTTGGTCGATCCCGCAAAGTTGCCTGGCAGACTCGAATCGGCAAACTTCAAAGACGTGAAAATCCAGGCAGGCGCGGGAAGATTCCGGTTCTGTGCGCAGCGCCCATTATCTGCAATGCCGCCTCCCGATTGCCTAACGGAACAGACGGTCGAACCTCGCTGATAAGCTCCGCCACAGCGAATGTCCTAACTTAGAGAGTTCACGCAAATCAGCGGCGTCACGCAAATACTGCCGGCTAAGTTGGCAGGAAATAGAACGGCAGCCCTCCCTCAAGAGTGGGCGCGTTCCAGGCGCCTTCACGCGCATAACCCAGTAAAAAGCCGCTTAGCCGATGTGAAGGCCGCCATTCACATCGAGAACGTGGCCCGTGATGTAAGCGGCTTCATCGCTGGCGAGAAAGTGGATGGCGCAGGCGACATCGCGATCGGTTCCGAAACGGCCCAGTGGGATGAGCGCCTTCATTTTATCCTTGATTTCCTGGGAGAGGATCTCGGTCATGGGCGTATCGATGAAGCCGGGAGCAATCGCATTGACGGTAATGTTGCGCGACGCGACTTCCACGGCAATAGCGCGAGTGAGGCCGATCAATCCGGCTTTGGACGCGACGTAGTTGGCTTGCCCGGCATTGCCCGCCTCGGCCACTACGGAGGTGAGATTGATGATGCGGCCGGAGCGTTGCTTGAGCATGGCGCCGAGGGCCTGCTGGATGCAGAGATGCGCGCCGGTCAAGTTGGTGCGCAAGACCGCCTCCCAATCTTCTAGCTTCATGCGGAGAGCAAGCGTGTCGCGGGTGATGGCGGCGTTATTGACGAGAATATCGAGGCGGCCGAATTTTGCGAGAACGTGCTGAAAGGCCGCCCTTACTTGCGTTGCGTCGGCCACGTCCAGCGGCACGGCCATCGCCACGCCGCCAGCGGCTTCAATTTCAGCGACCACCGAGGAGAGTTTTTCCGTATTGCGCGCGGCTACGGCGACTTTCGCGCCCGCTTCCGCCAGCACGAGCGAAGTGGCTCGGCCAATGCCTTGCGACGCACCGGTGATCAAAGCAACTTTGTCTTTGAGTGAAAACATAGGGTTAGAAGCTATCGCATCCACACACTTGAGAGCAATAGAGACGAGCACTGGGCGACGAATGAATTCCGGCGCCCACTTATCGAGATCCCGGTCAACAGAACGGAGCGCGCATCTTCTATCGAACGAAATCGGAATCACACGCCAAATTCGATAGCCAAGTCCGAGACTTCTGTGTTATCCATTCTCCGTGCAACTTGAATTTCATCCGGGTTCCTTGCAATTTCATATCTCAACTCATGAGTTCCTTCGACTGTTGAGCTATACCGCCAGCTATTTCTAACGGGATTGCGTTTCCTTCGCCTGTGTGTGTACTCAATTCAGTTCACGAGGAGATACCCATGAACCCGTCCGGGACGAACTCAGCGGGACCCATTGCAACCTTCGTCAGACGGCATTTTCGCCACTTCAACTCGGCCACACTGGCGGACGCTTCGGAAGCCTATGCCGGGCATCTTTCCCGTGGCGGCAAAATGCTCATCACCCTGGCCGGAGCGATGAGCACCGCAGAACTTGGAATTTCCCTGGCGGAAATGATCCGGCAAGAGAAGGTGCATGCAATTTGCTGCACGGGAGCCAATCTGGAAGAAGACGTCTACAACCTGGTGGCTCACGATCATTACCGGAGAGTTCCACACTACCGGCACTTGACTCCCGAACAGGAGGTGGAATTGCTGAACGGCCATTTGAACCGGGTGACCGACACGTGTATCCCGGAAGAAGAAGCCATGAGACGGATCGAGCGAATTGTGATGGAGGAATGGCGCGCGGCCGATTCCAAGGGAGAACGATATTTCCCGCATGAATTCCTCTATCGAGTTCTCGGCGACGGAAAACTGAAACTGCATTACCAGATTGACCCCGCAGATAGCTGGATGGTGGCGGCTTCGGAAAACAATTTGCCGCTCTTCGTTCCGGGTTGGGAGGATTCGACACTCGGGAACGTGTTCGCGGCACAGGTGATTGACGGTAAAATCAAGACCGCAACCACCGTTCGCAGCGGCGTGGAGTACATGATTGAACTGGCGCGATGGTACTCGGACGTGGCGCGCGTCACACCACTTGGTTTTTTCCAGATTGGAGGCGGTATCGCAGGCGACTTTCCAATCTGCGTTGTGCCGATGCTGCACCAAGACTTGCGACGCGAAAACATACCTCTGTGGGCCTATTTCTGCCAGATCAGCGATTCAACGACGAGCTACGGCTCCTATTCCGGAGCTGTTCCAAACGAGAAGATTACGTGGGGCAAATTAGGAGTGGATACGCCTCGATTCATCATCGAGTCGGATGCGACGATCGTCGCGCCTCTGATGTTCGCTTGCGTGCTTGGATTATAAAGAAGCCGCTACAGCGGCAATCGTGACTGCAAAAGGGGCAGCTAGGCCTCGGGAACTTCGGTGCGGGCCTGGGCTATGCGGTCGATCATGGCGCGCAGGCTGGCAGAATCCTCCACATTGAAGCAGCGCACCGAACGATCGATCTGGCGCAACAATCCCGAAAGCACCTTGCCCGGCCCGACTTCCACGAAGACGGAAACGCCTCGCTCGATCATTTCGCGGACGGAATCGTGCCAGCGCACCGGGAGGGTGACCTGCCGGATCAGCGCTTCGCGAGCTTCCTCACCGGAGGCGACGGCCTCGGCGTCGGCATTAGTGATCAGCGGAAAACGCAAGGGGCCAAAGGCGACGGCTCGCAAATCGGGATCGAGGCGCTTTTGAGCCTCGGCCATGAGAGCGCAGTGAAACGGCGCAGAAACAGGGAGAATTACGGCGCGCTTGGCTCCGCTCTGCGAGGCGATTTCGACACCTCGTTTGACGGCGGCGGCGCTGCCCGAGATTACGGTTTGTTCGGGCGAATTCAGGTTCGCGGGAGAAAGAACTTCGCCGTCGGCGGCCTTTTTGCAAATATCGCCGATGTCCGCCGGAGAAAGACCCAGGATGGCGGCCATGGCGCCTTCGCCCGCCGGGACCGCTTCCTGCATGTAGCGGCCGCGCTTGCGAACCAATTTCACCGTCGGGGAAAAATCGAGCGCGCCCGCGGCCACCAGCGCCGAATATTCGCCCAGGCTGTGGCCGGCCGTGAAATCGGGAACGATGCCGCGCTTTTCCAGGGTGCGAAAGGCCGCGACAGAAACGGTGAGGATGGCCGGCTGGGTATTCTCGGTGAGTTTGAGGGCGTCTTCGGGCCCTTCAAAACAGAGCTTGGAGAGCGAGAAGCCGAGCGCGGCGTCCGCTTCGTCAAACACCGCGCGCGATTCGGGGAAATTTTCCGCGAGATCGCGGCCCATGCCGGGATATTGCGAGGCCTGTCCCGGAAACAAAAAGGCAAGCTTACTCATGGCGGATACGGTTTCCTTTCCGATCAACCGCGCGCAGCGACGGCAGCAGCGGAAAGCTCCTGTTCAATTTTTTCGTTGATGCGCGCGCGGCAAAGCTCATCCGCGACGCGAACGGCATTCTTAATGGCATTCGGATTCGAGCGTCCATGGCCGATGATGGTGATCCCGCGTCCCCCGAGGAGAGGCGCTCCGCCGTATTCGGAATAATCGGTGCGCTTGCGGAAATCGTCGAAGGCGCGCTTGGAGAGCGCATAGCCCAACTGGGAAGCCAAACTGCTCTTGATAGCTTTCTTCAGCATGCCGCCGATGTGTTCGACCAAACCTTCGCTGAGCTTGAGAGCGATGTTGCCGATGAAGCCGTCACAGACGATGACATCCACATTGCCGCGGAACACATCGCGGCCCTCGACGTTGCCCACGAAATTGAGGGAACTCTGCTTCAGCCGGTTGGCGGCTTCCCGGGTGAGATCGTTGCCCTTCATTTCTTCCTCGCCGATCGAAAGCAAAGCGATGCGCGGCCGTTTCACACCCCAAATGGCGCGATAGTAAATCTCACCCATGACGGCAAACTGCTCGATCTGCTCGGGCTTGGAATCGACGTTGGCGCCGACATCGAGAATCACCGACACCTTTTCCTTCATGTTTGGAAAGGCCGCCGCGAGTGCGGGACGATCGACCGAGGGCAGAGTGCCGATGATGAAGCGAGCGACCGTCATGGCTGCCCCGGTATTGCCGGCGGTGACCAGGGCATCCGCCTTGCCCTCATGCACCAAGTGCGCAGCCACATGGAGCGAGCTGCCCTTTTTGCGGCGAAAAGCGTGCGAGGGCGAATCGGTCATGGAAATGGTTTCAGCAGCGTCGACGATCTCAATCGGGAGACCACGGTGCCGATGGCGGTCTAATTCCTGGAGGACGACGGCTTCCCGGCCCACCAAGAGGATGCGCACGCCCAGCTCGCGCGCGGCAACAACCGCGCCTTCCACCTCGGCGCGAGGGGCGTGGTCGCCCCCCATGGCGTCTAGAGCAATCGTGGTCATCTGAACACCAAAGGTACCCGACTCTGAAAGGCGAGGAAAACTTAGGCCGTCTTGGCGGTGGTGTCAATCACTTCGCGACCTTTGTAATAGCCGCAGAGGGGACACGCCCGATGAGGCAACTTTTTCTCGTGGCAATTCGGGCATTCAGCAAGCGAAAGCGGGTGCAGATGATCGTGGGCACGTCGATTGCTTGTGCGGCGCTTCGAGTGACGTCGTTTCGGATTCGGCATTCCAGCTCCTCATGGCAGGCCGCGACACACACAGCGACCCAATGCTAAGAATCTAGTGTAACGTTTTATTGTTTTTTGAACCAGTCCTGCTTCAAGCGGGCCAGCGGGGCGAGCCTGGGATCGGAACCATGCGTTTCACAACGGCATTCCTCGTTGTTCAAGTTGGCGCCGCAATGCGGGCAAAGGCCCCGGCAATCACTGCGGCAAATTACTTTCATGGGAATAGCCAGGTTCACCTGCTCGGCGAGCACGTCGGCGAGAAACAGGCCCTCGCCTTCGAAGAAAGCGATCTCAGTGTCGTCGAGATTCAGGTGCAATTCCTCATGGGCAATGGAAGTCATGGGCCGGTAATAGAGATCGAAATCACGGCTAATTTCCTCCACTACAGTATCGAGACAGCGCGCGCAGACCAATTCGACACGCGTGTGGAGGTTGCCATAAATGCGAATCTGCTCTTCCACCAGTTCCGCGGTGGCGCGGACTTCCAGAGGCTCAACCTGATGAAATTCACCGGAATGAAAATCCAGGGTTCCCGGAGAATAGCTTTTCCGGATCCGAATCTTGCGGATACCGAGCTCGTTGACATCCAGAAACATCGCATTTCCCCGTGTTTTTCGCGGTGAAACTTTATTATAGGACGGGTGCCCGCTTTGTCAAGGAAGGCGCCGGAGCGGTTCCGCGCGGCTGACACCAAACGGATAATGACTCCATTGGCCTGTGTGAAGCGACAGGACACACTTGGCAAGGCTTAGTATTCGCACCGGGAGGAAATTCCCAGCAATTCGTGGCACTGGCGCAGGAGAAAATGATCGGTCATGCCGGCGATGTAATCACAAACCACCCGATGAAGCGGCTGGCCTGCGGCCCTCGCGGCATACGCGGCCGGAAGCTTGTCGGGATGATCCAAATAGAAGCGAAACAGGGCATCGAGCGCGGCAACGAAGCGATCGTGATCGGCGGAAATGGCGGGGCCGGAATAGAGATGTACATTCAGGAATCGCTTGAGGCTTTCGTTGTGGCGCGCGATCTCGAGCGAGAATGCCGCAAGACGGGCCGGCTGCCGGCGCACATCGTCGACCGAGTCGACGCCGCTCGTTTCGATTCGGCGGCACGTGTTTTCGATCAGATCGGTCGCCAGGCAATCGAGGACGCGCTTCAGCGCCTCGTTGAACTTGAGCTTGTGCTGGCCCCGCGGATAGCGGCGATCCACTTCCGCATAGGCCTCGCCGAAGAGCGGGACTTCGGCGCACAGGCGGTCGAAATCGAGCAGACGGGCCTCGAAGGCGTCGTCCAGGTCGGCGGTGTTATAGGCGATTTCGTCGACGAGATCGATCAACTGAGCTTCGACCGGGGGACGCTCGCCGAGCAAGTACTCGGCTAAGTCAGGAAACTCCCGCGCGGAATAGTCTCCGCTATGCTTCACAATTCCTTCGCGAACCTCAAATGTAAGATTCAAGCCGGGAAAATCCAGGTAGCACTGCTCGAATTGTTCGACGATGCGCAGCGCATGGAGATTGTGGTCAAAATAATCGCCATGGCGGCGCATGAGGGCGTCGAGTTGCTTCTCGCCCGCGTGACCAAACGGCGGATGACCAATGTCATGAACCAGGGCGAGCGCTTCGGCCAGATCGGTGTCGAGGCGAAGGGCGCCCGCCACGGTGCGGGCGATCTGCGCGACTTCGAGCGTATGCGTGAGCCGGTTGCGGAAATGATCGGAATAACGGGTGGTGAAGACCTGCGTTTTTGCCTCGAGACGCCGGAATGCACGAGAATGAATCACCCGGTCGCGGTCGCGAGCGTAATCGTTGCGGTAGGGATGCTGCGGCTCAGGGTAACGGCGCCCGCGAGAGCGGCGCACGTCCATGGCACAGGAGGCGAGCGCCGCCATGGCCACCGAACTCCTCAGGACTGGCCCGGCAACAGACCGAGTTCCTGCTCAGCCTGCTGGGCAATCGGTGTATCCGGATATTCGGATTTGATCTGCCCGTAGTACTTCGCAGCTTCCGAGGGATTTTTCGCGCCGTAGTGCTCGGCCAAAGAGAGAAGGACAACCGGCTTGGGCACCAACACCGTGGGCTTAGCCAGGAGCTGCTGATAGAGTTTCACCGCCTCGTCCGGCTGGCCCGTACGGTCGCTGAGCCCGGCAAGTTCCATCCGGGCCATGGCTGCGAACTCTTCATCGCCGCCAGCGGCGAGCTCGCGGAGCAATTTTTTCGCGTCGTCATTCTTGCCCAGCTTTTCAAGGCTGAGCGCATCGTAGTATTTCGCGAACTGGCCTGGTCGTGTGCGCGGGTACTTGGCCACCACATCGCCGAACTTTTTTGCGGCGTCCTGGTATTTCACTTTTTCGTCAACGTAGGTCAGTTCGCCGGGCTGGGCTGTTTCCCCTGGAGTGACGATACGCGCCTGAAAATCCCGCATGGCATCGTCAAATTCCGCCGAGGCCTGGATCGTCTGGCGCTGCGTGTGAGACCTCCAGCCGTAAAAGGCCGAAGCTGCCACAATCGCCATGGCGACTACCCAAATGGTGAACTGCTTATGCGAGAGTAGTGCTTCAGCGCCGTACGCGAATGTCTCGCGGACTTCGTCTTTTTTCAGTTCCTTACGGGAAATATGCGCCACAGTTCACCTAAACGCGGAGGCTTGCGCATTGAATATTATCACGATTGCAGGCTTGACCGCGAACTTCAGGGCGGCGATACCAGAACCAGGCTGTCACCGCGGCTATTGCTTCGGAGCCGAATGAAAGGGATCCGGCTGCGGGCCGCCTGAAACGGGCTCGGGGCTTTCGATATCCAGGTTGACCACGACGGGTTCTTGGCCGCTTCGCACGATTACGGCTTCCACCGGCTCGTCGCGCTTGGCATTGAGCTCCTGGTGGGGTACGTAGGGTGGAACGTAAATGAAATCCCCAGGGCCGGCCTCGTCGACAAATTCCAGGTTGTTGCCCCAGCGAAAACGGGCCCGGCCGCGAACGATATAGAGGACAGTTTCCAATTCGCCGTGGTGGTGCGGCCCGGTGCGGGCATCGGGATGCACGATCACCGTTCCAGCCCAAAGTTTCTGCGAGCCAACCCGCGCGTAACTGATGGCTTCAGCGCGCGTCATACCACGGGTCTGCGCTGTGTTCGAGTCAAGTTCACCCGCACGGACGATGCGGACGCCGTGCTGTTTCCAATCCGTCTGCGAATTCACTTCGGACATTCAAAAATTCCCCCGGTCAAAATCATACAGGTTCTTCGCAAGCGATGACAATGGTTTGAGCTGTTTTTCATGTTGCGATATCCAGATTCAAGCACATGTAACGCCCGGCTGGGCGCAGAAGAATGGCTCCCCGAACCTACTAACTTGCAGAATTGCGATCGCATTTCAGCGGCAGAGATTTTGCATAAATTGAATGGAGGGTTCAGAGCAGGAGCTACAAGAAAGTACGGGCGGCACCAGCGAAACAGACGGGAAAACTCCGAAGCGCTCAAGCTTCGCCGTCACACTGGCTTGGATTTGCCATTGGCGGACCTGCGCCAGGAAGCTTCTTGACCAGCACTAGTTCGGCGCCACCGGCGGGGCCACGTTGCACGGCAAATTCATCCATGAACGCGCGAATCAGGAAGAGGCCGCGCCCGGAGGTGCGCAGTAGATTTTCGTCGGCCAGGCAATCCGGCACTTCGGCGGCGTCGAAACCCCGGCCCTCGTCCAAAACGCGGACGATCATCTTGTCGGGATCGAACTCGATGCTGAGGACGATTTTTTTCCGGCGATCCTGCCGGTTTCCATACGTGTAGGCATTGACGACGCCCTCGCGCACGGCCATGCCGATTTTGTGGACGTCTTCCTCGCCGAAACCCGCAATCTGGGAAACGCGCGTTACCATGCTTTCGGCAAGGTCCGCGCTTTCAAGCAGGGTTTCCAGCGTGACTTCGAGGCGTTGGGTGGTTGCCGCCATTTTTGTAACTCGAAGGAAAGTCCAGTATGCGTATCGAAGCGGCGAAAGGCAAGTTAATGCGGATCTCAATATCCGGCTGATCGGAGGATCACGCCCGGCTGTGAGTGCTTACGCCCAATAAGTCCTGTCGAGGGTGCGGTACTGGATGGCTTCACTCAAGTGCTTGGGTTCAATGGAAGGCGCGCCTTCGAGGTCGGCGACCGTGCGCGAAACTTTCAAGATGCGGTCGTGGGCGCGGGCGGACAGGCCCAGGCGCTGAATGGCGGTCTCGAGCAGCTTTTCACCCTCGGGAGAAATCCCGCAATGCTTGCGGATGAGCTTGGGCGGCATTTGGGCGTTGGCATAGACGTTTTTCTCTCCTCGATAGCGTTCGATCTGAATGGCGCGGGCGCGCAGAACCCGGTCGCGAACGCTGGCGGAGCTTTCCACCTCGCCATTGCCGCGAAGCTCCTTGTATTTCACGGCGGGCACTTCGATCTGAATGTCGATGCGGTCGAGCAGGGGCCCGGAAATTTTTGAGACGTAGCGCTGGATCTGCGTGGGAGTGCAATGGCATTCGCGCGTAGGATCTCCGAAAAATCCGCACGGGCATGGATTCATGGCAGCCGCGAGCATAAAGCGCGAGGGAAAACTGATGGAAAGAGCGGCGCGAGCGATGGTGACGCACCCGTCCTCGAGCGGCTGGCGCATCACTTCGAGAACATTGCGCTGAAATTCGGGCAGCTCGTCGAGGAAGAGCACGCCATTGTGGCCGAGCGACACCTCGCCCGGGCGTGGAACGGCGCCGCCGCCGATGAGTCCCGCATCACTGATGGTGTGATGCGGCGAGCGGAACGGCCGCGTGCCCACGAGGCCGCGCGAATCGTCGAGCACGCCGGCCACGCTGTGGATGCGCGTAGTTTCGATGGCTTCTTCCAGCGACATGGGCGGCAGAATCGTGGGAATGCGCTTGGCCAGCATGGTTTTGCCCGCGCCGGGCGGCCCGATCAGGAGAATGTTGTGGCTGCCGGCGCAGGAAACCTCCAGGGCACGCTTCGCGGACATCTGCCCGCGAACGTCACGCAGGTCCACCCCGTACTGGCTGGCTTCTGCGAGCAGCCGCGAAGTATCCACCGCGATGGGGCGGAACGACTCCGGAGCGTTTATTATGTCGGCCGCCTGTGGGAGCGATTTCACCGCGAACACCTGCATGCCCTCGACGACAGCAGCTTCACGGGCATTCGCTTCCGGCACGATCACGTTGCGGATGCCGCGTTCGCGCGCGGCCAGTGCCGCGGAAAGCGCGCCGCGCACCGAGCGCACGGTGCCATCCAAAGAAAGCTCACCCAAGAAAACGTACGAATCGGGAATTTTTCCGAAGAAAGTTCCCTGGCAACCGAGGAGTCCGAGGGCCATGGGCAGATCGAAAGCGGAGCCTTCCTTGCGAATATCGGCAGGGGCGAGATTGACGGTGACCGATTGCTGCGAGGGGAAATCGAAGCCGCAGTTCCGCAACGCGGACTTAATGCGCTCGCGGCTCTCCTTGACGGCCACGTCCGGCAGGCCGACGACATTGAAATCCCCGGGACGTCCGGGACCGACGTCGACTTCCACTTCGACGAGGTAGGCATCGATTCCAAACACGGCGGCGCTGAATGTCTTGAAAAGCATCCCAAGGCGTAGGGGCTGACCCTCTTCGGCGCAGAGCGTATCGTAAAATGCGATTTCACGCTAGCGATTATGGCGCATTATAAACGGAGAACTCAGAGAACTAGCCAGGAAGAAATCACATGGCCAAGACACATTGCTAAGACATTGATCGATTCGTTTATTTAAATTTCCAAAATCAGCGAGCCGGAAATTGTTTCGTCACTTGAAGAAAGAATCTGTCCGAAGATGGTTACAACTTTAGGACCAGAGGACGACGGGAAGCTCTTTTTCGTTCAATTGCCGCGGCCGCCGAAAACTTGCGGTCGGGGTGTGGTTCGATGCGCGGGCCACCTGTATTAAGGACACAACGGTGTCCGGCGGCTACCCCGCACGTTGGGCAGGGGACGGAGGAAACCTGTTTTTGGTTCAGCTCCCTCGTTCTCATCTGGATAAGATTGCCGTTAAAACAGCCGTAAAAACTGTTCAATTTGGAACACTTCCAGTGCTATCTAGGTACCGTTCCGGCATGTTCTATGAGCGGGGGCACCGCAGGCTCAGAAAATTCGAACTATTCTCTGCCAGGATGGGGGGCAGCCGGCTATGGACAGCGAACAACTTCATTAATCGAATGTCCACTCTTTCGCATGTAGACGGGCCATTTGCAATCGCCGACTTTTCCCCTCTAACACTTTGCGAAGAAGTACTGCGGGCTCGCGGTTCAATCTGCGCCCATGCTCCCAGAAGTCTTGACGGCTGAATGGTGCGTTGCCGTCTCACCGGCCCATAGCTCCGGCGACAACGCGCAGTGGGCCTGGCTTTACAGCGATGGCGAGCGCCCGTATGCTTGGCGGTAAAGTGGACCAGCGAGAAACGGAGGGACTTCATGCTGATTGTTCTGATTGTCATTGCCCTGCTCGTGATCTTCGTGATCGTAATGTACAACGGTCTCGTCAGGCTGAAGGTGCAGTGCGACAACGCCTGGGCGGACATCGACGTGCAACTGAAGCGTCGATACGACCTGATTCCTAACCTGGTGGAGACCGTGAAAGGCTATGCCGCTCATGAAAAAGACACGCTCGAAGGAGTGGTGGCCGCGCGCAACCGCGCCATGACCGCGCAGGGCCCGGCGGAAAAGGGCGGCGCGGAAGGCATGCTGACCGCGGCGCTGCGGCAGGTGTTCGCGCTCGCGGAAGCGTACCCGCAACTCCGCGCCGTGGAGAGCTTCAACCAGCTCCAGCAAACGCTGAACCAGATCGAAGACAGCGTGCAAAATGCGCGCCGTTACTACAACGCAGTGGTGCGCGATTTCAATACGAAGATCGCGCAGTTCCCCTCAAACTTGATCGCGAATACTTTCAACTTCAAAGCACGGGAATTTTTCGAAATCAGCGCACCGGCCGAGCGGGAAGTGCCCAAGGTTAATTTCGGCGGCGCGACGCAGCAGTGATCCGCTCCATGCTGTCCAAGAGCCGCGCTCTGGCTGTTTTCCTGCTGGCGCTGCTCGCGCTCATGGCCGCCCTCCCGGCTGCGGCGCAGCGCGAGCTGGTGATCCGCAATTTCGACGACCACATCACGGTGAGCCCCGACGGGTCGATCGAAGTGATCGAGACCATCGAGGCTCAGTTCATCGGCGTGAACTGGCACGGAATCTACCGCAGGATTCCCGTTGAATACACCACGCCCCAGGGCCTGAATTACACGCTATTCCTCGAGCCGCTTTCCATTACCGACGAGGACGGGCACCTTCTGCGGTACGAGAGGAGCCGGCAGGGGCGGTACGAGCAGTTCAAAATCTACGTGCCCGACCCGGACAATTCGACGCGCAGCGTGATGGTGCACTATCGCGTGCCGAATGCTTTGCGGTTTTTCGACGATCACGACGAACTTTACTGGAACGTAACCGGCGACGAATGGGAAGCCCCGATTCAGGCCGCAAGCGCGCGAATCGAGCTGCCCGCGGGCGTTACCGGATTGCACGCCACCGCCTATACAGGAGCGTTTGGCTCGCGCGCGCAGAACGCGGAAGTGGCGGTTCGGAATAACGTGGTCGAAATTCACACCACGCAGCCGCTTGGCTTCCGTGAAGGGCTCACCGCCGTGGCCGGATGGGACAAGGGATTCGTCCGCGCGCCGGGGATCCTGCAGAAGGCGTGGCTTCTGCTGCGCAGCAACTGGCCCTTCTTTTTGCCGATCCTGGCGGGCTTGGCCATGTTCTGGCTGTGGTGGACGCGCGGACGCGATCCGGAGCGCGATGCGATTACGGTGCAGTACGAGCCGCCGGACAAGCTGACGCCAGGCGAGTGCGGCACGCTGGTGGATGACGAGGCGTCCATGCGCGACATTACGGCCACGATCGTTGATTTGGCCGTGAAGGGATATCTCACTATCGAGCAGAAGGACGCAAACAGGATGCTCGGGCTGATGCACGACAAGCAGTACGTGTTCCACGTGAAAAAGGCGGCGGCAGAATGGAGCGCCGCACGGCCGCATGAGCAGGAAATGCTCGCGGCTCTGTTCGACGGCGGGACGAACCCCGATGTGAACCTTTCGGACCTGCAGAATCATTTTTATACGCATCTGCCCGCGATTCGGGATCGCCTCTTTGACGCGCTCGTAGCAGACGGCTACTACTTGCACCGGCCAGACACTGTGCGGCAGGGTTATCTTGGAGCGGGATTGCTTATCGGCTTCCTGTTTGTAGCGGCATCCGGTACCTTGGCACGATCCACCGGCGTAGCATCGCTCACATGGATAATCGCTGGCATTCTTACGGGCGCGGTCATCTGCGGAGTCGGATGGTTCATGACGGCGCGGACGATCGCCGGCGCACGGACATTTGCGAAAGTGCTGGGTTTCGAGCAGTTCCTCGGCCGCGTGGAGAAGGACCGAATCGACCGAATGGAAAACGCGCCCGAGATGTTCGAGAAATTCCTTCCGTATGCGATGGCCCTGCGCGTGGAAAAAAAGTGGGTGCAGGCGTTCGCGGGCATTGCGATGCAACCTCCACAGTGGTATCAGGGCAGTTACGGCGCTGGATTCCAGCTATATTTGCTGGTCAACGACCTCAATATGATGTCGGCACAGGCCGGAACGGTAATGGCGTCGTCTCCGCGCAGCTCGGGAGGATCGGGCTTTGGCGGAGGAGGGGGATCGGGGGGAGGGTTCGGCGGCGGTGGCGGCGGTGGCTTTTAGCTCCCGATAAACGCTCGGGATTCAAGCTATCCGGTCGGAACGCACATCTGGACATTCCGATTGGACGCGGTGCCGGGGCAATTCGCCGGGTTTTCAAATTCGGCCGGCAGATCAGTTTAAAGGAGGCGAGGAAAGAATGCGGGCACGCGGCGAGCGTAGTCGTCGAATTGCACGCCGAAGGCTTCGCGCAGCAGGCGTTCCTCGCTTTGAATGCGAATGGAGTTCCCGGCCAGGAACACTACAATGGCGACGAGCAAAGCGTGCCAGCGGCTGACGGCGAGCCCAGTGGCCACGAGCATGCCGAACATGGCGAGATAAATCGGGTTCCGAACCACAGCATACGGCCCGCGATCGATCAAATCGTGGCCTTCGATCACGCGAGCGACGAGCGACCACTGCCTACCTAGCGCGCGCGCCGCGGCAAAACAGAACCACTCGGAAGCCAACGCAATGGTAATCGCCACCGCGCTGATGGTCCCTTCCATCACTTTTGACATAGGGATAAGCGACGAGAAATAAGTGCGGTGGAAAATAAAACAAATGGCGTAGCCGCAGCACTGTAAAAAGAATCCTAGGTGCGATATCGCATCGCGCTTTCTTGACGCTTTGGCTGCGCCCCGATTGCCGAAGGCGAGAATCATGCCAAACCCCAACCAGCAGGCGGCTACGATAAAGACGGCGAATTCTGCCAGTGCGTGCGGCCTGAAGGTCATGTCCCTTTCATCGGGCGATGGTCACAGGGTCCCGCGGAGTTCCGCTCACAAGAGCGCTTTCTTGAGCACCGCGATTTGTCCGGCATGATACAGGTCGTGCTGCACCACCCCATGCAGCATCACGTAGCGCGAATCGCGGCAGCCTGCGGGAATCTCCGCGAGCTGGTCGTCGCGCAAGCCTTCCGCAACGCGGCGCAGGCGGCTGCGGCTGGCGGCGAGATTCTCGACAGCCCGGCTCCAAGCAATGTCGCTCGCTTCCCAGATGGGCGGCCAATCGATTTCCGTGGTGACATCCATGGTTTCGCCGTTCAATCGATGCTGCACGATCGTGTTCCAGGCGCCAATGTGTTGCACGAGCTCCCAGATCGAGTGCGCCGCCGGAATGGAATGCCTGGAAGCATCTTCGGCGGAGAGTCCTTCGAGCAGAGTCATGAGCGAAGGGCCGTGCCAGGCGCTGCCAGAGAAAGCGCGATCCATCTGGTCGAGTATTCTGGCAATTTCGCTCATCAGCACCTTTCCGAAGCGATGGCGGCTTGAATTTTCATTATAGCGCCGCGCGTGCGGCTCGGAAGGGCCACGCAGCTTAGAAAAGCTTGTCGGAATCGAGGAGAATCGTGGTGGGGCCGTCGTTCACCAGCTCGACCGACATGTGTGTCTGGAAAACCCCCGTTGCGACAGTCACGCCGAGCGCCTGCACAGCGCGCACAAATTCTTCATAGATGGCTTTGCCAAGTTCGGGAGGCGCGGCGTGGATAAAACTCGGGCGCCGCTGGCCGCGCGCGTCGCCATAGAGGGTGAACTGCGATACGGCCAGAAGCGCGCCGCCGGTGTCGAGAAGAGAGCGGTTCATCTTGCCCTGCTCGTCGTTAAAAATGCGAAGCTTCACGATCTTGTCGGCCAAAGATGCGGCCGTGGCCGGAACATCTTCGCGGCCGATACCAACTAATACCAGGAGACCCGCCTCGATCTCGCCAGCAACGCTGTTACCCACCAGAACCCGCGCACGGCTTACTCGTTGAAGCACCGCCCGCATCGATTCGATATTCTCCTCGCGACCGCGCTGAAGCGTTGGATTCGCTCATCGATTCTATGCAGCACACTTGGCAGACTGCAAGTGAATGAACTCGTCCATAATTCGTGACATTCGTTTTTTATGTTGTTTTTCATCATAGGGGGATTCGTTTTCAGCGAAAAGCAGATTCCCCAATTTGTTGGAAACGCCAGCG
>Ga0307374_10007183_pt1 | contig 17110 bp, 18 predicted proteins | sample OX3MG_FD_202532 | JGI IMG/M metagenome (GOLD analysis project Ga0307374, IMG submission 202532) | Soil microbial communities from Risofladan, Vaasa, Finland - OX-3 | ecosystem: Environmental > Terrestrial > Soil > Coastal area > Acid sulfate soil | place: Finland: Risofladan, Vaasa | collected... | reverse complement strand
CGCGACGATCGTCTCCCCGCGCGCCCCCAGCAGCTCGGCCAATCGCAGTCCGATGCCGCTTCCGGCCCCCGTGATCACGACGGCCATGCCGGCGCTACCCCTTCTGCATCCGCATCAACTTGTCGAACAGCAGCACCAAGCGGTGATACCTGACCGGGAACGCGCGCACAATCAGGTCGATCACGCGCGCATCGTTGCCCACCAGCACGCGAGCCTTGTCGGCCTCGACGCCGTCGATGATGATGTTCGCCGCCTGCGCCGGGTCCATTCTCAGCAGCTTGTCGGTGTAGACCTGTGCGCGCCTGCGCTCGCGGTCTGTGACCTCGATCCCGAGCTCGGCCGCGTGCTGCACCGAGCTGGTCGCGATCGAGGTCTTCACACCGCCCGGGTGAACGACCGTGACCTGCACAGAGTGCTTGTCGCGCAGCATCTCGATCCGCAGTGTCTCCGTGAAGCCGCGCACGCCGAACTTCGTCGTGCAATAGGCGCTCAGCTCGTCCTGTGCGAAGTATCCGTTGAGGCTCGAGATGTTGATCACGTGCCCGTCGCCTGAAGCGATCAGATGCGGAAGGAACGCCTTGGTGCCGTGGATCACGCCCCACAGGTTCACGCCGATGACTTTGTCGTAGACGATCCACTCGGAGTCGAGAACCGTCCGGCCCGAAGCGATCCCGGCGTTGTTGTAGATCTGGTGCACGACGCCGAGCTGGCCGGCGACCGCGTCCGCGTACGCCAGGAACGCCTCGCGATCGGACACGTCGAGGCCCTGCTGATGCGCGACGGCCCCGGGCGCCTGGCGCTCGATCAGCTCTACCGTCTCGCCCAGGCCGACATCGTCGATGTCGGACACCGCCACCCGCGCCCCGCGCCGCGCGAGCTCGAGCGCCAGCGCGCGCCCGATGCCCGATCCAGCCCCAGTGATGACCGCGACCTTGCCGCCTACCTTGCTCATGCCGCCGCGCTCGCGGCGCTCGCACCGGCGCCCACACCCGCGCCCACATCCGCCGGCTCGGCCCCAGCCTCACGCGCCCGCGAGAAGTGCAGGTTGCGATCGTCGACCGGCCCGTCGCGCAGCACGCGGACATCGGTCTTGACGCTCATCGCGAGCTGCCATGGCGAGCGTGTGCCCTGACGCGGCAGCTCGTCGAGCGCGCGCTGTACGTATCCGGCGGCGAAGTTCAGCAGCGGCCGCGTCTCCATGTGCGGGTACGGCAGCTCGACCGTGCAGGTGTCGGCGTCGAGCTCGTCCATACGCGCGAGCAGCCTGCAGAAGTGCTCGCACACCAGCCCCACCTTCAGCGTCCACGACGCGTTCGTGTAGCCGATCAGGAACGCGAAGTTGGGGATGCCGTCGAGCATCACGCCACGGAACGCGATCTTCTTGGGGATGTCGACGCGCTCGCCGTCGACATACATCTCGATCCCGCCGAACGCCTGCAGTCGCAGGCCGGTGGCGGTGACGATGATGTCGGCCTCGAGCTCCTCGCCCGATGCCAACCGGACGCCCGTAGCCGTGAACGTCTCGATCCGGTCGGTCACGACCGACGCCTTCCCCTGGCGGATCGACCGGAACAGGTTGCCGTTGGGCACCAGGCACATCCGCTGGTCCCACGGGTTGTAGCGCGGGTTGAAGTGCACATCGACCGGATAGCCGTCGGGAAGCTGCTTGATCGTCAGCCGCCGGATCAGCCTGCGAGCACGCTGCGGGTAGCGCTGGCAGAACTGATAGATCGCGTTCTGGATGAAGACGTTCTTGCGCCGCGCCCACGCATAGCCGCGCTGCGGTCCAAGCACCTTCATCAGCTTCTTCGCAAGCGGGTCCTTCGACGGCAGCGACAGGATGTAGCTCGGCGAGCGCTGCAGCATCGTCACGTGGGCGGCGGTCTCGGCCATGACAGGGATCAGCGTCACGGCGGTCGAGCCGCTGCCGATCACGACGACGCGCTTACCCGCGTAATCCAGGTCCCGCGGCCACTGCTGCGGATGGACGACGCGCCCCAGATAGCGCTCTATGCCCGGCAGCTCCGGCAGATATCCCGCGTCGTAGCGGTAATAGCCGGCGCCGGAGAACACCCAGTCGGCGCTGAGCTGCGTGCGCCTGCCCGTGTCGGTCCGCTCAATCTCGGCAAGCCAGCGTGCCTCCTCAGATGACCACGACATCGACACGACTCGCTGCCCGGTGCGGATCCGCCGCTCGATCCCGTTCTCACGCGCCGCCTCACGGATGTAGTCGAGGATCTCCGCCCCCGAGGCGATCGCGTACTCACTCTCCCACGGCTTGAACTCGAACCCAAAGGTATGCAGATCCGAGTCCGAGCGGATCCCCGGGAACCGGAACAGATCCCAGGTTCCCCCGAGGTCGGCGCGCGCCTCGAGGATCGCGTAGCTGCGCTGCGGGTGGTGCTTCTGCAGGTAATAGGCGCAGCCGATGCCCGAGATCCCGGCACCGACGATCAGCACGTCGACGTGCTCGACGCCCTCCGTCGTGATCGCTCCCATGCCACCAGTTTACGATTGGACGCCGCAATGTCCGACGCCCCTGAATCCGTGCTCGTGCTCGGAGCGACCGGCACCCACGGTGGGGCCGTTGCCCGCGGCTTGCTGGCCGCGGGCTACCAGGTCCGGGCGCTGGTCCGCGACTCCTCATCGAGCCGCGCGCAGGCACTCGCCGCCGCGGGCGCGACCCTCGTCACGGGCGACCTGCTCGACGTCGCATCGCTGACGCCCGCCTTCACGGAGGTCGACGCGGTGTACGCGGTCACGACGCCGTTCGAGAACGGAACCGCCGGCGAGGAGCGCCAGGGCGAGGCGATCATCGCCGCCGCCGAGACGGCGGGCCTCGGTTGGCTCGCGCTCGCCTCCGTGGCCTCAGCCGACAAGGTCTCCTCGGTCCCGCACTTCGCCAGCAAGTGGCATATCGAGCAGCGACTTGCCGCCGGCTCGGTGCCATGGACGGTGATCGCACCCGGCTACTTCTATGAGAACGTGCTCGGCTCGATGCCGGCGATCAACGGCGGCCTGCTGCCGATCGCGATCCCGCCCGACAAGCCACTCGCGCAGGTGGCGCTGGCGAACCTGGGTCAGCTCGTGGCAACGGTGCTCGCCCAACGGGGCGAGCACCTCGGAGCGCGCGTCGAGGTCGCCGGTGATGATCCGACACCGCTGCAGATGGCGGCGGCCTTCGGTGCCCAGTACGAGCAGGTGCCGTTCGCGGCGGTCACCAACCCGGACATCCGCGCGATGTACGAGTTCCTGTCCAAACGCGGCTATTCGGTCGACCCGCGGTCGCTGCGCGCCCGCTATCCCGAGGTCGGCTGGATCAGCTACACCGAGTGGGCGTCGGCGCTCCCGCGCTGATTGCCGCGAGCCTCTCAGCGGCCTGTGCGATCACCTCGGGCCGCTTGCAGAACGCGAAGCGTACGAGCGTCGCGCCGGCGGCCTTGTCGTCGTAGAAGACGCTCGTCGGGATCGCGACGACGCCGCAACGTTCCGGCAGCTGCGCGCAGAACGCGACCGCCTCGACACCCACGTCCGCGTTGATGAAGTAGGTACCGGCCGGGGTCAACGGCCGCCAACCCGCAGCGGCGATCCCAGCGGCGAGCGTGTCACGGTTGGCGCGCAACTCGTCGCGCAGCGCCTGCAGATGCTCGGGTGGAAGCCGCAGCGCCGCCGCGGCGGCATGCTGCAGCGGCGTTCCGCCCGCAAACGTGAGGTACTGCTTGACGGTGCGCACCGAACGCACGAGCTCGGCCGGCCCCGAGCACCACCCGACCTTCCAGCCGGTGAAGCTGAAGGATTTGCCGACGCTAGAAATCGTAAGCGTGCGCTCGGCCATGCCGGGCAGCGTCGCCACCGGCACGTGCTCGCCGTCATAGACGAGGTGCTCGTAGACCTCGTCGCTCACGCAGACGAGGTCGTGCTCGATGCAGACCTCGGCGACGGCCTGCAGCTCCTCCCGCGAGAGCACGCGGCCGCTCGGGTTGTGGGGCGTGTTGAGCAGCAGCACCCGCGCCCGGCCCGACGCATTCGCCACCGCCGCGCGTAGAGCCTCGGGATCGAGAGCAAACTCCGGCGGGCGCAGAGTAAGAGAGCGCCGTTTTGCGCCCGCAAAGGCGATGCACGCCGCGTAGGAGTCGTATAACGGCTCGAGCACGATCACCTCATCACCCGGGTCGCACAGCCCGAGCAGCGTCGAGGCGATCGCCTCGGTCGCGCCGAACGTGATCAGCACCTCCTCGGGCTCGAGCCCGTAGTAGTCGCGCTGATGGGCGAACACCGCCTCGCGCAGCACCGGGACGCCCGGCAACGGCGCGTACTGGTTGGCGCCACTGCGCAGTGCGGCGACGGCCGCCTCCACCACCTCGGACGGCCCGTCGGTGTCCGGGAACCCCTGGCCCAGGTTGATCGCGCCGGTCCGTTCGGCGAGCGCCGTCATCTCGGTGAAGATCGTCGTTCCGAGGCCGGCCAGCCGTGCCGCGTGATCTTGCACCGCTGGTCTCAGCTGCACTCGAGGCAGGTTCCGCGGAGCACGACCTCGTGCTCCTTGGCTACGAACCCGAAGCGACTCTCGAGCGCGTTGATCGCATCCTCGAGCGCGTCGTCGTCGAAGGGCACGAGCAGCCCGCATTGGTCGCAGACAAAGTGATGATGATGGTGTTCGTTCTGCTCGAGCGGGGCGCGCTCGTAGCGCGCCACGCCATCACCGACGTCGACGCGCGCGATCAACCGGAGGTCCTGGAGGACCTCGACACCCCGATAGACGCTCGCGATCCCGACAGGTCGCTCGACGACGCCGTTCTGGAGCCAGGCACGCAGCCTTTTGTCGATCTCCTGGGCGGTGAGCGCGCAATCCTCGCGAGCGAACAGCTCGATCAGCACATCGCGCGCCCCACCTCGCCTGTGACCGGCTCGCCGGATCACCGCCCGCGCGCGATCTGACCACGCCTGTTGCTCGCGACTCAACTCGCCACCGGCGCCGAGTGCGGACTTCGAGACGATCTTCGCGCGCTTCTGGGCGCCCCTGGGTCCGTGCACACGACGCTCATACTCCTCGCGGGCGAGGTACTGATCGGCGACGTCTCTCGGCGCCCACGCTCCGAGCAAATAGACCTCTTCCTCGCCGGCTGCGTTTCGCCGGCGAGTGCCGTATTTGATCTGCTCCTGATTGGCTGCCATCCGGGAGAGCATACCGATATCAAGACGCAAACGATAATGAGAATCAGAATCATTATCGTTAAAATTTGCGCAAGCATGAGTCGTAAGACGCGCAGATTTGGACCGCAGCGCGGCGTGCGAACGTTCGCGCTTGCGGCACTGATCTCAGGAAGCGTTGTACTGACAGGCTGCGGCGCGGGCGGTGCCGGCGGTGCGCAGGCAGGGGCTCGCGCGGGGTCCCCTCGCATCGTCGCGGTCGGGGCCGAGAACGAGTACGCGAATGTGATCTCGCAGGTCGGCGGCAAGTATGTGTCGGTGTCGGCGATCATGAACAACCCCAACACGGACCCACACACATTTGAAGCGAGCCCGAGCGTCGCCGAGGAAGTCAGCGCAGCCAAGCTCGTGGTCCAGAACGGAGTCGGCTACGACACGTTCATGAACAAGATCGAGTCAGCCTCGTCGGACTCATCGCGCATGGTCATCGACGTGCAGACGCTGCTCGGGCTACCGGACAGCACGCCGAACCCGCACCTCTGGTACGACCGGACGACGATGCCTGCGGTCGCCACGGCACTGGTCAAGGATCTGTCGGCACTGGCGCCGTCTCATCGGGCGTACTTCGCGGCGAACGCCCGCAAGTTCGACGCGTCGCTGAAGCCCTGGCTGAACGCGATCGCCGCGTTCAAGCGTCAGCATGCCGGCACGCCGGTCGCGACCACCGAGCCAGTCGGCAACTACATGCTGCATGCCGCCGGGACCCACAATCTGACCCCGTTCAACCTGCAGGCGGACATCATGAACGGCGTCGATCCGGCGCCGCAGGACATCGGCCTCCAGAACAGCCTGTTCAAGGACCACAAGGTCAAGGTGTTCCTCTACAACCAGCAGGTCACCGACACGCTCACGCAGTCGTTCCTGCAGCAGGCCGCCAAGTATCACGTGCCGGTCGTCGGCGTCTACGAGACGATGCCGCTGGGATATAGCTACCAGTCGTGGATGCTGGCCGAGCTCAACGCGCTGAAGCGAGCCGTCACCACCGGGCAGTCGACCACGAAGCTCTGATGCCTGCACTCGAGCTCTCAGATGTCACCGTCCAGCTCGGCGGACGCACGATCCTCGACGACGTCAGCTTCACGCTCGGACAGGGCGAGCTGACCGGCCTGATCGGATCGAACGGCGCCGGCAAGACGACGCTCTTGCGAGTGATCCTCGGATTGCTCGCGCCCACGCGCGGCACCGTCACTGTCGCGACCGACGGTGGACGGCGCAGCATCGGCTACGTCCCGCAGAAGTTCATGCTCGACCCGGACATGCCGCTGCGTGGGCGCGACATGGTGGCATTGGGGATCGACGGCCACCGCCTGGGCCTACCGCGCCCGTCGCGTGCCCGCCGCGAGCTGGTTCAGCAGATGCTTGCGGCGGTTGACGCCGAGGCCTTCGCCGACGCGCGCGTCGGGCAGCTGTCGGGCGGTGAGCAGCAGCGAATCCTGATCGCCCACGCGTTGATCAGCCACCCGCGCCTGTTATTGCTCGACGAGCCGCTGGCCAACCTCGATCTGCGCAGCGCCCGCGAGGTCGTCAACCTGCTCGCGCGGATCGCGCGCGAGCAGCAGATCTCGGTGTTGATCTCAGCCCACGAGATGAATGCGCTGCTACCGGTCATGGATCGCGTCGTCTACCTCGCCGACGGTCGCGCCGCCTGTGGCACGGTTGATGAGATCGTGCGCTCGGAGGTGCTCAGCCGCCTTTACGGCCACCCGGTGGAAGTGCTGCGCGTGCATGGGCGGGTGATCGTGGTTGCCGGTGACAGCGACGACGCCGAGCCGACCCACCCGCATCACCACGACCACGACGTCGAGATCTTCTGACGACGATGCAGGCGTTTCTGCGCGCGATCGTCGAACCTGGCTTCTTCTCGAGCCCGCAGGTTCAGTTGGCCGCCGCGATCGGCGGCGTGGTGTCGATCGTGGCGGCCGGGATCGGGGTCTTCACCGTGATCCGCGGCCAGTCATTCGCCGGCGAGGCGCTTGGTGACATCGGTGCCGCAGGTGGTTCGAGCTCCTATCTGATCGGGATCGGACCACTCTGGGGGTTTGCCGGGATCTCGGTCGCGGCCTCGGCCGCGATGGAGCTGATCGGAATCCAACGCGTGCGCGGACGTGACCTTGCGACCGGAATCGTGCTCGGCTTCGGCTTCGGCCTGGCGGCACTGTTTCTGTACCTGGGCAGCAACGACGAGAGCACCACGGGCGCCACAATCTCGGTCCTGTTCGGCTCGATTTTCGCGATCTCATCGTCGAGCCTGCCGCTTGTGCTTGGGCTCGGTGCGATCACGGCCGCGATCGTCGCCACGCTCTACCGCCCGCTGCTGCTGGTCAGCGTCAGTCCCGAGCTGGCTGCGGCTCGCGGCATCCACGTGCGCGCCGTCGGCGCCGCCTACCTGTTTGCGATGTCCGTGGCAGTCGCGCTCTCAGCCTTCACAATCGGCGCGATCCTCTCGACCGCGCTGTTGGTCGGGCCGGCGGCCTCAGCGTTGCGCCTCACCAGCCGCCCGCACCGTGCAATCCTCGCCGCGGCTGGGATCGGCCTGGGGTGCACATGGCTCGGTCTGCTGCTCGCCTGGGACAGCTACTACTGGCCCCACAAAGGCTGGCCGGTCAGCTTCTTCGTGGTGACGTTGGTGCTGCTGGTCTACCTAGCGTCTGCGCCCCTGAGCGCCCGCCGCCGCAGGCGGGCGTAGCTATGTTCAGCGGTTTCATGATGCACGCGTGGATCGTGGCAACGCTGGTCGCGATCATCGGCGGCGCGGTCGGCTTCTTTATCGTCATGCGTGGCTCAGCGTTCGTCGCCCACGCGATCCCCAACGGCGCGTTCGCGGGCGCCGCCGGCGCGAGTCTTGTCGGAGTCTCAACGTTGCTCGGCATCGGCGTGTTCTCACTCGGCGGCGCGCTTGGGATCGGCTTGCTGAGCAGGCGCGGTCGCCACGATGTGGCGACCGCACTGTCACTGGTCTTCATGCTCGGGCTGGGAGCGCTTTTCCTGAGCTTCAGCGTCGAGTACGCACCCGCCGTTTACTCGCTGTTGTTCGGCGAGGTGCTCGGCATCAGCGACAACGAGATCTGGCCGACGATCGCCCTCACGGCCGTCTGCCTGCTCGCGCTGGCGATCCTGTGGCGGCCATTGCTGCTGACCTCGGTGCTGCCGGATGGGGCTCAGGGGCTCGACCCGTTCAAGCTCGAGATCGCGTTCCTTGTGCTAGTTGCGCTCGCGACGACGGTGACCGTGCCGGTCGTCGGTACGGCGTTGATCTTCAGCTTGATGATCGGCCCGCCGGCGGCGGCCCGTGCCTTCACGACGCGCCCCGGGGTCGCGCTGGCGCTATCGGTCGCGATCGCGGTCGTCGTCGTCTGGGCGGCGATCGCGCTGTCTTACAACACCAACTGGCCGGTCGGGTTCTTCGTCGGCATGTTCAGCGCCGGCGTGTATACGCTCGGGCGGGTATGGGCTTACGGGGCGAGCAGGCCCGTGCGGGCCCGACTCGCGCCGGCGCTCAGATCAGCCTGACGCACCGTCTGACAAGGTCGCCGCGACGGAGTAGATTGCCCCCATGTCGTTTATCCCCCCCATTCGGCCGCAGCAACTCGACAACGAGCTTGCCCAAGCCAGAAAGCAGGAACTCGAACGCAAGGCCAGTGAGTATTCGCGGACGCATCCCGATGGACCCGTGCCCAACCCTTCCACGCACCGCATCGTTCACCGGTTGTGGCGCGTGCTGCAGGGCCGTCATCACGGCCGCGGCGACTCGTCTGGCTTGGGGTAGGTCTCGTCCGGTCGGTAGGACGAGCGACGGAAAGCTGCGGCAACATCGATGTAGCGCTGGCCGCTAGCCGCCAGCCTGGCCGAACGTCTCGAGGAGATCGTCGAAGGGCACAGGGCGGCCGAAGAAGTAGCCCTGCGCCATGTCGGCGCCGGTCGCTTGGACGAGATCGCGCACCGCCCGGCTCTCGACTCCCTCGACGATCGTCCTCAAGCCGAGCTGCGCAGCCATCCGCATCACGCCCGCCAAGATCGTCGCGCCCGCTTCGGGCGTGAAGGAAGCCGGACCGATCCGCTCGCTGGGCGGCAGCTCGCCGGTGGCCGCGAGCACCATCATGCGATCGATCTTGAGTAGCGTGATAGGAAGCGTGCGTAGCCGCGCCACCGCCGAGTAGGCAGAGCCGAAGTCATCCATCGCGATCGTCACGCCGGCGTCGCGCAGCTCGAGCAGCGCGACGCTGGCCGACGAGCCGGTGATGGCAGCGCCCTCTGTCAGCTCCAAGCTCAGGTCATGCGGTTCGATCCCGGCGGCGTCGAGCGCCTGCAGCACGACCCCCACGAACCCGTACCAGCTCACGATCCGCCCCGAGACGTTCACGTGCACCGGCAGCCGGTGCCCGAGGTCGTGTAGCCTGCGCGCCGTCTCGCAGACCTGCCGGATCATGTGCATGTCCAGGTCGATGATCAGCGAACTCTCCTCAGCGACCGGCACGAATCTGGCTGGCAGCAGCAGTTCACCATCGCTCTCCCAGCGGGCCAGCGCTTCGACCCGGCAGATCTCACCGCTCGCGAGGTCCACAATCGGCTGGAAATGAGGCTTGACGTGACCAGCCTCGATCGCCCGTCGCAGGCGATGGTCGACCGACATTCGGCGCAGCGCGTCGGCGGCACCGGGGCGGTAGCGACGCAGCTCGCCACGTCCGGCCGCCTTGGCAGCGGCCAGGGCCGCGTGCGCCGAACGGTGCAGTTCCTCCGGGTCGCCACCGTCTTGGGGCCCGAGGGCGTAGCCGATCGAGGCTCTCACCTCGATCGGTTGAGCGGCTACCTCGAACGGTGCCGCGAGCGCGTCGGCGATACTCTGCGCGACCGTCGCCACCGCGGCGTCGGCTGCGCCGACTTCGAGCCCGGAGAGCATCAGGAGGAACTCGTCCGCGCCGCTGTGCAGCAGCAGCTCGCCGGCGGGAGCGCAATCCCGCAGGCGGTTGGCGATCTGGGCGAGCACAACGTCACCGCCCGCATGCCCGACGGCGTCGTTGACGCCCCGGAAGCGGTCGAGGTCGATGTCGAGCAGCGCGACGAGATCACCATCGCGTTCCGCGCGCGCAAGCGCCATCTCCAGATGCTCGGGAAGCACCTGACGCGTCGGCAGGCCGGTCAGGAAGCTGCGGCGGATCAGCAGCGCCGCGTGGGCGTCGGCGTCGACTGCATCCAGCTTGTCGACCCCGTAGCGGCTGAGGTCAAGGACGATCCCGTGCGTGCACATCGGCACGCCGCGCGCGTCGCGCACGATCGTGTTGCGCTCCCAGACCCAGCGCACCCGCCCGTCCGGCGCGATGATCCGGTACTCGAGGTTCAGTTGCTCCTTGGTGTCGAATAGGAGCTGCTCGGCGTTGCGGACGCGATCCAGGTCGTCGGGGTGGAGGCAGTCGTACCAGAGCTGCGAGTCCGCGAGGAACTCCGCCGGCGTGTGGCCGGTCCATTGCTCCACGACGTCTGAGACGTAACGCACAGTCCCTGCGCGATCGAACTCGGCCACGTAAACAAGCGGCAGCGTCGTTTCGAGCGCTCCCCACCGAGAATCAGTGCCTTCCTCGGTCACGAACGGGATGCGGCTTCCGCCAGCCTCCATGGCCGCATGATGGCCACATGCTGGTGGAATGACAAGCCGAGCGGACGGGTGACCGAAAATGCCCCGATCGGTCGAGATCGCGGCTGTTCAGGCGGTCATCTCGACCGGCGCCGAGGCGAGCGCGCCCTCGATCGCTTCGACAAGCGCACGCGCGGAGCTCGCGGTCAGCTCAACCGCGACGCGTGCGCCCGGGCCACGCGATGGATCGGCGAAATCGATGTTGAGCGTGTGGTCGGCCATCGCGTGGACCGGGTGGTCGAAGTAGACGGTGCCGTGGCTGACATGGAACCACCGGCTCTCCGGTCCCTTGGCGCTGCCGTCGAGCTCGGTGTTCACGGTCGCGTAGGTGCACATGGCTCAGGCTCCCAGGTATTTGTCGAAGAACGCTTCGATCCGCTCCCAGCCGTCGTTTGCCGCGGCCACGCGGTAGGCGGGGCGATCGACGGAGAAGAACGCATGACCGGCGTCGTCGTAGCGGTGGAACTCGTAGGGCCTGTCATCTGCCTTGAGGATCTCCTCGAGCGTGTCCACCTGCTCCGGCGAGGGGTGCTGGTCGTCGTTCCCGAACAGCCCAAGCAGGGGAGCGCTGAGCTTCGGAAGCCGGTCCTCGAGGCCGGTGACCTTCAGCGGAAAGCCGTCGGGCGGGGTGCCGACCACGAACGCGCCGTAGCAGTCGACGGCGGCGTCGAACTCGAGGTTGCAGGCCGCCAGCACGCTCTGGCGCCCGCCCGAACAGTGCCCGATCACGCCCAGCTTGCCGTTCGAGGTCGGCAGCGCGCGCAGCCATTCGGCCGCCCCCGCGACATCACCGACGAGTCGCTCGTCGGGCACACCGCCCTGGGCGCGCGCCGTGGCGGCGGCGTCGTCAGGCGCCGCGCCGGGCGCCTCGCGCCAGTACAGGTTCGGCATCGCGGCGTCGTAGCCGAGCTCGGCGAAGCGCCGCACGATCTCCTTGGTCGCCCGGTCATACCCGGGCATGTGGTGGATCACGACGACGCCGCCGCGCCGGTCGTCCCCGGTCGGGCTGGCTACGTAGGCCTCAACCTCGTCGCCGCCGTATCCCTTGATCCTGATGGTCTCCGCGCAAAGTGAATCGCTCATGCGTGGATTGTCTCACCGGGGGCCCACCAGAAACGCCGCACCGGCCCGCAGCCCCAGCTCCCAGTGAACGTCTAGCCTGAGGACCATTCAAACGCTCACGTCGATCATTGCCAGGAGGATCGGTTTGACCAACCGCCAGACCCCGCCGTTTCGAGCAGACCACGTCGGTAGCCTGCTGCGCCCGCCAGCGCTGATACAGGCCCGTGCCGACTTCAAGAGCGGAAAGCTCGATTCCGCCGCACTGCACGCCGTCGAGGACGCCGCCATCCTCGAAGCGATCGAGCTGCAGCGCGCGACCGGCCTGAAATCCGTCACTGACGGAGAGCTGCGCCGCAGCTCATGGCACATGGACTTCATCTACCAGCTCGAGGGCGTCACCCAGGTCGAGGGCGAGTCGCTGCACGTGCAGTTCAAGAGCGAGCGCGGCACCTACGACTATGCGCCGCCGGCGATGCGCGTCTCCGGCAAGGTAGGCCTGGGCGAGACGATCTTTGCCGATGCCTTCGCGTTTCTCCGTGACCACGCTCACGCCGACCAGACGCCGAAGCTGACGATTCCGTCGCCCAGCATGGTCCACTACCGGGGCGGCAACGCGGCCATTGACCGTGACGTATATCCCGACCTCGACGTCTTCTGGGACGACCTGGCCGGCGCCTACGCGCAGGAGCTTCAGAGCCTCCACGCACTCGGCTGCCGTTACCTGCAGCTCGACGATACGAGCCTCGCCTACGTCAACGACCCAGCCCAGCGCGAGCACATCGTGGCGATCGGCGGCGATCCCGGGCACCTGCACGAGCAGTACATCCAGGTCATCAACCGCGCGATCGCGAACAGGCCTGCAGACATGGTCATAACGACGCACCTGTGCCGCGGCAACAACCAGTCGATGTGGGTCGCCGAGGGCGGCTACGACTTCGTCGCCGAAGCGCTGTTCAACGACCTGAACGTCGACGGCTACTTCCTCGAGTTCGACGACGAGCGCTCCGGGACGTTCGAACCGCTGCGGCACGTACCCAAGGGCAAGCAGGTAATCCTCGGCATCGTCACCACCAAGCGCGCCGAGCTCGAGGACAAGGACATGCTCATGCGGCGCATCGAGGAGGCCGCGCAGTATGTCGACATCGACCAGCTCGGCATCTCCGGCCAGTGTGGCTTCTCCTCGACCGAGGAGGGCAACGTCCTCACGATCGACGAGCAGAGGGCCAAGCTCGAGCTCGTGGTCGAGGTCGCGGAAGAGGTCTGGGGCTAATCCAGCCCGGCGGCGCGGCGAGGCACGAACACGAGGTTGATCGCAAGCGCGATCGCGGCGCACGCGACCATCACGATCCCCATCGGCAGCGCATCGCGGGTGCCACCGAGGCCCACCAGCGGAGCGATCGCAGCGCCGATCCCGAACTGGCTGAGCCCGATCAGGCCGGAAGCGCTGCCGAGGGCGTCGGAGCGGCTGGCCATCGCCGCGGCCATGCCGTTCGGCAGCACGAGGCCCTGCGCGCACATGACGATGAACAGCGCCGCGAGCAGCAGCCAGACGTCGCCGTGCCCCAGGCAGACAGCCAGCGTCGCGCCGGCACCGACGGCCGTGAGGATCAGGCCCAGGCGCAGAAGCGGGCGCGGCCCGTGACGCTCGACCAAACCGCGCGAGATCTGCGAGACCGCAATGAGACCGACCGAATTTGCGGCGAACACGGCGCTGTATGCCTGAGCCGAGATCCCGTAGACGTTCTCGAGCACGTACGAGCTGCCGGCGATGTAGGCGAACATCGCCCCGAACCCGATCGCATATGAGGCCGCGAACGGGGCGTAATTACGGTCGCCGAGCAGCTGTCTGAAGACCCCGAGCGTCTGCGACAGTCCGCCGGTGTGTCGCTGCTCGACCGCGAGCGTCTCCGGCAAGCCGCGCAGCGCCAGTGCGACGAGCAACGCCCCAATCACCGCGAGCGCGACGAAGATCGTGCGCCACGAGCCCAGTGCCTGCACCTGACCGCCGATCAGCGGCGCGAAGATCGGCGCGATGCTGCTGAACATCACGAGCGTCGCGAAGATGCGCGCCGCCGTAACGCCCTCGAACCGGTCGCGCACCACCGCGCGCGCGATCACGATCCCGGCTCCCCCGGCCAGCCCCTGGAGGAGCCGCACCACGATCAGCGCCCAGATCGAGGGCGCGATCGCACACAGCACCGAGGTCGCGCTGAACGCAACCAGGCCGATCAGCAGCGGCCGGCGCCGGCCACGCGCGTCGCTCGCCGGGCCTGTGAACAACTGCCCGAGCGCGATCCCCAGTACCGACGCCGTCAGCGTCAGCTGTCCGGCTGACGCGCTCGCGTGCAGTGCCCGCGTGAGCGACGGCAACCCTGGGAGGTACATGTCCGTCGCCAGCGGCCCGAACATCGAGAGCGCGCCAAGCGTCCAGACCAGTTGGCGCGGCGGCGCCGCCCTCAATGTCGCTCCCTCGCTCAACGCCGAGAGAGCATAGGCAGGTAATCTCGCGCCGTGCCCGGGACCGAGGACAGGGATCGCAAGCCGCCACCACCCGAGGCCTGGGCGCATGCGCCAACGTTGATTGCGCAGGCCTCGACGCCCGAGCCGGGGCTGATCAGCGACGGCGGCGGCCTGCCGTTTTCGCCCGATCGGCCGTTTGAGCCGTTCGCGCCGCTGGATCCGCGCGAACCGCCCGTCGCGGCGCTGCTCGTCCAGGTCGACCGCGGGCGCCGGCAGGCACAGCCGACCCGCCTCTTGCGGCCGAAGCCGAAGCCGCCGCCGATCGAGACCGGTGAGAAGCTGACCGGTTGGCGCGTGCTCGCCCGTGCCGAGGACGAGGTTCTATACGGGCGAGGCCGCCCACCGCAGCTGCTGACCGTCGCCGTCAGGCGCAGCCGGCTGGGCAGATGGGTGCCGCTCGGAGCGTCGAATTCGCGGCCGCTGCGTGCCATCCGTGACGGCGTACGCGCCTCATCCTGGCGGCTCGATCCGACATTCGCGCTCGGCCCTGAGCTCACCGCACTCCACATCCTCGTGACCGAGCAGACGATGGCCAGCGGCACGCCGGTCGAGGATCGCCTGCTCGCACCCGACCTGCACCTCGGCGATGAGCGCGTCGTCTTGCGGGTCTACGTGAAGCCGCTCGAGGGTTACATCGGGCGCACCTCCAGACACGAGACGCCCGTGATCGTGGCGCTGCCCGAGCCGCTCGGTCGGCGGCTGGTGGTAGACGGTGCGCTCTACCAGCCGCCACTGGGCTGAGCGCGAGGCGACGGGTCAGCTGCTGGGATTCTGTCCCACCCACCCAGTAGCTGAACTGAAAAGCCACTTGGAGTCCGACCAGTGCCAGCACGCCCAGGCGGTCAGCGCCGAGACCAGCAGCACCGAGGGCCACGCGCCGATCACGAGCCCGAGGATGTGGGAGAAGACGAACGCGGTTAGGCCGACGAGCGTCAGGCGCACGGCGGTCGCGGCGCCGTCGCGCCGGACCCAGAAGTAGATGCAGGTGAGGCCGAAGAGCGCCAGCACGGCGCCGCCTAGCGGACGCGAGCCGGTGGCGACCGCGGTGCCGAAGCCGGCGATCAAGCCGGCGGCGGAGAGCAGCGATGTGGGGGCGCGTTCGGTCACGTCGCGTCAGCTTGCGTTGTAGCGGTCACGCCACTGGATCGCCTCGCGCAGCTCACCCAGATCGTAGTCGGGGCCGGTGATCCCGATCGTGATTTCGGCGACGCCGGCGGCGGCGAGCTCATCGGCCAACGCGAGCGCGTTCCGGAGCGAACCGATCACGTGCTCGATCGTGGCTGGGTCACGGCCCGCGTTCGCGCAGTGCTCGGCCAGCACCTCGACCTTGTGTCGGTAGACGTCTAGGTCATTTGCGAACGCGTGCCACATCTGCGCGTGCTGGGCGACCAGCTTGAGCGTCACCTTCTCGCCGGCGCCTCCGATGAGAATCGGCATCGGGCCGAGCGGCGCCGGGTTCAGCTTCTTGAGACGCTCCTTCATCAACGGCAGGTCGCGGCGCAGCGCGCGGAGGCGGTCGGGAGCAGTGCCGAACTCGTAGCCGTACTCCTCGTAGTCGCGCTCGAACCAGCCGGCACCGATCCCGAAGATCACGCGGCCGCCGGAGAGGTGGTCGATCGTGCGATGTACGTCGGCGAGCAGCTGCGGATTCCGATAGGAGTTACAGAACACGAGGGCGCCGATGCGGGCGCGCTCGGTGCTCGCGGCCAGGGCGCTCAGGGAGACGACGCCCTCAAAGTGCTTGCCGTCCGGGTCGCCGCTGAGCGGATAGAAGTGGTCCCAGGTGTAGATCGTGTCGACGCCGAGCTCCTCGGCGTCCCGCCATGCCTGTTGCATCCGGGCGAAGTCGCCGTGTTGCGGTTTCACCTGTACACCGACGCGAATCGGCACTGTCGAACCTCCAGGGACGGTGATCGGAGAGTGGCTTCAGGCTACGCGAGCGTTTTCGCGGGCGCGCAGGTCGAAGTACAGGAGGTTGACGAGCAGCGTGCCGAACGAGCCCGCGAAAAGTGCGAGGGCGATGCCGACAATGGTCGACCCGAGGTGGCTGCCCGTGCCGATCACATCGGCCGGGACTTCGCTGAGGATGCCAACGATGAACAGCAACCCCAAGATCCGCCAGTAGTTGCGCCGGGCTAACTGACCGCTGCGACGCAGCGCGGTTGGCCAGTCCGTACGCTCCACCGCGGCGGCCTGTGCCACGACCGCCCAGCGGATCGCCAGAAGCACGCCGGGGATGGCGAAACACACCAAGCCGATGGCGATGCCGATATCGGCGATGATCTCCGCCGCCGCGACGACCGGCAACACGCTCAGGCCGCGGCGAATCACATCGGCGACCTGCGGGCGCTCTCCCTGTCCGAAGTCGAGGATCGCGTGCACCTGGACGGCGGCGACACAAGGGTTGATCAGCGCCAGTCCGATCAGCCCAAGGAGGAAGGCCGTACCCGCCGACGACTGCCCCTTGCCATGCTCCAGCAGCACAACCGTGACCTGATAGGGCACGACGAGGATCCCGGCGAGGCAAAGGAACAGCAGCGGTGACCGCCCGTAGAGTCGCAGCGCCGTGCCGATGATCTCACGGAGCCTGCGCTGGCGCCCGAGGTCGAGGTCTGTGATCGGCTCTCCCAGCATTGGCCGCAGTTTGGCAGTAGCCCGGAAGCGAGACGGCACTCGCCCGCGAGTGGG
>Ga0307374_10007181_pt1 | contig 17116 bp, 16 predicted proteins | sample OX3MG_FD_202532 | JGI IMG/M metagenome (GOLD analysis project Ga0307374, IMG submission 202532) | Soil microbial communities from Risofladan, Vaasa, Finland - OX-3 | ecosystem: Environmental > Terrestrial > Soil > Coastal area > Acid sulfate soil | place: Finland: Risofladan, Vaasa | collected... | reverse complement strand
GCGACGGCGGCGCCGGCGGCGCCGGCGGCGCCGACGTTTCTCCCGCCATCGACCGTCTGCAGGCCGCTTTGCGTCGCTCGCCGCTCGCACTGTACGTGCAGCGCCTCGTGCCGCTGACCAAGGGCGGCAAGTTCAAGCGCTACGAAGTTCTGCTGCGATTCAAATCCGCGGCAGCGCCGAACTCGACCCCGCACGCCATGCTGAAGGCCGCGGTCGATCACGGTCTCGGTTCGATGATCGACCGGCGCGTGGTCGGCGAGTTGATCGCCTGGTTGACGCACCATCCGCAGGTGTGGCAAGACGACGGCGCTCAGTTCTCGGTCAATTTGACGGACACGGCGCTGCGCGACGAACACTTCATCAAGTTCGTCGCCCAGTGCCTCGGCAAGGCGTCGCTGCCGAACGGTACGATTGCCTTCGAGATCGACGTCCCGAGCGCGGTCGCGCTCGGCGCCGATTTGCCGACCGTCGCGGCCGGCCTGCAGCGTCATGGCTGTCCGCTGGTGCTCGACAATTTCGCGTTGCGCACCGAGTGCTTCGATCTGCTGCGCATTCCGAGCGTGCAGCTGATCAAATTGGCGCCGGCGATCACCGCGCAGATGCGCGCCGACAAGCTCGCGCAAGCGGCGATCACGGCGCTGGTGCAGATGGCGCGCGTCCTCGGCATGCACACCGTCGCCAAACACAGCGACTCGGCGCAGGAGCGGCAGTGGTTGACCACGCTCGGCGTGGACTTCATCCAGTCGAAAATGCTCGCGCCGCCGGTGCCCATCGAATCGCTGGCGTTGGCCGATCCGGGCTGACGAATCGGCCGCGCGCCACCAGGAGCACTTGCAAATCACCGGCAACACAGCCCATGATGGGGCGTCTGCAAGGAGACACCGGAGCCGGACTGAGTGCTTTGTTAGTCCCATGAGGTTCGGTTCCGGCTCCCCCCGTGATCGTTCACGCGTTTATCCTTTGCATACGCGGGACCCGCAACCGGTGATATGTCCGTGGTTCGCGCCATAAAAACGAAATCCAGTGGCATCCATGCCGCAGCCTGACTTTCTGCAGACCGAGACGCTGCGGCTGGTCGCGGTGCAGAAGGCGGACCTACTCAATACTCCGCTGGAATCCAGATTCAACCGGATCGTGCGCCTCGCGCGGCAGGCGCTTGGCGTACGCGCCGCCACGATCGGCCTGTTCGACGAGGAACGCGAGTGGATCAAGGCCGCCGACGGCTGGGAGCTGCGGCAGTTGCCGCTCTCGCAAAGTCTCGCCGCGCAGATTGCGCGCGGCGCGGTTCCGGCGATCATCAAAGATACGCAGCAGGACGACCGCTGCCGCGAAAACCGGCTGGTGACGCACCCCCCGCGGGTGCGATTCTGCGCCGTCTTCCCGCTGCGGGACCGCGTCGAGCACGTGATCGGCGCGTTCGCCGCCTACGATACCGAGCCGCGCCCGTCGGCGGACGGCAGCTTGCCGGGGATTCTCGCCGACGTCGGCTATTTCGTGCAGCGCGAACTGCTGCTGGCGGACGCCAGCAGCGCCCAGGATCAGTTGTTGCTGAAGTTGGGCGCGGCGCGCCGCCAGGCGATGCTCGATGACCTCACGCGGCTCTGGAACCGGCGCGGCGCACTGCAGCTCCTGGAACACGCGATCGCCGAAAGCGCCCGCCTGAAGACGAATCTCGGCGTGTGCATCGCGGATTTGGATCGGTTCAAAGAGGTCAACGACACCTACGGCCATGCCGGCGGCGATCTCGCGCTAAAGAAGGTCGCCGCCGCGTTGGTCGACAACGTTCGTCCCGGCGACATGGTTTGCCGCGTGGGTGGCGAAGAATTCCTGCTGATATTTCCCGCCGTGACGGCGAGTCAGCTGCCCGCGCTGCTCGAGCGGGTGAGAGCGCAGGTGGCGGCTCAGGTGGTACGAGTTCGCGGCCAGGACGTGCACCTGACGCTGAGCCTCGGCGGCTACGTACACGCGCCTCCTGAAGCAACGACGACCGACGATCTGCTGCGGCGGGTGGACGAGGCCCTGTACCGGGCCAAGGGCGCCGGCCGCAATGTCGTCGTCATTTCCTGAGCGATGCCCCGGAAATACGGCTGCGCGCAGCAATTTTCTCTTGCGACTTCGCCTCATGAGTCGCTCTCGGCGGCCTCAGTGAGCGTGGTTTGCGGGTCCGGGGCCGTGGTCGTGCGTATCCGCCGGCGGCAGAGTGAGCTCGTCGAGCGCTGCCGTGAAGATGCGGTCGTGCACCGCGACGTCCGCGGCCACCGATGCGGGGGAGATCAGCGCCATGTTGTGAAACGGCGTGATCAGTACGCCGCGATTGAGCAGAAACAGATGCAGATAGGTTTCGAGCTCGCGGTCGACGCCGGCGTGGGCGAGCGTGCCGTTGGATGCGGGAAGGGATAGAAAGCCGTACTCCACGCGGCATCCGAGCTGCGTGACCGTCCAGGGCAGACCGCGCGCCTCGAGCGCCCGCTCCATCGTCGCGCGCAAGCTGGTGGCGAGCGCAATCATGTGGCGGAAAGCCGCCGCGGTCAGCACATGCTCGAGCGTCGCGCGCATGGCGGCGGCGGACAGCGCATTGCCCGCGAGCGTACCGCCGACGCCGCCGCAATCTTCGTAATCGCAGCCGGGTTGTTGCGCGAGACGCTCCACGACCTCGGCGGCCATGCCGAGGGCGCCCGAAGGGATGCCGCCGCCGATCGCCTTGCCGATGGTGAGCATGTCCGGATCGAGACCCCAGGCCTGCGTGCAGCCGCCCGGACCGGCCGAGAAAGTGTGCGTCTCGTCCAGAATCAGCAGCGTGCCGTGGCGGCGCGTCAGCTCGCGCAGCGCTTGGTGGTAGCCCGGCGCGGGAAGCACGATGCCCATGTTGGTCATGGCCGGCTCAGCCAATACGCAGGCGACGCTGCGATCCGCAAGCGCCTGCTCGAGCTGCGAGATATCGTTGAACTCGACGGCGCGCGTGGTGCTCGCCGGGTCCACCGCGGGCCCGACATTGCCGGCGCGCGAGAGCGTCGCACCGTCGCGGTGGCGCACGGCAAAGGCTTCGTCCACGGTGCCGTGGTAGCAATAGCTGAACACCAGGATTTTTTTTCGGCCGGTGATCTGCCGCGCTATGCGCAGCGCGGCGCGGTTTGCGTCGGTCGCCGACAAGGTGAACTGCCAGCGGCCCAAGCCAAAACGCCGCGCGAGTTCCTCCGCGACCCAGATGCCGTCCTCGGTCGGCAGCATCATCGTCAAGCCGCGCTCTATGCGCGCTTGCAATGCATGAACGAGCGCGGCGGAACTGTGGCCGCTCATCGCGCCGGTATCGCCGAGGCACAGATCGACGTACCCGTGGTTGTCCACATCGACGATTCGCGAGCCGTGCGCCTGCTTCACGTAGACGGGAAAGCCGCCGGGCCAGCGCGCCATCCACGGCATCGGCACGCCGCCGACCATGGATTGCCGCGCCCGCTCATGCAGCGCCTGCGAAACCGGATGCCGCGAGACGAACCGCTGCACCTCGCGGGCGTGCAGCTTTTGCAAGCGTCCCCGGTCGAGCGCCGGCGCGCCGGGCCGAGCTGGCCCCCGATGATCGCTTTTCTGCGGCGGCGCTTTCATCGCTTCATGACGCCTCGACGGATGCCTGTCGTCGTCCCGACACCCGGCTTTGGAATGCAGCAGTATAATTATCGAAAAACAATGATATCAGTTGATTTAAATCTTTTGACAACTTTATGGTGCTAATCTTTCGCACATATGGCGTTGATATCGTTGGCAAATGCGACGAATGGAATATCCATGGTTATCCACGGCTTATAGTGCACGCACGCAAATTCGTGACCTTACGGTCACCGCAAAAGAGGCCGATGCGCAGTGACAGCAAGAGAAAAGACGGGAGTCGCAAAATCCGCGCCCCGAGGCAAAACGAAGCTCGATGCCACGGACGTGGCCGTAATCCATGAATTGCAGAAGGATGGGCGCCTGCCCTACAGCAAGCTCGCGCCGGCGATAGGGCTGTCGGAGGCCGCCGCCAGACAACGCGTGCAGCGACTTCTGGATCGCGGCGTCATGCAAATAGTCGCCGTGACCGACCCGATCCAACTAGGATCGAAGATCATGGCGATGGTCTGCGTGCGCACCAGCGGCGACGCCCGCAAGGTCGCGAAGGAAATCAGCGGTATTCCCGAATCGATTTACGTCGTGGCGACTACCGGCAGCTTCGACCTGATGGTCGAGATCGTTTGCCAGAGCCATGAACATCTGCTGCAAGTTCTGAACGAGAAGATTCGCGGCCTGAGCGGCGTCGCCGACACGGTTGTCTTCATGTACCTCGGAACCTACAAGCACGTATTCACCTACTCGATCAGCTAGCGCGAAAGTTGCTGCAGCGACGTTGTCGAACCCACGCCTTGGGGCCCGATCCCGTCGGGCTCGCTCGATACTCGCGCGACAGCCGATCTGGCGATTGTGTGCTGCGATTAGGCAATCTGAAAACCCGCAGGCGCCATCTTTGCAGCGAAACAGTGTCATTGATGGCCTGACTTATCAGGCAAATCACCTTCTGCGCGGCATCGATCAATATCTCGACCTGACCGACCTCCACGCCTATCCCGCCCCGTTCTACAGCCACACCGCTCGACCCTCGATCGATCCGCAGCTGATGATCCGGATGTGAATCGGCGGCTATTGCCGAAGAGCTGCACCTGAACTCGGCCTACCGCTGGTTCTGCCGACTCGGCCTCGAGGATGCGGTGCCGCACAGATGCATGAGCGCCCTTGGGGCGAGGTTCAGTCACCCGGTCCGCTGCATGATGACCCTTACCTCGATGGCGCTCTCAATCTAAACTTCCGCGACGAACAACCCGAGGATTCTCCATGGACACCCCTGCAGCGCCGCGCTCCAAACTGCCCGACGTCGGCACGACGATCTTCACGGTCATCGGTGACCTCGCGGCCAAGCACCAGGCTCTCAACCTGTCCCAGGGTGCGCCGAACTTCGACTGCGACCCGCGGCTCATCGACCGTGCCGTCGCGGCGATGCGTGCCGGTCGCAATCAGTACGCGCCGATGACCGGGTTGCCGGCACTGCGCACCGCGATTTCCGAAAAGTGTGCGCGCATCACCGGACGGCACTACGACGTCGACGAGGAAGTGACCGTCGTCGCGAGCGCGAGCCAGGGCCTGTACGCGGCGATCAGCGGCCTCGTGCATCCCGGCGACGAGGTGATCTACTTTGATCCCGCCTTCGACAGCTACGCGCCGACAATCCGCCTGCAGGGCGCTACGCCGATCGCGATAAAGCTGACTGCCGCGGGTTTTCGCATCCCCTGGGACATGGTCGCGGCCGCCATCACGCCGCGCACGCAGATGATCATCGTCAACACGCCACACAACCCGACATCGACCGTGCTCAGCGCCGGCGACCTCGAGCGCCTCGCGATGCTGACGCGTGGCACCGGCATCGTCGTGTTGTCGGACGAGGTCTACGAGCACGTCGTGTTCGACGGCGCCACCCACCATGGCATGGCGCAGCACCCCGAGCTCGCAGCCCGCAGCGTCATCGTCTCGTCGTTCGGCAAGTCGTACAACGTCACCGGCTGGCGCGTGGGCTACTGCCTGGCGCCGGCGGCACTCACGGTCGAGATCCGCAAGATCCACCAGTTCATGATGTTCGCGGCCGACACGCCGATGCAGTACGCTTTCGCCGACATGCTGGCCGACGAAACGACGTGGCGCGGGCTCGCGGCGTTCTACCAGCACAAGCGCGACCTGCTCGCTCGCGAGCTCCGCGGCTCGCGTTTCGAGTTGCTGCCGAGCGCCGGGGCGTTCTTCATGCTAGCGCGCTTTCGCGGGTTCTCGGGCGAGAGCGACACTGAATTCGCACTGCGGCTGATCCGTGATCATCGCGTTGCGACGATCCCGCTTTCCGCGTTCTACAGCGACGCGACCGATCTCGGTTTCATCCGACTCAGCTTTTCGAAGGACGACGCGACGCTGATCGAGGGCGCGCGACGACTGCACGCGGCCTGACGCCGCGGCCACAGCGCACTCGCGACCTCCGTCGGCAGCAAACTGCTGACCGATGTCCTGACCCTCGCGTGCCACTGATCGCCGGTGCGCGGTCCGTAATCGATGGCCTTCCGCGACAAGCCCTGCTGAAGCCTCCGCTGGCCTCGTTCAATGCCGAACCATGGTTACGACTGGCTGGAAGGCGTGGATTGCGGGAGCAGCAGGTCTCGCGCTACCGTTGCCCCTTTGCGGAGTGTTTCCACTTCTTGGCATTCTCGGCAAACTGCGCGCGCTTGGCGAAAACGCCGCCCTTCGCTTTCTCCTTCGCGATGTCAGCCTCGGTGATCTTGGCCCCAGGGGCCTTGCCGACGTCCTTGTGCAGTTGATTCTTCTTCAGATCCAGTTTCATGGACGCGCGTGCCATTGCATTCTCCTCGTATTGTCCCGGCCTCGGTCGCCGGGTCGCGCCGGAGTGGGCGAAAAAAAGGGCCCGAATGTCTTCAGCAAGCCATTCGGGTTCTTCCATCAACACTTGTATGTAACCGCATTGAGATCGATTGTCCGTGCGCGAACGTACATGTAGCGTCGCACGCCCGACACCAACAGTTCACACGCAGCTTTCAATCGCCTCAATATCGGCCCGTAAGTAGTTCCCCCGATTGTTTGATCATATCTTTTTTCTATCATAGCTGTGGACCTTGGACAAAACGAGGAAGGAGTATCTCCGTGATGACGTCAGTCATTCCCGCTCGATATGCTGTCCGCGCACCTCCCAATGCCATCAGCGAGAACGAATTGCTCGCAAGCCTGCCACTAACGGCGAGGGCCCTCTGGGTACCGCACCTTGAGCTTGTGGATCTGGAGCAAGGACAACTCCTTCACGAATCCGAAGGCCGCGTGCCTTATGCGTACTTTCCGATCACCGCGATTGTCGCCAAGCTCTATTTGCTGAAAAGTGGCGCATCGGCGCAGAGCGCCTTGATCGGCAAAGAAGGGATGGTGGGATTTCCGCTGGTCCTGGGCGGCGAATCCACTCCCAGTCGTGCTGTGGTACTGATCTCTGGAGAAGCGTGGCGGGTGAAGGCGGACTTCATTAAGCACGAAGTTCGTGCGCTGATGCCGATCATGCACCTGATGTTGCGGTTCACGCAGGCATTGATCACGCAGATGGCGCAGACCGCGGTATGCAATCGGCATCACTCTGTGGATCAACAGCTCTGTCGATGGCTCTTGCTAAGCCTAGACCGGCTGCAAGGCAATGAGCTGGTCATGACGCACGAGCTCATCGCAAATATGCTCGGCGTCCGGCGGGAGGGCGTAACGGCAGCAGCCGGCAAATTGCACCGTGCGGGCCTCATCGATTGTGGGCGTGCGCATATCACCGTTTTAAATCGCGCGGGGCTCGAAAAACGCACCTGCGAGTGCTACCAGGTGGTCCAGAAGGAATATGACCGTCTGCTTCCTGACCGGACAGCGATCTGACGGGTCAGGTTCGATTCGACACGCGGTGTCGGGAATTGGCGGAGCTGCCGATGGCGAATGGCCGTTTCAGGGCAGCCATTCCCGTACTGCCATTGACCGGCATTGGCCGGCCAGCGACCGCCGCCGCGGCCGCCGACCGTAGCAGGAGTCAGACCTCCGTTTGTTCAGCCATCTCCAGAGCGTCATCGACCTCGATTCCCAGAAACCGCACGGTGCTCTCGAGCTTGGTGTGTCCAAGAAGCGGCTGTACCGCCCGTAGGTTCTTCGTCCGACGATAGATCAGTCAACCTCGGACGACGCGTGCGTACTGACGAGTCGAGAGGTGCGGTGAGGCACGGAGTCGACTGGGAAACAGGAAGGCCTCTTGCTTGAGGCTCCGCGTTCGAATCCAGGCGGCGAGAGTCTCGCGCGTCCTCTGCGCGAGCTGCAGGCGGATGCGAATCGCCCAGATCTCCTTCAGAGGCAACGGCCCTTTCTAGCCGACGAGCTTGCCCTTGTTCCACGGTTCCCGATATTCAGGCGCAATGCAGTTGGACTGGTCCATGACGCCTCCCCAGGTTGGTAAATCCCGGAACCAGTTTGAACCTGCGGGCTGCTGTCGAAATTGACCCGAAGCGGACATGCCCCGTCCGGGGTTCTTTGCTGCATAAACAGTTAACCAGCGCGCAACCAGGTTCGTCTGGTGTTTAAACAGATTGGGTAGCGACTCTCAGGGCGTCGCGGCGATTAGATTGCGCGCGCAGGGCTAGGACCATCACCGCCGCCAAAAGCAGCGCACCGCTCATGACGGTAAGCGCAAGAGTGTAGCTTCCCGTGGCATCTTTGGCCCACCCCCAAAGATAGGGACCAACAAAACCGCCGACGAAGTTCATCGAATTTATCGCCGCGCACCCCACAGCCAAGATCTTGAACGGCAGCAGATCGGCCCACAGCAGCACTTGACTGTTCGTCACGCTCATCCAAGCCAGCATGAACATTAGGTAACCCGCGATCACCATTGTCGGAGATATCGCAAATGCCATCGTGGCGCAGCCTGATGCAAGCAACAAGAGCGCGCCGATCAGTACGCCAAAGCGGCTCCCGATGCGGTCAGACAGCGAGCCGGTGATCAGCATACCAATCATGCTCAGCATGCCCCCGATCCCCGTCAGATAGCCGATCGTGGTGATGTCGAACTTCGTCGCCGCAATGAGCAACGCCGGGGCCGACAGGCTCAGGGCATAGAAGCAGCCGATACTCAACGCCCCGATCACCCCGAGTTGTAAGACCGCCGGCTCACGCATCGCGCTGAGGACGCCGTGACGCTTGGGTTCGCCAAGTCTGATGGCGTCGTCGGCAAGCGCCCCGGCGATCCAGTTTTTTTCCTTAGGTGTCAGCCACCCTGAAGTTGCAGGCGTATCGGGCAGCAGGAACAGGATTAGGACGCCTGTCAGCACAGCGGGCAGTCCCTCGAGAAGAAAAAGCCAATGCCATCCGCGCAGACCGCCGAACCCATCCAGTTTGAGAAGCGAGCCCGAGATCAGCCCCATCAGAATCATGCTGAGCGGTGCCGACGCATAGAATCGGCTAACCGCCCGCCCGCGCTGGGCCGCCGGGAACCAATGGGCTAAGTAAAATACAACGCCCGGGAAGAACCCCGCCTCGGCGAAGCCCAGCAGGAAGCGAACTACATAGAACTGCACCGGAGTCCGGATCAACATCATCGCCATGGCAAGTAAGCCCCAGGTGATCATGATCCGTGCGATCCAGCGCCGCGCGCCGAACCGAATGAGCAATAGGTTCGAGGGGACCTCGAACAGGGCATAGCTCAGAAAGAATAAGCCCGCGCCCAGCCCATAGACCGTCGCGTTAAAGTGCAGGTCGCTGTTCATCTGCGTCGCGGCGAAGCTGATGTTCGCCCGATCGATATAGGCGACCAGGTATCCCAGTCCGAGCAGAGGCAAGATACGCCAACTCGCCTTGGAAATCGTCGAGCGCTCCACTTCAATCCCCGATGATTCGGATCGCATATCGTCTCCTTGAGCACCGAGAGTAGCTGCAAAACTTAGAAATCCGACGATTTGGCGTAGTTTCAAAGCTACCGGGTTGAAGGTCCGGTTTTGGCCGACTGCCGCCCCGAGACTCCTGCTGTCGGTCATCGTGCGAGGCCGAGAAACACGGTCAGCGCTCGATTCAATCGGACGACATCCTCATCGTTGAGCTTTCCAATTCGCTTGCCGAGTCGCGCCTTCGGGACGGTGGTGAGCTTGTCAATCATCAAGCGCGAAGCACTCGAAAGACCGTTGCGATCCGTGGGCTCGACCAGCATCCGTAGTAACGGCGCTTCGGTTGGGTCGGTGGTAAATACGCAAAGAGTTATTGAGTTCGTGGCATCAAAGCGATCCTCCTGCACGATCACTGCAGGGCGGGGCTTGCCCGCGTACGGGCCACCGCCCGACACAGTCCATACCTCCCCACGCTTCATTCGGCAGCGTGATCCGAGATGGCGTCAATGAATCCCTGATCGCCCTTCGCTCGCTTGCTGGCAGCAACGGCTTTGGACTGCTGACTTGCGATGCGTGCAAAGGAGCGTGCATGGACATCCGGCACCCATATCTGCACCGGCCGCAACCCCTGCGCGCGCAGGCGCTCTCGATGTAATCGCACCTTATCCCTCGACGAACGCGCATTAGTGAGCATCGATTTACTCCCGGTGGTTACATGTAACCTAGCAGATCAACTTGCGTGGCGCAACCGCTTTCGGCGTTCCGCGTGAGGTGAATAACCGGGGTCATATCGAGTCCAGTCGAACGGCAGCTTCCTGGCGGCCAGTCCGGGAGTCCGGACGACTGGTCTTGGCCGGGAACGATTGTGAACGACTCCTTGGTAGCGCGGCAACCGGCCGCTTGAATCGCGCAATTTAACAGCGCCAGGATTAACGTCGTCCGGCAATCGACGATCCTGACCCAAAGCAGACTCCCGCGTACGGCGGCTTCCGCGCAATCCAACTGGTTCCCTTGCGTCGCTCGCGCGCCTTATCACCGAGGGGAGTGTCGGGGAGCCGTCGTTACGCGACGGCGCAAATGCGAAATCCGATATCAAATCGATTGTTTCCGCAGAATCCCTCTGCACCTTCAGTGAAGTTCCGCGACGTTTGTGATTACAACTCTGTCCTGATAGCGTCACACGGACGGAAGAGCCCCCGCGGCACCGTCCTTCAACAGCGTCACAATCCACCCCACGAACGTCGCGACCAGGACAGGATAGGCAAAGAAAGGAAGCGGCCGCGACAAGGCCGTGATCGGTGCGCCTGCGAAGATGCGGCAGGCCGTTGCCGCGAACAGGACTGCCGCCGCAAGGCCGAGTATTCGCACCACCATCGGGAAGACGCGCGGAGCGCTTACCAATGCAAGCCCCGCTGCCCACAGGCCGGCTCCGCTGCCAAAAGATGGAACGCCGCGCGTCAATTCCATAGCCGAGCCCGAAACGATAAGACTTTCGCCAATGGCGAAAACCAGAAATCCAGCCGCGACGATCTCCTTGCCGATTCTGAAGAAGCGGAGCGCGAGCAACGGGCACGCCATCACCAGTGCGATGCCGTCGATGCCCCATGCCAACCCGCGCAGTGACGCCGACGGTGCGAACGACCCCGCCAGACCCAGCGCGCCACCCACACCGAGTCCGATCGAAGCCAGAACTCGAAGCGACCTGTCATTCATTACACCGCTCTCTTAGGTAACGTCCGCTGTTCTGCGGAGCGACAGAAAGTCTAAACCAACGAAGGTCTTGTTGTAATGACTGGACGTGACCCGTCGCCGTCACTCACGGCTGACCGGTATCAGGCTCTCTAAATCGAAGTCATTGGGGCGCGCGCTACGTCGATGTCATCGGTAAAGTCCGCGGCAACGACGAGCCGCCCTAGGCGGTCAAAGTGATGTATGAGTCGCGATTGCCGGTTCCATCTTCAGACCGCCCTTGCGCCAACCATCCGCCAATTGCGCGACAAATCCAGCATCCCACCATTTCTCAACGTCCGCGCGCCCAGTGGCGGGAAAATCGGGCCGTATTCGGAGCAATTGTCGTACTGCCTTGCTGGCCGCCGCCGTATCCGCTAGCTGTCCATAAACCGCAATCAGAAACATATGCATCGGCCAGTGGTCCGGCAGATTTACGTTGAGTACGAAGCCGAGTGCCCTCGTATTGTCACCACGGCGATAAGCGTTGTAGACATCAACATACCAATACCATCCCGGGTGACTGGGATTTAGCCGCTTGGCTCGCGTGGCAAGCTCAAGGCCGCGCTCCGAACTACCACTGTAGACGAGCATTTCGCCAAGAAACGCAAGGGAATTGCCATCCATAGGATTCAGTGCGATGGCTCGCTCAACAGCGTTGCGGAAGCTTTGAATTTCTTTGTGGAAAAACAGAGCCTGTGCGAGGGCGTAATAGGAGAGATGACTATTTGGCGCGGCTTCCACGGCCCGCTGCGCGGCGGCCAAACCGCAAGCTAGCGCATCAACCTGAAGTTTGAACCCGTGTGCATAGTCCTGGACACACAGAAAAGAAAGCATTGCCCAGGCATCGCCGTTGGACGGTGCCTTACGCACGGCGGACTCCAAGCCCGCACGAGCTGGCGCGAGTTCCTCCGGCGACGGACGTTGCGGGTAGCTGAAGCTGCGCAGTACCGCCTCATAGGGACTCAACTCCTCGGGAGGGCGGCTGCGCACGAGTTCACTCAAGCTCCGGGGCAAAATCCCATGCAGATCCGCTATCGTAGATACGATGCGAGAAGCCAACTCGTCTTGCAGTTCGAACGCCGCTTCCGAATTAAAGCCGCGCTCGTAGCTTTCGGCCCAAAGATGCGCGCCGGAGACAGTATCGACGAGTTGCATCGCCAGCCGCAGCCTGGGTCCCGCCTGCCGCAAGCTGCCTTCTATCGCATAGCGCGCGCCAACATCTCTGCCGACTGCTCGTACATCAGCGGCGCCGCCGGTATAGCGTGACGTTGAGCTACGCGCAATTACCCTCAAATAGGAAAAGCGGCAAAGTCCAGTGATGATCTCGTCCGCGAGCGCTTCGGCGAAGGCCGCGAGATCCGCGTTGCTGCCGGCACATTTGAAGGGGAGTACGGCAACCCAAAAGCCCTCTTCTGAGCGGCCAGGATCGGCGACTGCAGTTCGTCTGGCTACCCCGGAAGCCGTCGGTGCAATCGGCCGATCCGTTTCGAGCAGCTGCGCTACGCGTGCAGTAAATTCGCCAGACGGCAATCCGCCCGGCAGGCGTGTCCACTGCCGCTCGCGAAATCGTTCTGGCACGCGAGCTGTATTTTCGGGTGTCTCGTCGATCACCACTGGCAGCAGAAACGACTGATCCTCCGCCATATCCAGCATGCGGTTCACCGCAAGATTCCACTCGCGTCGAAAATAGGCCTCGCTGCGCGCTTCGGTATTGGCAGAGATGAGGGGCACGAACAGCGCACAGTCCCTGACTTGTTTGCGGATCAATGCATCCCAGGCATCGCCGCCGCGAAGCTCGCTCTGGTCGAACCACACCTCGACGCCCGCTGCACGTAGCGCATTGCACAGCTGCTGCGCCGCTTTGGCGTCCTGGGACGCATAGCTCAGAAACACGGCGTTGCCCGGATCAGTCACTGTGCTCCCGCTGCGTCCGAACCCCGGCGATTTTCTGGTTTGGCGCGGTCAATCATGCGCAGGCAATTCGTTGCATTCCCTAAAGCCTGCCCGAATCGCCGAGTGACCGCTTTCTTGCTGGCAATTCGGCTACTCGAAAGTCTCATACTAGCCGGTTGCGTTGCGGAACGGCAGGTGCCAGGAGGTCAGAGCGGTCGTTCCAGATCAGCCATTTAACAGTCGCGATCTTGCCTCCGTCCGCCGAGGGGTAAAAGTGACCCAAAGCAGGCACCCGTGGACGTCCGGTATGTGGCATTGGAAATTGGCATACAGCGGATCCGATCGGAAGCGCCTACAACCAAATACCATTCCGTCGTTTATTTGACGCTTAACGTTAGGCGTTATAACCTATGAACATGGTAAAAGGTTTCCGATGCCCGGATACGCAGGCATTGTTCGAGACCGGCAAGAGTAAGCGCTTTTCCAATGTGGCGAAGGTGGCAACCCGCAAACTGGCTCAGTTGGACGCGGCAAATACTTTAGAGTTTTTGCGTTCGCCACCTGGAAACCGACTCGAGGCGCTGGCGGGAGATCGCGAGGGTCAACACAGCATCCGGATCAATGATCAGTTCCGTCTTTGTTTTCGTTGGACGACCGAAGGACCCACCGACGTCGAGATTGTGGACTACCACTAAGGATTATCGAGATATGTTCAAGAACGGTATGCGGCCAGTACACCCTGGCGAGATTCTGCAGGAGGATTTTCTGAAGCCTCTTGGGATGAGTGCCAATGCTTTGGCTAAGGCATTGCATGTACCGACACCTCGTATCAATGATGTCGTTCGTAAGCGGCGCGGTGTGAGTGCGGATACGGCCATGCGCCTGGCACGCTATTTTGGCGGGGATGCGCGTTCGTGGCTGAATCTGCAGACAGCCTATGATTTGCGCATTGCGGAAATTAGCAATGCAAGGCGCATCGTGCGGGAAGTCTCCCCCTCAGCGGCGGCAGACGGGTCCTGACCCCAAGCCGCCCCTGGTCACCGACCACTCCGCAGCACTCTGACGGGCGATGCATCGAATCAGATTGCTAGACGTTGTTGTGGCATTGGCGTAACGCTTGCCTCAAATCAGATGTAAGTATCAATGAACGTTTCCCGTCGGGCCACCGAATACGGAAATAATTCAACGTCCCTATCGACGCTGCCATTATCTCGGAACCAATTTGGACAGCTTCGATATCTGAGACCGAATGCTGCCAAGCGATGTGGAAATCAAGACGGCGACACGTAATGGTTTGGCCGTCAAACTCGTAGCTTGTCGTCAACATATACACGCCAAAAAGGGTTACCGCAGGTAGGAGTCCAAAAAGCATTACGTTGATAATCATCGGTGGTGATTGCGGCGGAATGAAAAAGTAGATCCCGACCGGAAGGGCCATCGGTGCCGCTACCATCGCAAGCGGAAATATCCACTCAATAATGCTTCGCGGGTTTCGCCTGAAAACTCCCCGCACGCGGGATATTGAGCGGCGATCAATCGGAGCGCTGGACATCATGAGCAAAGCCTACACCAACCTGTGAACGACCGCTTCGTGGCGGTCGATTCGGTGCCTCCAACGCCCGCTTGTGGCCGGTCGCGTCGCGGAACGGCCGGTACCTGGAGGCTAGAGCTGCCGGTCAAAATGTGAAATTTGACACCCGCAATTCCCGCCGTCCTGGCGCTGCTCCTCGTCCCCGTCGCATTGATCTTCCGCACGCCGTGGAAACAATGTCCGCAGCTGCGAGATCAAATCACTCAAACAACCGAACGAAAAAAGGGGCCGAAGCCCCCTAACGAACCCCCTTTTCGGCGAGGCTCACAGTCTCGCCGCCGGCGACGCCGGCGACGCCGGCGGGGAAACGGGATCAGTACCCGCTCGGCAAAACAATCGTCTCGTTGGCGAAGTAAGCGGTGATGCCGTCCGATGGGAAATCGGTCTACTCATTTTCCGGGGGTACCAACGTCCAGAGGTGGGGTGCGATCGCCGCTGCAATCGAATCGTGGGCGGTCGATTTTCCGCGCCAAGCTCAAAAATGCGGCGTGCCGCAGAAAACCGCCCGCGCCACCGCGTAACCATTCGTGGTTCACCAGGCGGCCGTCACACGGCCACTGCAGCAACCGCGCGGCGCTTAACCAGGCTTTCTGTTCTGTTGTTCCCGAGATCCCGGGTACGCTCACACCGCTGACGCTGCTGCTCTTCGGCACGCTTGCGGGCTATTACTCTGGCCACGCGATCGGATTGTTGCGCTGGTCAGCGCGCAACCGGAACATCGCGCGCCCCGGAGGTGCTCCGTAGATTTTCGCCGGCAGGTCAGCGATCCAGCTCCGGGTAGTGCCGGAACAGGTCCTGGTTATTGAAGGCCAGCCGACGGTCCGAGGCGACGTAGCGCGCAATTCGCGGGCGATCGAAGACCGCGTCGTGCAGCGCGCACAGCCGCGGGCGGTGGCGAAATGCTTTACGGCTGGCCGAGGGGAAGGCATAGCGCAGACCCGCAATCACCTGCGCCATGGACAGATCCACGTAGGTCAGCCGTGCGCCGACCATCCACCGACCGCGCGCACGGTTGAGATCGAGGACGCGCTCGAAGTAGCCGAGAAACTTCGCCAGGCGCACCGCCAGGAAATCCTTCGTGCGCCGCCGGGCCGCGGCCTTCTGTTCCTCGTAGGCATAGCCGTCGCCCAGCGGGTGGTGCGTGTGAAAGATCTCCAGGTAGAAATCCAGAATGGTGAGCTGCAATTGATGCGTCCACAGCTTGCCGGGCTCACCCGTCGGCGCGAGCTTCAGTCTCCCGCCCAGGAACAGCAGGATGTTCGGCGTCTGCGCGATGAGCTGCCGCCCGGCCCTGAGGACCGGCGGCGCAAAGGGCGGCAAGCGGCTGCCCCGCGCTTCGAGCACCTTGAGAATCGCCGGCACGCCACCGCCACTCGCCTGCGGCACGACGGCCATATCGAGGTAGCTGGCGCCGGCTTCCTCCAGCGCAAGGCGTACGAATTCACCGCGTCCCTGGATGCCGGGCCAGTAATAGAGTTCGTAGGTCATGTGGAGATCTCCGCTTTACGATTCGCGCTTTTAAGCAGGCGGATTCAAGCGCTCGGCGCAACACAGGCCCGAAGCTTATCAGCTGGGGTTTTGAATCCCAAAGTCTTCCTGGGTCGCTGGTTCAGGCGAAGTGCGACCTTGTTCAATTGCGATTGCGTGACATCCGATAGATCCGCTCCCTTGGGGAAATACTGGCGAATCAGCTCACTGGATACTCCGTCAAGGCCATGGAGCGTAAGGTCGAGCGCCAGAAGGCGCGGCTCCGCGCGCAGATGGACCTGGTTCTCAGACGCGAGACGGGGATCGAGGGGGACGGAAGTGCGAAGGTGCAGGTATTCCTAAATGCGGCACAGTCAGACCCCTCACCCGATCCGTATGACGGCGCGAGAGTAGGAACGCGTCGTGGGCCGTAAGTCCATTAATGGTGGAGTAAATGCCCTCGGGAGCGATCGCATCCAATTCGATTTCGAGTTCGATGGCGTTCGCTACCGTCCAACGTTGAAGCGCAGCCCCACCGAAGCGAATCTCAAGCGCGCGCGCAAACAGCTCCTCGAAATCAAACAGCGCATCGCCGCCGCCACCTTCGTCTTTGCGGAAGAATTTCCCGAGATTGGCCCAAGATTTTCGACGAAATCCGGTATTCCGAACTTGCCAAGATCGCGAACGCATACCAGTGGTCGAAGAAAACCTACAACCACGCGATTAGCGTGGTTCGCTGCGCCGTCGAGTACGGGTACAGGGATCAGCCGGAGAAGCACAACCCCGCCTCGGGCCTCACGTGTCTACGAATGACCAGGAAAGACCGCCCCGCCGTCGCCCCCTTCACAATTCCCGAAGCCGAGCTGCTGATTTCGAGGCTGCATGCCGACTGGGGCGAGGCGATCGGCAACTACGACGAATTCCGCTTCTTCACCGGCTTACGCCCCTCTGAGCAGATTGCACTGCTCGAACCGAT
>Ga0307374_10007175_pt1 | contig 17122 bp, 13 predicted proteins | sample OX3MG_FD_202532 | JGI IMG/M metagenome (GOLD analysis project Ga0307374, IMG submission 202532) | Soil microbial communities from Risofladan, Vaasa, Finland - OX-3 | ecosystem: Environmental > Terrestrial > Soil > Coastal area > Acid sulfate soil | place: Finland: Risofladan, Vaasa | collected... | reverse complement strand
GGCTGGCAGGGCCCGCGGCAGCTCGGCCTTGGCCGCCGCGACCTGCTCCATGCTGCCGAACTCGCCCGCGTGCGCGTTCCCCACGCACAGCACCGCGCCCAGCGACGGCGGCGAGATCTCGCACAGCGCCGCGATGTGCCCTGGTCCCCGTGCCGACAGCTCCGCGACGAGATACCTGGTGTCCTCCCCCGCGCGCAGCACCGTGAGCGGGTGGCCTATCTCATTGTTGAACGAGTTCTGCGGCGAGACCGTCGGGCCGAGCGAGCCGATCAGCTGCGCGGCCAGGTCCTTGGTCGTGGTCTTGCCGGCCGAGCCGGTGATGGCCGCGATGGTCAGCTGGGGCAGCCTGTCGACGACCGCCCTGGCGAGGCGGCCGAGCGCGGCCGGGACGTCGGCCACGATCAGCGCGGGCACGCCCGCCGGTCGTGTCCCGAGCACGACGGCAGCTCCGGCCGCGATCGCGGCCGGAGCGAAGTCATGCCCGTCGGCGTGCTCGCCGGGCAGGGCGGCGAAGAGCGAGCCGGGAGCGGCCTGGCGGGAGTCGATCACGACGGGGCCGGCGACGATCGCCGCCGGGTCGGGGACGTTGTCCAGCGACGCGTCGGTCATCCGGGCGATCTCGGCGATCGAGAGGGGAATCACGCGATCTCCGCTCGGCCGGCCGGATGAGCCCGGGTCGTCGGAAGTGGCATCACTCGAACTCCAGACCGTCGGTGAGCTCGTTTCCGGCAAGCTCGGACAGGGCGTAAGCTGCCCCGGCTCGTTCGGCCCTAGCGCGGGCAGCTAGGAACTGAGCAGCCACCTCGCGGTCGTCGAACGGGATGACCTGATCCGCCACGTACTGGCCGCGCTCATGACCCTTGCCGGCGATCAGCACGACGTCGCCCTTGGCGGCGCCGCCGATAGCCATCCCGATCGCCGCGGCGCGGTCGGGCTCGACGATCACGTGCGCCCGGTCCTTCGGCGGCACCGCGAGCGTGCCGGCCAGCATCTCGCCGAGGATGGCGAGCGGGTCCTCAGACCGCGGGTTGTCGTTGGTGAAGATCGCGACGTCGGCAAGCTCGGCGGCGGCCGCGCCCATCAGCGGCCGCTTGGCGGTGTCCCGGTCACCCCCGCAGCCGAGCACGATCCGCAGGCTCCCCTGGGTTACCGGCCGCAGGGCGCCCAGCACCGCCTCGACCGCGGCTGGCTTGTGCGAGTAGTCGACGAGCACGGTGAGGTCCTGATCGGATGCGACCCGCTCGAGGCGGCCGGGGACACCGGGGCACGCGGCTACGCCGGTGACGGCCGCTGCGAGGCCGACCCCGATCTCGACCAGCGCGACGATCGCGGCCAGCGCGTTCGCCACGTTGAACGGCCCGGGCAGCGCGATCGACGCGTCGGCCTCGACCCCGCCGGGCCCGATGACCTGGAAGCTCGAGCCGTCGGCCCCGCAGCGCACGTCTACCGCGCGCCAGCCGGCATCGGAGCGCCCGGCGGCCGAGAACGTCGTGACCGGGATCGGCGCCTGCGCGGCGAGCTGCCTGCCGCGCGGGTCGTCGATGTTCACCACGCCTGACCTGGCATAACGCGGCGTGAACAGCTCGGCCTTGGCGGCGAAGTAGCTGTCCATGTCCTGGTGGAAGTCCAGGTGATCCTGCGACAGGTTGGTGAACACGGCGACCTCGAACGAGGTTCCCGCCACCCGGCCGAGCGCGAGAGCGTGACTGGACACCTCCATCACGGCCGCGCTGACCTTCTGCTCGGCCATCACCGCGAAGAACGCCTGCAGGTCGGTGGCCTCTGGCGTGGTCAGCCGGCTGGGCTCGACGAACGTGCCGACCCTCGTCTCCACGCCGCCGACCAGCCCGGTCAGGTGGCCTGACATCCGCAGCCCCGACTCGATCAGGTACGTGGTGCTGGTCTTGCCGCTGGTTCCGGTCACGCCGACGAGGAGCAGCCGGCTGGACGGGTCGCCGTATACCCAGGAGGCGACCTCCCCCAGCCTGGCGCGCGGGTCGGCCACCACGAAGACCGGCAGCCCGCTGCGGATCGCCCGGTCCCGGCCTGCCGGGTCGGTGAGCACGGCGACCGCGCCGGCCACGGTCGCCTGGCCGCAGAAGTCGGCGCCATGATGCCTGCTGCCAGGCAGTGCGACGTACAGGTCACCAGGCTGCACGGTGGCCGAGTCATGGGTGATCCCGGTTACCCCGCGGAGTTTGTTATGGATAAAAGAAGAGTCACTGTCGGGCTGCCTGAGCCCGAGCAGGGCGGCAAGCCCGGTGAGCGGGCGCACCGGGACATGTCTGGGACGAAGAGCCGCTGGCACGGGCTGAGGTTACCTCGCTTCACGGCACGGTGAGTGGGACGTTTGGGACATGACCCCCGCCAGGGGGGATCTTCATGCTCGCCAGCGCGAACTTCATCACCGCGTTGAAGACCGGGCCGGCGACGTCGATGCCGAAGTACGCCCCGTTGCGCGGGTCCTGCAGGTTGACCGCGACGACCAGCCCGCTGCTCTTGGCCGGGGCGATGCCGATGAAACTCGACCCGTAGTAGTTGCTGCCGTGACTCCCCTGCTCCTGCGAGGTGCCGGTCTTGGCCGCCACCGTATAGCCGGGGATGATGCCCCACGGCTCCCCGGCCTGGTTATAGACGACCGGTACCTGCTCGAGTATCCGCATCAGCTCGGCAGCGGTCTTGGCCAGGATCACCCGCCGGGTAGCCGGCCGGGGCGCGGCCACGTAGCGGCCCGCGGCTGTCGTGTGACCAGCCACGATCGACGGCGTGACCCGGACGCCGCCGTTGGCGATGGTCGCGTAGACGCTGGCCATCTGCAGCGCGGTGACGCCGACGCTCTGGCCGAACGAGATCTGGTAGCGGGTGTTGGCCTGGCCTCCCACCCACTGCGACGGCCGCGCCAGCAGGCCGGCGCTCTCGCCGGGCAGGTTCAGGCCCGACATCGAGCCGATGCCGAAGGCGCGGAACATCGCGTACTGGTCGGCCGGGGTGACATGGTCGGCGACCTGGATCATCCCGTCGTTGAGCGAGTGCGCGATGATCCCGGCGATCGTGTACCGCTGGGTCGGATGCGGCTCGGCGTCGTGGTACCACGCGCCGTGCCAGTACTTCGCGGCGGGCACCAGGTAGCTGGTCCGCGGCGTCTGCCCGGCGTACTGGAACGCGGCGGCCGCGGTGATGACCTTGGCGGTGCTGCCCGGCGCGAACACGTTCGCCAGCGCGATGTCACTGGTCGCATGCACGCTGGCCGGCGCCTGCGGGTTGAAGGTCGGGTACTGGGCCAGGGCCAGGATCCGGCCGGTGCTTGGCTGCATGACCACGACCGTGCAGTTCTTCGCCCTGGTCCTCGCGACCTGGACCGCGCACTCGTGCTCGGCCTCCCACTGGATGTCGGACTGGATGGTCAGCCGCAGGTTGCCGGCCGGCACCGCGGTCCTGACTGTCGACTCTGTTCCCGGGATGGGCTGCTCGTTCGCGCCTTTCTCGAAGGCCACGATGCCGCTCCTGCCCGCCAGGAGTGAGTTGTAGGACTCCTCGAGGCCCGCCTTGCCGGTCATGACGCCCGTCTGCTGGCTGGTGTCGATGAAGCCGAGCAGCGGTGCAGCCAGGTCACCGCCCGGATAGGCGGGCCGGTAGGCCGGCGTCATCGATATCCCCGGCGCCAGCCCCAGGTTGCTGATGGCGTCGGCGGTCGAGGCGCTGACCGACGGCGCGAGGACGACGTACTGCGGCGAGGTCGGATTCTGGAGCAGACGCAGCAGGGCGGCCTGCGACATCCGCAGCGGCCCGGCCAGCTTGCTCGCGGCCGTGGCCAGCGTGGTCGACAGCTTCAGTATCGGCGGGTCGGCGTAGACGAGGTCGGTCTGCATGGTCATCGCCAGGACGGTGCCGTTGCTGCTGACGATCTGACCGCGAACGGCCGGCTGCTGCGCCGTGGCGTGCCGCTCCTGCTGGCTGACGTACCGGTAGTGGGACCCGTCGACGCCCTGGAGCTGGACCAGCCGGCCGAGGACCAGCGAGATGGCGAAGGCGATGGATAGCAGCGTGACGTTCAGGCGCCTGACCGAGCTCGTCCGGCGCAGCGGCCTGCGCGCCCAGCTCGGGCGCGACCGCCTGGGCGGCCTGCGGGGAACCTGCCGCTCCTTGGGCTCCCGCCGCGGCGCGTGTCTGCCTGGGGGGCCGCCGGACCCGGGAGGACCGGGACGGCGCAGACCGGGCGTGGGCATGCCCGGACGGGAGACGCCGGGACGGGAACCGCCGGCCCGCGGCATTCCGGCCCGTGGTGTGCCGGCCCGCGGCGAACCTGCCCGTGGCGCGCCGGATCTGGCCGCGCCTGCCCGCCCCACGGACGGCGGCACGCCGGGGCGCGGCCCGCCTGGCCGGCGCGGACTGCCCGGTGCCTGGCCGCGGCCGGCGCCTGGCCCGGGCCAGCTTCTGTTCCCGCCGTCCGACCTCACGGAGTGGAACCCTTGCCGACCCTGATCGAATGGCTGCGCAGATCGACAAAGGTGAGCTGCTGTTCCGGCCGCATGCCGAGCATGCGCGCCCTCTTCTCGATCACCGCCGCCGAGCTGTCCGCGGCGACCAGCTGCTGCAGCTGCTGGACGCGCTGCATCCTGGCCGCATTGGCCTGCCGCAGGTTGGCGATCGCGAACGAGTTGGCCGCAAGCGTCGTGTTCACCACGAGCAGGCAGATCAGGCCGCCGCTCAGCAGCCCGAGCACCAGCACCACGAAGCGCATCCGGCCGATGTTCCTGCGCTGGTCGGCGCCGGTGCGGGCAGCCTGGCCAGGCTGGCCGGCCAGGCTGTCGCGCCTGTCTCGCTCGTCGCGATGTTCGTGCCGCGGCGGGCCGCCGGTCCTGATCGTCCTGCCTGGCCGGCCGGGGCCGGCCGGGCGGACCGGGCTAGCCGGCCGGACCGGGCTGGCCGGGAGCACCGGGCTGGCCGGGCGGTCGGTCCGCGGCCGCCGCGCGGGCCTGGCGGGCCGCCGCGCGTCGGGGGCCGGCACGGTCTGCGTGCCGGCTGCGGTCGCCCGGCCGGTGCCGCGGCGGCTGTCGGCCTCGTCGGTCCTGCCCGGGGTCATGACGTCAGTACTCATCGGCGTTCATCCGTCCTGTGAGAGGTCATGCCGCTGCCCGCACCCGTTCCGCCGCCCTGAGCCTGGCCGAGGCGGCCCGCGGGTTGGCGGCAAGTTCTGGCTCGCCAGGTCGCTCGGCACCCGACGTCAGCAGCCGGAACTGCGGGCGGCTGGCCGCCAGCGGTACCGGAAGGCCGGGCGGAGTCGTGTCGACCGATCGCTGGCCGAGGGCTCGCTTGACGATCCGGTCCTCGAGCGAGTGGTAGGACAGGACGACGATCCGGCCGCCGACCGCGACGGCGTCGAGCGCGGCGGGCACCGCCCGGCTGAGCGCGCCGAGTTCGTCGTTCACCTCGATCCGCAGGGCCTGGAAGGTGCGCTTGGCCGGATTGCCGCCGGTGCGCCGGGCCGGTGCCGGGATCGAGTTCCTGATGATCTCGGCGAGCCGGAGGGTCGAGGTAATCGGCTCCCGCGCTCGCTCAGCGGCGATGGCGTCGGCAATCCGCCTGGCGAACCGTTCCTGTCCGTATTCACGGAAGACGTGCGCCAGCCGCCCGGCCGGATAGGTGTTGACCACCTCAGCCGCCGTCAGCTGCCCCGAGGAGTCCATCCGCATGTCGAGCGGGGCGTCCTGGGAGTAGGAGAATCCCCGGCCAGGGTCGTCAAGCTGCGGCGACGATACGCCGAGATCGAACAGGATGCCCCGCACACTCGGCTGCCCGAGGTCGGCGAGGATCGCGGGGATCTGGTCGTAGACCGCCTGCACCAGCGTGACCCGGCCCAGTTCCGCGGCCAGCGCGTGCCTGGATTCCTCGATCGCCGTCTGATCCGCGTCGATGCCGACCACCGTCAGGCCAGGATGATCGCGGAGCAGTGCCCGGGTGTGACCGGCCCGGCCGAGCGTCGCATCGACGAGCACGGCGCCCGCCGCACTGAGCGCGGGAGCGAAGATCCCGCGAACGCGGTCGAGCATTACTGGCACATGCGCGGCTGCTGCCGTGTTCATCGCGGCCCCCTCCTCCCGGCTCGACTGCTGCCCGTGCCTGATCGCCGTGCCCGGCCAGGTCGCCATCCGCGCCATCGGACGGACCCGATCCGCCTGGCGCCGGGGAAGTGGCGTCAGCCGGATATCCGTCCGGCGCGGGCGGCGACCTCGCCGGGCACTGGACTCCGCTCTGCTGGCCCTGGGGGACGACCCCCGGGAGCGCATCGGCGGAGACCGCTCACAGGACCCCTGGCAGCACCTCCTGCGATGCGTCAGAGAATGCGTCCTCCTGCTGTTCCAGGTATGCATCCCAGGCGACCGAGTCCCAGATCTCGAGCCGGGTGTTGGCGCCGATCACGACGCAATCGCGCTGCAGCGCCGCGTACTCGCGCAGGGCCTGGGGGATGGTCACCCGGCCCTGCTTGTCCGGGATCTCGTCCGAAGCGCTCGCGAAGAACACGCGGCTGTAGTCGCGGACTGCCTTGGCTGTCACCGGCGCCGCGCGCAGCGCCTCGGTGATGCGGGCGAACTCCGCCTGCGGGAACACGTACAGGCAGCGTTCCTGGCCCTTGGTCAGCACTAGTCCCTCCGCCAGCTCGTCGCGGTACTTCGCCGGGAGGAAGATCCGACCCTTGTCGTCCAGCCGAGGCGTGTGAGTGCCGAGAAACACCGGCGCTCACCTCCACTGCCCCCCACAACGGCTACCCAGTGAGGCCCTAGGCGCCCCACCGCGCACCACTGTACTCCACATTCCACCACCGTCAATGATCGGAGGCCCGTGATCCGGCGATTGGCTGCCCGAAGCCCGAGGTCACAGGGGGTGGAGCGGAGTGGGGAGAATGGACTTGCCAAAGCCGAGGATGCGATCGGCGGACGCTGAGCGTTGGCTAGCAATGTCGGCACTGGGCTAGCTCGTTATGCGGTGATGCCCAATCCGTTGTTACATCGAGGCATGGTTACACGTACTGTCTAGCGCAACGCTGTGGACGTCGCGGGCGGCACTACCGCCAAGGGACATGCCTGGCTGCGCAGCCGGGACAAGGAGGACGAGTGGTGTCTGCCGAAGCCGAGCAGGCGGAGCGCGCGCTAGACGAGCTGATCCCCGTCGCCCATCAGATCACCGACGCGATCAACACCGTCGTCGTCGGCAAGCCAGGTGCCATCCGGCTGACCATGACCGTCCTGCTCGCCGAGGGCCATGCCCTCATCGAGGATGTTCCTGGTGTCGGCAAGACCCTGCTGGCCAAGGCGCTGGCCAGGTCCATCGACTGCTCGGTCCGGCGAGTCCAGTTCACCCCCGACCTGCTGCCGAGCGACATCACCGGCGTCAGCGCGTTCAACCAGGAACTGCGCGAGTTCGAGTTCAAGCCAGGGCCGATCTTCGCCAACCTCGTGCTCGGCGACGAGATCAACCGGGCGTCGCCCAAGACCCAGTCCGCCCTGCTCGAGAGCATGGAGGAGCGGCAGGTCACCGTGGACGGCGTGACCTACCCGCTCGAGTCTCCTTTCATGGTGATCGCGACGCAGAACCCGATCGAGATGGAAGGCACCTATCCGCTGCCCGAGGCGCAGCGGGACAGGTTTACCGCCAGGATCTCGATCGGCTATCCCTCCGCGGCCGCGGAGGCCGCGATGCTCGACACCCACGGGTCGAGCTCGCCGCTCGACGACCTGAAGCCGGTCGCGCACGCGACCGATGTCCGGGCGCTGATCGCCGCCGTCCGCGAGGTCCACGTCGCCGCGCAGATCCGCCAGTACATCATCGACATCATCACCGCCACCAGGAACGCGTCCGCACTGCGGCTGGGCGCATCACCCCGCGCGGCGCTGCACCTGCTGCGGGCGAGCCGGGCCTACGCCGCGCTGGAGGACCGTAACTTCGTGATCCCCGACGATGTGCAGCTGCTCGCCGGGCCGGTACTCGCCCACCGGCTGCTGCCCACCGCCGAGGCCGTGGTCGGCCGGGAGCAGCCCGAGCACGTGCTCGCCAGGATCGTCGAGCGGGTGCCGCTGCCTGGCAGGTAGCAGGCGGCAGCCCGGCGCCCGCTGCCTGGCAGCGGCCGGGTACAGGACGTACATTGACAGGGCAGCCAGAAGGAGGCGACGATGCGGTCGGTTCTCGCCTGGTTCACGGTCCGGGGGGCATCGTTCCTAGCCGCGGGCATCGTCGGCATCCTGGCCGGACTGATACTGGGCAGCGACGCCATGATCAGCGTGGGCGTCATGCTCATCTGCCTGCCCGTGTTCTCCGCGCTGACCGCCCGGCGGGCGCGCTACCAGCTGCGCTGCGAGCGCCACATCGTCCCGCCGCGGGTCGCGCCAGGGCACCCGGCCCGGGTGGCGGTGCGGCTGGAGAACGTCAGCCGGATCTCCACCGGGCTGCTGCTCGCCGAGGAGACCATCCCGTACTCGCTGGGAGCCAGGCCGCGGTACGTGCTGAACGGCATCGAGCGGGGCGGTGCCCGCGAGGTCAGCTATCAGCTCCGTTCTGACCTGCGCGGCAAGTTCGTCGTCGGCCCGATGCGGGTCAGGATCGCCGATGTCTTCGGCCTGGTGGAGCTGACCGCGAACTTCGCCACCCAGAACACGCTGACGGTCACGCCGAAGATCGTGCCGCTGACCTCGGCATCGGTCACCGGAAGCTGGTCCAGCGACGGCGAGGGCAGGACCCGGATGACGGCCGCCGCCGGAGACGACGACGTCATCCCGCGCGCCTACCGGGACGGCGACGAGCTCCGCCGGGTGCACTGGCGATCGACGGCCAGGTACGGCGAGCTGATGGTGCGGCGCGAAGAACAGCGGTGGCAGGACCGCGCGGTGGTGATCCTGGACTCCCGGCGCAGCGCCCATGTCGGCACCGGCCCCAGTTCCTCGTTCGAGTTCGCGGTCAGCGCCGCGGCGTCGGTCGGCGTGCACCTGGCCCGCTCCGGGCTCGACGGTCACCTGCTGACCGACTCGGGGCCGCTAGCCGGGTCGGCGATGTTCGAGGACGTGCTGCTCGATGCCCTCTCGGTGGTGACCATGTCGCGCAACCACGACTTCGCGCGGACGACAGCGGCGCTCAGCACCATCGAAGGCGGGCTGCTCGTCCTGGTCGCCGGCCGGCTCTCCGCCGATGCGGCCAGGGAGATCGCAACCGCCCGGCGGCACGGCCGCCAGGGAATCGCGCTGCTGCTCGCCGTGTCCACCTGGGCCTCCCCGCCCGGCCGCAGCAGCCAGGACGGGCAGGCCGGCCAGGACGGCCAGCACCAGAACGGGAACGAGAGCAGGAACGGGCGGAACGGCCGCAAGACGACGATCGCCGCGGCTGACGAGGAACGCGGCACGGCACCGGCACCGACCGGCGAGACGGCAGCCGCCGAGGCGATCCTTCGCGCCGGAGGCTGGCAGGTGATCAGCATCGACGCCGCCACCCCGCTGGGGGTCGCCTGGCAGCGCCTGCCCAGATACGGCAGCTACGTGGCGCCGGTCAGCCCGAACGGCCCCGGAGCCCAGAGTGACCTGGGAGCGCTGCCCCGATGAACCACCGCCTCACCCTGGCCGCCGCTGTCGCCGTCATCCTCGCCTCGGTTTCCGAGTTCAGCCTGATCAGCGGCGCCGCCTGGCTGGTGGAGGCGAGCGGCGCGGTCCTGGTCGTGGCGCTGGCGGGGACGCTGACCCGGCAGAGCCCGGTCCCGGCCGCGATCGGCGCGACGCTGACCGCCGGCCTGGCCAGCGTGCCCATGCTGGTGGCCCACTCCCCGTACTGGAAGGCGACTGCGGCCGGCATCATCGTCGCATCCGCGGCGAGCGCCACGGGGCTGCGTCCGCTTCGAGCCGTCGCCGGCCTGGCGACCTACCTCGCGGCCCTGCTGCTCTACCTGAACGTGCTGCAGGCAGCGTCTCAGTCCTTCCTCGCCGTCGTACCGACGCCCGCGTCGGTCCATCACCTGGCGAGCCTGGTGCGGCAGGGGACGGCGGCCACGAACTACGCACCGCTGGTTCCCGCCAGCCATGGCGTGCTTCTGCTCGCGGCCGGGAGCATCGGGCTCGTCGCCATCGTCGTCGACTTCCTCGCCGTCCGGCTGCACCGGCCCGCCATCGCCGGGCTGCCGCTGCTCGTGGTCTACATGGCCCCGATCGCGACCACCGCCAAGGTGGGCGGGCTCGGCGGCGCGATCGCGTTCCTCCTGGCCGCCGTGGGCTACCTGGCCCTGCTGGCCTCCGACGGCCGCTACCGGCTGCGCGGCTGGGGCCGGGTCGTCACGGTCTGGCACTACTCCGGCGAGGACGAGCGCCTCGGCGGTGCTGACATGGGCGCCCTGGCCGCCACCGGACGGCGGATCGGCCTGGCCGCCGTCTGCGCGGCGCTGGTAGCGCCGCTGCTGCTGCCCGGCCTGACTCTGCACCAGCTCTTCAGCGGCCGCTCAGGCGGCGGGGGTCATCATGTCGCTGTCGGGCTGCCCGACCCGGTCGCCGAGCTGCGCGGCCTGCTGACCCGGTCGTCACCGAGGCGGGTACTGACCTACCGGACAAGTGCCGTCAATGCGGAGAACTACCTGCAGGTCTACGTGCTCAACTACGACCGGGCGGCGGGCCAGTGGGATCTGGTCCGCCCGGCCGCCAGCACCCGGGTAGGAACCGGGCCGCTGCAGCCAGCACCCGGGCTGGCCACCGGCACGCCGCAGATCAGCGTCACGACCACGGTCACGATCCCCGAGGCGGCCGGATTCTCCGCGCCGATCTACTTCCTCCCGGCGCCGTACTGGCCGCGGCAGGTCCATGTGACCGGCTCCTGGCGGGAGTCGGCCAGCACGCTGATGATCTACTCGGGCGATCCCGCCAGCTCAGGCCTGCACTACACGGTGACCAGCGGCGACGTCGAGCCGACGGCGTCCGAGCTCGAGGCACCGCAGCACGTGCCAGCGGCGATCACGAAGTCCTACCTGGGCTTCAAGTCCGCCGTGACACCACAGCTGACGAAGATCGCCAGGCAGCTCACCAAGGGCAGGAAATCCGCGTTCGAAAAGGCCGTCGAACTCGAGCGGTGGCTCCTCTCCAGCCGGTTCAGCTACTCGCTGCAGTCCAGCGTCGCCAACAGCCCGCAAGGCCTGCTGAACTTCCTGAACGTCACCAAGCAGGGCTACTGCCAGCAGTTCGCCTTCGCGATGGCGGTGCTCGCGCGGCTGGTCGACATCCCGTCCAGGATCGCCATCGGCTACACGGCGGGCCAGCCGCGCCGGAACGGCACCTGGCTCGTCACCACCGCCGACGCTCATGCCTGGCCTGAGCTGTACTTCAGCGGTGTCGGCTGGCTGCGGTTCGAGCCGACGCCAGGAGGAGCGGGCGGCCAGGCGACCGCGGTAGAGCCGTCATACGTGGCCACTGCGGGGGGCGGCGGGACGACGAAGGGCCACCCCGGCGGACTCAATACAGGCTCAAGCTCGCCGTCCGCGAGCGCCAGCCCCAACGTGCTGCACCACGTGCAGGTTCCGCGCACGGGCGACGTACCGCTCGGCGCCGCGGGCCGCCGCTCTCGCGGAGGGCCTCCGGTCGGGCTGATCGTCCTGGCCGTCCTCGTGCTGGCCGCGGCGGCTCCTGGTGCGGCGCGGATCATCACCCGCCGCAGGCGCTGGCGCTCGGCGAACGGCGATGCCGCGCTCGCGCTGGCCGGCTGGCAGGAACTCTGTGCCGACCTGGAGGACTACGGGCTACGCTGCCGGGCGAGCGAGTCGCCACGGGCCCTGGCCAGGCGGGTAGGTTCGGTTTCGGGGATCGATGAGCAGGCCAGGCGGGCTGTCACCCGGATCGCCAGCGTGGTGGAATGCGCCCGCTACGCACCGGTTCCAGCCGCCGCCGGCACCATCCGCGCGGATGTCGCGCTGGTCCACCGAGGCCTCGCCCGCAGCGCTGGCCGCAGCGCCCGCCTGCGGGCCGCGCTGCTGCCCGCGTCAACGCTCCAACCGCTGCGAGCCAGCATCCGGCAGGCGGCCGGGCTGCTCACGGGCTGGATGCCCGCCGCCGGAGAGAGCTAGCCGTCGCGGCCCTCCTGGCGCCTGCGCCACCGTTCCTCAAGCCGCTCGCTGAGCCCGGTGCCCGGGCGCTTGCCTCTCCCCGTGTCCTTGCGTCCTGTCTTGTCCCGGCGTCCTGCCCGGCGGTCCTTGAGCTGTATCCGGCCAGCGGCCAGGCCGTTCATCCGCCGGTAGCTCATCGCCGCCCAGTAGCAGGACGCGAGCATGATGACAAAGCCGACGACACTGACCGCGATGTGGGAGATAGAGATCCCGACCGGCAGCAAGGCGACCCCGATCACGAATCCGATCGCCGCGTAGACAACCCGGCGCTTGTAGTGCACCCGCGGGTCAGCCGCACGCACGGCCTTGGCGAACCGTGGATGCTCGGCATAGAGCGCCTGCTCGATCTGCTCGAGCTGGCGCTGCTCGTGCTCAGAAAGCGGCACGTTGCCTCCCAGTTACTCGCGCCGGCCACACCAGATCTTCTTCGCCCTGCGGCCTGGCTATCACCCAGAATACGAGGGCCAGCGCGTTCTGTGGAAGGGGACGGCGGAGCAGCGCCCGGACATGGGCTCACGATGGCCCGCCGACGCCACGCCAGAAACACGGGTTTACTCCCGCATCCGGCCCTGGCCGTCGCCGGGCATGACGAGCGAACCAGGACGAAGCGCGCCAGAGCCGAAGCTGCCGGGGGAAGGCAGCGGATCATGAACGAGGTACTGACGAACTGGGCAGGGAACGTCCGGTTCAGCGCCCGTCAGGTGCGCCGGCCGACCTCGGTACCCGAGCTTCAGAGCCTGGTGGCCGCCAGCCCTCGGGTGCGAGCCTGGGCACCGGGCATTCGTTCAGCCGGATCGCTGATACGCCGGGCGCTCTCATCTCGGTAGCCGGCCTGCCGAAGATCATCGAGATCGATGCCGGGCGGCCGGGCGCCCGGGCGTCACGGTCAGCGCGGGCCTCACCGACGGTGAGCTGGCGGCGGAACTGCTCAGGGCGACCTGAGCCCCAGCTACCGCCGGGACACGATCGGGCTGCACTTCACCTGGGTCGACGGGTGTTATGACCGGCTTCCTGACTTCCGGCGGCTGATGCGACAGTATGACCAGCCGGGTAAGTTTCGCAATGACTTCATCGACTCCTGCCCCGGGACCACCCGCGAGACCGTGCCCTGATCTGGACCAGGGCACGGCGCTGACGGCGCTGCCACGCGGCATCATGGACCGGATGAGCAGCAGCGCTGATATCGTCGGCTGGATCCGGGAGATAGTCCTCGACTGCCCGGAACCATGGGAGCTAGCGCGGTTCTGGGCCGACCTCCTGGGCGGCGAGCCTGCTCGGTGGTACCCAGGCTGGGTGACGATCGAGCCGCCACCGCACGGCCAGCGGCTATCGTTCCAGGCCAGTAACGCTCCGCCGGCCATGGCCGCGGCGGGCGCGCACTTCGACATCCTGGTCGATGACCTGAGCGCCGCCCATGACCGCGTGCTGTCCGCCGGAGCCGCCTACGCGGGCGAGCAGATATCCCCTCGGCCAGGGCCCGAAGGCGAGACCGTCCGCTGGCGGGTGTACCGGGATCCGGCCGGGCACCCGTTCTGCCTTGTCGTGCGGTGAGCTACAGATCGGGAGGATCCTTCGGCACGGACCGGTGCGTCACGATCCTGCGGGCCAGTTCCGTGGCGACCGATCCTCGCCGTCGCCGGGCGTGACGAGCGAACCAGGACGGAGCGCGCCAGAGCCGAACCTGCGGGTGATCTTGTCCATCGCGCCCTCAGCCTGCCGCCAGGCGTCGGCCCGCTCGCCCAGGGCGAGCTGGGTCCCGGCCGTCGAGGCCGGCGACAAGCCTGCCACTCGCACGCCGACGAGCCGCAGCAGGACGCCGCGGTCGAGGCCGGACGCCGCGTACAGCTCGCATGCGGTTGCGTAGACCGTCTGTGCCACGTCGGTCGGCTCGCTGAGCGTGCGTGACCGCGTGATCGTGCTGAAGTCGGCGCGCCGCAGCTTCACCGAGATCGTCCTGGCGACATAGCCGGACGACCGCAGCCCGCGCGCCGTCCGCCCGGCCAGCCTCAGCAGCTCGCGGCGGATCACGTCCGGGTCGCCGATGTCGGTGGCGAACGTCTCCTCGGCGCCGATGCTCTTCTCCTGGACCCCGGTCGTCACCTTGCGCTCGTCGCGCCCCCAGGCCAGCGCCGACAGGTGCGCGGCGCTAGCCCGGCCGAGTTCCCGCTCGAGCGTCGCCGGCGGCACGTTCGCCAGGTCGGCCACGGTGCGCAGGCCGAGCCTGGCCAGCACCTTGCCGGTCCGCTCGCCGACTCCCCACAAGGCGGAGACGGGCAGCGGGTGCAGGAAGTCCAGTACCCGGTCGGCCGGGATGACGAGCAGGCCGTCCGGCTTGCAGTGCACCGAGGCCAGCTTGGCAACGAACTTGCTCGACGCGATGCCCACCGAGCAGGTGATGCCGAGCTGGTCGTGCACCTGGCGCCGGATCAGGCTGCCGATTGCGGCAGGCGTGCCGAGCCGCCGGACCGCACCCGATACATCCAGGAACGCCTCGTCCAGCGAGAGCGGCTCCACCTCGGGGGTGACCGCCTTGAAGATCGCCATGACCTCCCGTGACACGGCGCTGTACAGGTCGTGGCGCGGGGTGATGAAGATCGCGTGCGGGCAGAGCCGCTGCGCCCTGGTGACCGGCATGGCCGAGCGGACGCCGAAGCCTCGAGCGACGTAGCTGGCCGAGAGCACGACGCCGCGGCCGCCCGTGTGAGCCACGATGACCGGCTGCGCGGCGATCTGCGGACGATCCCTGATCTCCACGCTCGCATAGAACGCGTCCATGTCGACATGCAGGATGTGACAGCCCGTGTCGTCTGGCGCGCCTGCCTGATCCACTGTGCCTTCCAGCTGCGGCTGGGACTCCCTGCTACCTGACTGTAGCGGGGGCTACTGACAGCGGGGCTACTCGGCGGCGCCATCCGCGACGTCGGCAGCGGCCTCAGCGGCAGCGGCATCACCGGCAGTCGCATCACCGGCAGCCGCATCACCGGCAGCGGCTTCATCATCGGTGGCAGGCTTCCCCGGCGGGGCCTGCTCGGCCCGCGCCAGCGTGGGCTTGATCTCGAGCAGGCGCGCGAGCAGTCCGTTGACGAACGAGGATGAGGACTCCGTCGACAGGTCGCCGGCCAGCACCACTGCCTCGCTGATCGCGACCGCTTCGGGTACCTCGGTGCCCCACAGCAGCTCGTAGCTGCCGATCCGCAGGATGTTCCGGTCCACCGCCGGCATCCGGTCCAGAGTCCACCCGCGGGAGTTCTCGGACAGCAGCCTGTCGATCTCTTCCCGGTGTGCCTGGACTCCCTGGACAAGCTCGACAGCGTAGGCGCTGACCGGCGGCTCGGCCTGGATCGTCCTGGTCTCGAGCAGGCTCAGCGGCGGCTCCCGCCGCATCTCAGCCTCGAACAGGATGTCCAGCGCCCGCTTGCGTGCCTTACTGCGCGCAGCCACGGCTGCTCCCGCCTGCGGCGCTCACGCGCGGCCGAGGTATTCGCCGGTACGGGTATCGACCCTGATCTTCTCGCCGGTGGTGATGAACAGCGGAACCTGGATCTGGGCGCCGGTCTCCAGCGTGGCCGGCTTGGTTCCGCCCGTGGACCGGTCACCCTGCAGGCCAGGGTCGGTCTGGCTGACGGTCAGCTCCACCGCTGGCGGCAGGTCAACGTAGAGCGGGACGCCCTCGTTGAAGGCGACCGTAACCGTCTGCTCTTCCAGCAGGTAGTCGGCACCGCTCCCGACGGTCTCGGCCGGGATCCGCGGCTGGTCATAGTCCTGCATGTCCATGAAGACGAACTCGTCGCCCTCGCGGTAGAGGTACTGCATCTCCCGCTTGTCCACGTTCGCGACGTCGACCTTGACTCCCGCGTTGAATGTCCGGTCCACGACCTTCCCGCTCATCACGTTCTTCAGCTTGGTCCGCACGAACGCGCCGCCCTTGCCTGGCTTGACGTGCTGGAACTCCACGACGTTCCAGAGCTGGCCGTCAATGCTGAGGGTCATGCCGTTCTTAAGATCGTTCGTGGTGGCCACGTTGGTTGCTTCTCCTGCATGCGGGCGGGACCGCCACGTCCCCGCACCCGGCCGGATCGGACGAGCGGCTAGAGGACAAGCAGTTCCCTGGTGATCGTGGTGAGCGGCTGAGCCGATCCCGCCGCCCCGGCTCCTGCGCGGACGACGAGCGTGTCCTCAATCCGGACGCCGCCCGCACCAGGCAGGTAGATACCGGGCTCGATGGTGATAGGAACCCGATCGGCAAGTGTACCGGTCCGGCCGTACCCGATGATCGGTGCCTCGTGGATCTCCAGGCCCACTCCGTGGCCGAGCCCGTGCGCGAAATGCGCGCCGTGCCCGGCCGCCTCGATCAGATCGCGGGACACCGCGTCGACATCGCCGACCTCGGCACCAGGCTTCGCCGCCGCCACCCCGGCCGCCTGCGCCTCAGCGACAATCTGGTAGATCTCGCACTGCCAGGCGGCCGGCTTGCCGATCGCGACTGTGCGCGTCATGTCCGCGTGGTAGCCGCCGAACAAGGCGCCGCAGTCGACCGTCACCAGGTCGCCGGCGCTGAACGGGCGGTTGCCGGGGACATGGTGCGGGATCGCCCCGTTGGGCCCCGACGCCACGATGCTGTCGAACGCCACCGCGTCGGCACCCAGGTCGATCATCGCCCGCTCCAGGGCGACGGCGTACTCCCGCTCGGTCACGCCGGGACGCAGCCGGTCAAGCAGCACGGAGAACGCCTCGCCGGTGATCGCGCATGCCCGGGCGAGCAGCTCGATCTCCGCCTCGTCCTTGACCATCCGCGGCTCGTCGATCGCCCCGCCGGCCGGCACCAGGTCAGGACCTGCCGAGCCAGAGCCGGAGCCGGTGCCGCTGATCCCCGTCAGCTCGCGATGACGCTGCACGGTCAGGTCCCGGTCTTCGAACGCGATCGCGCGAAGACCGCTGGCCAGCGCCCGCCTGACCAGCGCGGCCGCTACGTCGCGCTCGACAACGAGCTCGGTGTCCTGGCACTCT
>Ga0307374_10007174_pt1 | contig 17123 bp, 9 predicted proteins | sample OX3MG_FD_202532 | JGI IMG/M metagenome (GOLD analysis project Ga0307374, IMG submission 202532) | Soil microbial communities from Risofladan, Vaasa, Finland - OX-3 | ecosystem: Environmental > Terrestrial > Soil > Coastal area > Acid sulfate soil | place: Finland: Risofladan, Vaasa | collected... | reverse complement strand
TCCTAGAATAAATGCTAGGACTAGGGGATTTAATCTCCCAGAGGAGGATGTGACGGTACCGCGAATTAAGATTAATGCCTAAATCTTAGGAGTTCAAAATAATCATATTGTAGTTGTGAGTCTTACCAGATTCAAACCATCATGTAATTTAATCTTAAATTACCATGAATTGATAAATATGGATACCTCATTATCAAAGATGGAAATGCATTGTTTTGAACAGGAATTAAAAAATAAAATTTCAATTGGCTATAGAGGCGAAGGAAAGCGTATAGCTCAAGAGTTTTACATTCCGGTACTCAAGAGAACTACATTCTATGATAGGATTTCCGGATACTTTAGTGTAGAAAGCCTTGTAATTACAGCTGCAGGTCTTGCAGGTCTTATTAAAAATAATGGGAAAATGAGATTGATACTTGGGGCTCATGACGTTGGAGAAGAAATAGAATTAGCATATCAATGGAGTCAAGACAAGCATAATTCCACTTTGGAAGAAGTTGCAAGAAAAATTGCAGAAAATTTAGATAATATAGAAGATGTCTTTGCAAAACGAAGACTTGAAGCTCTTGCATGGATGTTGAAAAATGGAACCTTGGAAATTAAAGTTGCAATGCCAAAAAGAACAACCTTGGGATTGGGTAATGGAATTTTTCATGAAAAGATACTGATATTCAAAGATAGTGATAGTTGCGTTGTAGAAGCTGCAGGAAGTGCAAATGAGACAAAAATGGCATATGATCAAAATGGTGAAAACTTGACACTTCACATGTCTTGGAGACCAGGTTCAGAGGAATACATTTCAAGAGAAATTGATAATTTTGAAGTCTTGTGGAATAATAATCACGTTGATTATAATGTATATGAATTACCTCATGCAATAAGCCACAAACTAAAACAAAAATATTATCCTCAAATACAACCTGAATTAGATCCTCAAGAAGATCCAAAGATTACAAAAGAAGCAGATGTAAAACTAATCAACAACCTTTTTCCTCTGGCAAATTTGATAAAACAAATAGGCTCGATTCGAAGTCTTTCTCATCTGGGTTATGGTCCAGTGATGTTATTTCCACATCAAGCCCATGCTGTTAGAATGGTAATGAATCATTTTCCACATCGAATGCTTCTTGCTGATGAAGTAGGTTTGGGGAAAACTCTAGAAGCTGGCGCAATCATAAAGAGTTTAATCAATTCTGGAGATGCAACAAGAATCTTAATACTTACACCCAAAAACGTGACTAGGCAATGGCTTGAAGAACTCTGGCTTCATTTTGGTTTGAAATTTTGGATGCTTGAAAGTAATCCAAAACGTCTTATTTCATCAGAAAAGCAGGAATTTTTATTAAATAACGAAAATCCATTTGATAGGCCTGGTATCGATATGGTTATTGCCTCTTGGCATTATGCTAGAGGTACATCCACTAGAGAATCTGAATTGCTTGTTGCCAATAGATTCTTTGATTTGATCGTAATTGATGAAGCACACTCTGCAAGAAAGAAGCGAGATATTACAGGTGACATCAAACCAACTCTATTAAATGAATTATGTACTTCTTTAAGTTTTTCAAGTCCTCATATACTCATGCTTACTGCAACACCTGTTCAATTATACGAAACTGAAGCCTTGGATTTGTTATCTATTCTTGGGCTTGGAGGCCCATGGGTACACGAAGAAGATTTTAAGAGTTTTTATGAAATTATCTCAAAAGATCTTGATCAAGTAGAATTGTCTGAATGGATATTTGGATTCAAACTATCTTCTTGGATATCTACCAATTACATGCTTGAATCGGAGGTAAAAGAAGTTTTAGATCAAACATTGAATGATAAATTAATTTCTAATGATGTTTTCTTTGCTATGAAAACTGGCACAAAAATTGGAAATACTATTGAGGACATTTTACAAAAAAGTCCCGAATCTTTAAGAAAAATATTGATTGCATTTAGTCCAATGCGGGTGTTTATGATTAGAAATACACGTTCCAGCCTAAAAAAAGCAGGATATGTTTTTCCAGATCGTATTGTAGAAGAAGAGCCAGTAGAATTAAATGAAACTGAAATAGATCTTTTAAACAAGTTAGATAATTATCTAAATTCGCATTATGGAAAGTATGAACAATTAATCTCTAGAAATAATAAAGCAAATCTAGGATTTGTTAGATCGATATATCATCAAAGATTTGTAAGTAGTTTTACTGCAGCTTATCTTTCTATTAAAAATAGAAAATTATTCTTGGAAGCATTATTACAAAAAAATGATGATGCAATAAGAAAACTCGCAGAAAAAATATTCGAAGAAGAAGATTTTGAAGAAGATGAAGAAGAAGTAATCAAGACCATGAAAGAGATGGTAGAAAAAGCAAGACCCATAGTTAATCAGGAAATTGATGAGCTTGCTAAATTAGAAAGTGAACTATCAAAATATTCTCCAGAAATACAAACTGGAAATGATCCCAAGATGCAAAAAATTGTAAAATTAGTTTCTGAGTTTATGGCACAAGGAAGAAAAATCATAATATTTAGCAAGTATACAGATACAGTTGACGCTGTTAAACGTATATTGCTAAGAAGTAGATACATAACAAATATTCAACTTGGAAGCTACACTGGAAAAGGTGGTATGCTTTATGATGAAAAAACCCACGAGTTCAAATCTGTTACAAAAGATGATGTAACAAAAGCCCTTTCTGGTGATGTTTTACAGGTACTAGTGTGTAGCGATGCTGCAAGGGAAGGATTGAACCTCCAAGCTGCAAGTGTTGTGATAAATGTAGACATGCCTTGGAATCCTGCTAGTGTAGAACAGAGAATAGGTAGGGCAGATCGTTTGGGACAAACTTCTAGAGAAGTGTATGTGAAAAATGTTTGGTATCCTGATTCTATTGAAGCTAGAATATATCGAGAATTATTCAGACGAAAAGAATTGTATCAAGTAGTTGTAGGTCCTGCACAAGAAATTATCAGTACTGCATTACGCAGATCGCTTGATGAAGGTGCTCGAGGTGAAAAACTTAACACCATTATTCAAGAAGTGATATCTCAAGTAGAAAAGGCAAAAAATGATTCGCGGAAAAATATAGGACTAAACGAAGGTACTACTTGGGAGGGGATGAAAAAAGATGATGACACTACAATAATCCAAAGGATTCACAAATTTGTATTACAAGCATGCACTGCATTAGGAATTGAATGTATTATGGATGAAGACAAGAAGAGAATAAAGATAACATCCGAAATTCCAGAATCTCTTGAAAAATGGAATAATGCAAGTATTGAAGCTGGAAAACCAAATACGCTTACACCCTCTCATCCTATTGTTAAATATCTCGCAGAACAAATAGAAAGACATGCCAGAAATCCAGAATATCATTTTACAAAAAGTTGTTACATGGTACAAGAACATGATGGACTTGGAGACCTAATTGTAATTGAGAAAGATAATCTTGGAGCAGAAATTGCAGACAAAAATAAAGTGCTTGAGATAATGGATGAATTGCTGGGAGATAAATAAGAATGTCATGTAACTGTAAAGATAAAGTGAACGAAACACTTCAACGAAGAATTGATCACGCAAAGAAAATTGAATTTGAACAAAAGAAAAAATTAGATAAATTTCAAGACGGAATTAAAAATGGGGCACAATCATTAATTTCGAGAATGATATACAAACTAGGTATATATCAGAACAGCTTTGATAATGATTGTAAAATCGCTCAAAGTCACGAGTCCGTCATGTCAACTTTGGATAGTATGGCTTGGCAAGATGCAAGAATATCTGAATTTTATTCTGAACATAGACCCAAAGTCCTAGTGCAAAGAGATTTTTTTGATATTAGTGCTATTTTAAGGCCTATTACACGTAAGCGTGAGAAGGCACCTGGTCTACTCAAAGCAGACATACGAAGAGAATTTGAAGAAATTAAAAAAAGTCTAGATAGACTAGAAAAACTTGAAAAATCGCTTGAAAGATGGAAGGAGGGTACCAGACGTGAACAAAAGGTGGAACCAATTATGATTACTGATCTTCATCTATAAAATCTTAAGAACCCAGTAATTTCTTGTTCTTTGAATCTTTTTTTCGTAACTTTGATATGTTAAATTTTTTCCATTGCCAAATGACATCTTTATCAGATGGTATTCCTAAAATTTGAAAAATATTTTTCCTATCTTGTTTTTCTAAAATGCTACAAGAATTGAGGATCTAAATACAACTAGTGGTCTTCTTGAAAACCATACATGTAAAGCATAGAGAGGCGGTAATACAGTAAATGCAGATCTTTCTCTTATGCTTTCAACACTTGTTTCCCCATAGGGAAACCAAGAATCGATGAGGATTTTTTTTATAAGATATACCTATTCCAAAGTTCTGAGGCTTAAAACCTGATCGATTTGACGCACAATGTGTTTTTTAGATTTGTAGACTAGCATAATGTTTTATTATAATACATAACAAGTAAATCGCGTTGAGTAACTTACTTCCCATTTGGGATCCCAACTGTTGTATTCCTAGGGATGAAATACTAGATGGTTCACTTTCTGAATCTGAACTTGCACTAAATCTGTCATCAATTGTTAAAGGCACTGCAAAATCCCCATATGATAATCCCAAATCCTTCTTCGAAGCTACTTTTCTAACACAAAGTATGCGTTCTATTTTGGACGATGTAACAGGACGTCTCTCAGGAACAAAACCTGATGTTAATCCAATCATATTGTTAGATGTTGGATTTGGAGGAGGTAAAACTCATACACTTGCATCATTATATTATGCAGCAAAAAGCACTTCTATTTCAGAAGTCAAGAAGATTCTTGGTGGCACCCTGCCTCCATCCAACACACGAATGGTGGTATTATCTGGAGATGAATATGGTGGAGAGGGTGTTAAAAGAGATAAAATTCAAATTAAAACAATCTGGGGAGATATTTTTTATCAATTAGGTGTATATGGAAAATTTCAGAAATTAGATCAAGAATATAAACTTCCAAGCTTGGACGATTTAAGAGAAGCATTACAAGGACCACCTGTACTGATTTTACTTGACGAATTACCATCTTACATGAAATCTGTTCATGATATGGAATACATGATGGACAAAGCTGTCCAGTATATTCAAAGACTAGTTTTAGCAATTGCAGAAAAAAATGATGCCGTTCTAACAATCGCAATCGCAGAAGATGCTTACAAATTTGAAGCTACAAAAACAAAAGAAGCGATTGAAAGTGCGACATCAAAAGCAATGGCCGAAGCAAAAGCTCATATAAAACGAAAACAAAGAATTGAAGTACCTATACAAAAAGAAGATGTTGTACCAATTCTAAATCGACGATTATTTAAAAAAATAAACTCTGATTCTGCAAAAAAAACTGCAGAAGAATATCATAAAATGTATTCCAATTTGCCCGTTGATGATAAAATGAAGAGATCATCTTACACAGAAAGCATTATCTCATCATATCCATTCCATCCAGAACTAATTGATGTTCTTTATCATAGATTGGCTACTTTGGATGGATTTCAAAACACTCGAGGAGCTTTACGTATACTTTCTTATGCTGTAAAAAGAATATGGGAAACTAAAGAAAAAGATGCTACATTAATTCATCCGTTTCATATTGATCTTGCTGATGATGGGATAAAAAATGATCTTACTCAAAAAATAGGTGAAAGTAAACTCAAAAATGCTATAGAAGGTGATATTTGGAAAGCAGATGGAACTGCACGTGCTCAAGAATTAGATGAACAATCTCAAATACATTGGGATGCTCCATTGGTTCGTCGTGCCTGTAATACAATTTTCCTGTTTAGTCTAGCAGCGGGAAAAGAGGGGTCGAAGGGAATAGAGACTGCGATTCTTGCTGCCATATCAGTAACCCCTGTAAGAGAGGATCATTATTCTGCAATTCGTGATACTATTTGCGAGAAAATTCTCATAGATCAACCATTTCAATTTATTGATAAACAAGGCTCTAGATTTGTTTTTGTCAAAGAAGCTCCTCCGATAAAAGTTATAGATAATCTTGCAAAAGAAATCATGCAAGAAGAATCTACTAGAATAATAAAAAAAATAGTTAATGAATTATTTACAAAAGATGGACCAAATTGGTTAGTTGTTGAAACATTCCAGTCAGAGCCTGCAGATTTTATTGATGAACCATCTATTCGAATTGCAATATTGAATCCAAATTCATTTTCGTTGCCACAAAATAGATCCTTGTCTAAAGATATTGAGAATTTTTTGAAATTCAAAGACAATCATGGTAAAAGGTTAAGAGAGTTCACAAACTCTGCTTTTCTTTTAGTTGCATCACATGATAGACTAAATCCATTACATGCTACTGCTAGTAAAATAGTTGCAGCTGAAAAAGTAAGAAATGAGCTAGTGAAATTTGGCATTCAAGAGGAACGAAAAACTGATGTTGAAGCATATTATGCAAGACAAAATGAAATAATGAATGATAATGTTAGAGCTGCCTTTTCAAATCTAGTCTACTATGATAGAGATGGTATCAAAGTACAACCAATCACATCCAGCGGATATAGTAAAGCAAAATCAGGAGCTGAAATGCTTGCACTTCAATTAAAAAACATGAATAGAATAAACTCAGAGCAACCATTAGATCCTGCATATTATGTCATGGAATATGTGTGGCCAAAAAATAGTCCAACTGTTACAGTGAAGAATCTTTTTGAGCGATTTCACCAAGTTCCAGGACTAGAGATTCCAGCTTCCAAGGAATTATTCACTGAAATGGTCAAAAAAGGTATTGATAACGATACTTGGATCCTCAAAGATGTAAACAAAGTTTTTACTCATAAACAACCACCTCATTCAATCAAAATTGACAATGAATCAGAATTGTATACTGTCCAAGAAGCAAACAGACTAAGTCTTTTAGATGATACACCTCCGCCACAACCACCAGGAGGTGGTGGAAGCGGAAGCGGAAGCGGAAGCGGAAGCGGAGGTAGAAGTGAATCACAACCACCCAAATTTACAACTCATGCATGGACGGATTCACAAATCGATGTACTATCTTCTGATCTTGAAACATACATGAAGCGAGAACACTACGATAAAATTGATTGGCTAAAAATACACATGTCTGGAAAGCAAGTCTATTTGGCAAGCATAAAGAATTTTTTGACAAAAATTGAGCCAGATCAAAACATTAAACCAATTTTGACAGTTCAATTATCTAGACCAAGGTCACCAAATTTTGATCTCTCTTTTCAAATAGAAAAAGAAGATATCAATACAGAGGAAGGAAAAAGCATACTAGATATGTCATGGAAATTAAAAGGAGCAGAGTTTGTAGATATGTCACTTGAATTGGAATGGGCTGATGGTGAAAATACTGATAAAGTTGTTCAATTGTTGAAAAGTTTAGGCGATGGAAGTGTGGAACCAATATTTGCAAGAATGGATGCAAAAATGTCCAAGAGGAGCTAAAGGTATTTGACATACAAGTATGTTCTAAAATGGCGTACTGGGGAAAACGCTAAAGTAAGTGTTGAGGCATGGCCTAGTTCTACTCGTGTAGCCCTTCCACATGAAAGGAAAAAACCTAGTTTTGTAATAGGTTCAGCAACGGGACGACGTACAGTTCTTCTGTTGAGTATGATCCAAGATATAAAACGAAAATACAAAGTTAAAGAAAAAAATGGTTCATACCGAATAGATTTTCCATTTGATGATATTGGTGCAATAGCTGATGTTTATAGAATAGGACTTGCAGCTGAAATTATCTCAAGAGCACCTGATATTGATTCTGCCGACGATTCACTTCAATACGTATTACGGTCTACTACTGAAGAGATATGGTTCTGGGCAAGTAAATTACTAGGTGTAATTGGCTCTAAAATGGATTCAGCCAAGGTATTGACTGCATTAAGTGTACTCTCAAACTCTTCACTCGAACCGTATTCTTATTCTAGACCTCAGTTACACACTAAAATTGAAACTCCGAAGTATAGGCTTGATCCTTATCTATGATACTGCATAAACTTTTTTATCGTTTGATTTAGATTGAATCATGTGAAATCCTCATTAATCGATTCTTGGTTTCCCTATGGGGAAACAAGTGTTGAAAGCATAAGAGAAAGATCTGCATTTACTGCATTACCGCCTCTCTATGCTTTACATGTATGGTTTTCACGTAAACCTCTAACTACCTCCAGAGCTTCAATAATATGTAGCCTTTTAGAAAAACAAGATAGAAACAAAATTTTCCAAATTCTTGGCTATCCTACTGACAAAGACATTGTCTCAATTCAAAAAGAACTTGAAGTTTTAAATTCTAAGGGAATTAGAAAAAAAGAAAATCCTTTTACTTGGAATAGAGCATTCAAGCATACTCCAACAGAATCAGAATTAGATTGGCTACATACTGAACTAAAAAAAGTCTGGGGAGGAAAGTTACCTACTGTACTTGACCCCATGGCAGGAGGAGGAAGTATTCCATTTGAATCAATCAGACTAGGACTGCCAACAATTGCAAGTGATCTTAATCCTGTTGCATTTGTAATACTAAAAGCTACACTTGAATATCCTGCTAAATTTGGAGCAAAGTTAATTCCGGCAGTACAAGAATTTTGTAATGAAATTCAAAAAAGATCTTACAAGGAACTTGAGACATATTTTCCAAAACCAAAGGGTGAAAAAGTTTTTGCTTATGCATGGTGTCGTACAATCAAATGTGACAAATGTAGTCTCCTAATCCCACTATCACACAGTTGGTGGATTGTTCGTAAAGATGCCGCTAATGGTGTTGCAATCAAACTAAAGATTCCTAAGGAATCTGATGGAGATGTTTGTTCATTTGAGGTTGTAAAAAATCCCAAAAAAATAGGATATGATCCGGGTGAAGGAACAGACATAGGAAAAGCCGCTAAATGCCCTAGATGTAATAGTACCACATCGGGAGAGATGGTGAAAAAAGAGGCTAGTGAAGGTAGAATGGGCCATCAATTATACTGTGTTAATATAAAAAGATCAATGGGACCAAGAAAACAGGAAAGAGATTTTCGTATTCCAACAAAAGATGAAATTCAAGCTACGGGACATGCACAAAATGTACTAGAGCAAAAACTACTACGGTGGACGAAGGAAGGGATTGTACCTCTAGAAGATTTTCCTTCTACAAATAATGATACTAGACCACTTCAATATGGAATGAAAAAATGGATTGACATGTTCAATCCCAGGCAGCTATTGACGCATCTTACCTATTTAGAAAAATTTAACGAAGTTAAACGAGAATGGTTACATGATAAATCAAAAGAAAAGGAACTTGTAGAGGCTGTTATAGTTTATGGAGCAATTGTGTTTGACACATGTGTTGATTATAATTCCCTATTATCACTATGGGACTCTACTAGAATTAAAATTGCTCACACAATGGGATTACAAGGTTTTCCATTTAAAACTAGTTACGGAGAATTTGATCATTCAACAATGTTATGGCCTTGGGCATTATCTAAGACAATCCACGCAATATCAGATATTGTAAAATTTTTACCAATTGAAACACAAAACGTACGGATCAGATGTTCAGATTCTTCAACAATATCGATCCCAGATAAATCCATTGAAGCAATCATTGTAGATCCCCCATATGGTGAAAACGTCATTTATAGTGAAATAATGGATTTTTTTTATGTCTGGCTCAAAAAAATGGTAGGAGATTTATTCCCAAAGGAGTTCAAAAATGAACTAACGGATAAAGATGCAGAAGCAGTAGTAAACCCTGCTTTGTATCAAGAGGCGGGTCGGGGACAGTCAAGGAAATTATCTGATCAACACTATCAAGCAAAACTAGAAGCTTGCTTCACAGAGATTAATCGTGTTCTAAAGAATGATGGTATTCTCACTGTAATGTTTACACATAGAAAATCAGAAGCATGGGCAGGATTAACAAAAGCATTACTAAATGCAGGATTCACATTCACTTCATCATGGGCTGTAACAACTGAACCTGGTCAAAAATTTGGTAAACGAGATATAGGATCACTCAAACGAACTGTTATCTTAGCATGTAGAAAAAGAGCAGATGAGAAAAAAGGATTGTGGTCTCAGGTAAAAGATGAATTATACCATGAGGCGGAATCCAAGGTAAAAAAATACCTGGAGTCTGGAATAACGGGGCCTGATTTACTAGTTTGTACATATGGGCCCGTTCTTGGAAAATTTGGTGACTATTCTTTAATAAAAGATTCTGCGGGGAACACAAAGGGACCAGAAGACGCACTACAACTAGTTGCTGAAGTTGTAAACAAATTTACTGTAAATATCCCTGGCGCAGATTTAGAAACACTTGCATATGTCAATCTGTTAAGTAGCTTTAACGGTCAAACAGTAAACGAAGACGAAGCTAGAGTAACGGTAGTCTTTGGTGGAAATCTAAGCATTGAAGATCTGGTATCAAAAGGACTGGTCAAAAAAGAAAAAGGAAAGATAGTTACATTGACATCAAAACAAAGGCTAGACGCAGGAACAATAAATCTTGCAAAACCTGATAATCTAAAAACATTGATTGATGTAGTACATGCAAGTCTTGTCACATTTGAAAAATTAGGCATTAAAGCAGTTAAGAAATTATTAGAAGACACTGGAAAAGATTCATCAGATTCTGGCTTTATTGCAACATTAAAAGCAATTTCAAGTCTTGGTTATGACATATCTGAAAAATCCATAATATCATCAGAGATTAGAGCAGCTACATCACTATTAACAGCATTAGGATATGAACCAGAATCCGTATTGAAAAAAGGCGAAAAGTTATCTCATTATCCAAAAAAAGATTCAAAGAATAAGAAATTATTTGATTCTAAAGATTCTACAGATGAAGTTCAGTAGTCATGTGAGTGACAAGAATTTTTTTTTAGGTATTGATGGACGCTTTTTTCTTTCAGGATTGAAAATTGATCACTCTTTTGCAATCTCAGAAAAGTCACAGATTTCCCTGAAACTACATCTAAAGCAAGCTCCTTTTTCATGAATTGGCTCAAACTCTTCATTTAGAATTGATTTTGCAGCACCTTCAAGTGTTTTTTTATAGTTCATTACATTCTTCTCAATAATTTCATTATCCACAATCAAGTCTTTTGCAATATAATACAACGAAGATTTTACAGGTAACTTACCATATGATTCCTTGACTGCTAATGGATACAGATTCATCTGAATATCCTCTGCAGCCTCTTTAGCATTTTTAATGGAATTTCCAGTCTTAAAATCATACACTTGATACTCTCCCTCCGGAGTCTTCATCACAAGATCAATCTTTCCTGTAACTTTTGCGCCACCAATTGTCATGTTAAATTTCTTTTCTACATCTTCTATCTTATTTGGACTAGATGCAATCCATTCCAGAAATTTTACAATCATCACTTTAGCTTTTTCTTGGTCTTCTTTTGCCTCATGCTCTGTCTTGTATGAATTATAGTCCCAAATCTTCTCTAGTATGTCAAATGCTCTCTCCTTGTCTACCTTGATTCCAGACTTCATGTCCTTTGATACCAACTCAAAGACCCTGTGAACCATGCCACCAAGAGACATTTGCTTTGAAGACTTGGTAGGTACCTGCAATACATATCCATACTTGAATTGCAATGGACACCTGAAATAATTCTCCATATTTGTTGCAGACAGCTTCAACTCCTCCTTGTTGACAAGAGGTATCTTTTCATTAACTAGAATTTTTTCTACATCTCCGTCTTGCTTGATATCAAGCAGAGTACCAATTTTAAATCCCTTCATAGAACCTGTATTTTTATAATATTCAATTTTGGCAAGGTCAATAATTTTTTCTATAGCATTTTTAATCTGCATTGAATTTACAAGACTTGCAATCTGCGCCTGGGTCTTCTCAATTAGCACATCCTCTCTATTTCGTGTCTGAAGACCAGCAGCTTTACTTGTTCCATCAAAAGAAACAACTTCTGCATTAGGATTGTTCTCAAAGTCTAAATCCTCTACTAAAAACTTGGATGGACTTCTGTTTTTTCCAGTTGAATATGTTCTAGGATATGTAATAAAAAGATGATTTTCTGCCCTAGTCATTGCAACGTAAAATATCCTTCGTTCTTCTTCGATGTGTCTTGTCTTTCCATCTTTAGTATTTTTTAACCCACTTGCAAGTTTGTCTGGAACATAGAATAATTTTCTAGTATAACTTGTAGGAAGACTACGAGATGCTGCATCAACTACAAATACAAATGGATATTCACTTCCCTTGCTCTGGTGAATTGTAGACACTCGAACGGTTTCTGAAATATCTGCACCTTCTTCAAGTTCAACATCAAATTTGCCAAGTGCTTTTACATAATCTATAAACTGTACCAAGTCACCGTTTTTCTTCTGAGTCTCAAAGTCCTCTGCAAGTTCGTATATTTTTTTCAATATTGTTTGCTTTCTCTTGTTCTCAAGAGAATCAATTCTTATTGCATCCTTGTAGAGGCTAGTCTCTAGCATGAATAATTCATAGATTGCTTCCATGACTGGTTTGTTCTTTAATGCAACACATCGATTGAGAAGTTTTGAAACACCTTGTATTCTTTCAATCTGATCAAGACCTTCAACTTGTAAATCAGTTAACACGTCAAAGACAAAGTCAGAGTTTGTATTTGATTTCCATGTTCTGTTGCCTGCTTCATGGTTTATTCTTGCAATATTTTGCTCTGATATACCACTGTTCTGTAGAACTCTGTATATTGCAGCACCTGCCTCTGTAGGATTTGTTGCAATCTCAAGATATGCCATGGCATCACGACCAACACTTGTTGAAAAGAGATTTGCGTCTCCTACAAATGTTGCAGGAATTCCATGGGAGTTTAGACCTTGGGCATACTTTCTTCCACTGTTTCTAGTACGGGATAGTATAGTAAAATCACCAAAAGACAGAGGTCTGTCAATTCCATCTATTTTAGGTGGGTTTGCTAGAAATTCTTGGATCTTTTTTATTACAAACTCTACTTGTGCAACATCAGTCTTGCATGCAGCTATTGTAACATTTGGACCGTCTTTTTCTGAATACAGTTTCTTTTCAATTCTATCTGGTTTTCCTTCTAGTAGTTTACTTGAAAAAGCAACTACTGGTTTTGGACTACGATAATTCCTGTTAAGATTTATTGTTGTGACATTTTTGTATGTCTCTTGAAAGTCTGTAAAGATTCTAGCATATGCTCCTTGAAACTTCATTATGCTCTGGTCATCATCTCCTACAACTGTAATATTTCCAGTTGGAGCCAAGAGTTTGACTAGCTGTAATTGTGCATAGTTATTGTCTTGGAATTCATCAACTAGAACATACTTGAACTGATTACGATATCTCTGCAATACGTTCTCTTTTCTCTGAAACAGTCTAATTGCCTGAACAATCATGTCGTCATTATCAAAGAGTTGCTCTGAGCGAAGATATTCCTCATATTTTACATACAACCTGTGTAGGTCTTCTAATTTGTGTAGATAATCAATCTCCTCAACATCTGAGACAAGATTCTTGTCTTTGGCAAGTTCTGCATCAAGATATGCTCTGAGAGCTTCAGGTTTTACCAATTCATCTTTGAATGTACTAATTCCATCCATCATTGCCTCTATTACTTCAACTGGATCGTTTCCTTTCTCGATATGTTCAAATTCAAACGAGTCAAAGTTTTCCAAACCCCACACTAGAGCACTAGCTCTTTTAATTAATCCAGAACTAATTCCAATTCCAGAATCTAAAACATTGTCTTGTAAAATTTCATGGCAAAACGAATGATATGTACTGATTTGCATCTCGGATACATCTCTTACTTTTTCTAGTCTTTCTTTCATAATTGCGGCACCTCTGTTAGTAAATGTAAGACACAAAATCTCTGAAGGTTTGAATCCATTATCTAGCAGATGTTTTATTCTCTCTACAATTACTGTCGTCTTGCCACTGCCAGGTCCTGCTGCAACTAGTAAAGGAGTTCCAGAATGTTCTACTGCCTGTTTTTGTTCCTTGTTTAATTGCATGCTCAAAAGTATTCTCCCATAACTGGATTCTGAGATAAATAAAACATGATCGGAGGATTCATTTCTCTATCTCCCTTGACTTGACAAGAACTGGATATGCCTCGTTTTCCTTGAGATTTTCCTGGATTTTATCATACAAAAATTTGCCAATCTCTACAAATCTACTGTTATAGTTTACATCTTTGACTGAAACTGACAGATTTTCTGAAACGTTGATGCTGTTGGAAAATTTTGGCATTGGGGCAACTGATACCCATTCCCAACGAGTCTTGCCTTTCAAAAATTCTTTTGACATTACATCATTGAATGTTGGACCGATACTACTGTATTTTATCACTACAACGCTTACCCACTTGAATTGTTCGTGTGAGTGTGACATGCCTGCAGTGTATACTTTTACCATCTCAAGGGCAGATCTGAATACAGAGATCTCGTGAATTATTGTCTCGTTTAGAGGACTGTATTTTATGCTCATACAATTGATAAGGCGTGGTTATTATTATATAACCTCGGAATAGTATGCATACTGAGGATACTATTATTAGATATCTGGATTGCCAGTGAGATTTACTCCGTAATCAAATTCAGATTTTTGTGTAGCCTGGTTATACAATACAAAGATTTTTTCTTGTTGGAATATTTCATGCAATTCCTACGCGATGTTTTCTTGACTGATAAAATTTCCAATTTGGCATTAACCTTTTATTCTAAAACTTACTCTGAAAATTGATGTCATATGCCGAGTCTGATGAATACATATTTGATGACAAAGGAGACGATACGCCTGATGAGTTCGGAGAGAGTTCTCGAATTATTCATTTTAGTACCCCCACGAGGAAAATAAAAGATTTATTCAACGATTTCAAGTCGGGTGATTTAGATACTCGTCCAGTTTTTCAGCGAGGATATGTGTGGGAGAAATCAAAAGCTAGTCGCTTGATAGAATCTATTTTGATGAAAGTTCCAATCCCGCCAGTTTATACAGCTCAAAATGATGATGAAACTGAAGTTGTAATAGATGGTCAGCAGAGATTACTTTCTGCTTTTGCATATATGGACGGTAAATTTCCCAAAGACAATAAGGAGTTTTCATTAAACGGTCTTAAAATATTAAAAGAAATCAATTCGTTAACATTTAAAGAATTAGATAAGACACAACAACGAGCAATTGAAAACTATCCACTTCAAACGATTACAATTTTAAAAGATTCAGATAAAGATGTACGATTTGACATATTTGAGAGATTGAACACGGGTTCAACGAAACTTAACGATCAAGAAATTAGGAACTGTGTATTTCGTGGGAAATATAATGAACTTTTAAAGAGGTTATCCGATATTCCTGATTTTCAATATATTCTTAATTCTCCATCGTTGCATGAAAGAATGAAGGATACAGAATTGATCTTGCGTTTCTTTGCTTTCAGTAGGAACACCTATCTAAATTACAAACCTTCACCTAAGCAATTTCTTAACCATGAAATGGAGACACATAAAGAATTGCAGGGTGATGATGTGGACAAAATGGAAAAAGATTTCAAAAATTCTGTCTCAATAGTTAAATCAGTATTTGATAATAAGGCATTCAAAAGATACATCCCAGGAAACAGTAGAGATCCCAACGGTTCATGGGAAGAAAAGAAATTCAACAAGGGTCTTTTTGATATAATCATGTTTGGCTTCAAGTTATATGACAAAAGTCAGATAATTCCGTATGCCGATGCTATAAGAGAGGAAATGATATGGTTGATGAGTCAAGATGAGATATTCATTGATTCACTAAGCGGTTCTGGAACCGACGCAAAAGAAAAAATTCAAATCAAATTTGATAGGTGGTTAACGGCACTCAGAAATATTATAGGATATGAAAAACCCGAATCTAGGGCTTTTTCCTACTCGTTAAAAGAAAGTTTGTACAAATCAAATCCAATCTGTGCATATGAAAAATGTGGACAAAAAATTGTTTCAATTGATGATGCGGAAGTAGATCATATTCAACACTATTGGAGAGGCGGGACAACATTGCCTAGTAACGCAAGACTCTTGCATAGGTATTGCAATAGGAAAAGGGGCGGAAATTTCTAGTTGAGGATTTTGAGAAAATTCTAAATAAATTGAAAAAGACTGAAGATACGCAAAAAAAACCTACAACTAGTTTCAGGTTATGGGTAGACACAAATGTTATTCATGAATTTCTAGTTGATAGCATAGATAAGAAAATTATCCTTGAAAATATGGGAAAAGAATTTAGTAAATATGGACATGTTACTCTTTATGTTTATGATCAAATTCTGGATGAAACAATATCCCTGGAATCTCATGAGTTTGAAAAAAAATATTCTAGAGACCAAATTTTGGAAAAATTAGAAGAAAATTTCTACACATTTCATTATCCGGGAAATTATCGCGAAGCATTGCACAAAAGAATAGAAGAAGGACTTCCCCCACTAACTGGCTTCTGTCCCTGTGAAACGTGTGAAGGAAAAGGAAAATTTTCAACCGGTATAGACTGTAAGAAATGCGGTGGAAAAGGCAAAGTTGAATTATCTAAAAAAGATGCAATACTCCTTTTAATGGTGCTGGACCAAAATGGTGTTCTAGTTACACGGGATGGATGTTTGATTAAAATAGCAAAAATAGAAGCAGAACGCTCGAATAAATCAATTACCGTATTTAATCCATTCAATGGTGAAATTTGGAATTCTCTTACTATCTAGATTAAAAACTCGGCGGCTTGTGAACCTGCTTCTGTAATTTTTATCCACCTGTTTCTTCCAACTTTTTCAACTTCTACAAACTTCCATTGGTCAGCCAATGGCTGGATTATATTCTTATCAAGGCTTGCAAACCTTGCCTGCTCAAAGTTCTCTTCTCTTGCACCTATGGTAATTATCTTGGCATCATCAGCTAACTGTGCCATCTCTTTTTTTGTTATCTTGCCGCCATGTTCTCGTATAATTTTCAATGCAGTAACAAGTTCTGGCTTTGGAATTTGAATCTCATAAGCAGGTAGTCCTATGTTTCTCTTCCAGCCAATTGATTGCTGCTTACCTTCAAATGCTGCATACTTTTCGGCTTCTGCATAAAACGGCTTGACATTGTTTTTAGTATTAAATATCATGC
>Ga0307374_10007173_pt1 | contig 17124 bp, 14 predicted proteins | sample OX3MG_FD_202532 | JGI IMG/M metagenome (GOLD analysis project Ga0307374, IMG submission 202532) | Soil microbial communities from Risofladan, Vaasa, Finland - OX-3 | ecosystem: Environmental > Terrestrial > Soil > Coastal area > Acid sulfate soil | place: Finland: Risofladan, Vaasa | collected... | reverse complement strand
AACTACTTTAAACTGGACAAAACCTGACTATATCAGTAAGGTTTTTCCGAGGCGGACGGATCGCGCCGTGGATCGCCCGCCCCTCTCTGGCGTTAACCACCCACACACGGCCTCTCAGTGGAGCAACATAAGTCGAATGGCCACCCTTTCGGTCCCGTCCGTTTCCGGTGAGGGCAACCTCACCCGTTATCTCCAGGAAATCCGCAAGTTTCCGATGCTGGAGCCGGGCGAAGAGTACATGCTCGCCAAGCGCTGGAAAGAGCAGGAAGACCCCGAGGCGGCGCATCGGCTGGTCACCAGCCATCTGCGCCTCGTCGCCAAGATCGCGATGGGCTATCGCGGCTACGGATTGCCGCTGTCGGAGCTGATCTCCGAGGGCAATGTCGGCATGATGCAGGCGGTGAAGCGCTTCGACCCCGATCGCGGCTTCCGCCTCGCCACCTATGCGATGTGGTGGATCCGCGCGGCGATCCAGGAATACATCCTGCACTCATGGTCCCTGGTGAAGATGGGCACCACGGCGGCCCAGAAGAAGCTCTTTTTCAACCTGCGCAAGGCCAAGAGCGAGATCTCCGCGCTGGAGGAGGGCGACCTGCACCCCGATCAGGTGCGCCAGATCGCCACCAAGCTCGGCGTGCTCGACGCCGAGGTGATCTCGATGAACCGGCGGCTCGCCGGCCCGGACGCCTCGCTGAACGCGCCGCTGCGCTCCGACGGCGAGAGCGAGTGGCAGGACTGGCTGGCCGACGATCAGGCCGTCAGCCAGGAGACCCAGCTCGCCGAGAGCGAAGAGAAGTCCATCCGCATGGGCCTGCTGGAAGAGGCCATGACCGAACTCACCGATCGCGAGCGCCACATTCTGACCGAGCGCCGGCTGAAGGACGATCCGACCACCCTCGAAGAGCTGGCCGCCCAGTACGGCGTCTCGCGCGAGCGCGTGCGGCAGATCGAGGTCAGGGCCTTCGAAAAGTTGCAAAAGGCCATGCGCGCGGCCGCCAGCGAGCGCAATCTGGTCGATGCCTGACCGGGGCGCCGGCGCCCTCTGAACATCCGCCGCATGGACCGGCGCCGCGGCGCCCGGTAAAGTCGGGCGATGGCGATCGGGGTGTTCGATTCGGGGATCGGCGGTCTTACCGTCCATAAGGCCCTGGTCGAACGGTTGCCGCGGGCCGACCTTCTCTACCTCGCCGACCAGGCCAATACCCCCTACGGCGGGCGCTCCGGCGAGGAGATCGTCGAGCTGACCCGCGGCGGCTGCGAGCGCCTGTTCGACGCCGGCTGCGATCTCGTCGTGCTGGCCTGCAACACCGCCGCGGCGGTGGCGCTGCGCCGGCTGCAGCAGACCTGGCTGCCTGAACGCCGCCGCGCCCTGGGGCGCGCCGTCAACGTGCTCGGCCTTATCGTGCCGACCATCGAGGCGGCGACGGGCGTGCCCATGAGCTGGAGCAGCGCGACGGCAAGATCGAGCGCCTCGACATCCTCGGCGTCTTCTCGACGCCGGCGACGGCCGCGAGCCGGGTCTACGAGATCGAGATCGCCAAGCGCAGCGACGCCGTGGCTGTGTTCTCCGAGGCCTGCCCGACGCTGGCGCGTCAGATCGAGGCCGGAGAAGCGGCGCAGGCGCTCGCGCTCGTGGTCGAACGCCACGTCGCCGCCCTGGCGCGCCGCATCGGCCGGCCGCCGGACCGGGCCGTGCTCGGCTGCACCCATTACGAGATCATCGCCGATCTCTACAGGGCGGCCCTGCCGGCGGGCACGCCGCTGATCCATCAACCGCAGGCGACCGCGAGCGCGATCGAGCGCTACCTGGCCCGCCATGGCGAATACGAGCCTGGCGATGGCGGCGCGCGCCGCTTCCTCACCACCGGCCGGCCAGGCTTGCAGAATGGCCTCGTCGAACGGTTCTGGGGCGCGCCGCTGCTGTTCGAGGCGCTCTGAGCCGGGATTGCGGCCTCAAGCCGCCGCGGAACGCCCGGCCTCGGCGGTGGGCAGATAGTCCCAGAGTTCGCTCATCAGCGGCTCGAGGTCGGCGCGCCGCAGCGCCGCCGGGTCGGCGCCCCTGAGGCGTCGGCCCAGGGCCAAGGCGGCGGCGCCGAGCTTGGGGTCCGTGGCGGCCCGGCTCAGCTCGTCGACCTGGGCGAGCATCGCCCGCAGCGCCTGGCGCGGATCGGCTTCGATCGCGGCGATCGCCGCCTTGAGGATCTTCAGCGCCTGGACGATGCGTGCGCCGGCGGGCGTCTGGGCGTGATCGACGCGGCGTTTCAGCGGGCCGGAATAGTCGCCGGAATTGAACCGGCGCCGGTCGGGGCCGACGTAGCCGACGCCCTCCACCCAGTCGCGCGGGCGCAGTATCACCGCCTCCAGCCGTCGCATCAGATCCTTGATGGTGTAGGGCTTGCGCAGGAACTCGTGCACCCCGGCGTCGCGCGCGCCCAGGATCGCCGAGGCCGTGGCCTCGGCCGCGATCAGCACCACCGGCGCCTTGCGGCAGCCGAAGTCGCTGCGCCTGAGGTCGCGGGTGAAGACGACGCCGCTGACCCCGGCGCACTGCTCGATGAAGACGACGTGCGGCTGGGTGCGCTCGGCCAGAGCCAGGCCGCGGCGGGCGTCCGAGGCCGTCCAGATCTGGCAAAGGCAGATGTCGCGCAGGAGTTCGGAGAGCAGCTTCGCCCCCGCGGGCTGGGCGTCGACGATCAGCACCCGCTGCATCTCGGCGGCGATGCGCTGCAAGGTCTTGGCGTCGGCGTTGAACACCCTGGCGCGCTCCGGCTCGAAGAACGCCGTGATGTAAGGGCGAGGATGGTAAAGATCGGCTTGACGCGCAGCTACGGCGCGAAAGGGTCGCGCAGCACGATGGTGTCGTCGCGCTCCGCCCCAGTCGAGATGAGGACGATGGGCGCGCCGATCAGGGCCTCGACGCGCCGCAGGTAGGCGCTCGCCGCGGCAGGAAGCAGGGTGCGGTCGCGAAGGCCCGCGGTGGTCTCGCGCCAGCCTGGCATTTCCTCGTAGACGGGTTCGCAGGCGGCCTGGTCGCGCATGCCGGCGGGCAGATAGTCGAGAGTCGCGCCCCGCAGCCTGTAGCCGACGCAGATCTTGAGGATCTCCAGCCCGTCCAGCACGTCGAACTTGGAGAGCACCACGCCTTCGATGCCGCCGATGGCCACCGACTGGCGCACCAGCACGGCGTCGAACCAGCCGCAGCGCCGCTTGCGGCCGGTGACGGTGCCGAACTCGGCGCCGCGCGCGCCCAGGTGCGCGCCGACCTCGTCCTGCAGCTCGGTGGGGAAGGGGCCTTCGCCGACACGGGTGGTGTAGGCCTTGACGATGCCGAGCACGTAGCCGCCGGCCTTCGCGCCAATGCCGGCGCCGGCCGAGACCTGGCCGGGCACGGTGTTGGACGAGGTGACGAACGGGTAGGTGCCGTGGTCGACGTCGAGCAGCGTCGCCTGCGCGCCCTCGAACAGCACCCGCTGATCGCGCTTCAGTATGCCGGCGAGTTCGCGCCAGGCGGGGCGGACATAGGCCATCACCCTGGGCGCGACGCCGAGGAGCAGGCCACGCAGCTCCGCCAGGCCCACCTCGGGCAGACCAAGGCCGAGCCGCAGCGGCGCATGGTGCGCGAGCAGGCGCTCGATCTTGGCGTCGAGGCCTTGCGGATCGGCAAGATCGACGAAGCGGATCGCCCGGCGCCCCACCTTGTCCTCGTACGCCGGACCTATGCCTCGCGCCGTGGTGCCGATCTTGTTGGGTCCGGCGCGCTCTTCCCTGGCTCGATCGAGGTCGCGGTGCATCGGCAGCACCAGCACCGCCGTATCGGCGAGGATCAGGTTGGATGGATCGACCGCGAGCCCTTGCCCGCGCACCCGCTCGATCTCCTCGAGCAGCGCCCAGGGATCGACCACCACGCCATTGCCGATGATGGAGAGCTTGCCCTGGACGATCCCCGAGGGCAGCAGCGAGAGCTTGTAGACGCTGTTGCCGACGACGATGGTGTGGCCGGCGTTGTTGCCGCCCTGGAAGCGCACCACCACGTCGGCGCGGTCCGCCAGCCAGTCGATGATCTTGCCCTTGCCCTCGTCGCCCCACTGGGCGCCGACCACCGTCACATTGGCCATCGGATGCGCGTCCCCGCCCTGCCAGGCGGATCCCGACCGCCCTTCGACAGGGACTCGGCGGCGGAACGCCCCGGCGCGCGCCGGAGCGGGGGGCGTTTAGACTGCGGCCCGATCCAGCGTCAAGCTATCGCTGCGATGGGAAGTGCGCCCTGAAAGGGCGATCCGGGGCCGGACCCGCCGCTTCCAAGACGAATTCCAGCTTGGCCGCGGCCCGTCCGGCCCCGGCTCGCGCTTCGCTTGGCCGGGGTGACGGCGATGATGAGCGTCTCGTCAGCCCGAACTCTTTGCCTTGATGGCGCAGTATGCGGCCATTGACATTTCCTTGGCGGCCCGGCAGTTATGTCCGGTCGAAACGACCAGCCGGAGATGATGCGTTCGGTCCAAGCCTCTGAAGCCAAGACCCGGCTGCTGCAACTTCTCGACGACGTCGAGCAGGGCGAAACAGTGGTGATCACGAGGCATGGACGACCGATAGCCCGTCTCTGCCCAGAGTCCGATGCGCGCCAGGCCGCGCTCGACACGGCGATCGAGGAGATCCGCAGGAGCGGCCGACGCGTCGGCAAGATCAGCGTGGCTGAGCTGCTCTCCGCCCGCAACGAGGGCCGCCGCGGCTGATGCCGTTTGTTCTGGATGCGTCGGTCGCCGCATGCTGGGCTTTCGACGACGAGGATCACCCCATCGCGACGAGCGCGCTGGATCGGTTGCGCGGGGACGAAGCGCATGTGCCGAGTCTCTGGTGGTTTGAGATCCGCAACGTCCTCGTCGTCAGTGAGCGGCGCGGGCGGATCGCGGAGACGGCGGTCGCGCGCTTCCTCGCGCGCTTGTCGCAGTTGCCCATCTGGATCGACCGCGAACCGGTCGACGCTGAGCTGCTGGGCGCCGCTCGTCGGCACAGGCTCAGCGCCTACGATGCGGCCTACCTCGAGTTGGCGTCGCGCCTGAGCGCGCCGCTCGCCACGCTGGACGCGAGCCTTGCGAAGGCGGCCGCCGCCGCAGGCGCCGCCTTTCCGTGATCCCCAGGTCCGCCGTCGTGCTTGGTCTCGGCCGAGGTCATTGCCCTCAGAGTTCCAGCGCCCCGCCCAGCATCGCCTCGGCCATGGCGCAGTGCATGGCGATGCCGCGGGCCATGACGGTCTCGTCGAGCACCATGCGGTTGGAGTGCAGGGCGCAACAGGTGCGGAAATCGCCGCCGTGCGGCGCGGCGCCGAGGAAGGCCATGGCGCCCGGGACTTTCTGCAGCAGGTAGGAGAAATCCTCCGCGCCCATCATCGGGTTGGGCATGCGGATGAAGCCGGCGTCGCCGAAGAGCGCCTTGGCCGTCCGCTCGGCGAGTTCGACCACCCGCCCGTCGTTGATGGTGACGGGAAAGCCCGGCTCGACGACCACCTCGGCCTCGGCGCCGTGGGCGGCGGCGATGTTGCGCGCCACGCGCTCGATGCCCTCGTGGATCGTCCGGCGGGTGCGTTCGGAGAGAGTGCGCGCCGTGCCCCAGAGTCTGGCGACCTCGGGAATGACGTTGTCGGTGGTGCCGGCCTCGACATGGGCGATGGTGATCACCGCCGGGTCGAACACCGGCACGCGCCGGGTGACGAGGCTCTGCAAGCCGAGCACGATCTCGCAGGCGATCGGAATGGGATCGAGGGCGTCGTGCGGCATCGAGGCGTGGCCGCCCGCGCCCTGCACCTTGATGCGGATCTTGTCGGACGAGGCGAGCAGGGCGCCGGTGCGGCTGGCGATGACGCCGCGGGGCATGTTGGGCGAGATGTGCAGGGCGAAGGCGGCGTCCGGCAGCGGATCGAGCAGGCCGTCCTCGAGCATGAACCTCGCGCCGTGCCAGCCCTCCTCGCCCGGCTGGAACATGAACATGACCGAGCCGGCGAGCTGGTCGCGCCGCGCCGAGAGCGCCCGCGCCGCCCCGGCCAGCATGGCCACGTGGGTGTCGTGGCCGCAGGCGTGCATGGCGCCTTCCACCTCGGAGGCGAACTCGAGGCCGGTGTCCTCGGTGAGCGGCAGGGCGTCCATGTCGCCTCGCAGCAGCACCGTGCGCCCGTTGGCGGGACCGCGGAGGATGGCGACGAGGCCGCTGGTGGAAGGTCCCTCGCGAAATTCCAGCGGCAGGCCGGCGAGAGCCGCCTTCACCTTGGCGGTGGTCCTGGGCAGATCGAGCCCCAGCTCGGGTTCGGCGTGGATGGCGCGTCGTAGCGCGATCGCCTCGTCCAGCAGCGACTCGCCGGCCGCGGTCCAGCTTTCGACTTCGAGGGCGAGGGCGTTCATGGCGCGGCATATCCTGCAATCGGTGATCGGACCATGTGCCGATGCCCCGGCCAATGTCCACCGCGCTCAGGGCATGGGAGAGCTAATCTCGAGCGTCGCGGCGTCCGCAAGCAGCCGCGCCCGTTCCTGCGGTGTGTTCGCGCCGCGCAGCCGCAAGGTCTGGTCGGCGCGACATTCGGGCCGCGCCAGTCCGATCCGTTCGATCAGCCGATGGATCGGCCAGCCAGGGTCCGCGGACGCGGGCAGCCGCTCGAGGGCGAACACTAGCGGGAGATGACATTGCGCGAAGGCGGCGCCAGCGCCCGGCTGGTCGAGCAAGCCGCCGATATCGCCGGGCGCTATGGTCGGAGCATCCACCGCGAGCACCAGGCCGCGCTCACAGCCGAGCCTCGCCAGCATGCTCCCGCCGGCGAGGATCCCGCCCACCGGGCCGCCAAGCGGCGACGGATCGCGGACGTGCGGGTAGCCCAGCGGCTCGCCGCCGACGGTGAAGATCGCCGCCGCCCCGACCGCCTTGGCCAATGCGACGCATCGATCCACGGCGCGCGAACCTCCCCAAGAGAGCCGAGCCTTGTCCGTCCCCATTCGCGAGGAGGCGCCGCCGGTGAGGATGATCGCGCCCAGCACGGTCCTGGCCTAGTTCCCGGCCGCGGACGGCTCGGATTGGCCGCCGCCGAGGCCCACGGCGCGCCGCCGTTGGACTCGAGGGCGTGTTGCGGGGGTCCGCGCCGCCATTTGAATCCGCTGCGCAAACGTGAACACTTCCAGCCCGTCGGCCCGGGCGACGCCGGCCAGGGTGATGCCCGCCGCCTCGGCGGTTCGCACCGCGAGCGCCGTCGGAGCCGACGCGGCGCACAGCACCGAAATCCCGAGCACGGCCGCCTTCTGCACCATCTCGACCGAAACGCGGCTCGTCAGCAGGAGGACGCGTCCTTGCACGCAGACGCCCGCCATCGCGCAGGCGCCCACGAGCTTGTCCAGCGCGTTGTGGCGCCCGACGTCTTCGCGCAGGAGCAGTTCGCCGGTCGGTCGCCACAGGCCGGCCGCGTGGACCGCGCGCGTCGCGCGGCCGAGACTCTGGGCGTCGGCGAGCGCCTGCATCGCCGCGACCAGGGCGGCGGCCTCGACGGTGAAGCCCGCGTCAGCGACCTGGGGCGGAGATCGCAGCGCCTCGGCGAGACTTTCCAGGCCGCAGAGCCCGCAGCCGGTGGGGCCGGCCAGATGGCGTCGCCGTGCAGAAAGCCGCGCGCCGGCGTCCGCCGCGAGCCAGAGGCGCACCTCGACCCCGGGAGGCGCCTCGGCCACCTCAAGGCTCCGGATGGCGTCGAGGCTGTCGATGATCCCCTCGGTCAGACTGAAGCCGACGCCGAATTCCTCGAAATCCGCCGGCGTCGCCATCATCACGGCGGTGGTCGATCCGTCGTGGACGATCGCCACCGGCGCTTCCTCGGGCGCCAGTCGCTCGCCCGGCTCGCTCTCGCCGCCGGTCCTCCAGCGAAGTCTGGCGAGGAGTCTGGCCGGTGCGAGTCCCATCCCTAACCTCGACCTTCGCCGCTGCGCCGCCGCCCGTTCAACACGCAAGCCGGCAAATCCGATGCATCGCAAAGCGAGCTTTCCGAGTTGAAGCCCTCAGCATCCCTCCCGGAGCAGCTCATGGCCGGCCCTGGCAAACATCCGAAGATCGAACCCTACTCAGGACCGGCGGGGGGATACGGGTCGGTGAGGTCGGTGGCTAATATACTGCTGCGGGAAGGCATTCCGCTCGAAGGGGCGGACGTCATCGTGCACCAGAACAAGCCCGACGGCTTCATGTGCGTCAGCTGCGCCTGGGGCAAGCCGGCGGCGCCGCACCCGCTGGAGGTCTGCGAGAACGGGGTCAAGGCGACCGCTTGGGAAATTACCCGTCGTCGGGCCGGCGACGCCTTCTTCGACACGCACACGCTGCGGACGCTGGAGACCTGGGGCGACCATGAGCTCGAGGAGGCGGGCCGACTGACCCGACCGATGCGATGGGATGCGGCCTCGGACAAGTACGCGCCGGTCTCGTGGGAAGAGGCGTTCATCGAGATCGGGCGCGAGCTGCGCGCGCTCGGCCAGGACCCGGATTCGGTGGTGTTCTACACCAGCGGGCGCGCCAGCCTCGAAGCCAGCTACATGTACCAGCTGCTGGCGCGGATGTTCGGCACCAACAACCTGCCGGACAGCTCCAACATGTGCCACGAGAGCACTTCGGTGGCGCTTCCGGAAAGCATCGGCGTCTCGGTGGGCACCGCCACCTTGCAGGATTTCGAGATGGCCGACCTCCTGCTCTACGTCGCGCACAATCCCGGCACGTCGTCGCCGCGCATCCTGCACCAGCTGCAGGCGGCGGTGCAGCGCGGGGCGAAGATCATCGGCGTCAATCCGCTACGCGAACGCGGGCTGCAGCGGTTCAAGAACCCGCAGAACCCGCTGCAGATGCTGACGCCGAAGCAGACCGAGATCGCCACGGAGATCCTGCAGGTGCGCAACGGCGGTGACACGGCCCTGCTCACCGGCGCCTGCAAGGCGCTGATCGAGATGGACGACGCGCTGGCCGCGAAGGGCCAGGCGCACGCGACGGACCGCAAAACCCTGCTCGCCGCCACGAAGGACGACGCCGGCTATTCGGTGAAAGCGGCCGCGGCGGCGAGCGAGACGCGGCGGGTGCTGGACCATGACTTCATCGCCGAGCACACCCACGGCTTCGAAGCCTTCGCCGACTATTGCCGCGCGGCCCAATGGGACGAGATCGAGCGCGTTTCGGGGCTCGGCCGGCCTCAGATCGAAGGCTTCGCCAGGACCTATTCGCAGGCCAACGCCGTCCTGGCGATCTACGGCATGGGCCTGACCCAGCACGTCGCCGGCGTTCAGAACGTGCAGATGCTGGTGAACCTGCAACTGCTGCGCGGCAATATCGGCAAGCCGGGCGCCGCCATCTGCCCGGTTCGCGGGCATTCCAATGTCCAGGGTCAGCGGACGGTGGGGATCACCGAAAAGCCCGAGCTGGCGCCCCTCGACAGGTTGAAGGAGCTGTACGGCTTCGAGCCGCCGCGCCACGAAGGCCTCGCGACGGTCGCGGCGTGCGAGAAGATCATCGCGGGCTCGGTCAAGGGGTTCGTCGCCCTCGGCGGCAACTTTCCCCGGGCCGTTCCCGATCCGGGGCGGGTCGAGGAAGGCTGGCGCAAGCTGCGCCTGACCGTCTCGATCGCCACCAAGCTCAATCGCAGCCATGTGGTTCACGGGCAGGTGGCGTATCTGCTGCCCTGCCTGGGTCGCATCGAGATCGACGAGCAGGCGAGCGGTCGGCAGGCGGTGTCGATGGAAAGCAGCCTGGCGCACTTCCACGGCTCGCGCGGACAGGTGAAGCCGGCTAGCCCGCTGCTGAAGTCCGAGCCGGCCATCATCGCCGGCATCGCCGAGGCGACGCTGGACGCAAATCCGCGCGTGCCCTGGAAGGACTGGGTCGGCGACTACTCCAAGGTTCGCCGGGCGATCGAGGCGACCTGGCCGGCGACCTTCGAGGGACTCGAGGAGAAGATGTTCAATCCGGGCGGCGTCACCCGGCCGCTGGCGGCGCGCGAGCGCAAGTGGAACACCCGCACCGGCAAGGCCAACTTCATCGTGCCCAGCCAGATGTTCGCCGGCGACGCCGCAACCTTCGGCCGCGATGGCGTGCTGCAGCTCGTGACCCTGCGCTCCAACGGCCAGTTCAACACGACCATCTACAGCTACGACGACCGATTCCGCGGCGTGAAGGGCACGCGGATGGTAGTGTTCATGAACCGGGCCGACATCGAGCGGCTCGGCATCGCGGAAGCCGACCTCGTCGACCTGACCAGCGCCATCGACGATGGCGTCGAGCGGATCGTGCGCGGCCTGCGCGTCGTCGCTTACGAGATCCCGCAAGGCTGCGTCGGCGCGTACTACCCGGAGGCCAATCCGCTGGCGCCGCTGGCGCACCACGACAGCCGGGCCCGGACGCCTGCCTACAAGGCCGTTCCCGTGCGGGTGTCGAAGGCGGGCGGGAGCTGACTGGTCCGGCGACGCCATCTGAGTTCCAGGCGCTCGCCGCCGCGGCGACGATGTTCACGCGGGCTCGCCGCCGACGCGCCCAATCCGGCGCAGCGCCGTGGTCCGACCGCCGCCGCCGGCCTCGATCCGCGCAGCGGCCTCGGCCAGAGGCTCGACGGCGACGGCCAGGTGATGGGCGTTGGCGTGGATCAGCCGCGCGCCGTCCAGCATCATGCCGACGTGGCCGGTCCAGAACACCAGATCGCCCCGGGCGAGCGCGGCCGCTGCGACCTCGCATCCGAGCCCCGCCTGCTGGTCGGTGTCGCGCGGGCAGGCGAGGCCGCAGGCATAGAGGGCCTGCTGGACGAGACCGGAGCAATCGAGGCCGAGGCTGTCGCGCCCGCCCCACAGATAGGGTGCGCCGAGGAAGCGCTCGGCGACGCCGGCCGGATCGGTCTCGAAGACGCCAATCGGCCGCAGGTGCGCGCGCCAGAACCAGCCGCCGCCTTCCCGCCTGGCGAAGTCCCCCGCCTCGGCCTCGATGACGACGAGAGCGTTGAGACTGAACGGACCGCAGGCGGGCGCCTTGATCGAGGGTTCGGCGAAGGCGAAGGTGCGGATATGGCCGACGCGGTGGGTCGGCATGGCGCCCGCCGGCGCCAGCGCAGCGGCCTCCACGAACCCGACGTAGCCGTCGCGCCGCGCCTGGCCCCACAGCCAGTCGCCCTGCCGCTCCAGCGCCGCGAAGCCTTCGCCGTGGATGAGCTGGTCGACCTGTTCGGCGTTTGGCCGCGGCGCCGCGCGCACCGGCGCGCTCGGCTGCGCCAGGCGAAGCCGCCGGGGCTCGGCGTAACAGGCGGCGGCGACGATGCCTTCCAGCTCGCTCGACGCGAGATCCGGGCGCGCCAGCGTCAGGCGGGCGTCGGCGCGGTTCATGGGTAGCGCCGCTTCAGCAGCCGGTAGAGCGCGCGGATGGCTTGCGCCTCGGCGCCCTGCGGCCAGCCTGGCCGGCCGCGCGGGTTCCAGGCGAAGATGTCGAAATGCGCCCAGGGACCGGCGGGCGCGAACCGCTTCAGGAACAGGGCGGCGGTGATCGATCCGGCCTGCGCCCAGGCGTCGGCGTCGTTCTTGACGTCGGCGACGTCGCTGTCGAGCGCCGCGTCATAGGCGGGCCAGAGCGGCATCCGCCACAGCGGGTCCTCGGCGGCCATGGCCGCCGCGGCGATCTGGCCGGCAAGTTCCTCGTCGTCGGTGTAGTAGGGCGGCAGATCCGGCCCCAGCGCGGCGCGGGCCGCGCCGGTGAGGGTGGCGAGATCGAGCGTCAGCGCCGGCGCCAGTTCGGCGGCCCTGGCGAGGGCGTCGGCAAGGATCAGCCGGCCCTCGGCGTCGGTGTTGCCGACCTCGATGGAAAGGCCCTTGCGCGAGGCCAGCACGTCGCCAGGCCGCATCGCGTCGCCGCTGATGGCGTTCTCCGCCACCGGCAGCAGCACGACGAGGCGCACCGGCAGGCCGGCGGCCATCACCATGCGCCCGAGCGCCAGGGCGTGGGCGGCGCCGCCCATGTCCTTCTTCATCAGCCGCATGCCCGCCGAGGGCTTGATGTCGAGCCCGCCGGTGTCGAAGACCACGCCCTTGCCGATCAGGGCGACGAGGGGGCGCCCCGGCTCCCCCCAGGCGATCTCGATCATCCGCGGCGCCCGCTCCGCTACGGCGGCGCGGCCGACCGCATGCACCGCCGGATAGCCGGCCTCGATCAGGGCCTCGCCCTCGGTGACGGTGATCGCCGCCCCGTAGGCTTCGGCGACCTCGCGGGCGATGCTCTCCATCTGCCGCGGCCCCATGTCGGCGGCGGGGGTGTTGATCATGTCGCGGGCCAGCGCGCACGCGTGGGAGACGGCGCGCACCTCGGCAAAGTCGACGTCCGCCGGGGCGAGAAGCCGCGCCATGGGCTCGCCGTGCAGCTTGCGGTAGCGGTCGAAGCGATAGGCGCCGAGCGCCCAGGCGAGGGCGACATCGCCGGCGGCGGGTCCGGCCATGGCCGGCTCGAGGGCGTATAGCCCGGCGGCGAGCCTCGCCGGAAGCGCCCGCAGCGGCATGGCGGCCGCCGCCTCGCCGAGGCCCGCCAGCACCCGTCGCCCACCGCCGGGATCGACCAGTTGCGCCACCTGTCCGGCCTTGGCCGAAAAGCCGGCGATCTGCGCCTGGGCCTTCATGGAGGGCGCGAGATCGGCGAGGACCGCGTCCAGCTCGCCCGGCCCGACCAGGCGAACGGGAATGGCGGGACCCGCTGCTTCGGCGACGACGGAATCTGACATGGCGGGCTCTTTGGGTGCGGGAGAAAACCGGGCGCGGCGGTCATGCTTAACGATTCCTCGAGAGCCGGCCGCGAAAGCTGGCGCGCCCGGATTCTCAAGGTGATCTCATGTGTCCCAAGCTGGCGATCCTCGCAACCGCCCTGACCCTGACGTCCGCCCTGGCCCTGGCGTCCGCCCCGGCCGTCGCCGCGCCCAGACGGGCGCCGGCGATCGCGACCGCCGCGGCCCGGCCGGACGCCCAGACCGCGACCGCGTCCGTCAAGGCGACGCCGCAGGAGCGGGCCGAGGCCGACAGGCTCGACCCGCTGGCGCGCGCCACCTTCTGGGCCAAGCAGTTCGACATCGACCCGCGCGACGCGGAGGCCGGCGTGAAGCTGGCCGCGGCGCTGCGCGAGCTCGGGCGCTACGATCAGGCGCAGAGCGCCGCCGAGCAGGTTCTGGTGGTGCAGCCGGACAATCTCGATGCGCTGTTGGAGAGCGCCAGGGCGCGGGTGGCGCAGGGCCAGGGCTTCTACGCCATCGAGCCTGCCCGGCGCGCCGAGGCGCTGGCGCCGCGCGACTGGCGCCCGGTGGCGCTGCTGGCGGTGGCGCTGGAGCAAAGCGACCGCGACGACGAGGCGCTGGCCGCCCACCTGAAGGCGCTGTCGCTCGCGCCCGACAATGCGGCGACGCTCAGCAACCTCGGCCTGTTCTACGCCACCCACGGCGAGCCCGCTCGGGCCGAGCCGTTGCTGCGCCAGGCCGCTTCGGCGCCCGGGGCCACGGCCCAGGAGCGCCAGAACCTCGCCCTGGTGCTGGGAATGGAAGGCCGGTTCGATGCGGCCGAGCGGCTGGAGCGGCAGGACCTGCCGCCCGACGTGGTCGCCAGCAATCTCGCCTATCTGCGCGCGGCTGCGGCGCCCGCGCCGACGCGCTCCTGGGCCTCGGTCGAGGCGGCGCGGTAATCGTCCGTTAAGACACGCGGGCCAGAAAAAGCCGCCTTTTGCGACCGGCGAGGGAACAATCCGGGCCGCCCGGGCATTGGCGGGACGGGTCAGGCATCTTAGCCGTAGCGGGACGGGCCAGGGGAATGCGAGCAGCTTCGTCGCCGAGTCCGACCCTGCGTCCGGCGGCCGGATTTGTCGCCGGCGCGGCCACGGCAAAGTTGCTTCGCCGCCCGCTATTGTATAGCGTTGCCGGTGTCGCGCCGATGAGGCGAATTGTCGGGGGGTGTGTCCGCCTCGACACTTTCGCCCACTCCTCAGCTTGATATAACACTGCTCGGTCTGTTCGATCGCCGAGAGGGCAAGGAAGGACTTCAATGAAACTGAAACTCCTCGCGGGAGCCGCGCTGGTCGGCATGGTAGCGGCTCCGGCCGTCTATGCGCAGCCCGCCCCGACAGGCTGGTACGGCGCGATCGACGTCGGCGCGCACAAGGCCGACACGATGCGGCTATCGAGTTCCGCCGACCCCAGCTTGGTCGCGCACGTCAAGACGGATACCGACTGGCTGGGCTTCGCCCGGATCGGCTACAAGGTTGCGCCGCACATCCGCATAGAACTCGAGGGCGGATTCCGACCTGGTCACATCGCTTCGATCGTGGGCAGCGACGCGAACGGCTTCAACGCGATCTGCGCGATCGGCACCCATTGCGCTAACCCCGGCGGCCATGTGGAAGCCTGGTCACTGATGGGCAACCTGCTGTTCGATCTTCTGCCCAACGGTCCGATCGACCCCTTCATCGGCGGCGGCGCCGGCATCGCCCACATGCGCCTGGCGACGCAAGGGGCGCTTGCCTGTACGCCAGCTTGCGCTCCCGAGGACGCATCCGTCTCGGATACGGATAACAAGTTCGCCTGGCAGGGGATCGGCGGAGTCGCGTTCCGCATCAACGATCAGCTGAGCGCCGATCTGACCTACCGGTACTTCGAGACCCAGAGCCTTTATTTCCAGACCTCCGAGTTTCCGGCCACGGTGAATTTCGGCGTCGTCAACGGCCACTACACCGACCAGTCGGTGACGCTGGGTCTGCGGTACATGTTCGCGGCGCCCGCGCCGCCGCCACCGCCTCCCCCGCCGCCGGCGCCACCTCCGCCGCCGCCTCCGCCGCCACCCCCGCCGCCGCCGCCACCACCTCCGGCGCCGGAGACCAAGCAGTTCATCGTCTACTTCCCGTTCGACCAGTACGTGCTCACCCCCGATGCGCAGACGGTGGTCCAGGAAGCGGCCCAGTACGCCACCACCGGCCCGTCGCAGCACGTGGTCATCATCGGCTACACCGACACCTCCGGCTCGGTGGCCTACAACATGCGGCTCTCCGAGCGGCGGGCGAAAGCCACCGCCGACCAGATGGTCGCCGACGGCGTCAATCAGTCGACGCTGGACGTGAGCTGGAAGGGCAAGAGCGATCCGGCCGTGCAGACCGGCGACGGGGTCAAGGAGCCGCTCAACCGGCGCTCCACGATCACGGTCCAGTACTAGCCGCGATCCCGACTCAAGACGCGAGAGCCCGGCCGCGAGGCCGGGCTCTTTCGTTTGGGCGGCCGATCGCCACGGGCGCCTGGGCGCGTCGCCGCTTCATTCAGATCGAGGCGGTATGAGCGCCTGCGTCTGATGAGGCGCGCGAGGCGAGGCGCCGTCGCTCCAGATTCGAGACGCTGGGGCGCGTTCGGGTCGCAGGACCTTCCAGCTTTGCGGAACCGGCGCTAGGCTTCGATCCGGAGCGCCTTCAGCGCCTCGGCGCGGACGCCCTTGTAGTCGAGCTTGCCGTTGGCGGCGCGGGCGATGGGCGCGATCACCAGTTCGCGCGGCGCCTTGTAGGCGGCCAGCCGCGCGCGCACATGGGCCGAGATCTCCGCCAGACTTGGCGCCGGGCCATCGCCCACGTCCACCACGGCGCAGATGCGCTCGCCGAAGCGCGCGTCGGGCACGCCGACCACGGCCGCATCGCGCACGCCGGCAAAGAGCTTGATGGCCTCCTCGACCTCCTCGGGAAACACCTTCTCGCCGCCGGTGTTGATCACCTGCGACCCGCGTCCGAGCAGCTTCAGCGAGCCGTCGGCCTCGACGGTGGCCCAGTCGCCCGGCACCGACCAGCGGCGTCCTTCGAAGACGCGGAAGGTGCGCTCGGTCTTCTCGGGATCCTTGTAGTAGCCGGCCGGCAGAAACCCCGAGACCGCGAGGAGGCCGCGTTCGCCCGACCCGGGCTCGACGCGGCGGCCATCCTCGGTGAAGCAGGCGCTGTTGGGCGTCACCATGAACTTCGCCGTCTGGGCCGTGGCCTCTGCGCCCGACGCCGAGATGCCAAGCCCCACCGCCTCCGACGAGCCGAGGCTGTCGAGAATGGCGACGCCGGGCAGATGGCGCAGCAGACCCTGCTTGTTCTCCATGCTCCAGACCGTGCCGGAAGAGGAGATCCGCCGTAGCCCCGAGAGGTTCCAGCGGCCAGGGTTGGCGTCGAGCGCTTCCAGCATCGGCTGGGCGAAGGCCATGCCGACGATGGCGATGCCCGCAGCGCTCAGCCGTTCGGCTTCGTTCCAAAGCTCGATGGCGTCGAAGCGGGTCGACGGCAGGGTGGCCGCCGAGCCGCCGATGGTGAGCACGATGATGGCGGTGAACTGGGCGGTGCCGTGCATCAGCGGCGCCGCGGCGATGGTCGTCGATGGCGCCAGCGGCGAGGCCGGATCGCCCAGCGCCGCCAGGATGCGCTCGGGCGCCTGCTCGGGCCGCTCCAGGGGCGGCACGCCCATCAGCGCGTTGCCGCCGCCGCCGAGCACGAAGAAGAGATCCTCCAGACGCCACATCACGCCCTTGGGCATGCCGGTGGTGCCGCCGGTGTAGAGGATCAGCAGGTCGTCTCCCGACCGGCCCCAGGGCGCGACGACGCGCGGCTCGCGCGCGGCGACGATGGCGTCATAGTCCTGCGCGAAGGGCGGGACCGGATGGCCCGGCTCGGCCACGGCGATCCAGGCCTTCACCTTCGGCAGGCGTCCGCGGATGGAGTCCGCCGTCTCGGCGAACGAGGCGCCGAAGACCACCGCCTCGGCATCGGCGTTGTCGAAGAGATATAGGAGCTCGTCGGCGACATAGCGATAGTTGGTGTTGACCGGCGCGAGGCCGGCCTTGAAGGCGGCATAGTAGGTCTCAAGGTACTCCGGCCCATTGTAGAGATAGGCGGCGACCTTGGACTGGCGCTTCAGGCCGATGTCGAGCAGCCGGCGCGCCAGGGCGTTGGCGCGGCGGTCGAACTCACCCCAGCTGACGACGCGGGCTCCGCGGATCTGGGCCGGCAGATGGGGGATCGCCCCGGCGATGGATTCCCAGATATCGGCATGGTTCCACATGGGCGTGAGCGCTCCTCCCGAAAAGCCGGCGCGTTTTCGTCCAGCTAGGCCCCGATCACCGCCGC
>Ga0307374_10007172_pt1 | contig 17127 bp, 12 predicted proteins | sample OX3MG_FD_202532 | JGI IMG/M metagenome (GOLD analysis project Ga0307374, IMG submission 202532) | Soil microbial communities from Risofladan, Vaasa, Finland - OX-3 | ecosystem: Environmental > Terrestrial > Soil > Coastal area > Acid sulfate soil | place: Finland: Risofladan, Vaasa | collected... | reverse complement strand
GGCGAGTTCGACCTTCCAGACGCCGATGCCGCCATTGCCGCGGTTCTGCTTCAGGACCCGCGGGCCCGCGGCGGCGAGCTTCGCCGGGAACCGCGCCCTGAAGGCTTCGGCGGTGGCGTAGAGTTCGGTGTCGGTTCCCCACCCGAGGTCGCGCGTGCGGTGCAGGACCTCCTTGACGCCCATCTTGAGAATGACGTCGGGATGGGCGCTGACCCATACCCCCTGGGCCGCGACGTCGCGCAGCAGTGCGTCGAGAGCGGTTCGCCGTCCGCCGTCGGCGATGGGGTCGACCCAGACGAGGACTCCATCCTGCGCCAGCAGTTCGGCCCGGACTTCCGCCGCCGCCGCCTCGGCGTAGACCACCGGCGTGGCGACGATGCCGACGCCGGCGAGCGCCTCGAAGATGCGGTGCAGGCGGCTTGTCTGCGCGCTCGCCTTGGATCGCGCCTCGGCGTCGCCGCGCCAGACGAGGGCGACTCGGTATCGGGTGTCCGCGGTCATGTCGGTGAGGTCTCCATCGGAGTTGAACCCTCCGACTAGCCTCTCCGCGCCCCTTCCACCACCGCGCCCGGCGGCGCGGCGGTCCCCCGCAAGCGGGGAAGGATGAAGGTGACTCCTCCTCACCCGTGAAACGGGGGAGGTGGCGCTCGGCGCGGCAGCGCCGGGCGGCGGAGGGGGCTGCGGGCGATGAGTCGCAGGCGCGCCCACGGCGAAGCGCCATCGCTTCAGACGGGTTGCAGCGCCCCCTATGTCCGACGGGCGGGTTTGAACAGAGCGCCGCGCCGATGCTAGGCTTCGGCGCCGTCAGACCGGAGCGCCGATGTCCGTCGCCGCGACCCTGCTTGCAGTCCTCCTGGCGCTCGCGCCCGCCGCCGCGAGCGCGGCAAGGCCGGCGATGCTGGGCGGCGCGGCTCCCCTGGTGCTGGTTCGCACCATCCCGCTGCGAGGCGTGCGGGGCCGGATCGATCATCTCGCCATCGACCTGGCGCATGGCCGCCTGTTCGTGTCCGAACTGGGCAATGGCTCCGTGGAGGCCATCGATCTGGCGACCGGCGCTTCGCTTGGCCGGATCGGCGGACTGAAGGAGCCGCAGGGTCTCGCCTTTCTGCCGGCGCTGCACGAACTGGCGGTGGCCAGCGGCGGCGACGGTTCGGTGCGCTTCTATCGGGCCGGCGACCTCGCCCCCGCAGGCGAGGTGGCGGTCGGCGGCGACGCCGACGACCTGACCACCGACGCCGCCGGCAGGTTGGTGGTGGGCTATGGGTCGGGCGCGATCGCTGCGATCGACCCGGTCAGCCGCAAGGTCGTCGGCAAGCTGGACCTGCCGGCCCATCCCGAAGGCTTCCGGCTGGCGGGCGCCAGAGTTTTCGTCAACCTGCCGGGCGCCGATCGGATCGTGGTCGGCGACCTGCCCCGCGGCCGCATCCTGGCCAGCTGGCCGACCGCGCACCGCTGGAACTTTCCGATGGCCCTGGGCGCCGCCGCAGGGACGCTGGCCGTGGCCTTTCGCCGCCCGGCGCGCTTCGAGCTGCTCGACGCCGCCTCCGGCGCGATCAAGCTCGACGAGCCGACCTGCGGCGACGCCGACGACCTGTTCTTCGATCGAGCCCGGGATCGCTTCTACGTCGTCTGCGGCGCCGGCGCGGTCGATGTCGTCGATCCGATGCGCCCCGCCCGTTCGGTGGCGGTCGCGACGCGGCCCGGCGCTCGGACGGGCCTGTTCGTTCCGGCGCTGGACCGGCTGTTCGTCGCCGCGCGCGCCGGGGCCAGGGGCGCCGCGATCCTGGTCTACCGGCCGCGAGCGCGGCTTCGGTGAGGCGCCCGGACCTGGCGGGCGACGAGATGGACGATCTGGCCGCCGTCGTGCCGGCGCTGCTGCGCTCGCTGGACGCCCTGGCGTTCGCCGCGCGCCATGTCGATCCTGCAAGGCCCGCCGCGGTGCTGGAGGCGGCCGGCGCGCCGGGGCAGGCCCTGCGCGAAGCGCTGCCGCGGCTGGACGGCTGGCCCGAGCGGCTCGCCGGCGTCCGCGCCGCCCTGAGAGACGCCGGCGCGGCGGTCCTCGCCGGGCTGGAGGGCCTGGGCGCCGCGGTGGGCGACCTGCGCGGCCTGCACCGCGCCCTGCGCCAGCTGCCGCGCGCCGAGGCGGCCCTCTATCCGCTGGCGGCCCGGCTGGCGCCCGTCAGCCGCTATTTCCTCAGTCCCGCCGCGCGCGGCGACGACGAGCTTCAGCGCCGGCTGGCGCAGGCGCCGGCGCACCCCGACACGGGCGTGTTCCACTTCGGCGACGCGTCCGGCTCGCGCGGCGGCTTCTCCCTCTACGTCCCCGAATACTACGCGCCCGATCGCGACTGGCCGCTGGTGGCGGCCCTGCACGGCGGCGCCGGCAATGGCGGCTCGTTCCTCTGGAGCTGGCTGCGCGACGCCCGCAGCGCCGGGGCGATCCTGCTCGCCCCGACCGCCGTCGGCGACACCTGGGCGCTCTCCGGCCCCGACCGCGACACGCCCAATCTGGCGCGCATCCTCGGCGAGGTCCGCGGGCGCTGGTGCATCGACGCCGCCCGGCTGCTGCTCACCGGCATGAGCGACGGCGGCACGTTCTCCTACGTCAGCGGCCTCGAAGCGGCCTCGCCCTTCACCCATCTGGCCCCCGTCGCCGCCGCCTTCCATCCGCTGATCGCCGAGATGGCCGACCCGGATCGGATCATCGGCCTGCCGATCCACCTGGTGCACGGGGCGCTGGACTGGATGTTCCCGGTGGCCCTGGCGCGCCAGGCCGAGCGCGCGCTGGCCGCGGCCGGGGCGAAGGTGACCTATCTCGAGATCGCCGATCTTCGCCACGCCTATCCGCGCGAGGCGAACCCGGCCATCCTCGACTGGCTGGGCGGCGCGTGACCGGGCCAGGCGCGGAGCGCAGCGCATGATCAGGAACTTCAGCGATCATGCCGCCAACGAGCGCACCTTCCTCGCCTGGGTGCGCACCGCCATCGCGGTGATGGCGTTCGGCTTCCTGGTGGAGAAGTTCAACCTCTTCCTCGAGATCGAGCGCGTCTCGCTGGGCGTGCGGGCGGTCCGCGCGGCCGGGGCGCACCTGGGCGTGGTCGCCGGCCTCAGCCTCATGGTGATGGGGCTGGCGATCGTCGCGGTGGCGACCGCGCGCTTCATCAGGACCGCCAGGGCGATCGACGACGGCGCCGAGCACGTCGGGCCGGGCGCCCGCTTCGACGTGGCGCTGGCGGCGCTGCTGTTCTTCCTGGGATGCGCCCTGATCGTCTATCTGATCTTCAATCTCTCCAGCCCGCAGTGATCCGGCCGCTCATCGCGCCGCCAGCGGCCAGATCGCCGCGATCAGGGGGACGCCCGCGAGGACGACGAGGATCGAGAGCGGCGCGCCCAGCCGGGCGTAGTCGCTGAACCGGTAGCCGCCGGGTCCCAGCACCAGGGTGTTGCACTGATGGCCCACCGGCGTGACGAAGTCGCAGGCCGCGCCGGTGGCCACCGCCATCAGCAGCGGGTCGGGCGCGAGGCCGAGCGCCCGGGCGACGCTGATCGCCACCGGCCCCAGGATCAGCACCGTCGGCGCATTGTGCAGGAAGGGCGCCGCGAACATCGAGAGGATCATCAGCGTCGCCAGCACCACCAGGGGCGGCGCGTGCGCGAAGAGGCCGGAGAAGCTCGAGGCCACCAGCGCCGCGCCGCCTGTCGTCTGGAGCGCCTCGCTGACCGGCACCAGCGCGGCGATCAGCACCAGCACGCCGCCGTCGAGGGCGGCGTAGGCCTCGCGCATGGTGATCGTGCGGGTCAGCACCATGAGCAGGGCCGCGCCCAGGAAGGCGATCGCCAGGGGCGCGAGCCCCAGCGCGATCAGAATCATCGCGGCCGCCAGGATCAGCGCCGGCAGGATCAGCGGCCGCTTGGCCCCGAGCTGGACCGAGCGGTCCGCCAGCGGCAGGGCGCCGAGTTCCTTCAGCGCGTTCGCCAGGTCGGCTTCCGCGCCGCGCAGCACCAGCACGTCGCCGGCGCGGATCGGCGCCGAGCGCAGGCGCTGCAGCACGCGCCGGCCGGAGCCCGCCACCGCCAGCAGCTTCACCTTGTAGCGCGCCTGAAGATCGATGCGGCCCGCCGACTGTCCGGCCAGCGGCGAATCGGCGCTGACCACCGCCTCCACCGACCGCGCCTCGTGCTCGGGGCCTTCGAGCGGGCGGTTGGCGCGGTGCGAACGCCAATTGAGGTCGTGGATCAGGGTGTGCAGCAGGTTGGGATCGCCCTCGAGCTGGACGACGTCGCCGGCGCGCACCAGGGTGTTCGCGTGCGGCCTCTCCCTGCGCCGGCCGCCGCTGATCAGGCCGACCACCTCGATGTCGCCGCCGCCGGCGCGCCGCACCTCGGAGACGCGCTTGGGGCCGCCGGTCCAGTCCTCGGGGACCACGGCCTCGGTGACGTAGGACTTGGCGGCGATCGCCTCGGTGAGCGCGACCTGGCCGGCCCGCTCCCTCGGCAGCAGGCGGTAGGCGAAACTCAGGAACGCCAGCCCGACGGCGGTCAGGCAAAGCCCCACCGGGGCGAAGTCGTACATGCCGAACGGCTTGCCGAGGGCGTCCTCGCGCACCTGGGAGACGATGATGTTGGGCGATGTGCCCACCTGCGTCACCAGCCCGCCCAGCAGCGAGGCGAACGACATCGGCATCAGCAGCCGCGACACCGCCGTCCCGGTGCGGCGGGCAAGCTGCTGGGCCACCGGGATCAGCACCGCCAGGGCGCCGACGTTCTTGGTCGCCATCGAGAGCAGGGCGACCGCGCCGATCAGGGCGGGAACCTGGCTCTTCTCGCTCTTCAGCCGCGCCAGCAGCGGCCGCAGCGCCAGCTCGACGACGCCGCTGCGCTCGAAGGCGGCGCTCACCACCAGGGCCGCGGCGATGATGACGACGACATCGCTCTTGAAGCCGTCGAAGGCGCTGGCGGCCGGCACCACCCCGGCGGCGACCCCGACGAGCAGCGCCGCCAGCGCCACCACGTCGTAGCGCACCCGGCCCCAGATGAAGGCGCCCAGCGTGGCGGCGATCAGGGCGAACGCCATGGCCTGGTGCAAAGTCATCGCGTTCCCGAGAGCCGTCCGACCGTCCCGACCAAACGGCGGGATCGGCAAATGGCTGCGACGCGGCCGCCGTGCTAGCTTCGGGCGAACCAACCACGAAGAGGCGCGAGATGGCCGACGATCCGAGCCTGCAGGCGCGGGCGGGCGAACAGGAGGAGATCTTGCTCTGGCCGCAGGGGCCGCCCGGGGGCGCCTCGCCGGTGGGACCGCCGCAGCGTTTCCGGGCGCCGGCGGCAGGCGGCCGCGAAAGCGCCATGCTCCGCAACGTCGGCGCGCCGACGCTCAGCGTCTATCGGCCCGATCCCGCCAGGGCCAACGGCGTCGGCGTCATCGTCTGTCCCGGCGGCGGCTGGCGCATCCTCGCCGTCGAACACGAGGGCCAGGACCTCGCCCGCTGGCTCGCCGAGCGCGGCTATGCGGCGTTCCTGCTCAAGTACCGGCTGATGGCGACGCCGGCCGATCCGGCCGAGTTCGCCGCCTCGATGGCGGCGATGGCGTCGCGGCTCTCGACGCCGCTGCCGGCCGCCAAGGCGGCGCGGCGGCTCTCGCAGGTGCTGACCGATCCCGAGACGCTGCGCGCCCGCGACCACGCCGCCGCCGATGGCCGCCGCGCCCTGGCGCTGGTGCGCGAACGCGCCGGCGAATGGGGCGTGACGCCGGATCGGATCGGCATGGTCGGCTTCTCCGCCGGCGCCTTCCTCGCCGCCGACGTGGCCATGGAGAGCGGCGGCGCGCCGCTCGCCTTCGTCGCGCCGATCTATGGCGGCGAGACCGGCGGCCGGCCCGTGGCCGCCGACGCGCCGCCGCTCTTCACCGTCGTCGCGGCCGACGACCGGATGCTCTTCAAGGTGGTGGAAGGGCTCTACGCCGACTGGTCGAACGCCGACCGCCCGGCCGAGCTGCACGTCTTCGCCCGCGGCGGCCACGGATTTGGCATGGCCAGGCAGGGCCTGCCGGCCGACCGCTGGATCGACCTTTTCGAAGCCTGGCTGGGCGACCGCGGCTTCGCCTGAAGATCCTGCTGCGGCGAACTGCCTGGAGAGGAACCGCCGCGCTACGGGAACGCGTAGGTGAGCTTGCCCCCCAGGAAGGTGTCTTCACGCCCCAGGCTGGACGCCGGTCCGGCGCTCTCGGATCGGCCGCCCAGGCCACACAGATAGCCCGCCGATCCGACAACGCGGTGGCTCGCGAAGCTTTGATCGAGGGCGGTCGGCAGCTGCACGTCGCCCGGCGCTCTCGCCCAGCGGCTCGGGCGCGAGTAGAGCGCGTGCGCCAGCTCGGTCGCCTCCAGGCGCCGAGACGTGGCGGCGACTCCGGAGGCTAGCGGGGTGCGGTGCGGCCTCGTGGTGGGCCGGGCGTTCGCGACGCCCGCGAGCGACAAGGCGGCGCCTGCCGCCGCCAGGACGCGGCTCGCGCCCCTCATGGCCGGAACCCGAGCGGCCGCGGCCCCAGCGAGCCAGGCTGGCTGACGATGCGCCAGGCGTTCTGGACCCAGTCGCAGACCCAGCGGCGGGTGTCGCGCGGGTCGATCATCTCCTCCATCTGGAAGCGGTTCAGCGGGCCGATCGGGCCGCGGGCGCTCTCGATGCGGGCATTGATCTCGGCGCGCAGGGCCGCGGGGTCAGGCGCCTCGGCGAGCTGGCGCCTGTAGGCGGCCTCGATGCCGCCCTCCGGCGGAATGCCGCCGACGTCGGCGCCCGGCCAGACCACCCGCGCCGAGACGCCGCTCCTGGGCGTCGCATAGTTGTTGCCGGCGACGCCGAAGCTGCGGCGCATGATCACCGTGAACATCGGAACCGTGGCCTGGGCCGAAGCGATCATCCACTCGCCGCCCTTGCGGATGGTCCCGGCCATCTCGTGCTCCAGGCCCACGGCGAAGCCGGGATTGTCGACCAGATTGAGAATCGGCAGGTGAAAGACGTCGCAGAGGTCGAGGTGGCGGCGCAGCTTGTCGCAGCCGTCGGCGGTGAGCGCGCCGCCGTTCTCGTGCCGGCTGTCCGAGGCGACGACCCCCATGGGATGGCCGCCGAAGCGGACCAGCCCGGTGATCTGGTCCGTGCCCCAGAGCGGACCGATCTCGAAGAACGAGCCCTTGTCGGCCATCAGGGCGATAGCGCGGCGCACATCGAAGGTCGCGGTGCGCTTGCGCGGCACGATGGTGAAGAGTTCGTCCTCGCGCCGATCGGCCGGATCGTCGGCGGCGAGCACCGGCGGCGGCTCATGGACCGACGACGGCAGATAGGAGAGGAAGCGGCGCGCCATCGCCATCGCCTCGGCCTCAGTCTCGGCGAGGTTGTCGACCGAGCCGTTGCGGCAGTGGATGCGCCAGTCGCCGAGGTCCTCCTTGGTGATCTCGTAGCCCATGGCGTGGGCGACCACGGGCGGGCCGGCGACGAAGAGCTGGGCGATGTCCTTCACCATCAACGAGAAGTGGCCGAGCACCGCCTTGGCCGCGCCGATGCCGACGACGCTGCCGAGCAGGAGGTTCACCACCGGCACGCTCGCCAGTTGCTGGGCGAACATCGAGGAGCCGAGGTGGCCCGGCAGGAAGGAGCCGCCGCCCCCGGAGACGCGCGGCCGTCCGGCGGTGATCGCGCCCGAGCTCTCCTCGGCGCGGCTCTCGCCGGCTGCGTGCTGGCGCGGCACCATGGCCGCCACCGATCCGCCGCCGGAGGAGCCGTCCAGCAGCCGCACCGAGGGGCAGCGCAGCTCCAGCGACAGGCGGTCGAGGTGGCCGCTCTTGGCTCCGATGGCGCCGTCGGCGTGGCCGCCGCGCGAGGTGAAGTCGTCGGCGCAGACCACCGCCGTCCGCCCCTCGATCCGGCCCCAGCCGCCGACGTGATTAGCGGGCGTGAAATCGGCGATGGCGCCCTCGTCGTCGTAGCTGGCGAAGCCGGCCACGCTGCCGATCTCGCGGAAGCTGCCCTGGTCCAGAAGCAGGTCGATGCGCTCGCGGCAGGTGAGCTTGCCGCGGGTGCGCTGCCGCACGACGCCGGGGTCCTGCGAGCCGGGCGCCAGCCGCAGGTGCGCGAGCGCCTGCAGGGCCTTCACCTCGTCCAGCACCGGCGCCCAGGTCCCTTCCCCGAACACGCGCGGCGGTCGCGGGCCATCGCCGGCCGCGGCGGGCGCGATCACCGCGACCACCTGGCCGGCGGCGACGCTGGCGCCCACGGTCGCGGGCCGAAGATCGACGACGACGCCGGCGCAGGGCGCGGTGACGGTGGTCTCCATCTTCATGGCGCTGACCACCATCAGCGCATCGCCGGGCGAGACCGACGCGCCCGGCCGGGCGACCAGCTCCACCACCGACCCGGCCATGGGACACGCGACGCCCTCCTCGCCCTCTGCAACAGCCAGCGACTCCGCGGCGGCCACCACCGCGACGCCGCCGATCCGGGCGCCCGCCCCTGCGCCGGATTGCTGGTGCAGCAGCGCCAGCACGCCGCGCGTCGCCAGCGGCGGTGCAGCCGCGCCGGCGAGCTCGGGTTGTTCGGCGAGCAGGCTCGTTCTGGCATCGCCGGCGCGCACCGCCGGGCAGGCCAGGATGGCGCGCATCTGCTCGAGATTGGTGGGCAGCCCGGCCACGTGGAACTCGCCCAGCGCGCGCCAGGTGCGGTCGAGAGCGGACTCGAAGCTGCCGCTCGAGTTCGACTGGCCGATCACCTTGGCGAACATCGGATCGAAAGCCGGCGGCGGCGCATAGCCGGCGTAGGCGCAGGCGTCCACCCGCACTCCCGGCCCCGCCGGTTCCTTGTACGCGGTGATGGCGCCGCCTCCGGTGGCGATGACCCGCGCTTCCACCGCAAAGCCGCGCGCGGCGGGCGGCGACGCCAGTCCCAGATCGCGCAGCGTCTCGCCGGCCGCGAGCCGGAACTGGCTCTCGACCAGATCGACGCCGGTGATCGCCTCGGTGACGGTATGCTCCACCTGGATGCGGGGGTTGCATTCGATGAAGCAGATCTCGCCCGACTGCGGCTCCACCAGGAACTCGACGGTGGCCGCGTTCTCGAGGCGGGCGCCGCGAGCGAGCGTCAGCGCGTGCTCCAGCAGCACTTTGCGCAGCACCGGATCGAGGTGCGGCGCCGGGGCGATCTCCAGGAGCTTCTGGTGGCGCAGCTGCACCGAGCAGTCGCGTTCGAAGAGGTGGACGACCTCGCCGGTCCGATCGCCCAGCACCTGGACCTCGATATGCCTGGGACGCGCGATCAGCTTCTCGACGAAGATGCGCCCGTCGCCGAAGGCCGCGGTCGCCTCGCCCTGGCAGCGCGCAAAGGCCTCCGCCAGCGCTGGCTCGTCCGTGACCACGCGCATGCCGCGCCCGCCGCCGCCAGCCGCGGCCTTCAGCATCACCGGAAAGCCGAGACCTCGAGCGGCCTCGAGGGCCTCGGCGGCCGTCGCCAGCGGCGCCGGGCTGCCAGGGGCGATCGGCACGCCCAGCGAGGCGGCGAGCGCGCGCGCCCGCACCTTGTCGCCGAAGAGCTCCAGCGTCTCCGGCGCCGGCCCGATGAACGCCAGCCCCTCGGCCAGGCATCTGCGGGCGAAAGCCGCGCTCTCCGCCAGAAAGCCGTAGCCCGGATGGACGCAGTCGCAGCCCGTCGCCTGCGCCGCCTCGAGGAGCCCGTCGATGTTTAGGTACGCTGCGACGGGATCGGCGCCGACCAGCAGCCGCGCCTGATCCGTCATGCGCGTATGCAGCGCCAGCGCGTCGGCCGGGGCATGGACCGCCACCGACGCCACGCCCAACCCTCCCGCCGCCCGCGCGATGCGGATGGCGATCTCGCCGCGGTTGGCGATCAAGACGCGCTTGAACACGATCCCCTCCGGATTTTGTCCGCTCACCCGAAGATGAAGTGCTTCTCCAGCTCGCCGCGGATAGCCTGCATGTGGGTGTAATATTGCAGGAAGCCGCCGTTGTAGTTGCCGTCCTGGCGGCGGTTGAACTCGCCTTCGAAGTTGTAGTAGCCCGGCGTGCAGTCGGCGTTGCGGCTGGTCTTGCCACGGTGCTCGATCACCTCGCGCACCCACCATTCCTCGGTCTCGGGCTTCACGTCGATCTCGGCCGCGCCGCGGGCACGGGCGAGCGCGATGCACTCGGCGATGTGGTCGCCCTGGGTCTGCAGCATGAAGGTGAGGTTGAACTGGAACGAGGCTTGATAGCCGCCCATGATGAAGAGGTTGGGATAGCCGTGGGTGTGGACGCCGAAGAGGGTGCGCATGCCTTGCGCATAGGTCTCATTGATCTCGCGCCCGCCGCGACCGCGGATCTCGTTGTAGATGCCGGTCTTCTGCACTTCGAATCCGGTGGCGTAGATGAGGAGGTCGAGAGGGAATGTCCGCCCTTCGAACACCGGCCCCGCCTCGCCGATCTCGGTGATCCCCTTCCCGGCCGTGTCCACCAACTGCACGCTGGGGAGGTTGTAGGCCGGCAGATAGTCGTCGTCGAAGCATGGCCGCTTGCACATGAACATGTACCAGGGCTTCAACGCCTCGGCCGTGGCCCTATCCTCGACGATCTCCTCGATGCGCCGGTGGATGCGCATCATGTGGTCGACGTTGGCGTATTCCTGGCGCCGGATCTTCTCCTCGCGCGACAGGGCCGCAAGCCGGGCGCGCTCCTCGGCGTCGGCTTCGCGTCCGCGTAGGTGCTTCATTCGCCGCGCCTGCTGCCAGCCGGGCCCGAGTCTCGCGGCCCAGTCGGGGTCCGTCGGCCGGTCGCCGCGGATGTCGATGCCGGAGGGCGTGCGCTGGAAGACGTAGAGCCGCCTGGCCGCCTTGGCGAGGCGGGGAATCGCCTGCACGGCCGAGGCGCCGGTGCCGATGATGCCGACCGCCTTGTCCGCCAGCCCGGCGAGATCCTCGCCGGTGTAGGCGTAGTCCCAGCGCGAGGAGTGGAACGAATGGCCCTCGAAGCGATCCATCCCCGCGATCTTGGAGAGCTTGGGCTTGGATAGGGTGCCGTTGGCGCAGACGACGAACCTCGCCTTCATCGCATCGCCCCGGTCGGTGCCGATCCGCCAGAGCTTCTCGGCGTCGTCCCACGAGGTCGAGGTCACCGTGGTGCGGAACACCGCCAGATCATAAAGATCGTAGCGACGGGCGATCGCCTGGCAGTGGGCGTAGATCTCCGGACCCTTGGCGTAGAGGCGCGAGGGCACGTAGCCCATCTCGTCCAGCAGCGGCAGGTAGTCGTAGGACGGCACGTCGCACGCCGCTCCCGGATAGCGGTTCCAGTACCACGTGCCGCCGACATCGGCGCCGCGCTCGACGATGCGGATGCTCTCCACCCCCCGCTCGCGCAGGCGCGCCGCGGTAAGCAGCGCCGAGAAGCCGCCGCCGATGAAGAGCACCTCGACCTCGTCGTCGATCGGCGCGCGCGCGATATCGCCGCTGGCCCAGGGATCGGTCGCGTATCGCGACAGGGCGCCGGAGAAGTCTGACGTGTACTGGCTCGTCCCCTCGGGGCGGAACTTCAGGCGCAGCTCCCGCTCCGCGGCGAACCTCGCCTTGATGGCCTCATAATAGGCCTGCGGGCGCTCGCCCTCGCGCACCGGTTCGGCTGCCCGATGCGCCTGCGGGGCTGAAGTGTCCGACGCCGTCATGCGCAAGCCTCTTTCGCTGTCCGTCCGCGCGCTTCAGCGCACGTTGCGATCTTGCGCCGCTCCACGCAAGAGGGCGCAGAGGCTCCGGCAGGTCCGCCGCCCCCCCGGGCCGGGAGCGGCGATCCGTCGTATCGGCGCGGCGCGCGGACTCAGCGGCAGACTTCGACGCGCTCGTATCGGACGTAGCCGTACCGGCCCACGATCGGCCGGGTCTGCCAGTAGCACGCAGGCTCGTAGGCGTAGGGATGGTCGCTGGCGATGGCCGCGCCCAGCACCAGCCCGAAGATGCCGGCCGCCAGCGCGCCGCCGCCGCCGTCGCCGCGGTCGAAGCGCTCCGCGCGGTAGTCGCCGCCGCGGTCGTGGCCCCACGGTTCGGCCGAGGCCGCAATCGGCGTGGCGACGACTGCGAGGGCAGCGACGGACAGCATGAGCTTCTTCATCGGATGTCTCCTTCTCGAAGAGACCCCGAGATTATCGGCGCCGCGATGAACCGGTCCGGAGCGGCGGCTTCAACCGCGGTTCATCTGGCGCCGCTGCTCGCGACCGCCGCGGGCCAGGTGTTGTTCGAGCGGTCCCTGTCCGGAAGTCGGTGGTCGGGGTCGATGACGACGCGGGCGATGGGTTGGTGGCTCGCGACCGCGATGACATGGCTCGCCGACTGGATCCAGGTCTCCGCCGGCATGACGACATCCTTTGTCGTGCCGTCGGCGAAGGTGATCCGGACCGTCGCCGGCAGCACCAGTTGGCCGAGGTTCTCGACCGATATGAGTGCGCCCTTGGCCGGATCCGCGCCGACGTAACTGACCTTGTCGACGGCCAAATCCAGCGGCCAGTTCTCGAAGAACCAGCCGCGCCAGAACCACGAGAGATCCTCGCCGCCCTCGCTCTGCATGGCGCGAAAGAAGTCGGACGGCTGCGGGTGCTTGTAGGCCCAGTCGCGGATGAACTTGCGGAACGCCACGTCGAAACGCTCGGGGCCGAGGATGTCCTCGCGCAGCAGCGTCAGCCCATAGGCGGTCTTGAAGTAGCTGATCGGGTGTCCGTAGCGAAAGGGTATGACGTCGGCCCGCGTCATGATCGGCGGCGCGGCGGGATCGGCGATCAGAGCGGCGATCTGGTCGCCCGGCGTTCCCGCGCCCGGCGCATATTCCGGATCGCGCTTGGGGCCATAGACGCCCTTGTCGAAGACGTCGGACTCGTGGACGTCGATGAAGGTGTTGAGCCCTTCGTCCATCCATTGCCAGCGCCGCTCGTCGGTGCCGACCACCATGGGAAAATAGGTGTGGCCGATCTCATGGACGGTGAGCCAGAACAGCGTCTTGCCCTTGTCGGAGGCGCTGTCGAATAGAAGCGCGGGGTACTCCATGCCGCCCACCGGACCGGCGACGTTGATGGCGTTGGGCCACGGATAGGGGAACCAGCGCCGCGAGAACTCTTCGACGGCGAACTTCAGATATTCGGTGGAGCGGCCCCAGGCGGCCTCGCCGCCAGCCTCCGCCGGATAGACCGACTGAGCCAGCGCCGTCCTGCGGTGCGGCAGGTCGATGCGCGCGGCGTCCCATACAAAGGCGCGCGAGGCGGCGAAGGAGACGTCGCGGGTGTGCTCCATGTGGAACCGCCAGGTCCTGGTCGCCCCGTTCGCGGGCGCGGTGGCGGCGACGTCGGCCGGCGTGCGGATCATCACCGTGGCGTCGCTGGTCCGCGCCCGAGCGAGCCGCGCCTGTTCGATCGGGGTGAGCACCTCGTTCGGGTTGGTGAGTTCGCCCGAGCCAGCGACGAGCATGTCGGCCGGGACGGTCACGGCGTAGTCGAACGTGCCGTATTCCAGGTAGAACTCATTGCCGAGGTACGGCAGCGTGTCCCAGCCGCGCACGTCGTCATAGACCGCCATGCGCGGATACCACTGGGCGATGTCGTAGATGTCGCCATTGCGGCTCGGCGCCCAGGCGGTGCGGCCTCCGAAGCTCCCCGGGACGGTGTAATGCCAGCGGACGCGCAGGCGCACGCGGCCCCCGGCGGCTTTCAAGGGCGCCGACAGCCGGACCTCGAGCCGGGTGTCGGTGACGACGTGCGGGGCTGGTTCGAACTTGCCGCCGCGCTCCACCTCCACGGCTTCGAGCACATCGCCATCCGTGAACTGCGTGCGCGGGCGCGGCCCCACCCACCCCGCGCGAGAGTCGCGCCGGTAGATATTCTGGTCGAGCTGGAGCCAGAGCACGTCGAGCGTATCCGGGCTGTTGTTGGTGTAGGTGATCACCTCCTGGCCCGAGAGTGTTTTCGACGCCGGATCGAGGCGCGCGGCGATCTGGTAGTCGGCGCGGTTCTGCCAGTAGTCGGGCCCGGGCGAACCGTCGGAAGAGCGGTAGCGACTGGCCGGTTCGGGCAGGGCGAGCGGCGCAAAGGCGACCCTTGGATCGTACGCGATCGACTTAGGCATTGCGGCGGACGCCCGCAGACCGGGCGCGGCGATCCCGAAGGCGACCAGCGCCACCACCCAAACCGCCCGCATGAAGGCCTCCAATCCCGACTCGAACAACGAATGCGCCCGAACCCGAAGCTTAAGCTGAGCGAGATCGCCGCAAGACACAACGCCTGGAAGCCGCGATCCCCTCGGCGTCAGCCGGCCCGCCGCAACGCCGCAATGAAGAACCCGTCGGTGGCCGCTATCCGCGGACTGAGGCGCAGGAAGCCCTCGGGCGTCAGCCAGGCCGCGACCTCCAAGCTGGGGAGGGCATCTGCAACGAACAGTGGGGAAGCCGCGAGAAAGGCGGCAATCCGGTCTTCGTTCTCTTCGGCGAAGACCGAGCAGGTGACGTAGATCAGTCGGCCGCCTGGCTTCACGAACGCCGCCGCGGCCGCGAGGATCGCGTCCTGCTCGGCGATGCGCTGCTCGAGTTGCTGCGGCGTCAGGCGCCACTTGGCGTCGGGATGGCGCCGCCAGGTTCCCGAGCCGGTGCAGGGCGCATCCACGAAGACGACGTCCATCCGCGCTTCGAGGCCCTCCAAGGCGTCCAGCCCGGATGGCGGACGAACCTGGAGGTTGCGCACCCCGGCGCGGCGCGCGCGGCGCACGGTCTGGGCCAGCCGCCGCGCGTCGGCGTCGTAGGCCCAAAGCTGACCGGTGGACTCCATGGCCGCGGCAAGCGCCAGGGTCTTGCCGCCGCCGCCGGCGCAAAAATCGAGCACCTGCCGACCGCGGATCTCGCCCGCAGCGGCGGCGGCGATCTGCGAGCCGAGATCCTGGACCTCGAACCAGCCCTTCTCGAATTCCGACGTGGCCTCGACGGGCGCGGCGCGCTCGCTGGCGAGCGGCGCGGCGATCCGCAGCGCCTGGGGCGCGCCGGCGACCGGCGCCGGACCGAAGCGCGCCAGCGCCTTCAGCACGTGCGCCGCATCGGTCTTCAGGGTGTTGATCCGCAGGTCCACCGGCGCGCGCGCCGCCAGCGCCTGGCCCTCCAGCGCCCTCGCCTCGCCGCAAACCCGCTGCAACGCCGCATCGAGCCAGTCCGGATAGTCGCCCCGGGTCGGCGCGGGCGCAGCATCGAGGGGCGCGGGACGGGCCAGATGCGCGCACTCTGCGTCGGAGAGAGGGCCGGGACCGTGCGGCTCGGCGGCCGCGGCCTCCAGTCGTTCAAGCGGCCATTCCCACAGGAGCCGCAGCGCGCCCAGCACGCGGGCGCGATCAGTTTCCTCGCCCATCATCCAGGCCAGGGAGCGGCGATGCCGAAGCACGTCGAGCACGAGGCCGGAGACGAAGGCCCGGTCCTTGGCGCCGGCGTAGCGCGCCCTCTCGCCCCATGCCTTCAGCTCCAGGTGCGCCGGACGCGGTCGCGCCGCGAGCGCGCCGAGCACCTCCGTCGCCGCCGCGATCCGGCCGCCGTCGCGCATGCTTCAGCGCTTTTGCCGGCCGCCGGACCTCACCGGAGTCAGACCTGGCTCGGGTAGTTCGGGGCTTCGCGAGTGATCATGACGTCGTGGACATGGCTCTCGCGCAGCCCCGCGCCGCTGATGCGAATGAAGCGCGCCCGCGCCTGGAGGGCGGCGATGTCGGACGCGCCCACGTAACCCATGGCGGCGCGCAGGCCTCCGACCAGCTGGTGGATCACCGGCTGGATCGGGCCCTTGTAGGGCGTCTGGCCCTCGATCCCCTCGGGAACCAGCTTGAGCGCCTCCTCCACTTCGCCCTGGAAGTAGCGGTCGGCCGAGCCCCTGGCCATCGCCGCCACCGAGCCCATGCCGCGAAAGGATTTGTACGAGCGGCCCTGGTAGAGAAACACCTCGCCGGGCGCCTCGTCGGTCCCCGCGAACATCGAACCCAGCATCGCCGCCGAAGCGCCCGCCGCGATCGCCTTGGCAAGGTCGCCGGAATACTTGACGCCGCCGTCGGCGATCACCGGCGCGCCGGAGCCTTGCGCAGCGCGGACGGCCTCGGCGACCGCGGTGAGCTGCGGCACGCCGACGCCCGCCACGATCCGGGTGGTGCAGATCGCGCCTGGGCCGATCCCCACCTTCACCGCGTCCGCGCCAGCGTCGATGAGCGCGCGCGCGCCGTCGTAGGTCGCCACGTTGCCGGCGACGATCTGCACCCGGTTGGTCTCGCGCGCCAATCGCCGGACCGCTTCGGCGACCTGGCGCGAATGGCCGTGCGCGGTGTCGATCACCACCACGTCCACGCCCGCCTCCATCAGGGCCATGGAGCGCTCAAACCCCGCGTCGCCCACTGTGGAAGCCGCGCCGACCAGAAGACGCCCCTGCAGATCCTTGGCGGCGTTGGGGTGGGCCTCGGCCTTTTCCATGTCCTTGACGGTGACGAGGCCGACGGCGCGGTAGTCCTCGTCGACGACGATCAGGCGCTCGATCTTGTGCTGCCGCAGCAGCCGCCGCGCCTCCTGCTGGGAGACGCCCTCGCGAACGGTGACGAGGCCCTCGTGCGTCATCAATGCCGATGCCGCCACCTTGTCCGAGACCTCGAAGCGCATGTCGCGATTGGTGAGGATGCCCACCAGCTTGCCGGAACCGCGCTCGACTACCGGAAAGCCGGAGATGCGCCGCTCGGCCTTGAGCGCGCGAACCTGCGCCAGCGTGGTGTCGGGATGAATGGTGAGCGGATTGATCACCATGCCGCTCTCGTAGCGCTTGACCTCGCGCACCTGGTCCGCCTGAGCCTGCGGCGACAGATTGCGGTGCAGCACGCCGATGCCCCCGGCCTGGGCCATGGCGATCGCGAGCCGGCTCTCGGTCACCGTGTCCATGGCGGCGGACACGAGTGGAATGTTGAGCGCGATCTCGCGGGTGAACCTGGTGGCGGTATCGACCTGGGTCGGCATCACCTCGGACGGACCGGGCTCGAGCAAAACATCGTCGAAGGTCAGGCCTTCGCGAATCTCCATGGGGAGTCTCCGTTTTGCGGGCCGCCTATGCCCGAGCGCCGGCCGC
>Ga0307374_10007171_pt1 | contig 17127 bp, 14 predicted proteins | sample OX3MG_FD_202532 | JGI IMG/M metagenome (GOLD analysis project Ga0307374, IMG submission 202532) | Soil microbial communities from Risofladan, Vaasa, Finland - OX-3 | ecosystem: Environmental > Terrestrial > Soil > Coastal area > Acid sulfate soil | place: Finland: Risofladan, Vaasa | collected... | reverse complement strand
GGCGGGTCTCGTCCAGGATGCGGGCCAGGCGGGCCGTGTCGTCGGCGTCGAGGCCCGAGGACGGCTCGTCCAGCATGAGCAGCCGCGGCGCGCCCATCATGGCCCGGCCGAGCTCGACCAGCCGGGCGTGTCCGAGGTCGAGGGTGTCGACCGGGCGACCGGCCAGGTCCGTGAGTCCGAGCAGGTCGAGGACCTCCCGCACGTGGTGCAGCTCGGTCGGGGTCGGACCGCCACGGTGGAGGAAGTCCCGCCAGATCCGCACCGTCCCGCTCGCCGCCTGCTCCGCCACCAGGAGGTGGTCGGCGACGGTCATCCCCTCGAAGAGCTCCATCCGCTGGAAGGTGCGCCCGATGCCGAGCCGGCTCCGCTTCCAGACCGGCTGCCGGTCGATGCGCCGACCGGCGAACACCACCGAGCCCTCGTCGGGCACCTCGAGTCCGAACAGGCAGTTGAAGAACGTCGTCTTGCCTGCTCCGTTCGGTCCGACGATCCCGACCGCCTCTCCCGGGGCGACCTCGAGCCCGACGTGGTCGAGTGCCAGGATCCCCCCGAAGCGCTTGGTGATCCCCGAGGCGACCAGCAGCGCGCCGCCGCTCATCCCGCTCCCTCCCCCGCCGGGACCACCGGGGCACCGGCCACGGCGGTGCCGGCTCCGCCGGTGCCGCCCGGGCCCGGCGTCGGGGTACGGGTGGCGGCCCGTGCCGCCCGTCGCCGGCCGACGGCCTCGAGGGTCCTGGCCCCCAGGAAGTCGAGGAAGCCCTCGGGATGCCGGGTGTAGCTGAGCGTGGCCAGCCCGAACAGGACGGCCACCAGCCCGGCGAACCGGCTGGGCAGGGTGGTGACCGCGACCTGCAGGGTGGCGTAGACGACGCCGGCCACGAGTGCCCCGGCGATCGACCGGAGGCCGACGATGGCCACCACCACCAGGAGCACGGCGGAGATCTGGTAGCCGAAGCCGTCCGGCGACAGTGAGCCCTCGAGCGAGCCGTAGAGTGCGCCGCCCACGCCCGCCAGGGCGGCGGACAGTGCGAACACCAGGACCCGGAGACGGTAGACGTCCACTCCGACCGAGCTGGCGGCGAGCTCACTCCCGCGCACGGCCGCCAGGTAGCGGCCCATCGTCCCGTCGCCCACCAGCTTCACCACGGCGGAGGCACCGGCCAGGACGACCAGGGACAGCAGGAAGAACGGCTTGGCCGCCGCGAAGCTGACCGGGCCGGCGGACGGACGGGGCACGGTGACGCCGCCGGCACCGTTCCCGATCCACGAGTTCGGGAACAGGATGTTGTCGGCCAGGAGGGCGAAGGCGAGCGTGGCGAGGGCCAGGGGCAGACCGGCCAGTCGCAGTGTCGGCAGGGCCACCAGCACACCGAGGCCGGCGGCCAGCAGTCCGCCGGCCAGCATGCCGAGGACCACGGGAAGGCCGACGTGGTTGGCGAGCTGCCCGGCGACGAAGCCGCCGAGACCGGCGAACGTGGCCTGGCACAGCGAGATCTGTCCGGTCATGCCGGTGAGCAGCGTCAGCGACAGGAAGACGACGGCGAACGCCACCCCCTGGTTCATGGTCAAGAGCCAGTCCGGGGGCACCCAGGTCACCGCCGACAGCACGGCGAGGGCCCCCACCGCCCATGCCAGGGTGGCCGTCGGACGGCGGGTGAGGAGTCCGGGGTGCCCGTCGGCGGCGTCACCCGCCAGGCGCTGGTGCCACAGTCCGACACTGCGCACCGTCCCGTCGGCGGCGGCCAGCGTGGACGCCGAGCGGTAGCCCGAGGTACCCCGCTCGACCGCCGAGGACGGCGGGTCGCAGGCGGACAGCGGGTCGTCGAGTTGACGCTGGCGGGCGATCGGCAGGAAGACCAGCAGCACCACGAACGGAAGGGAGGGCCGCAGACCGTTGGCGATCACACCGGCCGGCATGTAGCCGGCGACCACCTGCTGGGCGACACCGAGGGCCAGACCGCCGACCAGGGCCAGCGGCAGGCTCGAGAACCGTCCGATGACCGCCCCGGCGACGCCCCACACCAGGAGGACGGTGAAGTTCTGCGGGTCGAGTTGCGAGTAGAGCGGCGACAGCAGCACGCCGGCCAGTGCGGCCATCACGCTCGACAGGATCCACGCGAACGCGCTGACCCGGCCGGCGTTTACCCCGGCCAGCTCGGTCATCCGGGGGCTCTCGACCACCGCCCGCATCTCGAGCCCGACCGGGGTGAACCGGAACAGGACGACCAGGACCCCCACCACGAGCACGGTGCAGGCGCTGATCGAGAGCTCGAGGCCGCTGATCGGCACGGACCCGAGGTGGAGGTACACCCGCTGGGCGTCCCCCACGATGGCCGGTGGTGGGATCTCCGGCTCCGACCCGGCGATGATCAGCGCCACCTGCGGCAGGGCGACGAGGAGCCCGAGTGAGGGGACCAGCTTGACCAGCGGTGACGCGGTGCGGATCCGTCGGAACAGCAGCCGGTCGAGGATCACCCCTACGAACGGGCCGATGACCAGCACGGCGATGACGCCGGCCGCCCACCGGGGCCAGTCGTCCTGGATCAGCGACACGTAGGCGAGAGCCGACACGAACGCCTGGGCCCCGAAGGCGAGGTTGAACACGCCGGAGGCCTTGTAGGTGAGCACCAGTCCGACGGCCATGAGGGCGAACACGCAGCCGAAGGGGACCCCGGGGACGGCGTAGTCGAGGAACTGGGTCACTTGCCCGGCACCCCGGGTTGCAGGGGCAGCGTCGTGACGGTGACCGACGACGTCCGGGCCCGGCCGGTCTGGTCGTAGCACGAGTACACACTGGCCGGGGTGGTGAAGACCGGGACGAACCGGGTTCCCCTGGCCCGGACGTACGTCGTGCAGTCCAGGTCGTTCACGCCGGTGTGGGCGATCTCCCAGTTGACCGGCGGGTAGGCCCCGTCGGCCGTGAACGCCGTCAGCCGGTTGATGGCGCGCACCAGCGCCGTCCGGGTCACGTCGTTGCCGATGGCGCGCAGCCCCCGCACGAAGAGGTCGGCACTGACCCACCCGGCGAGCGCCGTACCCGACGGCGTCGTTCCGGGCGCGTAGCGTTTGAGGGCGGCGTTGAAGGCGTCGATGCCCGGGTAGACGCCCGGGTGGAGCGCCGTGACCTCGAAAGGCGTCTGCTGCAGGAGGAAGTACACGCCCTGGTAGGCCGATTCGTTGTTGTCGAGGATCCGCCGGTCGTAGCCGTCGAGCCAGTACTGCACCGTCGCACCCATCCCGTGCTGCTGCAGCGTCTGGGACAGCTTGATGTTCCCGGTCGAGTCCATGCACGTGGCGACGAAGTCGACGCCGTTCTGCTGCATGCGGGTGACGTCGGCATCGAGGCTGGCTGCTCCGTAGGGGATCGAGAAGTCGACCACCGGCGTGGCGATGTGATACTTCGCCAGGCCCTTCACCACGGCGACGCATCCCCCCGACGACTGGGCCACGTTGTAGGCCAGGACGGCGGCCGTGCGGCGGTGCGTCTGCTGTGCCACGTAGGCCACCTGAGGCATGGGCAGGGACGACGCGATGTAGGAGCCGCCGGCGCCGAACATGGCCGGACCCGACCACTGGGCGTTGGTGTTCTCCTGGATGCCGAAGGTCGGCACCGCCTGCGAGCGCAGGATCGACGACCCGGTGAAGAACGGGGTCCCCACCCCCACCACGGCGAACACCTTGGACTGGACGAGGCGCTGGGCGGCGGCGGTGTCACCCGACGGGGACGTCCCGTCGTCGACCAGTGGCGAGTAGACGATCTTGCGCCCGTTGACCCCGCCCGCGGCGTTGACCCGGTCGAAGTAGACGGCGGCGCCGGTGGTGACCGGGGCGAAGCTCGACGCCGCGAAGCCGCTGAACGACCCCATGGCACCGACCCGGATGGTGGTGGGGGTCACCCCGTCGGTGTCCCCGGCGTGGGAGACCGTGAGGACGGTGACATTGGCGCACGAAGCCAGGAGGACGGACCCGGTCAGCACCGGGGCGACCAGGGCCGCCGCACGGGCGACCACGCGGGACGCCCGGTGCGCAAGACGACGCCCTGGATCCACAGCCCTCCCCGGTGCTCACGCCGCTCCTCGACACGTACCCCGATCCGGGCGACCTGCGGCGAGGGGACCCGACCGCTGTCGACTGTACCGCCCGGGCGCGTCCGGCCGGGTGACGCATCCGGCCCCGCCGTTCAGGCCCTCGAGGGCACCTTCGCCGTCGCCTCGCCCACGACCTTCTCCTCGCCCTCCGCGTTGCGGAGCCGGACGTCGAGGTCGATCAGGTGGAGGTCGCCCTCGGTCCGCTTCCCGGTGACCACGACGGACGACCGGAGCTCCTCGTCGGGCCAGGTCTGGCGGGCGAATCGCACCGTGAACCGCGTGACGTTGCCGGGGCCGACGTAGTCCGTGATGGCCGTGCCGAGCAGGCCCATCGAGAACATCCCGTGACCGAACACGCTGGGCTGGCCGGCGGCCGTGGCCTTGACCTCGTCGTGGTGCATGGGGTTGTAGTCGCCCGACGCCCCGGCATAGGCCACCAGGTCGGTCCGGGTCAGGACGTGCGTCCGGGTCGGAGCCTCGTCCCCCTCGGTCACGTCCTCGTAGTAGAGCGCTGCGTCAGCCATTCCCTCGTCCTCCGTCTCCCGGGCTCGCGCCGGTCCGATACCGCAGGTCCACGATCGCACGCGTGAAGCCGGCCCGGCCAGCCCGGGCGCGGGACGTCGCCCGGCACGCGCCGGAGCCGGGCCGCACCGCGGTCAGCGCCCCGGCTCGGGGTCGCGCGGCAGGCCCAGCAGCCGCTCACCGATCACGTTCCGTTGCACCTCGCTGGTCCCGCCGGCGATCGTCATGCACTTCGACTGCAGCACCATGTAGGCGGAGAACGCGGCGTCCCCCTCGGTGACCGCCCCCTCGGGACCGCACAGGTCGAGTCCGAATTCGTGCACCCGCTGGTCGAACTCGGCGCCGACCAGCTTGCGCACGCTCGACTCGGACCCGGGCTGGAGCCCGCCGACCGAGCGCAGGGTCGCCCGCATCCCGAGCTGGGCGAGCGACTGGGCCTCGGCCAGCAGGTGGCCGAGCCGGTCGAGTGTCACCGGGTCCTGGAGCCCGGCATCCGCGGCCACCCGCGCCAGCACACCCTCGAGCGCGCCGCCGAAGGCCGAGTCCGTCGAGAGCGACACCCGCTCGTTGGCCAGGGTGGTCCGGGCCAGGCTCCACCCACCGTGGACCTCGCCGACCACGCACTCGTCGGGGACGAAGCAGTCGTCGAAGAACACCTCGTTGAAGAGCGCGGCGCCGGTGATCTCCCGCAGGGGGCGGATCTCGATGCCGGGCGACGCCATGTCGACCAGGAAGTACGTGATGCCCCGGTGCTTCGGCGCGTCCGGATCGGTCCGGGCCAGGCAGATGCCCCAGTGGGCCCTCTGGGCCACCGACGTCCACACCTTCTGGCCGGTCAGCGACCACCCGCCGTCGACCCGCGTCGCCCGCGTCGACAACGAGGCCAGGTCGGACCCGGCACCCGGCTCGCTGAACAGCTGGCACCAGATGTACTCGCCCCGGAGCGTCGGGCCCACCCATCGCTCGGTCTGCTCCGGCGTCCCGTGGGCCATGATCGTCGGGAGGGCCCATGCGGCGACCGCCAGGTTCTGCCGTTTCAACCCCGCCTCGGCGCACACCTGGTCGATCACCAGCTGCTCGACCGCCCCGGCGTCGCGGCCCCACGGCGCCGGCCAGTGCGGCGCCAGGAGGCCGTGGTCGGCCAGTGCCCGGCTCTGCTCGGCCGGGTCCTCGATGGCGGCGATGCCGGCGACCAGCGTCCGGAGCTCCGCCCGCAGCGTCTCGGCCTCCGGCGGGAGGTCGACGGCCAGCCGGCGACGCCATCCGGCCAGTGCCAGGCGGGCCGACTCGGCGCGCAGGGGGGCCGTGCCCCCGACGAGTTGGCGCAGCGTGGTGGCCCGGCGCAGGTGGATGTGGGCGTCGTGCTCCCACGTGAAGCCCATCCCGCCCAGCACCTGGATGGCACCCTTGGCCGCCTCGACGTAGCCGTCGAGGGCCAGGGCGGCCGCCAGCTGCACGCTCAGGCTCCCCTGAGCGGTCTCGTCCCCGGCGTCCGGGTCCTGCCCGGTGCCGAGCGCCAGCGCCGCGTCCCACGTGGCGGCGACCCCCTGCTCCACGGCCACGAGCATGTTGGCCAGCCGGTGCTTCACCCCCTGGAACTGACCGATCGGCCGCCCGAACTGCTCGCGGGTGCGCGCGTGCTCGGCACCGGTCTCGACGCACCAGCGCGCGCCGCCCACGGCGGCGGCCGACAGCACCACGAGTGCGAGGTCACGGACCAGGCCGGTCGTCGCCCCGTCGAGCACCCGCTCGGGCGCCACCCGGGCCCCCGCGACCGACCATGCCGCGCACGGGCGGGTGGGGTCGAAGGACGGCAGTGTCGTCACCGAGTCGGCGTCGTCCCGTTCGAGGAGGACCCAGCGGTCGGCGCCGTCGACGCGAGCCGTCGCCAGCACGTGGGTGACGACGGCGCCGTGCACCAGTGGGCGCACCGTCCCGGTCACCCGCAGGGTCCCGTCGTCCCCCAGGGTGCCGGCGAGTCCCGACGGAGCGACCGGCGACCCGTCGACTCCCGCCGTCGGGACGGTGAGCCCCGCGGTCAGGGTCCCGTCGGCGAGTCCGGGCAGGATCCGCTTGGCCAGTGCGGGCCCGCCGGCGGCGGCGACCACGCCGGCCACGACGGCGGTCGTGTCCCACGGGCCGACGGCGGCGGCGCGACCGAGTTCCTCGGCCACGACGGCCAGCTCGACCAGACCGGCACCCTGGCCGCCGAACTCCTCCGCCAGGTGGATGCCGAGGAGCCCCTGCCCGGCCAGGTCCCCCCAGTAGGCCGGGATCGCATCGCCCTCGGCGTCGAGCGCGGTGCGCACCGCACCGGCCACATCGCGGGTCTCGGCCCACCCCTGGACGGCGGCGCGCAGCTCCTCGTGCTCCTCCTGGATCCCGATGGCCACGGGTCAGGCTCCGAAGAGGTGGAGCACGTGGTCCAGCGAGAGCACGGCCCAGGACCGGGTGCCCAGAGCCACGGCGGCGGCGAGGATCATCATCAGGTTCTGGCCCTGCTCGGCCCAGTCGCTGATCATGAGTACGAAGTAGAGGAGGTTGAGGAGGATGCCGGCCACCAGGGCGACGGGTGTGAGGAGGCCGAGGACGAGGCCGAGCCCGAGCGCGAGCTCGGAGAAGACCACGACGTAGGCCATCGGGATGGGATGGGGCCGGACGACCTTGTCGAAACCGGTCTTGACGAAGCCCCACTTGTGCTTCTCGGCGACCGAGCCGCCCCATTCGATGCCCGAGCCCCGCTTGAGCCAGCCACCCAGGTCCTTGTGGGCGAAGCTCTTGAGCCACCAGGCCCCGAGGCCGATGCGGAGCACGGCCATCCAGTACGCGTACTGCGTGGCGGTCAGCAGATCTGTCGACGTGGCGGTGAGGTGCACGGCTCGTTTCTAGCATCCCGGGGCCCGGAAACAGAACCCGTTCTATCCGCACGTCCGCGCACCGGGGTCCCGCACGACGCCGGGGTCGGCACGGCGGGCCGCTCCCCGATCCGGTCGGCGATCCGGGGCGCTACCAGCCCCGGAAGACCGGCGGCCGTCGCTCGGCGAAGGCGGCGAGACCCTCCCTGCAGTCCTCGGTTCCGGTCACGAGCTCCTGGCCGACGGCCTCGTCCCACAGCGCCGTGGCCCGGTCGGTGTCGAGCGCCCGGTTGGTCAGGTACTTGGCCACCCCGATCGCCTTCGTGGGGGAGCCGGCCAGGCGCGCGGCCCATGCCCCGGCCTCCGCGAGCAGCTCGTCCCGGGGGACGACCTTGTTGACCAGGCCCATCCGTTCGGCGTCCCGGGCCGGCACGTCGTCGCCGAAGAAGAAGAGTTCCTTGGCCTTCTGCGGGCCGACGAGCCGGGCCAGCAGGTAGGCGCCGCCGGCGTCGGGGGCGATGCCCCGCCGGATGAAGACCTCGATGAACTTGGCCTCCTCGGCCGCCAGCACCAGGTCGCAGGCGAGAGCGAGGTGCATCCCACCCCCCGCCGCGGTGGCGTTGACCGCGGCGATCACCGGCTTCTCGCAGTCGAGGACGGCGCTCACGAGCCGCTGCCAGCCGGTGCGGATGAGGCGCGCGGCGTCGCCCACCGCCCGGTCCGGGGCGCCGTCGGGCCGGGGCAGCCCGGGCCCCGACGAACGCAGGTCGGCGCCGGTGCAGAAGCCCTTGTCGCCGGCGCCGGTGAGGACGACGACCCGCACGCCGAGGTCGGCCGAGGCCTCCTCGAGCCACACGACGACCTGGTCGCGCATCGCCGCGGTGATGGCGTTGCCGGCATCGGGCCGGTTGAGGGTGATCCAGGCCACACCGTCCTCGACCCGGCGCAGGACGGCGTCGTCGGGTGCGGCCCCGGCAGTGTCGGCAGCCATCAGATGCGGTGGATGATGTTCATCCGGGACGTGCACACCGGCTCGCCGGTGGCCGCGTCGCTCCACGCCGTCTCGACGACGACGAAGGTCATGGTCTTGCCCTTCGACTCCTTCTGGTACGCGTCGACGACCATGCCCTTGCCCTCCAGCACGTCGCCGGCGAAGACCGGGCGGTGGTAGGTGAACTCCTGTTCGCCGTGGAGGATGAGTCCGCCCTTGGCCAGGAGCGGGCCGAGGACCGCGCCCATCGGGTTGCCGCTCGGCGCCTCGTCGGTCTGGAGTTCGGGATAGGCCCCGAAGTTGCCCATGACGAAGGGGTAGGTGGGGGGTGCCGGGATCCCGGGCAGGCCGGCGTCGGCGGCGGCACGCGGATCGCGGTAGACGGGATCCGCGTCCTTGACGGCGTCGGCGAACAAGGCCAGTTGCCCGCGCTCCACGGTGACCACGGTGGTTCCCGTCGGCGTTCCGATGATCGTGCTGAGGATGTCGTCGGCCATCTGGGGCTCCCCCTGTGTCGTCGCTGCGCTCGTCCACGCCGCGCTCCGGCGGCCGTGGCTGGTGCCACCCGTCGCCCGGCGCCGGCCCCTCGCGAGGCCCGCCGGGTGGGCGATAGGGTGCCCGCTGCGCACGCTACCGCGCAAGCCCGGGTCCCGGCCCGGACCGCGCCGAGCAAGATCGGAGCCCACACATGGCAGCCATCCCCTCCTTCGAGACCCTCGGCTACGAGGAGGACGACGGCGTCGCGTGGGTCACCCTCGACCGGCCCGAGGTGTACAACGCGTTCAATGCGGTCATGCAGCGCGAGCTGCGGGCGCTGTGGCGGGCCCTCCGCCGGCACGACGAGGTGCGGGTCGTCGTGCTGACCGGTGCGGGCGACCGGGCGTTCTGCACGGGCATCGACCGGAACGAGGCCCTGGGCGGCCAGGCGGGCGACCCCACCGTGGGCGAGGACGGCGAGGCCGTCCACGTCGGCGCGGGCACCACGCCGTTCATGTTCGACGACCCCGGTGAGGACCTCGGGCCGAAGACGTGCGACCTCTGGAAGCCGGTCATCGGCGCCGTCAACGGGATGGCCTGCGGTGGCGCCTTCTACCTGCTGGGCGAGGTCGACATCGTCATCGCCACCGAGCAGGCCACCTTCTTCGACCCCCACGTGACCTACGGGATGGCCGCCGCGTTCGAGCCGCTGCAGATGACCGGCAGGATGCCGTTCGGCGAACTCGCCCGCATGACACTGCTCGGCGCGTCCGAGCGCATGAGTGCCCAGCGTGCCCACCAGCTCGGCCTGGTGTCCGAGCTGGCCGTGGACGTGGCCGACCTGCGGGAGCGAGCCGGGTGGGCGGCCCGGCAGATCGCCGACGCGCCGCCCCTCGCGGTGCAGGGATCGCTGCGGGCGCTGTGGGCGGGACGGGACCTCACCCGGGGCCAGGCCCTCGCGCTCGGGTACGCCTTCGTCGGGCTGGGCAACAGCGAGGCGGCCCTGGCCGAGGGCCAGGAGCGCTTCTCCTCGGGTGCCCGCATCGACTGGCGGCTGCGCTGACAGCTCCGGGCCGCGCCGTTCAGCGGATCCGGTCGGAGCTGCGGACCGACGGCATGCTGTGGGCCGGGCTGCCCTTCGCCCGCCACGCGTCGTAGCGGTCGAGGAATCCCTGGCCGAACGGGTCCTCGCCGAGCAGCGGCATCCCGGCCCGCCACACGGTCAGGTCGTCGGGGGCCAGCTCGCCGGCCCGCAGGACGTGGGCCCGGGTGGTGTCGGCGTCCCCCTGCCGGTGGGCCTCCGCCGCGACCCGGAAGTGGAGCCGGGCGAGCACTTCGTCGTCGGACAGGTCGGCCACCGCGTGGCGCGCCTCGCCCTCGTCCATCGGCAGCTCGCCCTGGCGGACCCACCGTCGGACCAGTTCCTTGTGGGGCGACGAGTCCGCCCCGGTGAAGTCGGCGAACGTGTCGGTCCCGAACGCCTCGCCGTTCGGCCGGGCGATCCTGTCCCCCTCGTCGATCCACACGACCGTCGGCACGTTGGAGATGGCGTAGAGCTCGGTCAGCAGGTGGTGCGGGTCGTACAGCACCGGCATGGTCAGCCCACCGGCGAAGGGGCGGACGTCGTCGGCGTTCTGGTCGATGGCCACCGCGACCACGGTGAACCCGTCGGGGGCCAGCTCGTCGTGGAGCGCCTGCCATCCCGGCAGGTCGTAGCGGCAGCCGCACCAGCTCGAGAAGGTCACGAGCAGCTTCTTCAGACCGGACCACTCGTCGAGCGAACGGGGCACGTCGTCGAGGTCGGGCAGCGTGAAGGCCGGCGCGTCGAGGTCGGCCAGCGCCCGGCGGCGGAGCTCGGCCGGGAGCGCCACGGCCACGATGCCGGCGGCCACGTCGACGACGGACGGACGGCCCACCGCCGCGGCCACGGCGGCCACGTCGAGCCGGTCGCCGACGCGGACGGCATCGAGGTCCCGGACCGGAACGCACGCGTCGCCGCGGCAGAGGCCGGACGGCGTCATCGCCCAGCCCAGCGCCGCCTGCAGGTCGCCCGGGTCGATCAGGAACGTGCCGCGTGCCGGGTCGGCCTCGGCGTCCACGAGCGCCACCCGATCCGTGATGATGGTGATCTGGCGCAACTCGTCCTCCCCGTGTCCGCCCCCACCGTGGCCCGGGTCCGGCGGACTGTCAACCACGGTCGCGGTGCCCGCCCCCCGGCGGTGCCGGCTCCCGTCCGTCCGGCGCATCGAAGCCGGCCGCCTCCGCGAATTCGTGGCTGCGGGCGCGGTAGCCGCCCCCGCCCTCGGGGGTCGGTGCCCCCGGCGAGAACAGCACGACCCCGCCGGGCGGGGTGAGCCCGGTGGCGACGGCGACGGCCCCGGTCAGGTCGTCGGCCGTCCGCACGGCGGCGGCCGGCACGCCACCGTCGGCCAGCGCCCCGACCAGCCGGTCGGCGCCCGGGCCCACGACCACCACCGCGGCCTGCGGGCGGTGGGCACCTACGGCCACCACCAGGGGCGTCGGGTCCACCCCCCGGTCGGCGCCACCCACGATGAGGGTGAGGGGCCGCCCGGCGAAGGTCCCGACCGATGCGGCCGCGGCGAACGGGTTCGAGGCCAGTGCGTCGTCGACGTAGGTGCGCCCGCCCCGCTCGCCGAGGACCTGGCAGCGCGACGGCAGCCCGGCGAACCCGTCGACCGCGCCGGCGACGGCGTCCGGCGTGGGCGGGCGCCCGGTCACCAGCAGCGCGCCGGCCACCGCCCCGCACAGGTTCCAGGCGTTGTGGCGTCCGGGAACCCGCAGGCGTGCACCGTCGGCGACCCGCACCCCGTCCACCACGACCCATCCGTCGTCCCCGACCCGGACACGCCCCTCGGGACCGTAGAGGATGCGGTCCGGGTGCCACGCCGTCCGGCGCACCGCTTCGGCGTTGCCCGCACTGACCGCCAATGCCCCTGCGCCGACGAGCCGCAGCTTGTCGCGGTAGTAGGCCTCGACGCCGCCGTGCCAGTCGAGGTGGTCCGGGGCCAGACTGGTCAGGACCACGGCCCCGGGCGGGGTCGTGACGTCAGCGGCCTGGTACGAGGAGACCTCCACGACGTACGCGTCGGCCGGCGGCCGGCCGTAGGTGTCGAGGACCGGCACGCCGATGTTGCCGACGAGCGCCACCTCGAGGCCGTCCCCCCGGAGGACCGCCGCGGTCAGCGCCGCCGTGGTGCTCTTGCCCTTCGTGCCGGTGACGGCGACCACGGGGGCCCGCACGTGGTCCTCCAGCCACACGGCCATCGCCGTCGTGACGCGCACGCCCGCCGCCTCGGCGGCGGCCAGTTCCGGCCGGTACCGGCTGACGCCGGGGGACCGCACCACGACGTCCACCTCGGACCACGGGACGTCGGCCGGGCGCAGGACCGGAGGCCCGTGGAGCCCCGTCGGCCGGTCCGGGCGGTCGTCGACCAGCAGCGGTTCGACGCCCCGCCGACGGGCCAGGCCGACGAAGGCGGAGCCCTCGGCCCCCAGCCCCCACACCGCCACCCGCAGGCCGAGCACCTCGTCGAGGGTCATGGGTCGCCGGTCACCAGGGCGTCGACCGCTGCGGCCACCGCCGCGTCCGGGAAGGCCAGTTCGGGTCGGGGCGCGAGCAGCTCGACGACCTCCTCGTCCGTCACCAGCGCCCCGGCCACGGGTGCGAGGGCGGCCACCACGGGGGCGTCGCGCCATTCCGCCCGACCGGCCAGGAGCCGGAGGGCGGCCGCCGATTCGCGTCGTTCCCCCACGCACTCGAACGGCTTGTCGGCGTCGCTCATCAGGGCGGCGAAGCCCGGCACCTGGCCGGGGTCGGCGAAGAGGTCCCGGCCGACGATGGCGGCCAGGTCGTCCCGCCCGACGAACGGGGCCAGCATCAGCCCGACGAAGCGGCACTTCGGGCAGTCCCCGCACCAGCGGTCGCCGGGAGCGGCATCGTGCCGGAAGGCGGTGTTGCAGCTGCAGAACGTGCGGTGGTACTTCGTGAGTCGGGCGAACGCCCGGGAGATGGCGAGCTCGGAATAGGGCCGCAGGGCCGACCCGTAGACGAAGTCGGGCGAGACCGTCGAGGTGAGCAGCTCGGCCAGGAGCAGTTCGAGGTCCCGGCTCTTCGAGTACTGGTGGTTGACCGGCACGCCGTCCACCAGGACCGTCTCCTCGCTGGCCGACCGCTCGACGGCCATGGCCACGGTGTCGTAGCCGTGGACGAACGCGCCCAGGGCGGCGGCCAGCGAGACGATGGCGGTGATCGGCACGTGGCCGTTCATGGCGCCCGCCCGGTGCAGTGCGGCCAGGCCGGGGTCGAGCCGCCGGTGCACCACGAGGAGCTCGAGACCGGCTTCGGCCGCGAGCTCGACCACCAACGGGTGGGGGTTCACGGCGAACAACCGCGGCCGGAGGTGGAGGACCGACTCGATCAGGACCATCGAGTCCTTGCCCCCGCCGATCGGTACGACCAGTCCGGGCCGGAGGCCCCCCGCCGGCGGCGGGCCGGGCACCGTGCCCGATCCGTCGGCGACGACGGTCACCGGACGGGGGACGGGCAGCCCGTTCGCCACGGCGAACTCGCGCAGCCCGTCGTCGTAGAGGTGGTGGTGGAATGCCAGCTCCGCCGGGGCCATCGACTCGCCCTCGACCACCACCTCGGGGGGCGCAGCCGTCTTGTAGTAGCTGGTTCCCGCGGCGACGTGGAGGTGCAGGAGGGCCCGGTCGAACCCCGGCCCGGACGGCTCCGGGACCGGCTGCCGGCTCCCCCCGGACGTTCCGGTGGCACCCGGCTCGAAGGTCAGCGTCTCGACGAACCCGACCCGGTCGTCGAGGGCGTAGCGGAGCGTGACCGTGCGGGTGCCGGCGTCGTACCCCCGGTCCGTCACCCGGAATGCCCGGAACGACTCCGGCGCGAATCGGGCGGGGATGCTCATCGGGCGGTCAGCGTAGTTGCCGCACGCCCCAGATCCGACGGCGGCGGCACCCGGAGCCGCCCTCCCGGCTCACCGGCGGGGCTCCTGGTGGAGGTGGTCGACGATCTCGAGGGAGGATCCCGTCGACTGCACGACCCACACCTCCCCCTTCAGGAGCCGGAGCTGGTGGCGGGCCTTGGCGCTGCGGCCGCCGGCCAGCGCCCCGAGCAGTTCGGTGGCCACGTCCCGGTGGGTGCACAGCACGGCCGTCTCCCCCGCCATGCGCTGGAGGACGCGCAGTGCAGCGGGACCGTGCCCCTCACCCAGCTCGCCCACCGACTCGATCGGCAGCGCCAGCGCCTCGGCCAGCGGGCGCACCGTCTCGAAGCAGCGGACGGCCGGACTGGAGAGGACCCGTCGGGGGCGGTAGGCGGCGAGCAGGGGAACGAGCGCCTCGGCCTGGGCCCGACCACGCGGGGACAGCGGGCGCTCGAGGTCGTCCCCCGCATACGCGGCGCGGCGACCGGCGCGTGCGTGACGGACCACCAGGAGCGGCATGGGGACGATGCTCCCACGCGGGGAGCCGCCGGTGGCTGATGCGGGTCCCCGGTGCGGCCTCGGGTCAGGCGCCGGCTCCGGGGACCTCGATGCCGGGTGTCGCAGGAAGGGGGAACACGTCCAGGACGCCGCCGTGGCGGGCCAGCGAGTGGTAGCGCCGCTCGGCGAAGCGCCATCGGCCGCCCTCGAAGACGTAGCGGTCATGGTAGAGCCCGAACGCGGTGGTGAACGCACCGGTGGCACCGTCCTGGCGGAGCTCGCACATGAAGAGGCGGCAGACCGCCCGGCCCGACCCGACGCCCTCGGGAAAGGCGATGTGGGCGTTCAGGACGACGAACTCGAAGAACGTGAAGTGCTCGATGGCCGAGCCGATGAACGCGCCCACCTCGCCCCCTCCCACCAGTCGCAGGGGCTCGCCGGCACGCCGGTCGATGACCACCTCGGCATCGGGCCGGAACAGCGCCTCGAGCTCGGGCCACGCCCGGCGGTTCACCACGTCGGCGTACGCGTGCTGCAGCCGGCGGATGCCGGTGTCGTGCACCGTTTCGGCCACCAGGTCGTCGTCGATCACCCGGCAGACGCTAGCGGTGTTGACCGGCCGATCAGCCGCCCGGGACCCGGCCGAACCCTCCACCGCCGGGTCCACCGGCCCCGCCGAGGCGGCCGGCGCCGGAGAAGCCACCGGCCCCGCCGAGGCCGCCGGCCCCCGACAGGCCCGCGAGACCGCCCCGGGTGGTGGTCGACGAGGTGGGCACCGGCGCCGACATCACGGCGAGCGCCACCACCTGCCCGTCGGTGACACCCGTCAGGATCTGGGTGCGCTGGGCACCGACGGTGCCGATGGTCACCGGCACGGACCTGGTGGTTCCCCCGTCGACGACGAGGACCCGGTGACGGGTGCCCACGGTGGTGACGGCCGACGTGGGCACGGTGGTGACGCCGATCGAGCGGCGCGTGACGATGGCCACCGAGGCGTCGGCTCCCGAGAACGAGCCGAGGTCGGTCGACTGGAGGGCGATCGTGACCGGGTAGGTCGTGGTCGTCGTCGACGCGGTCCCGAGGACCCCGACACCGGTGACGGTGCCGTCGAGGACGGACGAACTCGAGTCCGGCGTGACCAGCGCGGGCTGACCGACGGCGACGTGGGCGACCGACGTGACCGGCACCGAGGTCGTCACCTCGTAGTCGGTGCCCGAGCCGATCACGACGACCTGGGGCGTGCCCGTCGGCGATCCCGCCGGGACCGTCTCACCCGTCGTCAGGGCGACCGAGCCCACCGTCCCGGTGATGGTGCTCACCAGGTTGGCCTCGCCGACGTCCTGCTGGGCCGTGTCGAGGGCGGCCTGGGCGACGTCCACGTCGGCCTGGTCGAGGGCCAGCTGTTGCGGCGTGATTGTTCGGGTGCGCCCGGAGGACGTCCCCGACGACGAGTACGAGGACGAGGACGTCGCCGCGGTCGTCGTGGCGTGGGATGTCGAGGCGGTGGGCGTCGCTGCCGCGTCGGTGGACGAGGTGGTCGACGTGGCAGGAGCACCCCCGGGCGGGCCTGCGCCGGTCGATCCGGTGCCGGTGCCGCCCAGGCCGAGGGCGGTGGCGAGCGTCGACTCGTCCCGGGTCACCTTGGCGATGGAGGAAACCAGCGCGGCGTGTGCCGTCGACGCCGCGGCCAGGGCCTCCGCGCAGGTCTGCGACGAACCGCCCGTCGAGCCACCTCCGCCCGCGGCACCCCCGGCACCCGGCGTGGCGGCGGATGATGCCGCGAGGGTGCCGGTCGCGGCGGTACCGGTCGTGGCGGTACCGGTCGTGGCGGTACCGGTCGTGGACGGTCCCGAGGTGGACGAACCCGCCGGCGGCGGGGGGACCGCCGTGCACACGGTGGTCGCAACGGTCAGGGCCGCTCCGGCGGCCGTAGCATCGGCGTCCTGCTGCCTCTGGTCGGCGACCAACGCAGCCTGGAGCTTGGCCACCTCCTGGCTCGTCGCACCCGAACCGCCGCCGCCTGATCCCGACGAAGCCGTGGTCGACGAGGTCGCAGATCCGGAGCTGGTTCCCGTCGAGGAGGAGGAGGTCGCGGTGGTCGCCGCCGACTGCGCCGTCTCATCGGCGGCCAGGGTCGCCCGTGCCGACGCCAGGCCCGCGGTGGCCGTGACCACCGCGGATTCGAGCGTCGAGGGGTCCAGCGAGGCGACTACCTGTCCGGCCGCAACCTGCTGGCCCACGGACACGTTCACCGCTCCCACCTTGCCACCCGTGGTGAACGACAGGTTCGCCTGCTGCACCGGGGTCACGGTCCCGACCTCCGCGAGCATGGCCACCGCGTCCCCGCGAGACACCACCGCCGTCCGGTAGGCGGGACCCGACGGGCGGGTGAGCACTACGGCCACCACCACTGCTGCCACGACGAGCGCCACGAGCAGCACCCGGAACGGGGTGAGCCGGCGGGCTCCCCACACTCGGTTCCGGCCCGCGGTTGCGTCCGGGCCGTCCCCGCCGGTCGCGGGGACCGCCGGTGCGTCGGTGGGCTGCGGAGAAGGGTCAGGCACTCGTGGTGGCCCCCCCGGCCGGCCCCGGAACCCCGCCGCCCGTTCCCCCGCGGAAGCCGAAGCCGGTGGCGCAGGACCCGTTGGTCGGTGTCGACAGGGTGAGGCTCGTGGCCGTGATGGCACCCGTCGTGCCGGCAGGCCCGATGGCACGGGCACACTGGCCGACAGCGA
>Ga0307374_10007169_pt1 | contig 17130 bp, 14 predicted proteins | sample OX3MG_FD_202532 | JGI IMG/M metagenome (GOLD analysis project Ga0307374, IMG submission 202532) | Soil microbial communities from Risofladan, Vaasa, Finland - OX-3 | ecosystem: Environmental > Terrestrial > Soil > Coastal area > Acid sulfate soil | place: Finland: Risofladan, Vaasa | collected... | reverse complement strand
GCTGTCTGCGTGGTAAAATTGCGCAACTGCATTTGCTAGGTACCATGACCAGAGAGGCGAGCCCCACGAAAGGCGTCGTGCGCTTCGGTATCTATCAGTGTGATTTCCGCGCCGGCGAACTCCGCAAAAATGGAATCAAGGTACGGCTATCGGACCAGCCGTTTCGCCTGCTTACCGTCCTGTTGGAGCGCCGCGGCGAGCTGGTGACTCGGCAGGAGCTGCGGGAAGAGCTTTGGCCCGACGATGAGTTCGGAGAATTCAACGACGGACTGAACACCGCGATCAATAAAGTCCGAGCGGCGCTGGACGACTCGGCGGAAAATCCGCGGTTCATTGAGACCGTGCCGCGGCGCGGCTACCGTTTCATCGCTCCGGTCGAGGCGGAGACGGCTGTAGAAGCCGCCGAGCCAGTGACCGCATCCGCATCCGTTGCGTTGGGAATTCCGGCAGCGAGTGCCGAAGCTAAGTTGATCGCGCCCCGCGCTTTTTCCCGCCGCAGAAAGGCCGCATGGATTGGAGCGAGTTTTGCGACCGTGGCTGTGTTGGGCGCTATAGCCGGATTTCTCTGGTGGCCTTTGCACGAACACAATTCGACCGCAGGGGGCGCACGGATCGAATCGATCGCAGTGCTTCCGTTCGACGATTTTTCAACCGACGCAAGCCAGAGGTACTTTGCCGACGGAATGACGGAAGAATTGATCACGGATTTGGGCGAATTGGGTTCGCTGCGGGTGACGTCGCGAGCGTCGGTGATGCGCTATCGCGGCGCGCAAAAGCCAATTCGCGAGATTCGCGAGGAACTTGGCGTGGATGCAGTGGTGGAGGGATCGGTGGTGCGTTCGGGGAAAAGCGTGCGCGTGGACGCGCGCCTGGTGGACACTTCCGACGACCGCCAGATTTGGGCCGAGAGCTTCACGCGTAACGAGCAGGACGTTATCGCCCTGCAGGATGATATCGCGCGAGCGGTGGCGCAACGGGTGGAAGTGGCCATCAATCCTTCGGTACGCGCGCGGCTGCGCAACGCACGGCCGGTGAACGCGCAAGCGTACGAAGCGTACCTTCACGGGATTACCTACCTGGCGCACCATTCGGATGCCGACCTGCTGAGGAGCCTCGACTATTTCAAGCAGGCGACGGCAATTGATCCCACGATGGCGGTGGCATACGCGGCCGAGGCGCGGGCGTATTGCTACCTGGGAGACTATAGCGTCCTGCCGGACCGCGTGGTGTGGCCGCAGGCGGAAATGGCGGCGGAACGCGCCATGGCGCTGGACGATTCGATTGCGGAAGCGCATGCGACGCGGGCGTTTGCGCTTTGGCGCTACGAATGGAATTGGAGTGAAGCAGACGCGGAATTTCGGAAAGCCCTGGCACTGGGCCCGAATGATTCGGATACGCATCATCTTTACGGAATTTTTCTGGCGACCCGGCAGGATTTCGCGGGCGCGGAACAACAGCTTCGGATCGCGCGCGGACTCGATCCGTTGTCGCTGATCATACGCACGAATCTCGGCTGGTTGAGCTATTACCGGCGCGATTACACCACGGCCATCGCGGATTATCGCAGCGTGCTGCAGTCGGACGGCATGTTTCTGCCAGCGCATGAGAAGTTGTGGATTGCTTACGCGCTGCAGGGAGATACGAAGGACGCTGCCAACGAAGTTGAGGACGTATTTCGGCTCTACCACCACGAGGAACTGCCGGACGGCGCCTTGGCGGCCGCGGAGCGCGGTGATCCGGCGGCGCGTTTTCGCGCCGAGCTCTTAGCCTACGCCAATTCGGGCGATCTCACCTGGTACGAAAAAGCGCGGTATTTCGCGGTGGCGGGGCGGAAACGGGAGGCGCTGAAATCGCTGCAGGAAGCGCTACGCGCGCGCGAGTCGTGGCTGGTGTACGCGGCAATTGAGCCGGCGTTCGATTCCCTGCGGAGTTCGCCTGAGTTCCAGCAGATTTTAGCAGCCGTAAACGCGCCGGAGTAGTCGCACGAATCCCGCAAATAATTCCGCGCTGATCAGGTTTTTAGCTGGCCGTAATAGAGGTGCGCGGTGTATTCCACGCGGACGCGTCCGTTCTGATTGTGCTGATCGAAGATGCGGCGGAGCTCGGCAAGGATCGGCCCGTGATTGGGATGTTCCGGTGGCGGCGAGTACGACGAGCTGAGCAGGCGACCGCGAAAGCCCTCAAAGTCGAAAACCTGCTCGTTGGGGAACGTTTCCTGGTGCAGCGGATTCGGGCCGAAAAACTCCGCCATTCGCAGCGCTTCCGGATATTTGGCCGACACTTGCGCGTAGTCGGGAGAATATTTCCGCAAAAGGTCTTCGTAGGCGCGGAGCAATGCGGAGGCTTCGACGCGGCGCTCATTCCAGATCACGGCGACCCAGCCACCGGGTTTGAGAATCCGCGCAAATTCTCTGTGCGTGGCTTCAGGATCGAACCAGTGAAATGCCTGGCCAGCCGCGACAAAATCAATGCTGGCATCGGGCAACGCAGTAGCTTCGGCCGACGCCGCGACACTGTGAAATTTGGGGTAGCTGCTTAAAAATTGATCGCCGGCTGCGCGCATTTCGGCGTTGGGCTCGACGCCGTAAACGACATTGCCGTTCTCCAAAAAAACGCGGGAGAGCAAACCTGTGCCAGAGCCGACGTCCGCAATCACAGATTCAGGCGTAAGGCCGCATTCCTCGCGCAGCGGATCGAGAATCGCTTGCGGATAGCCAGGCCGGTAGCGGACGTAATCCGCCACGCGGCTTGAGAAGCGCTCTTTGGAATCGATTGCGCACATGGCAGCCTTACATTGTAGCTTTCCCCGCTGAAATAGGCCGCAGTCTAATTGCAGCGGATATACGGCCGATTACAATATGCGACCGTGGACGCAGGGATAGACTGGAGGTGATCGATAATGAAGCGCCGCAACAGCTCGCGGCTCCAAGAAATCTCGATCTCCGAGTTTAAGAAAAACTCCTCTTCGTTACTGGAGCGAGTGCGCAAGACAAAGAAAGCGCTGCGAGTGACGCGCCGGGTAAAACCGGTCGCCGACGTGGTGCCTTCTGCTACGGAATCCGCAGACCGCAGTTGGCTCGGCTCGATGCGCGGCACGTTCGAAATCACTGGCGACGTCGTGTCACCGGTAATCGACCTCGATGATATTGACGCGTTGCGCGATTGAGGCTGCTGCTGGATACGCACATCTGGCTGTGGAGCCTCAGCGAGCCGGAGAAGTTGTCGTCACGGGTGCGACGCGAGCTCGCCAACGGTGAAAACGAATTGTGGCTTTCGCCGATCAGCACGTGGGAGGCGCTCCAGCTGTACGCGAAGGGCCGAATCCAAGTGCGGAGCGAACCTCGGGAATCCTTGGACGAGGCCGCGTCGCGATTTCGGGAAGCGCCACTCACGCATGAGATCGCGATAGCGGCGCAATTGTTGCCGTTTGACGATGTCGATCCTGCAGATCGATTTTGGCCGCAACTACCGAGGTGCTAGGTTTGACGCTGGTAACCGCCGACGATCGACTGCTTGGTTTAGGTAAAATCGCTACGCTCGCGAACCGCTGACGTTTGCAGTTTGCGCCGGTAGTCTGAAAGCGCCAGCGGCATGACGGATTCAATCCAAGCGCATTTCGCATCGGTGTACGCGTGCGAATCGTCTGGATGTAAATCGCGGCAGCGTCGCTTTTCTCGATCGTATGCGGCGGCTACCTCAGGTTGAGACCGCAGATAGTCGCGGAACGCGAGGTGCCTCTCGATTTCCGTGTTGCCGGTTTCAAAGCAATGCATCTGGACCATTCGCCGGCCAGTGGCCGAATCATTCAGCGTGCAGTATCGGCGGCCGGCTATGCCGTACTCGCCCCACCATTCGTAGCGAAGTCTTTCGAAAATTGGCCTCGCCGCGTCGAGTTCAACGAGTGCGGAAACCTGAGGCATCAAATCCAAAATAGGCTTGGCGCAGATTCCCGGGACGGCGGTCGAACCGATATGGTGGATCGCGACGACGTTGGGTCCGAGCGCCGCCGCGAGCCTAGTGATTTCTTCACGCGCTAGATTACCCCACTCCGAAGAGTGGGCGACGAGTTCGGCCTTGATTGGCGCAGGCACGGCCGATCACGGAAACTGGCGGAGGAAGCGGACGTCGTTTTGGTAGAGGAGCGGGAGTTCGGTGACTCCATATTTCATCATCGCCAGGCGATCGACGCCCATGCCGAAGGCGAAGCCGGAATGTTTTGACGCGTCGTAGCCATTTTTCACGAAGCCGTAGACCGCGGGATTTACCATGCCGGCGCCGAACAGCTCAATCCAACCGGAAAATTTGCACACGCGGCAGCCCTTGCCGCCGCAGACGTGGCAGGTCGCGTCCACCTCGGCGGAAGGCTCGGTGAACGGGAAATAGCTGGGGCGCAGGCGCGTCTTAGCTTTCGGCCCGAAAAATTCGCGCACGAAATATTCGACGGTTCCCTTGAAATCGCAGAAGGTGATGTCCGTATCGACGGCGAGGCCCTCAATCTGGTGGAACATGTAGCCATGGGTCGCGTCGGGATTATCACGGCGATACACTTTTCCCGGCACGATGATGCGCACCGGCGGCGGCTGTTTTTCCATGGTGCGAATCTGCATCGGCGAAGTGTGGGTGCGCAGCAGATGGCCGCCGCGAGCGCCTTCGATGTAGAAGGTGTCCATGTTATCGCGCGCGGGATGATGCTCGGGAATGTTGAGCGCCTCGAAATTGTAGTAAGGCGTCTCGATTTCCGGGCCTTCCACGACGCTGAAGCCAATCGAAAGGAAAATGCGCTGCAGCTCTTCGTAGGTCTGGCGGATCAGGTGCTGTGTGCCGATGGCGCGTTCGACGCCTGGAAGCGATAGGTCGACGTGGTCGCGCGCGGCGGCGGCCTGCTCGGCGGCGGATTCGATTTCTTTGCGCTTCGATTCGAGCGTGGATTCGACGTGGGCTTTGAGCTTCTGAAATTCCTGGCCGACGATTTTCTTGAGCTGCTGTGGCGCGGGTTTGAGCCAGTTGTCGGCAATGCGTGTGAGCGCCCCGGATTTGCGGCCGGTCCACTGCGCGGTGAACGCGGACCAATCGCTCGAAGTTGACTGACGCGCGATTTCGTCGTCGAATCGCGCGCGGATTTCAGCGAAACGCGCCGCTACTTGGTCAGGCGCGGAGTCGCCGAGTTGGGCTAGCGTTTGGGTTGTTATATCGGTGGCCATTGATCGGAAAAGCTGCCGGCCTGGAAGGCCGGCGCTACAGAACCATTGCGGATTGCGCTCGTGAGCCTGGAGCGCGCAGCAGAGCAACACCTTCGAGCCGAAAACCAAGACCGCCGGCGAGACGCCGGCGCTACAAAGCCGTTTCGCCTTCCGCGAGTACGCCAGTTTTTCCGAAAACCGTGCGGGCGCCGAGTGCTGCGCCTTACGCGGCGGGCTGCTTCGGAGCCGCAGCCAGATGCTGCTTGGCTGAGGCGACCAGGACGGCGAAGCCTTCGGCGTCGGCGACGGCCATGTCCGCCAGTATCTTGCGGTCGAGATCGATGCCGCCTGCTTTCAATCCATGGATCAACTGGCTGTAGCTGAGGCCATTGTTGCGCGCTGCGGCACCGATGCGCTGAATCCACAGCGTTCGGAAATCGCGCTTGCGCGTGCGGCGGTCGCGATAGCTGTAACGCAGCGAGCGGTTGACCGCCTCTTTTGCCGACCGAAAGAGCTTGCTCTTAGTAAGGAAGAAGCCCTTGGCATGTTTTAATAGTTTTTTGCGCCGGGCGCGGCGCTTGGTGCCTCGTTTTACGCGAGCCATTTCAGTTTTCTCCTCGTGCGCGCCTGTGTGGCGCCTGCAAATTCGTGATTCGCCAAATTGAACGGGGAGACAAAATGAGCCCGGCTATCCGTAGAAATAGTCGCGGATCGCAGGACGGGTTTGTCTCTGATAGCTTTACTTCAAAACGCGCAGGCCGTGGTTCGGTGGCCCACAAATCCGGTCGGCAGGCACCCGTTACGCTCTGCCGGACACGGAAGAAACTCTCGGGCGATTGATTATGCGCCCGATTAGCGCTAACTCAAAATCCGCACCCTTCGCGAACTACGCGAAGAATGCGGCACCCCTAAAGGCAAAACCCGCCGGCGAGCCGCCGGCGCAACAAGCAAAAAACCTACTTGATGCCGTAAGGCAGAGCGAGGCGGACGTTCGGCACGTCCGCGGGATTCACTTCGACCTTGTTGAGCAAGTGGCGCATGCGGCGCGGCTTTTTGGTGCCGAGCAGATGGCGTTTTCCGGAACGCCAGCGCATGACTTTCCCAGTGGAAGTAATCTTAAAGCGCTTGGCGGCGCCGCGATGCGTCTTCAGCTTAGCTTTCTTGTTCTTCTTCACGATTTCCTCGGAGAATAAATTTCAGGCCGCGCCCTCGGCCGCTGATTGCGACGAGCGCGACGGCGGCGGGGCGGCAGCGCCCTTTTTGGGGGCCAGCAGCGCGAGCAGGATATTCGCTTCCATGCGCGGACCGAACTCGACCAGCGCCTGATCGGCAATTTCCTTTAGCAAGCGCTCCATCTTGGAGCGGCCCACGTCCTGATGAGCCATCTCGCGGCCACGATGAAATATCATGGCCTTTACCTTGTAGCCTTCCCCCAGGAACCGAATGATCTGGTTCTTGCGAACCTGAAAATCGTGCTCGGCGGTCGAAGGGCGAAACTTCACTTCCTTAATATGAGAACTTTTCTGATGCTTCTTGGCTTCGTGCGCCTTTTTGCTCTGCTCGTAGAGAAACTTGCCATAATCGACGAGCTTGCAAACCGGCGGCACTGCGCTGGGTGAGATTTCCACCACGTCCAAGCCAGCTTCGCGCGCCTTTTTCATGGCGTCGAACAGGGAAACCACGCCGAGCTGATTCCCGGCGTCATCAATTAAGCGGACTTCGCGGGCGCGAATGCGCTCGTTTACGCGAAGGCCTCCAACTCCACCTCGTTCAGCGATAAAACCACCTCCCGGGCTCGCAACTTGCGGCTAGCGGCCCGCTTCCCGCCCGCCCCATTGCCGCAACGTGGCTGAGGGACGAGCTTTTAAGTATAGCACGCACCGGTCGCCAAGCCACAAGCCCGTCAATTGGCCGAAAAGGCGATCAGGACATTACCCGTCTTGGAGCCGACGACGGCATAGCCCGATCCGATATACAGCATCCCGTTCACGATGGCCGCGCCTGCTCCGTCGATCGCGCCGCCATGCGCCGGGACTTTGTTGACGGTGTCATAGGTGTGGTTGGTTTCATACGACCACAGCTCGTGGCCGTCGGTGGTGGAGAGCGCGTGAATCACGCCGTTACCGTCGCCCACGAAGGCGACTCCCGCAATGGCCGAAGTGGCCGCGGAACTAGCGACTGTACCGGGCGTTGGCGCGAAGGGGGTGTACCAATCGATTTTGCCGGTGGCGAGATCGACGGCGACCATGCCGCCCGCGTGCAATCCGTAATAGACGCGCTGATCGTCGGCCGCTCCGCCCCATACCACTCCATTGAGAAGGTTATAGAAGGGGTTAGGATTGGCGGCCGGTGGAGCGACTTTGGTTGCCCACAGCACTTTGCCTTTGTCGTCGGGATCGAGGGCGATGACGCGGCCATTTTTCGTGCCGAAAACGAGCACGCGCTTGCCGTTCGAAAGTGTGCGGAGAATGGGCGAGTTGCCGATGTCCTGATCCGGGCCGTTCGGCTTGGGGCACGCGGCGGATTCATTCTTAGGGCCGCAGCCGCCGACGAACGCGTCATTTTTCTCGGCCTGGTAATGCCAAATTATTTTGCCGGTCTTCATGTCGAGCGCCACCACTGCGTCCGTGGTAATCGGAACGGGGCGGGCCTGCGCGTCGCCGGTGCCGAAATAGATGGCGTGGCGTTTTGCGTCAATGGTGGGCGAATCCCAAACATCGCCGCCGGAGGGCGCGTAGAGCTGCACGCCCGCGGCATTTTTCACCGTGGGCTTGGGGACGCCGACCAGATACGTTCTCCAAATCAGTTTGCCGGTTTTGGCGTTCAGGGCGACGACGTTGCCGCGCATGGTGCAGCAGGGATAATCGGGAGCGGATGCGGAAAACTCCTCGGAAGAGGAGACTGGAACGTAGACGACACCGTCATAGACGGCGGGCGCGGCGGTAATTCGGGAGATGAAATCGTCGTCGACTTTTGTTTTCCAAAGCTGCTTGCCGGTGCGCGCGTCCACTGCGTAGGCGAAGGAGTGACCGTCGCCAAAATAGGCGGCGTAATGCGTGTCGCCCATGCCCTTTACAGGGCGAATCGTGATCGCCGTGCGCGTGTACCCCTCGGTTTTATAGGACCAATACACGCAACCGGTCTGCGCGTTGAGCGAATAGACGTAGCCGATATCGGTGGGAAGGAAAACGCGCCCGGAGACGATGCTGGGCTGGCCGTAAGCGGAAAGGCCGTTGGGGATTCCGAACGCCCACTTCACTTTTAGGTGCGGAACCTGCTCGGGCGTGAGTCCGGCGGCATCGGCTGGCTCAAAGCGCGTGTTGGCGGGCGTGACGCCCCATCCGTTCCATGCAGGTTCGGATTCGGGCGGCACCAGTGGAGGATTCGAGGCGCACTGATTGGGCATATCTTTCGCCGCGCCCTGCTCGAGGCTGCCTAGCGGACGTCCGCTGAGAAACGTAGCCAGCATCTTGCGCTGATCTTCGGTGAGAGTGGCGCCCTGCGCCTTCATCAGGCCGGTGCTAAGCGCTGTGTAAATGCGTTCGGGAGACATTTGGCGAATCACCGAGGGCTGTGGCGCGCGCGGAACGTTGGGATTGCCGTGGCACATCATGCAGTGCTGCTCGAAGAGGCCGATGCCGGATTCCGTGCCGCCCATGCTTCTAACGCCCTGCGCGCGAGCAGCGCCGGATAAGCCGAAGCTGGTAAAAAGTGCAGCAGCAGCCGCTGCGGTGATGCGGAGAAGTCGCGTCATATACGGTGCGTTCCTTCCTGATGAAGACTCATTTGTCGCTGATGCCGCCCCATGGCGAATTCAGATGATACGGCAAACCGGAGCCAACCATCTCGATGCGATGAATCTGGCCATTCTGAACCTTGAACGCCTCGGTGCCCTCGATGCTGGAGGGGCGATTGAAAAGTCCCGGCATGGTGACGGTCTGACCGTTGGTCAGATGGATCGTGTGCACCGTGCCGTTCTGGTCGAAGACGAAATTGGCCCAGACGACGCCGCGTTCCTGATCGACGATCGGAAAGCGGCGCTCCCAAATGCGGGTGACCACGGCGTAGTAGCCGCTGGCGAATTGCGCTTTGCATCCGAGCGCGAAGGCGTTAAAAGCGGCTTTCGGCGATAGCGTGGGATTGTTAGTGGTCTGCATGCCGTTTTCCACGCGATTGCAATCGTCCGCGAAAAACGAGTAGTCGCCCTTGCCGCTGTCGTTTTCAAGGCTGGCAAAATACTTGTTGGCGGTGGCGATCATGCGCGCGCGCGAAACGCGCTGTGATTCCGGGACGGTTTTGAGAAAAATGGGATCGGGCGTGCTGGCGTCGAGCGCCGCGATGCCGGAAGGTCCGCCACCTCCCTGCCGATAATATGTGGTCTCTATTTCGGTGATGCGTCCGAGCTGCACGCGGAGTCGCATGCCCATGATCAGCATATGATCGCTTTCATGCATGGTGACCATGCAGCCAATTTCTTCCATCACCAGATCGGAGAAGCACAGGCGGAAATGGCCGACGGACGAGGCTGTGCCCCAGAAGCCGTCGCCGACCTGCATCAGCTGATCGTTTTCCGAGTACTTCACATCTTTCGCCAAAGGCAATCGGCTCGGATCGTGGGCGACGAGCGCGTTGAGATAGGACGTGGCGAGGCCTTCGAGACAGGCGCGATTGCAATCAACCGGGATCGGGCCCGCGGCATACGCCTGCGGAGCGAAACCTCCCGCGAGCATTGCCAGCGCCATGCAGCATGCCGTGATCGCTACAACGAATTTTATTCGCATGAGCTTCTCCTTCCGATGCCGATGATCGGCGTGGCTAGTGGCCCGAGCCTTCCGTCCAGCCATTGCCGAGGCCGTACGGGAGAGTGACGAATGGGAACGCTTCGACATCATGGATCAGGCCGCCGCGGATGCCGAAAGTTTCCATGGTATCCAGATTGAGCATCATCGCGGGCGGCGCATTCGGAGGAGCCCCGCGGCGGGTGCCATCTTCCACGAACAGCGGGAATGTGGCGACCACGCCGGTCTGCTCGTCCACCACCAGCACTCTGCGCGGACGAATCATTTTTATGAAGTTGAGCACTTTTGTGGAAATTTGATCCGAGCAGGTCATCATGCTCATCTTCAGCTGATACTGGCCCTGCGTGGTGTTGGGGTTCGGCAGCATTGGCGACGGCATCATGCGGCCGCCCGGCGGAGGATTGTTGACGGTCTGATAGCCGTTTTCGTGGCGCACGCAATCGTCGGCGAACGCGCCGATTTTCCCGTCGTCTCCTTCGAGCGCATCGAAATAGGAGTTCGCGGCCCAGATCATCACGTCGCGCGGCGTGCGCTGGGAAGGGGGCACGTCATCAACGAGCTCTGGGCGCGGAGTTTGCAGCAGCGGCAGCGCGGTTTTGTCGACGCCGCGCGTATACAAGTGCTCGATCTGCTGGATCTGGTCGCGATCGACTCTCAGACGGATAGCGACGAGCGAATCCTGGCCATTAATTTTCACGCGCGCCTGCTCAGCGACCTGGCCGAAAACCGGATCGGCCACGATGATCTTGAAGCTGGTCGGTTCCACTTTCGAGCGCCATAGCATTCCTTCGCCGATATTGAGCTGCGCGGAATTTTCGGTGAAGCGCACGTCGCGCGCGAGCGTGGGCAACTGCGAAGGATCGTGCGCGAAGATGGCGTTCATGTAGCCGTTCATGATGTTGACGAGACAAGCGCGATCGCACGGCTTCACGATCGAAGGACTCCACTCCGGCGCAGGATCGGGCGCGAAAGGAAGCTTTTGCGCCGGGCAGATGCTGGCGCCAAACAGCGCGAAAGCGAGCATACAAAGCACGGGACCGCAAATGCGGCTGGTCTTCATGTGAATCCACCCCCGAGGGCTGGAAGCTATAACTTTTTCGGTAGTACCGCAAGGGTGCAGAGAGATTTTTCTCGGCGCGACTGGCGGCGACCGGAAGCGGACTAAAACCGCATCGGATCATTTTGCGGCAGTAGTGTGGCCGGATGCGATGCAGGCGTCGAAAGCGGCGTGGGTGGCGCGGGTCCAGCGAGGAAGGCTGCGATTTTCCACGTATTCGAGGACCGAGCCGCCACCGGCGAGCGATTCGTTGAATTCGTAGAGGACGGGATTTGCTTCGGGCTCGTCATCATCGCGCGGGCGCGTGAACTGGACATTTTCGAACGCTTTGAATTGAGTGGACACTGCAGGGCAGCGCTCCGGCGTTAGCGTCCACACCTCGACTTTCAAGTCGCTTTTTAGCTGATCGTAGGACGCTTCGGGATGCGCGGCGTGCAGGGCGGCGAGTTGCTGATAGAGCGACGAAGCTTCGGCCTCGCGAACGACGGCGCGGAGGGATTTCGAGTCCTGCGCGTTTTCGAACACGATGGAATATTCGCGAAGATCGTTCAGATTGCTGCGATGGGCGCGCACTGCGATGAAATCGCCCTCGGCGCGCTTGATGGGGAAAAGCTTATCGAACGCCTGCGGAAAATATTTCGACGCCCATGCGTCGCGCGGCGGGTTTTGCGGCCACGCTGAAAACGAACAAATCGCCAGCGCAGCTGAAAGTACGGCTGCGCCTGCGAACGCGAAGCGGAATTTCATTTTGCCGCTGGGTTCGGAGCGTCTATAGCGCGCGAGTCGATTTCCTGGCGAAGGTCGGCGATGAATTGATCCAACGGGCGCGGGCCGAGATCGCCGCGCGAGCGATGGCGCACGGAGACCGTGCCAGCTTCGGCTTCCTTGCCGCCGAGAATCAGCATATACGGAATTTTCTGCATCTGCGCGTCGCGAATTTTGGCTTGCAGCTTTTCGTTGCGGTCGTCGAGATGGACGCGGAAGCCGGCGTCTTTCAGCCGCTGCGTCACAGTGCGCGCGTAGTCCATGAACTTTTCGCTGAGGGGAAGCACGGAAGCCTGCACCGGCGCAAGCCACCCGGGAAACGCTCCGGCGTAGTGCTCGATCAGCACTCCGAAAAAGCGCTCGACGGAGCCCCACAAGGCGCGATGGACCATCAGCGGCGTATGGCGGTTGCCGTCTTCGCCGACGTATTCGAGCTGGAACCGGCTCGGCAGGTTGAAATCGAACTGCACGGTGGAGAGCTGCCAGGGGCGGCCGATGGCATCGACCAGCTTCACATCAATTTTCGGCCCATAGAAGGCGGCTTCGCCGGAAATGTATTTGAACGGGACGTTCATGCGATTGAGCGTGTCTTTCAACGCACGCTCTGCGCGCTGCCATTCCTCGGGAGTTCCGGCGTAAATTTCCGGATGCGCGGGATCACCGCCGGAAAGCTCGACTACGTAACTATCGAAGCCGAAAACGCGCAAGACTTCCCAGGCAAACTCGACGCAATCCTGAATTTCCTTTTCGATCTGCTCGGGCATGCAGAAAATGTGCGCGTCGTCCTGAGTGAAACCGCGCACGCGCATGAGGCCATGCAACACGCCGGAGCGTTCATAGCGATAGACGGTGCCGAGTTCCGCGAGGCGCACGGGAAGCTCGCGATAGCTGCGCAGTCCCGATTTGTAGATCAGCACGTGGCCCGGACAGTTCATGGGCTTGAGCTGGTATTCGGCCTTTTCGACTTCGATTGGACCGAACATATTCTCGCGATAAAAATTGGCGTGGCCGCTGGTCTTCCAAAGATCGAGCAGCATGATATGCGGCGTGTAAACCAGATCGTAGCCGCGGCGGACGAGCGCGTCGCGCAGCCAATCTTCCATAATGCGGCGAATTGTGCCGCCCTTGGGGTGCCAGAAAATCAGGCCGGGACCGGCCGCTTCCTCGATGCTGAAAAGGTCGAGCTCCTGGCCGAGCCGGCGATGGTCGCGGCGCTTGGCCTCTTCCAGGCGATGCAGATATTCATCGAGCTGCTTTTGGTCGATGAAGCAGGCGCCATAGATGCGCTGCATCTGCGGATTTTTTTCGTCGCCTTTCCAGTAAGCGCCGGCGACGTTCATCAGCTTGAACGCCTTGATGCGTCCGGTGGAGGGAATGTGCGGGCCGCGGCAGAAGTCGATGAATTTCCCGGTGGTGTAAAAGGACACCATCGGCTCGACGGCTTTTTCCTCGACCAGCTCGCATTTGAATTGCTGGTTGGACTTGCGGTAGAGCTCGATCGCTTCAGGCCTGGGGATCAGCTTGCGCTCGTTGGGAATGTCTTTTGAGGCGAGTTCGTGCATCTTGGCCTCGATGTTCTCGAGGTCTTCGGGAGTGAAAGGCTCGTCGCGCACGAATTCGTAGAAGAAGCCGTTTTCGATGGGCGGGCCGATGCCCAGCTTCACGTTGGGATACAGTTCGAGGACCGCAGCCGCCAGCAGGTGAGCGGCGGAATGCCGGAACACCTGCACCGCGTCGGGATCCTTCGCGGTGAGGATCGAGAGTTTCACATCATGATCGAGAGGCTTCGAGAGATCGACGAGTTCGCCATCGGCGCGCGCGACCAGAGCTTCCTTGGCCAAGCGCGGCGAAATTTGCGCGGCAATCTGCGCGGGTGTGGCGCCCTGCGCAACTTCGCGGGTTGCGCCGTCAGGCAATGTGATTTGAATGGAGGCCATTTGGGTCGTCTTTTCCAAAATTCGAGCAGGCTGCCGGGATGTTAAATCGGAAGCCGAACTATGTTACGCGATGTTCCGGGTAGAAGGGTAGCCGATCGTCCGATCGTCCGAAGCCAGCGGCGGATGGAGGCGGCGAGCTGGGATTCCTGGCCGTTGAAGCTGTGCGAGGCGCCGGGGATGATTTCGATGGCGGCGCGGGGCGAGCGGAGATTTTTGCGGAACCAGGCGGCGATTTCCTCGGTGGGGCGGTCGCGGTATTCGTCGTCGGCAGCGAATACTACCAGCATCGGGATCTTCACTTTGCGCAGCGCGCGCGGGATTTTTTTGGGCTGCGCGTAGGTGAAGATTTCCTCTTTGCTATTGGGCGTGTAGAGGCTTAGGAAACGCTGGGCGTCAATGGGGCCGCGCCAGAGATTCGCGGGAAGCAGATCGTGCGGCTTGGCGCGACGCACTAATTTTCTCGCGGCGATTTCGGCTTTGCGGCGCTTGCGTTCGTCGTCGTGCGTGGCGCTGGCATAGTCGCTGATGGGGCAAAGCAGGACGGCGCCCCTTATCTGAGCCGCGATCCGATGGGCGATGCGCGCTTGCTTGCCGGCGCGGCTGAGGTAGTAGGCGATTTTCTGGCAGCCGGTGGAATGGCCGACGAGGAAGATGCGTTTCGCGCCGTGTTTGCGCAGGAGATCGACCGCGCCCTGGAGATCGTCGGCGCAATCGGTGAAAACTTCGTGGGCGACACCGGCGCTTTCGTAGACGTAGCCTTTGCGGGCACTGGGCTTGAGGCGCTTTAAGCCGGCGATGGTGTCGTGGCCGCGATTGCTGAAATAGAGGACGGCGGTATGGCGATTGGCGAGTTTTTCGAGATAATCGTGATGCGAAAAAGCGTTGCCGCCGAGGCCGTGGACGAAGATTATTCCGGTTTCAGGGCGAGCCGCGCCGAACCAGAGGCCGTCGAGCATATATTTTTTCCGTGTGAGGATGCGAACGGGGCGGCAGGATTGGGTGATTGGCATCGCAAGAATTTAGCACACAGCGGAATGAGCCCGCGGGCGGAAGAAGCACGTCGAGCTACTGGATTTGGTTGTTACCTGCCCCTGGCAGATATCTCAAAGGCAACAAGTTTTTCAACGAGCAGTGTTCCTTGAGACTATCTGAGGGATATTCTTGTGGTTGCCTGCGACTGAAGGGAATCAATAATGCCATGTGTTCTTCGCGCGAGCGGCTCCAACTTCGCTGTTGATGATTTTTTGGCTTCGTCTTCGTTGCAGCCGCTTACCGTTTTTCATCGAGGAGAAAAGCAGTCGCCAAGATCACGATCTATGACTGCTTCAGGATTTTACGCGGACGTTAGTGCGGCGGATTTCTCAGACCTCCAGGGCCAAATCGGGGACGCCATTCAATTTTGCGAATTGAATCGAAACGAACTTGTGCGCCTAGTCGGATTTCCGGGGGTAGAAAACGTCTCGGCGGATTTCGGTATTCAAGAGCGCGATGTTCCGGCGCAGTGCGAACGATTCCCGGCAAATCTGTTAAGTATTCTAGGTAATCTGGGCATCTGCCTACAATTCACGTTGTACGGCTCCTAAGCTCGATGCACTGGCCAACTAGACTTCCAGGTGACTCCGGTGAATGCTCGATCGTTTTGCTCAAATGCTTGATTGGACGAAGACGACTGGCATATAGTTTACGCCATGGCAGCCACTCCCATTGCGGGTTCGCAGAGCCGACTGGATCTGATTCGCATCGAGGCGGAGGACAGAGCTGCGCTGAACGGGCTGCTTTGGACGCCGCCGCGAGCCAGCGATTCGCTGGTGATCATGGTGCCCGGAGGCACCACGGGCGCAGCACTGTATCCGGCGCACGACTATTCTCCTCTTGCCAGCGCGCTGATGGAAAAGGGCTACGCGTTTTTGCTTTCCAACATGCGCGCGTCGTACAACAACCCTTACGCGGAATATGCCGATGCGGTGAAAGATATCGCCGCGTTCGTGGCGTACGGAAAATCGAAAGGCTACGCGCGGATGGCGATTTTGGGCATAAGCCTGGGTGGCCCTCGCATGGCGCAATACATGGCCGAGCGCGGCGATCCCGCGGTGAAAGCGGTCGTATTTATCGCGTCGATTCCTTCGCCGTATCTGGAGTTTCAGGTACGCAGCAGCGAAGAGGACAAGAAGCGCCTGGAAGAAACTCTCAAGAACGCGCGTGAATTGGTGGCGCAAGGCAAGGGCGAGCAGCCGGTTGCGTACGATAACTGGTTTCCGGGCGGCGTGTCGGTGATGGGAACGGCAAAGTCGCTGATCAGTTTCTTTGGTGCGCCGAGCGATCCGAGCGCGCCCAGTTCGGAGAAATACGGGCCGGAGATCAAGGTGCCGGCGCTGGTGATTCATGGCGAGAAGGACGAACTGTCGCTGCCGCCGAACGCTCAGAAGATTTACGACAGCCTGACGGCCTCGCCACAGAGGGATTTGGCGTGGGTGAAGGGCGCAAGCCATTACCTGTCGCCCGGGCCGCTGGCGGAAGCTTACGCGCGGCAGACCACGGATTGGCTGGTGAAAAATATGCCGGCCTCAGCTCGCGCATAGGCAGTTTTCTTTCATCGCACACCGCTGTATCTAAATCACGAAAAGAAGCGCGCCGTCGCGCGCGTTTGTACGGCAGGGCTTAAATCGCCCCGCCTCCCCGATTGAAAGCCGGGAGCTTCTCCCCCATGAGGACCGTTGTCCTCTATGAGGATTTGCCGACGGGCTCTTTGTCCCAATTGAAGTTGGTGGCGTCTCTGCCGGCGACCGAGTAGAGCGCGCCGGGCTGGTTGCGCGATTTCATGAACTCTTCGAGCGATTCGCCACGCATGGCGGCGTAGATGTGGAGATTTGAAACGCCCACGACCGCCCCAAGCTTTTCCAGCATGAAGAAGATTACGCCGTAATGAATCATGCCGCGCCAGTCGCGCCTGCGGACCAGGTCGCGCTCTTCACTGGTGAGGTCGCACTCCTCGAACAAAACCTCGGAATCTTCCAGAAAGCGGCGGCGATGATCCGGCTCGATCAGACGATGGAGAAATTTATTGAGGCGATACGCTTTCACGCTGCGGCCGAGCGTGAACGGGTATGTCCCGGCAATCTTTTCCGCGCCGGCGAGCTGATGGCCCACGTGGTCGCGGTAATCTTGATTGGTTTCGGCCATCGGCTCGATCGCTTCGTTTTCGTAGATTGCCGTCGCGAGCGCGGTCATGGTGGGCAGATAGTAGGACTGGTGAATCTTGCGGATGTTTTCGGAAAGCGCGCCGCGCATGATCAGCCACATGATCACTTCAGCTCCTTCGAATCCACCGAGGCGCGCATAATCGGCCAGGCGAATGTCCGTCAACTTCACGGGATCTTTTTCGATCATTTCGA